>MDTE01188941.1_pt1 | contig 35857 bp, 32 predicted proteins | sample 811231 | NCBI WGS metagenome assembly MDTE01 (sample SAMN05326651, study PRJNA326480) | marine metagenome | isolation source: seawater | place: Indian Ocean: Red Sea | collected 2010
AGAAGTAAGTTTTTCATTAGAGCAAACTTACATAAATTTTATGTTATATCTTAAGAAAAAAAAGTCGGGTTAGCAGTATTACAACCTCTACCCTTTTTACTATATTACAGCAAGCTTTCAAACTAAAATTTGCACCACTTTTTGCACCGCTAAACAATCTACTAAAACAAACTTAAGAAATTAATTGGATTATCTGAGTAATCTCTTATTTATAAAATAAAATTAATTCATATGATAATAAAAATCATTCTCGTAAGAAAGGGGATTATTACTTAATTGTAATTCTTTAAGGAATTTATCTAGTTCTTCATCACTCATTTTTACCCATCCATTATACCTTGTTGATTTATCCCATAACAACCAACCATTCTCCCATTCGCCTCCAACAACATAACATCCAGGACCAGAGTTTGAAATTCTCATAATGTTATATGCTAATCTTCCTTCACCATGAAATTTTCCGTTTTTAAAATTACCGACATAGTACTCCCGAATAGGATTACCATCATACCATACAATATTATTATACCAGTTACGACCTAAAAATTCAGGATTATAGTCTATGTACTCTCCGTTTGTCTTTGTCGTACGCTCTGATCTGATGTATAGGGCTTCTCCATAACCATTTTCACAATCACCCGAAATACAGATTTTATTTTTACTTTCACCAAAAGAAAAGAATAAAAATATAAATAGAATAATAGGTGAAATCAAAAATGACAATAATTTGAAAACTTTCTTATTCTTAGATGATGTTCTAATTTTAGAAATTAGATAAATTTCTGTAATTAGAAATATTAATAATGGAATATATATTAGATAAAATTTTAAGGAATCCGGTCCACTTGCAGTCATAGCCATTGCCCAAGCAGCAAATACAATAGCAACAACTATAAAAATTATTATTCGTATTGTTAAACTTTTCATATGAACAAACTTACAAAATATTTATTAGGGATATGAAGAGAAAAAAAGTCGGGGTAGCTAGATTAAAACCTCTACCTTTTTCACTAGATTACAGTAAGCTTTCAAACTAAAATTTGCACCACTTTTTGCACCACTAACCAGTCTACTAAAACAAACTTAAAAAATTAATTAGATTTTATGAGCAATCTATTATTTTAATAATTATTTAACCTCATCAAAATTAACATCTATACTTTTATCGCTATCATTATCTGCTTCTTGTAAATTCTTGTTTCCATTTTTTACTAATAATATGAAAACTAAAATACCACAAGGAATTGCTACATAGTCAAAAAGATTCATTGGAGAATTCATGTATGATTGATCTCTAGATAGAAGATTATTTACCTGAGCTAGAACGACAGCAATAGCAGAAATAACTCTCATGTCATTTGACCATTTAAATGCGCCGGCTCTTTTATAACCATTAGCAGCCCATATCCACAATCCTGGCAAAACAAATACTATCAAACCAAGCATACCAAGTAAATTTCTAAGAAAAAAAGACCAACCAGTAATTGGCTCATTATCAAATGAAAAATATTTTTTCATACTACAATAATACAAAAATATTATGAAAAATAAGAAGAAACAACCTCTACCCTTTTCACTATATTACAGTAAGCTTTTGAACTAAAATTTGTACCATTTTTTGATCCGCTTATTAATACACTAAAATAAACTTAAAAAATTTTATTTAATTTTGATATTAATCAGATATTATTTAAAATAATCTACTACTTGCTAGTTGTATCTGCAAAAATAATACTACCACTTGAATCTCTATATATTTCAAGATTATAGTCTTCATTATATTCGTAGTATACTGATTGAAATAGTTTTATCTTTCCATTATCAAATTTATACGCTCTAGAATCATAATACCAGGCACTACCCCCATCATAAGAATAAATTAAATTATTATTACAATCAACATAATATGTCCGCACATAATTTAAAGATTCATCATATTCAAACAGCTCTTTCTCATGATTATATATCCAATATGAATAATAACACGCTTTACCACATGAACTTCTAATCTTAATATCAAGATAAGAATCAAAATTCACATCTATCATGTATATATCATCTCTTACTGCTTGACCATATGTTTTAGATTCTGGATTATAGTCATTAAAAGCCTCTACTTCTAAAATCTCTTTCAAATTTATATTCGACATTATTTTATTATTTTGCAGCATATCAATAGAAGCTACACCAATAGTCTTTGGCCAATTATCTATACCCCCTTCATAAAGCCAATTAAATTTTAAACTAACATCTAATCTATTATCAAACTGATGTAAGTCTATTACAGTGTCTTTATAAATAATAAAATTAAACGATTCAGGTGTTCTAGAAAGAATATCTTCACATCCAAAATAAATTACTGAATCAGCAAAAGTTGAAATAGGTGGAAAATCTAATATTATAATCTCTTCTTTTACTTCTTCTTTTATTTCCTCTTTTACTTCTTCTTTTATTTCTTTTTGCTTCGTGTTATTACAGCTAAATATTATAAACAATAACGATATAATTAAAATATTTCTCATAAATTCAAAAATAATATTTTTATAAATAAACTATTCTTTTAATAACCATAATGAGTCAACATACATACATGTATCCATATGAGAATGAATATCTGATTTTGAACCAATATACTTATGATCATAATCAACAATTTCTAAAAGATTCAACCAATCGTTCTTCATATTATACTTTGCCTTATAAGATGTCCAGCAAGTGGATGTCTTTTGAAGATTAGACATTAAAATATAATTTTTAACTGGCTGTTGTATATCAACACTTACACATGAAAAAACACCTAATTCTTTATATTCATTATCGCTTAATCTATAAACATCTAAATGACAACCACAGGAGCCACACCAACCTGCATTCTCATTATAAACACAATAATAATATGGTTCCAAAAAAAACACTCTGACAACACTATCTGAACATAATGGATAGTAATAACCTGAATCTCCATCAATAGCAGTTAATCTTTCATAACAATGTCCTAATTCTTGAGCAACATCAAAATAATATGTTTCAATTTTTTGCGCTGATAGATTTGATGTGATAAAGTTTAGTATAATAAATATTATGATTTTCATTTTACTTCTAATTTAAGTTGATTAATGAAATGAACTAATACTGAATTTTGATTCTTCATGGATTTTATAATATTATTTGGTATAATAGATTCATCAGAATACTTGATTTCTAAAAAATTAATTTCACATTTTCCTCCAGATAAAATAATATCCTGTTTTACAATCTTACCCCTAAATTTTAAAAAGGTGTCCATTGCTTCATACACATCATAAGTTGGTAATATTATAGAAACATAATTAGTAATCCATTTATAATTTTGTTTTTCTATTCTTTTTCTAAAATCAAGCAAAATATCCAAAGCTTCACTACAATCATGAGTGAAAAACTCAAGAGAATGATTATAATTATCTGGATCCTGTGTATAGATTTTAAACATAAAACTCTCTTCAAACATAAATGTTTGTAGAAACGTAATCTTTATAATATTCATTTTACTTTATTTAATCTAATTTTAAGTACCTCACAAGCAATTAGGTACTCTCTAGTTTTATATCTTTGATATGAATCTCTATATGCCATTAATTGCGGTATAGTAAGTAAGGAACAAAACTTTATTATATCTAAATAAGTTAAATACATAATTTAATCAATCTCATATCTTTGTTTAACGTTTACATAGGCAGTCTTTTCTTTATTTAGAGTATTTAATGTACCTCCCCAAGAAAAGTTGTCATTTGAGTTCTTTCCAAGTATCTGAAATACACCAATACTAGTTTCTAATAATTCTCCTAAATCACCACCACCTCCTTCAATAGCTGTAGATGCTCTTAAAAGTCCATCTTGAGCGGCAGATTCAATCATCGCTATTTTTAATTCCCCAAGCTTGGTATAATAATACTTTGGTGGATAAGAAATAATAAATACATTCTTCTCAATAAGGTCAGTCACTTCATTTGATATAGATTCAACTAAATCTACCTCTTTTGAAGATATCTCAACCTCTTGCGTTAATGTATATCCACTAAAAATTTTCTCACTATCAACTTTATCACCATCTACATTAAACTTTGTTTTATACTTATATTCCTTCTTTATATCAATTGACTTAAAAGTAATATCATTCTCTTTCACTCCTTTTGAAAGTAAAAATTTACTAATTGAATTACGATCATCTTTAATATGCTTATAAGCAGTCTTTAGATCCATATCCTTTTTAGCAAATGAAGCTCTCCAAACTATCAGATCAGAAGTAAAATCCATAGCTGTAGATCCAGTCACGCTAATATCATCTTTGCTTGTAAATAGATATTTCGTTGTTCCTCTTAGTAATGCAAATGAAGAAGAAATAAATACGGAAAGAACTAATGCTCCTCCAACTACCCAATACGCTTTAATATTTTTCATGTTTTAATGTTTTTAATTAATAATTATATGTTCTTTAGCTGTACAAAGCAAAAGCTAACAGTAAGATAATTCCACCCAACTATACTACTGCAAGCAGTTGCTTATCTTCAGCCAATTATCCAAACAATACCATCACATATTATTTGAAAATGTTACTTAATAAAAAGTAGTTAGATAAACTCTTTTGATGTTAAGAGTTTCTCTAGATTTAAATCTTTCTAATAATAGATAGATCTTTTTTATAGTTTAATGACCGTATTTTGAAGGTGGACAAAATATAATAGTCAAAAAAAATATTAACGAATTAACGGATCACTAATTTAATAAGCAAAACCTTTATTTTTTATATTATTAAAAAACACTTATAAACAAAGTTATTAACTAATCAAAATACTGTGTTGATTTATTATTTGTAAATATAATTTATTGTTATATAAAATATACTTTGTAGTTTTAAAGTATGAAAAAACTATTCTTAATACTGTTAATTATACTATTTAGTAATAGTTTTTTTGCACAAAGTCGATATATTTCACAAACTACAAAAAAAGTTGTATTTTCTAGAGATGATGGCAAATGTCAGTGTTGTGGTAATTACGAATACTTAGAATACGACCATATAAAACCATATTCTTGTGGAGGAAGTAGTAATGTTTCAAATATTCAACTACTTTGTAGAAAGTGCAACCGGAGTAAATCTAATAGTTGCTACTGTAAAATACACAATAAAAAAGTTGGTGTTGATTGTTGTAGTGGTAATACAACTAAAAAACACTCACAATCTGCTAAACAATGCTTTGGAACCACTAAAAAAGGAGTCAGATGTAAAAATAGAACAAAAAATAAAAATGGACGATGTCATCACCACCAATAAAAAAAGAGTTATGAATATGAGTTTTTTATTTGCCATAGATATAAATACGCAGGAAGTAATCGTTTCTGAATCTAACAAAGGAACTAATAATATAAATTTTATTGAACGTATTAATCAACGTGATAATGATATGCTTTTTAATGCTGTTATTACATTAACTAGTATAACAAAATCTACTAGATTTGATGCGAAAATATTTAAATCAATGGATAAAGTTTGCCAAATGATGTATTGTAAGCATAAAGAATACAAAGGATAGTCAAGAAAAGTAATTTATAATAATACAAACAGAATAGCTTTTAATAAATTATGATGAGAAAATTTTGTATGTTTGTTTGAATAGAAATCTTGTTATAATTTATCTAAAAGAATCAAAATTTAATAGAAAATATATTCTAAGACTTAATTACTTCAGATTTTTAACAATACAACATGAGGATAATTGAAAATAATCCATTTAGAATACTAGGTATCATTAGCAACTCTTCTGCTAAAGAAACTAATGAAGCTGAAACTTATATTTTAAGATACCTAGATATTGGGAAAAGTGCAAATCTTAAATTTGACATTTCACCTCCTTTAAAACAACTTGATAGAACAAATGAAATTGTTAAAGATGCTAAAAGAAAAATACATGATAATTTCGATAAATTAAGTTATTCAATTTTTTGGTTTATTAATGGTTCACTAGCTGATAAAATTGCTCTTGAAAAATTATCTTTAGAAAAGGATCTTACTAAAGCTTCAGATAGCTTTAAAAAAGGAAGTAGAAATTTTGTTATTTCTAAAAATTCATTTTGTTCTATTATAAACTACTCAACATTAGATATTTTAAATTATAAATCTCACAAAGACGATGAAAGAGTAAAAAATGCTATCAAATACAAATTTCAAATAATTAATGACAAAAGTATTTTTAATGAATTTGAAGAACTAATAACATCAACAAGCAATAAAATTAATCATAAGTCTTTCATAGATCATTTTGTAAAAAATATAAAAAATTTATTGATAGATATATACCCTAACAAAGATCAAAATCAATTATTGTTAGAAATTTTTTCTGAGGATAAAGTAATATGTGAAGACATTACATCACAAATAGTATCATCTTTAGTTGAAGATATTAATAAAAAAATTTCACTTTTTGGTACCCTAATAAAAAATGAATCATTAAAGACTGACGCGGAAATTGTAAAGTCTAGGTCTAAAATTATAAAAGAAGCAAAAAAATTAGTTTCTGAAACTAAAACTAACTTAGTTAAACTAAAAAAAAATATTGGTCAAGAAAATTATGAGTTTTCAAATTTAATTAATGAAGTTTATTCATATGTAAATCTATCTGTTATATTGTGTTACAACAAAGAAATGGATCAGTTAAACAGAAAGATTGAAACATACAATCAACTACAGATAGGTACTGGAGTGACTTATCCAAGCTTTAAATTGTATATTGATGTGCTTGAAGATGCAGCTAAGGCAATATCAAAAATAAACTGTCCAGTTAAAGAAACTATCAATAATAATCTTATCGCTATCAGAAAAAATCATTTTGAAGGACAAAGAAGGAATAGAGAACAGTCAAGTTATCAATATAGCGGCGGGTCATCTTACAGTGGAAGTTCATCTAATACTAGAAGTAGTGTTGCTGGTGGTTGTTTAGAAGAAATATTTGTCAGACTTATAGGTATTGCTATAATGATTGCAATTTTTTCTTTCTTTGGTTGGATTTGTGGATAAATAAATATTTAAATTTTTAAAATAATGAAAAAAATAATCTTAATACCAATGCTAATTTTCTCTTTGTTTCTCTTTAGTCAAGAAAGTGATACAAAAAATGAAAATATACTTTTAGAAACAAAAATAGAATTACTTCAGCAAGAGATTAATATTATTAAACAAACACTTAATATTAAAACTGATAATACCAGACTAAAATTAGAAATTGACTCATTAAATACTATTTATCAGCAGATCATTAATAATATAGAAAGTAATATAAATGAAAAAGCCGATATTTTAATTCTAGAAGGAATAGAAAAAAAGCTAGCGAACAAGATAGATTCAATAAATTTTAATGTTACAAATAATAGTACCAAGTTAGCTAATAATAATGAAAATATTCATAGTATCATATCTACATTAAACGATCAAGATGTAAATATTCAAACAACTAGCGGAAAAGTTGAAAAAAACAATCATTATATATTATTGATTTTAGTTCTAGCAATATTATTATTAATGGCATGTTTATTTATTTACATTCAATCATCTAAAAACAAAACAAATATTTTAAATACAAATGAAAAAGTTGAAAAAATACAAAAGCTAGATAAAGACTTAAAAAATATACTTGAAAAACATACAAAAATTTTAAAAGTAAGTAATGAAACAAATTCAAAAGATGAGACTCTTAAATTCTTAAAAATAGTAGTAGATGAAATCATGACTATGGAGAATAATATTTATCAAATGACGGAGGATGAGAAAAATTCTCGCGGTTTAAAAAGAATAATAAGAGCAATTCGAAATCTTAGAAATAATTATAAAACTATGGGTTATGATATACCACAATTGTTAGGAACAGAATGGAAAGAAGGAGATGTAATAGAAATTGTAAGTGAATTACCTGATGAAAATATTGAAAAAGGAAAACGAATAATTACAAGAATCGTTACACCTAGAATTGATTTCAAAGGAGAAATGATACAAAGAGCTAAAGTAGAACTAAAAAGTAATATATAAATATGGCTAGATTAAAAATTGACTACGGAATAGATTTAGGAACAACAAACTCTGGAATTGCAAGAATTGAGGAAGGGAAATCAAATATGTTAGAAATTGATAGAAGCAAAACAGTTCCCTCAGCTGTTCATTATGATAGAAAAGATAATTCAAGAGTTGGAATTACAGCATTAAGTCTTGATTCTTTTCTTGAGTTTAAAAGAGATATGGGTTTTGAGAAATTAAGCGAGCATCCAGAAGCTAAAAGACAAGATGGGAGTTCAATTACTCCTGAAACACTATCATCTGAAGTTTTGAAAAAACTCTCAGAGAGAGTAAATGATGAAATATTTAAAGCAGTTGCAGTTACCGTACCTGCTATGTTTGAAATTGGACAAATCGAAGCCACAAGAAGAGCAGCTAAAATGGCTGGCTTTGAACAAGTTGAAATACTAATGGAACCTGTAGCAGCAGCCACAGCATATGCAATGAATAATATTGGAAAGAATGGTAAATGGGTAGTATTTGACTTTGGAGGTGGTACCTTTGACGCATCAATTGTCTCAGTAGATGAAGGGATAATGAAAGTTGAAGCTTCTGAAGGTGATAATAAGCTCGGAGGAGGTGATCTTGATAGAGCAATGATTAACAACATAATGTTACCAAAAATAAAAGAACAATTTAAAATTGATGGTGTAAATGAAGAACAATTGAAAGGTATTAATAGAAGCCTTAAGAAAGCAGCTGATGAAATTAAGATTCAGCTATCTTTTAATGACGAAGTAGATTTTCTTTCTGATGTTAATCAATTTGGTAAAGATGCTGATGGTAACGATATCGAATTAGAATATGTATTTACTAAAGAAGAATTACATAAATTATTTCAACCCTATTATCAAAGAGCTATTAATCATACCAAAAAATTAATAGAAAGAAGTAATTTAACTATTGATGAGATAGATGAGTTAATATTAGTAGGTGGACCAACTCAAATACCGTTATTTAGAAAAATGATTGAGGAGCAACTTAAAAAACCTGACATCTCTCTTAACGCTATGACTGCAATTGCTGAGGGAGCAGCTATATATGCTTCAAATATTAAAAATGAAATTAGTGATCATGGAAAAAAAATTGGAGAAGAAGCACCATCTGATGAAAATTTAAAAATTGAAGAAATTGAAATAGAATATGATTCAAATACTGTTCTTGATATTTCCCCTGTATCAATTGTAAGAAAAAATAAATCAAGTGAACTATTTGTTATTATAGGAAAATCTGACGGAAGTTGGGAATCATCAAAGCAACAACTCGATGATGTTTTTGAGTTACCAATTAATGAAGGAGTAAATAATTTTAAGATTAAGACGTTTAACGAAAAATCTGAACTAATTAAATGTAATGTTGAAGAATTTAATATCAATAAAGGAATTTCACCCGCTGAAACTTCCCTTCCCTACTCCATGGGAATAGAAATATTAGATTCTAAAAGAAAAAGAAATATATTTAGATCATTAAGTGGTCTAGAGGTCGATACTCCCCTCCCGGCTGTTGGTCTTTCTAAACCAAAAGGAGAACTTCGTACTACTTCAGATGTTAGACCAGGAGTAGCAGATGACCAGATAGTTATTAAACTATTTCAAGCCTCATATGATGCTGAGGGTACAAGAAGTAAATTAAATAAATTCAGCGGCTTAGAATTTATAATTTCAGGAAACGATGTTCCAAAATTAATACCATTAAATTCATTAATTAATATTACTGTTAATATCGATCGTTCCCAAAAAGTAACATTTGAAGCAGAGTTTCCCGAACTAGATATTATAATTGATGAACTTCCACCAGTTGAAATAAAAGCTCAAGTAAGCACAACAGATGGAGAAGTAAATGATTTAATCAAAGAAGCTGGTAAAATAATTAATGATTTATCTTCATCATTTCCAATACCAGATTCATTAAATAATCTAAAAAATGAATTTGAGACTATTAAAAAAGATTGGCAGGACAATAAAGATTCCGAACAAACTTTTAGAAATATGCAAAAACTAGTTATTGAGCTTGATAAGGAACTTGATTATCTAGAATGGCCAAGATTAGAGGAAAATATCAAAAAATCATTGATAGATTTAGAATCATTGGTGAATGAATGTGTTGAAAAAAAGCTAACTGGACACGAACAAGATAAGTCCGATTTAAATAATTTTAAAAATAATTTTGAACAACTTAAAACAACAAAAAATCTTGACCTTGGTCAAAAATTATTAGATAGTATAAATGGAAGAAATTATCATATTACAGACAGACATGCTGGAAAAGAACAAGCAATTGCATATATTAGAAATATTAACCAAAATTTCAGCACATTAAAATGGAAAAATATAACCCTTGGAAAACAAGAAGTTGAAAAAGGAATGCAAATGGTTTCTTTTGGTTCATCTGAATCGGAATTAAAAGCACAGCTTGCAAGAATTTTTTCTCAAATGTTAGATCCTGATGACAGCATTGGTGGAGGAGGCGGATCAATTAAAGGATAATTAATACATGATAAAATGTTTAAAAAAAATGATATAATCAATAATAAATTTGAAGTTCTTTTTCCAATTCAAAGTACTACTTTTGGATCATCATATAGAGTTAAAGGTATTCAAGACGGAAAAATTTATATGCTAAAGATTTATGAAAAAGAAAAACTATACGATTGGCACTTTGATGAAAAAAACAATTTAGTTGAGGCAAAAATTCATAAAACTATAGATCATCCAAATATTTCAAAGTTTATTTCATGTGATTTATTTGAGTTTCAAAACAAAGAGTTATATTCATATGTAGTTGAATTTATTAGTGGTGAAACATTACAAGAGCGGATAGATAGAGAAGGACAACCAAATCCTACATTTGCATTTAACCTCATTAAAAAAATTATCTCGGCTGTATCTTATTTACATTCATCCGAAAATCCAATTATTCATTCTGATATAACACCACTAAATATAATGCTCGATATGAGTTCTGGAAATCTAGAACCTATACTTATTGATTTTGGCTTATCCAAAATAAAAAATTATAAAACATCATACAACTCTTCTGTTCCTTCAATTTTTTATTGTGCGCCGGAACTATTTGATGGTAAACATTCTATACAATCTGATATATTTTCTTTAGGTGCATTATTATATGTTTTAGTTGAAGGATATTTTCCATGGCACAATAAATTTAATATAAGTGATATAAATAGTGTTGATTTACAAGAAAAAATTAAAAATATTAGAAATTCAAAGTTAACCTTTGGCACTATAAATAATATTGAAGAGCAAATAAAATTAAGTATTGTTAAATCTCTATTACCTAATCCAAATTCAAGATTTGAATCTACTAATGATTTTTACAAATCAATAACAAAACAAAAACTTATTTCAAAAGAAGAAATAAAAAAAGAGGAAATAAAAAATGTTTTACTTAAGAAAGCAGGTGATGGATTTAATAAAGTAGCAGGTATGAAGGACTTAAAAAATATGATTCAAGATGATGTTATTGATCCATTAAAAGACCCTGAAAGCTTTAAAGATTATGGTATTGAACCACCTAATGGAATTTTATTTTATGGTCCACCTGGATGCGGAAAAACATTTTTTGCTGAATGTTTATCAGAAGAAATAGGTTTTAACTTTATTAAAGTTGGACCATCAGATGTAGGTAGCAAATATGTACACGGAGGTCAAGAAAAAATAAAACAGCTTTTTGATTCAGCTAAAGAAAATGCCCCTACTATTTTATTTCTTGACGAAATTGATGCAATGATTCCAGATAGAGAAAACTCGGACATTGGACATCATTATGCTTCTGAAGTAAATGAATGGCTAATTCAATTTAATAATTGTAGTCAACATGATGTTTTTATTATAGCTGCAACAAATAAAATGGATAAGTTAGATTCTGCTATTTTGAGATCTGGTAGATTTGATAGAAAAATTCTTATTCCAGTTCCTGACCTAGATTCAAGAAAAGCAATATTCAATTTATATCTAGATAAAAGAAAAAAAGTTCTTTCAAATGATATAAATCTAGACAAATTAGCTCAATTAACAAAAAATTATGTATGCTCTGATATTAAATTAATAGTTAACGATGCTTCTCGAACTGCAAGAAAAAACAAATCTAAAGTAACACAAGAAATTCTTGAAAAAATTGTTTCACAAACAAGCGCTTCGGTATCATTTGAAGAAATATCTAAATACTCTGAAAACAAAAATCAAAAAAATAATACAAAAAATAAAATTGGATTTAAATTACCCTCAAATAATAACTAGTTAATGGAAAAAGAAAAATTTACTCAAAATTTAATTAAAATAGCATTTTGCACAATGGCTTGCGATTCAAATATTGATGATTCTGAAATTGCCAAAATAAATGAAATTATTAAAAAAGATTACTATTTTAAAGGATATTCGCTAACAGATGATATAAATCTTTTGAAGAAAGAACTTGATAAAAATGGTCCTATTTTTATTGATAATATTTTGAACGAACAACTTTTTATAGATTATTCTGAATCCCAAAAGATTGTAATTATCGAAGTAGCTATTGGAATTATTAAAGCAGATAAAAAATTAGAAAAACCTGAAATTAATTTTATTAAACAATTAATCACCAATCTTAAAATACCTTCTATTATTATTAATAGTAGGTTTGGAAATTGGGATGTTTTAGAAAATGAAATTAATGATACTGAACTCACAAATAATAACTAAATCTATATTGACAAATTAATGTTATCTAAAACAATATTTAAATAAATGGTTTTAGTAAAGTTTTTTTTGAAAATTTTAAAACAAATAAGAACTGAATAAGATATAACTTTTAAAGATACATTGTTATATTTTAATCTAGATTAAGAGATACTATATATTCTTTTATTAATTTATTATCTGAAAACTTATCAATGTAATAATTAGCATTAATAAATAAATCATTATCAATTAATAATCTTACAATACAAAACTGGGAAATTTCAATATCATTATTTGAATTAATATTTAAAAATAAAGATTCTAACATATTTTCAAAATGTTTTTCTTGCGATATAATTTCTATTAGTCCTCTAAATTCATTATTAACTCTAACAGAACATGGCACGCAATTACTAAGCACATTTTTATCTATTAAAAAAGATGTATTTACTCTAGTAATATCTAAAATTTTACTTCTTGCAGATTCAATCTGTAAGTCTTTTCCTTTTGGCCAGTCAATCTTACTTTTATAGCTAGGCAAAACTTTCCACTTTTCAACTGAATTAAACAAAGATCTTTGCACTCCTTGAAACCTAGATTTAAACAAACCATCAATTTGTTTTTTATTATCAAAAGAATTATTGTAAACAGCTGCAAATACTTTATCCCAAAATCCTGTTGATTCATCTAATTCAATACTATTATTTAAATCCTTAAATTTTATACCATTTAAATAATCTTTTTGTTTTATCATAAAGATTTGCCCATTTCTATCTACAATCATGTAAGAATTTGGTGATAACAATATAGTAGTTGTATCATTAATTAATGTGTTAAGACCTACAATAGGTATTTTAATATTATTAATGATTTGATATACGTTACCGCTAGCATGTTTAATAACTGTTTGAGCTTTTAAATTATTTAATACTAAACAAAGAATTATAAAAATAAATTTTTTAAAAATATTCATGAAAAATTAATTTAGATTTTAATTGATTTATTTTTAAAATATTTATTTAAAAAGTCTATTATTTTATCTACAACTTTAACTATTTCAGCGGCAATAAATGTTGCAAATATAGCTATTGTAAGATCTAAATAATAATTAGTTGTTTTAATAAAATAAACAGATAGAGATACAAGTAATAATATTCCAAATGTTTGAAAAAATATTTTTAAAAATGAAAAGTATTTATTACGTAATTTAAATACTAAAAATAAAATAACATAAATTACTATTGAAAGTACATAGTTTATAAATAAGTGTAAAAACTTATTATATTGTAAATGATCATTATAAATAATATTTGAAATTATGGTTGAAAGTATTTCTATTCCATAACTGTCTTTTGCAGATCTACCAATATAGTTTTTGTTTTTTGGAGTAAAATGTATATCATAATTATAAAGAGGAGAACCATCATTTTTATATGTGTTTAATCCAATTAATACAATTTTATCTTTTAGCTCATGGTATCTTGACGAATCATTTATACTTATTCTATTTTTAGAAAAATCAACATTATAATTGATCATTATTTTCTTATCAAAATTAATTTCAGAATTAATGTATTGATCAGTTTTATTTAAATGCTTTTGTGCAACAAGTTTAGAAAAATGATTATAAGTTTTACCGTTCAAATTTAAATTAGGTTTATAAAACCTAATACATGGATGATCCGTTGCAACACCTAGTCCAAAAGTAAATCCATCTTTATTAAATAAATTAGTGTCAAGTCCTGGTAAAAATGAAAAATCTGGATATAAAATAGACTTATTCCTTCCATTAACTAAGAAATTATCTTCTGATAACTTGAACATTCTTACAACATTATCCATTGCTAGTGAAGAAATTAATTTTTGATTAATTTTTTCTTTATTATATTCAAAATATACATCAACTCCAATAACACTTGGTTTATGTTTTTTATTTACTTTTTCTATAAATTCAGCTATTTCAAATCTTGTCTGCTTGTGACTCTTCATACCAATATCGACAATATAAATTTCAGAAGAAGGATTTATACTATTAAAATATGAAAAATAAATATCAGAAAATTTTATATCTTGAATGGCTGTAAAAACAGGGTTAAACTTGCTAAACTTTTCAATAACAAACCACAAAGTACTAAAAATAATAAAAACAACTATAAGATGATATATTAGTTTTTTAATCATTTAATAAAGTTCATAAAAAAAGTTTTGCATTTGTTCAAATTAATCTAATAATGAAAAAAAAATATTATTTATTTTTCGCGAAAAATTTTGATTTAACAAAACTTATTGCTTTTCTAATACCTGCAAAAAAGTTTGTAAAAACATTTTTTTTCTGCTCTATATTTGATTTTTTATAATCTCCAAAATCAATCTCTTTATCTATGATATAGGATTTATCTTCAGTTAAATTGAATTCATGCAAATATTCTAAAGAACAAATCATTTTGCCTTTGATTACACCAAAAGTATCATTATCATCTATTTGATGATCACTGAGCACAATATCGTAGATAGTAGTATTGTAAAACTCTTCAATAAAAATATATTTATCTTGTAATAAATTATCATTAAGTTTAACTTCAACATTAAATCCATCTTGATGTTGCAAAACATCAGATTTAATATTTAATAAACTATTAAAGTTACATTTAACAACATTATCTAATTTACCTTCTAGAATATGAATTTTAGATAAGTTACAATAATTTAATACAGCATACTCATTCGCTTCATATTTTCCTATAAAATTGCCTTGAAGAAAAATTTTCTTTTTTACCTGAAATGTATTATTTGTATTATCCATGATATTTTTTTAACCATTCTAATAGAGAGCCTTTTTTAAGTATTTTTTCTTTTCTTTTTTTAGTAATAGTATTAAATGGTGGATCCTCATATCTTTCACGAATAGTTATTTCTTTTCCAGCTGTTGAAGAAAGAAGATTTACATAAATATTTTTAAAACTATTATATTCTTCAAGTATTAATTTTTTATTATTCTCTTCTATTAACTCTTGATAATTGATGAAGTATTTAAATCTAGTGAAAATATATAAAGGAAAAAGGTAAAATAATACTACACAGATTGATAAAAACCAAAATTTTGGATGTTTAGAAATAATAATTAACTTCCTTATAAAGAAATTTGAAACAACAATAGAGCTTTTGAGTGTCTCTATCTTATTTTTCTTTAATTGCTCTATCTCATTAATCTTCTCTTTTAGAGCTAAACTATCACTAATATTATTTTTTTTATTTAAAAGAAGATTGAATTCTTTTTCATCTTGATAGGACTTATTTAAATCATTAATTTGTGAAAAATAAATTCTGTTAAGTATATTTTCATGTTTTAAAACAAGATTAGATTTATATTTTTCAAGTTTTACTTCTATCTCACTATCAAAAAAATTAACACATAGAGAAGATGAAATAAATATTGATAAAATAACCACTAAAAATCCCTTCAAAGAAGAATATTTTAGAACCTCTCTTTTTCTTTCAAGATTTTTCCCCTCATATGAAGTAGCAATAATTAATCGATACATATTATGAAGAATATATGTTAAAAAAACACTTAGTAAAATAGCCAGAAATATATTATCCAAAAGTAAATAACCAGCATAATAACATCCATAGATACTAAAAATTAATATTATTAAATATGAAAAAAGTAAAATGCTCAAACTAGTTGATCCTCCTTCATTTTTTTGCAAAATTTTTTTATCGAAACCCAACAAAAGATGTAGAAATTGAATCATGATTTTTTATCAATATAATTTTCAGGATTAGATTTAATATTTTGAATCTCTTTTGATTTCCAATTCTCCATCACTATCTCACTTAATTCATTTTGTGTTTGCAATAACTTAATCTTTTCTTTCATTAAACGCTCTGCTTGATGATTAATTACAAGATTACGCTGTACACCCTCTTTATCTTTATAAAAATCATATTTTACCTCAATTCCTTGTTCTGCTTTTAATAGTGCTTTAATATTATCGTCCATAAAGTCGTATGGGCTTTTAATTAACATCATCTTAAAAAAGATTGGGGTCAACTCAATAGCCATAAACAATAAAGTAATAAATATTGATATGGTAAGACCAGCTTCTTGATGAGCTAACTTTAGTCTTTCAAGAAGTCCATCTAAACTATTAGCTTGAGCTTGTGCTAATGCCATTTCTTTGTCTAATTTTTCTACTGCTTTTTTTTGTTCTTCTAATAAAACAGCAATTTCTAATTTGCTTTCTTCTTTTAATTCATTTAACTCAACAAGAATTCTGTCTTTCTCTTGTTCAAATTTCTTTGCACGAGGACCATACCCCTCTAATCCACTTCCTGATCTAGCTGTCATCTCACCTTCAAACTTAACTTGCGCTTCATCATAAGACTTCTGCTTTTCTTTAATAGTTTCTTTAATTGCAATAATTTGTGATTTTATTTCATCAACTTTTGGTTGGAAAAGTCTAATTGCTTCTTGTTGTGTTTCTTTAAACTTATTTAATTGTTTTTTATGTAGTGCAACATCTATCTCTGTTTTAAACATTCTAATCTCAACAGGTTTAGATATTGTAATAGCAATTATCATTCCCATTAATATTCTTGGAATAGCACTTTTTACTTCAGACCATGTTACAGCTTCTGTACCATCTCCTTTACCAGTACTAGCTACTATAAACCTATCAATATTAAAAATTATAAGTCCCCAAATACAACCAAATATCATAGACATAACACTTGTAGAAAAATGAATTGAACTTTCGTTAGTATTGGTAATTACTTCTCCTCTTGGTTCAAAAATCATATAAAAAGCATAACCTCCAGCCATAGCTGCCATAAATCCAGTAGCAAGTACGATACCACCTAAACAGGCATATTTTACATGATCAGTATAGGTGCTTCTTTCCAATATATACTTATCAGCTCCAGCACATTTCCATAAAAAGCGCATAAGTTTGTTTGTTTTTGGTGTTGTATAAAAATCTCTTTTCATAATTTTTTATTTATATTAATATCTTTTAATTTAAAGTTTATGTTGGACAGTGACATATCTACACTACAAATTTTTGTAGAGTCAATATTATTATTTAATTCTACTAAATTATCTTTTAATTGATATGTTTGTTTTATGGTATTTGTATTTTGAATAACAATATCTATCTCTTTTGTACTGATAGCAAAATCCCCTATTGCATAAAGCTTGGCTTTTTCATTATCATAAAGAAATAAATCAACCTTATTTTTTTTATAAAAAAACTTTACATTTTTTCCTACTCTTAAAATAACAAAAAAGTGGCCTTTCACTTTCCACTCTAAGCGCACTAAACTACCTGCAAGATGATATGCAGAAGCTGTCTTAAATGATATAATCTTAGGTTTTGCCATTGTTATCTCATAAATTCATTAAAACTAATTTCATCTGATGTAATTGAACCTCCATCGATAGGGTTGAATATTAATCCGTCTAATGAATTTCCAGACAACACAAATAGATTATTAACTTCGCTCCATTTTTCATCTTTATTAAATCCACCTCTAGTAATATTATCATCCATTAGCTTATCATATGTCCAATCCTGACCTTCGTATATTTTAATTTTATACACAGAGCTAGGGATATTTTCCATTATAATTTTTTCTGAAATTCTAACAAATTGACTTCTTACTTTTATATTACTTCTTGCATCTATTACAAGAATCAAAACATCAGTTTTTCCTGTTTTATTATCAAAAGAAAGTGTGTTATTACCACTATGAACTCCTTCACCAAATAATTTCTTATAAGGCATATATCCTGTTTTTGGATAGCAAAGTACATCATATCTTTCGCATCCTAATTCCAGTCCAAGATCACAAGCAGCCACAAAATCAGCACAGCCTGTTTTTTCTCCTCTTGAGATTTCTTTAGATTCTCCCCTGTAATAAAAAGAATTAGCATTTACGCTACTAGATTCTAAAATAATAGATGTAGTAAAATCCTCTATAGCCTTTTTATACAAAGGACTCCATTTGTTATGAGCCTGTTTCATATAAGACCTTCCCCTACGGTAATAAGCTTCCCAATTATTTGGATCAATAGAAATAACCTCAGAGAAGTCATATTCAGCATTTTTATACTCATTAACATTCATATACTCAATACCCCTTCGCATTAGCGCATCCATATGTTGATTATCTTTTTTGATTGCTTTATCAAGGTATTTGAACCCTTTTTCAGATTTACCCTTATCAAAATAATTTACTCCTCTTTGAAAATAATCTTGATTTGGATTGCATTGACGAATCACCAAAACTAATAACAAGAAAAACAAGATAATTGCAAAAAGATTCCCAAAAGAGAAATTCGATTTTTTTGAATTATTTAATGCCGCGGTAACATCATCTTCACCAATAACAGAATCTTCTAAAAATTTTTCTTTCTCTTGATTTTTATTCTCATCATTTTTAGCTATTTTATTCTTATCATTATTAATTAGTATTGGCCTTGTTTTTATATCATCATCAAAGTGAGAGAACTTAACCTTTGGAGTTTCTCCGCTAAATTCATGATCGTTTAGATCATTCCAACTTCCATAAATTCCACCAGGTGGAAATAGATTTAATTTAAAATTTTCATTAACTTTTATTAGATCAATACGAAATTTATTTTCTACATCAAAAATAGCGATCCCATTAGATTCTTTTGAAAATAATTTTATTAGACTCTCATCACTAATATTTAAAAATTCATCCTTGTTATTATATTCAACAACTATTTCTTTAAATATTTTAATTGCATTTGATGGACTTTCAAATAATGCATATATATCAGTAGCATCTTCATCTTTAGTAATAAACCTTCCATCATAAATATCTTCTTCATTAGTTAAGAAAAGTTGATTATTAAAACCATTAATGCATTTAATTAACTTTTTGCTTAAAGGATGAATTATGGTAATTAAAGAATTTTTTGTCTGGTCTTCATTATCTTTAAGTCTATTAATTCTTACAACTCTATTTTCAGCTAAAAATCCAATTAGAAAAGTATATCCTTTAAAAGTATAGGACCAGTCTTTATTATCAACTAAATTTTCTCTTACAAAAGAAATAAAACCACCATTATTTTTAATAACTCTATCAATAATTACTCTAGCTAACTCAATATTTTGAACAGGTATTAGTATGTAATCTATATTCTCTTGGAACAAAATTGGAACATTGATAAAGTTAGACATTACCTTTTTATCATTATCAATGGAATCAGAATTGTAAATAACATCGAATCCTTCAATCCATTCTAATTCTTTATCAATTGGTTGCGCTAAATCTGTTAAATTAAATGTTTGAGAAGATTTTGGTATAACATCTGCATTTGTTATGAGAATAACAACAACATCTTTTACATTTGTTTTTTCAATCTTAAAACCATCACCATCCCAAAATTCAATATCATTGTGACCTTTTTGATTGTATTTATCATCAATTGAAATTTGATTAGATAGTAGTAGTTTTTTTAGTTCTATTTCATATTTATCTTTCGAAAAAGATTTAAAAATCATAGGCATTGAACCTATAGCAAAATACCAATCTCCATCAACATCAGATGTTAAATATGTAAGTGGATTGGATTTTTGTGATTCTTTATCATATATTACTTTTGAAATATCAATACCAGATAAATTTGGAAAAAAAGAGGATAATGCCCTGTCAAGACCATGCTCACTTATTATTTCTTCAATTTCCATTTAATGTAAATTAATAAAAAAATTCACTCTCACTTATTCAGATTCAGATGAATTTCAATTATATTTTTAATAAAATTATTTGTACTAAAACTTGCTTAATTTAACAAACTTAAAAAAAATATTTTTTGCAAGAAAATAATCGTATTATTAATTAATAACTATAATATTATTTGAAACATTTAAAATAATAGTTAGCTTAGAGAAAGTTGTATTAGTTAGTAAATAAGGAATTCTATTAATTTAATATTTAAATATCTTGTGAACAAACCTCAGTTTTAAACTTATTCTTTAGTTTTTTTTGTAATTGACTTTGTTTCTGTTGAATCAGAAATTATAAATCCCTGCATTATTTTAATTGGTTTCATTTTAGTGCAATTATAATTCATGATAAAATCATGTGAATATTTAATATTATTAACTCTATCATAAAAACTAACTTTTGTCAAATTTTTATCTTTCTTTTTCTCCCTTTTTTGACAAAAACAGTTAATGTTAAGCATTAAAATTAGAGTTGTAAAAATTAATCGTTTCATTTTTTATTAGATATAATTATTGGCTTTAATATTGTAACGGAAAAATTCATTTTTAGTTTCATTATGAATGTCATAATTTGAGTAACAGATAACTCTGAAAGATCAAAATAAATTAAAATACATATGAAATTGCATAGTCAAACAACTTTTAAAATAGCAATTATTAAAAATAGTTTTAAAATACTTATCTAAAAATTAGATGAGAAAAAATATCAATATCTAGTAATATTTGTTCTGTAATACTTCTGAAGTGAATACTCATTATCATACACTGTAATTGTTGAGGGATGAGAATCAAACCAATAATCTATTCTTCTTGGAATGTTTATATAAAAACCCGTATATCTATTAACTGTGTTAGGTGGTCCATCAAAGCTAGGAAATCTTTCATAAACTACAGTTTCTGTTCTATAACTAAAACGTTGCCTAGGGTTTATGATATTTGTTTCTGCATCATTAACATCAATGTAATATATCTTGGACTTAAAACCTTCAATGTCTTCAATTACTTTTACATTATCACTTACATACAAATCTCTATCATTATTTAAAAATGAATTTGATGACATTATCACAGTATCAGACTCAAATACTGAATATCGATAGTATGAAAATCCTCTATTTTGAATTAGATATTTTTTTATTTCTACTAAAGTATCTATGTTAATAGCAGGGTAAATAAATTTATATTCGTAATTTGAATATTTAAGTGTATCAATAACAACTTTAATCTTTTTCTTGTCGTCAGTTATCTTATTAATGTTTAAAACGATGCAACTCGAATCTTTCATTAGTGTAGCAATAGAATCATAATTTAAGGCGTTCTTATCAATGCAACCATAAATTTTTGGTTTACTATTACATGAACAAATAACTATAGCTAAAAATAAACATACATATTTAATCATATTTAAATAATATTAACCAATCAAAGTTAGACAAATATATGGCAAATTATAATATTTAAAATTTAATTTTATGAAATTTTATTAGCTATTCTCACCGTTGTCTATCTACTAAAACAAACTTAAGAAATTAATATAATTTTCTAAAAAATGAGTTATTTTTCAAAACAATTTTATCAAAGACAAACTAAACAACCTCCAATCAATGACATAAAGAATATGCATATAAGAAACCAATCTGGACAATTTGTCATTTTCAACTGACCATTAGGTATAAAAAATATATACTCGTAAAATTAAAAAAATACTTAAAAAATGAAGTATTTTAGCGTTCATGATTTATCTTGATCACGCTTCCTCTTCTTACATCTCAAGTGACGTTTTAAAAGAAATGAAACCATTTGAATATGAAACACAGCTTTGGGCAAACTCTTCTAGCAAACATAAATGTGCTAAAATTGTAAAATCAGCAATTGATTTAGCAAGAGTAAGAGTATCTGATGCAATTAACTCAAATTCTGAAGAAGTAATTTTTACATCAGGAGCTACAGAAGCAATTAATTTAGCAATTAAAGGGATTATAACAGATTATTCTGATAGCCACATAATTACTATCCAAACAGAACACAAAGCTGTCTTAGAAAGTTGCAGATATTTAGAATCTGTTGGCGTTGAAGTTACTTATTTAAAAGTTGATCAAAACGGAGTCATTTCATTAGAAGAACTTAAAAGTTCTATAAAAGACAATACAGTATTAATATCAGTTCAATTTGCAAATAATGAAATTGGAACTATTCAAGATATTGAATCAATCGGAAAAATTTGTAATGAGAAACGAATACCTTTTATGTGTGATGCTACTCAAGCATTAGGAAAACTAGAAATAGATGTTGAAAAATTAAATATTGACTTACTCTGCCTATCTTCTCACAAGATAAATGGACCGAAAGGTGTCGGATCTTTATACAAAAGAAAAAATATTAAACTTAACCCTCTAATACATGGTGGAGATCAAGAAGGAGGATTAAGGGCAGGGACACTTAACACAGCTGGAATAATAGGTTTTGGAAAAGCCTGCGAAATTGCAAAGAGAAATTTATCTAAGAATCACAAAAAAATTTCTGCTATAAAATCAGAATTTGAAAAGTATATTGAGAGTAATAAGATTGGTTCTGTAATTGCTAAAGATGTGAGTAGAGTGCCGCATATTTCTAATGTAATGCTTAATGAGGAGGCTGAGAATTTTATTTTACGAAATGAGCACAACATATGCGTATCGACGGGGTCAGCATGTAATTCAAGTATTGAAACTCCATCTCATGTTTTAACTGCATTAAATCTTAATGAAAAAACAAAAAACTGTGTAAGATTTAGTTTTTCTACGACAAACTATAAGACCTCAACATGGAGTAAGATCTCTTGGATTTAAGCAGGTTTATAAAAAATAACTTGCGACCTTTTTCCTGGTATTTCAACTTTAAAATCATCATCAAAGAAGCAAATCCATTCATAAAGTATATTAACAATCTGTTCTTGCTTTAATTCCCAACTTCTAGGAGTTGGTACTGTAGTTGTATTTTCTTGTATCCAACGAACGACACTCCCATAACTTAATGACTTTCGCGCATCAGATTTAATTATCTCTTTGAGCTTAACTATAAAGGGATGCGAATTGAAATTTTTCTTTAAAGTAGAGTAAAAGATTTCTTCTGTCAAATTATTAAATGCCTTATATAGTACTATATCGTGAATAAGGCAATTTAGATCTTCATCTGAGAGAGAATCAGAATTCACATATGTATTATATAATTCAGAAACATTTAAGGACATTGGCAGTTGTGATAGAAGAAAAGAATCTGTCTCAGTCTTTTGATGCACAACATCAGGAATTCTTACAATCTTATCCTTATTCTCATCAACCTTTTTCTTTATCTCATTAAATAACTCATCAGTTACATAAACACTTTCATCTAAAATTTCATTAAAATACTTTATATCTTTCGCACTAAGATCATGCTGAGTACCATTTAACTCAAAATTACCACCTTCTCCTACCCCCCTTTTAGTAACATTAGCAGAACCAAAAAGAACAGATCTATTATTATTCCAAAAAGCTTTTAGATGAATCTTAGTATTTCTAAATAGTTTTATATTATTCTCTCTACAATAATCATATAAATCTAGATCAGATGCTCCAAAACAAATATCACTTACCTCCCACCTAACAATAATTTGCTTAATATTCTTGCTTTGATTAATCTTTTTTAGTTGTTCGGTTCTAATATAAGCTGAGTATAAAGTAATAGTTTCATTATTTTCCAAAAATGCAATTATAGATGACTCAAGATTATATTTTGATTTTAAAAGAGTCAATTTTTATCAATTGTCTTATTCATTAACGAATGATCTGATATATTGACATACTCAACTAATAAAGTATCACAACCTCTTAAAAGAACTCTTGTTGATATAACACTATTTCTTCTAGATAATTTATCAAACTTATAATATATCCAATTTGAAATTTTATTTCTTGAATCAACCATCTTTCTCATAAAAAGAATTCAACATTTAATCTTTCTACTTTCATTATTCATCTTCATTAATAGTAATATTATTATTTAGAGATAAAATATCTTTTCTTTGCAATAAACTTTTTAAATCTTTGGAAGTTAATTCATAAAATTCTTTAATAATTTCATAACTTTCATCAAAGAATGAATTTTGCCCAACTCTACTTAAAGAAGAAATTAATAATTCAAGACTAGCAAGCATATCATTTTCATTTTTAGATTTTAAAGGTTCTAAAACCTTATAATAAAATGGATGTTTAATATTGATCAACGTTAAATTATTACCCTGAAATTTTTCAGTTTGAAAAAGATCTCTATCATCTAACTCACAATAAAGAATAATATTTTTTAATCCAATATTACTATAATTTTGAACTCCCTTTTCTATTTCATTTTTCGGTATACTAGGCAAGAATTTTTTAATTTTCTTAACTAATTTAGCTTGTTCATTATTGGGCAATTGCTTGCCTTTACCTAAAGCGTCTAATAAAATGCTGTATGCTTGCTCAGTCGCTGTTGGCAAGTTGGCTACTCCAGAGTTAGAAATTGATTTCTCAAATATACTCCATTCTCTTGCTTGTTGGCTGAGGATCTTTTTAGCTTTTGAAATTGCAGTATTTAATGAATTAGTTATACGAGCCATTAATTCTTGTTTTTTTTCACTTGCTGAAGCATCATTCTTACAGTTATCAGGATATTCATTATTTGCTTGAAATTTAATACTTTGCTTACTATTAGAAAGCCCTAATAACTCATCTAAAACATTATCGCGAGTGTCAAATGTATTATAGTTCAGTTCAATACTCCAAAATCTCATATTTTCTTGAGTAACATTAAAAAGCGAATAATTACCAAATGTAATTTCTCGGTTATTTCTTACCCAGGAAATATTAGCAGAAGGGTAATTTTCAACACCCCTTACCTTATAGCTAAACTCTTTGCCAAGTGGAGTTATACCTCCTGATGAAATACCTGGCTTCTGTATGTCCTTATAAGCTAAAGACAATATTAGGTTTATTTTATATACTTTTCCATTCCAATTTAATTCTATTACTTCTTGAGCTTCATCAGGCTTGTAAAACAAAGGTTTAACTGATTCTTTATCAATCGTTTTAAACTTATTATAATATGTAGAAGTAGAGAGTCTCGAATCAGTTGATGAATTATAATTAATATTTTTAGGATTATAAAAAACATTTTTGGCGATCCATGACTTTCCTTCTGTTAAATATAATGGATCATTTTCTATTAATAAATTATTAATATCTGGCTTCACATTATTGTCTGAATAATTTAAAAATCTAATTTGCAATCCATTACGTATATTATATCTATGTATTCTCCCAATTAATCTTTCTATTCTTTTATAAACAGTCTCTGGCTTGGCTGCATCAAAATTATCAAGTCTATCCCATTTAACAATAGTTTTTAAATCGTTAATTAAACATATTTTATTTATATAATTAATGTCTTTTTCATCAGAATAAAAAATATCATTAATTTCAAGACTATTTTCTTCTTTCATATCATCGAAATCTACCTTATTTTCCATCCACTGATCATTAATCTTAGTTGAAATAGAAAAGCAAGTACATTGAGATAAAGAAGAATTTGGAAGTCCCATTCCAAAAATTCCAGTATTCTTAGTACCTGGTAAATTATTCGACTCAGAAAAAACTACACAATTTTGAAGTTCAATTTGATTCATACCCTTTCCGTTGTCAATAAAATAAATTTGTTTTATCTGTTTATTTTTTGTTATGGTTATAATTTCTATTTCAGTTGCTTTAGCATCTACAGAATTATCAATAATTTCCGCCATTGCATATACTGAACTCTTATAATCTGAGGATCTAAATTTCTCCAAGAAATTTGCTCCTATTATACTTTTTCCCATTAATACATATTTTTAATTAAATTATACAAATTTGAAGGATCGTGAACAATCTCCTCATTACTCTTAACACTAATAACTTTATTCATTTTGTTACCACCATTCTTAAATCCTCTTAAAGCTCTGCCTAATACTTGCATTGCAGTTGTATGGTTTCCAAATTTTCTAAGCAAGAAAAGCTCATCTACTTTAGGAAGATCAATACCAGTAGCAAGTATATCAAAATTAATTAGCACATTTACTTTATCTTCATGCCCTTTTTGAAATTCAAAACATTTGAAAAACAATTGTCTGTCATAAGTAGATGTCTCACCAACTACACATTCACTTTTAATCTTTTTGTCTTTTAGCAAAATATCTAAAGCAATAGCATGATATTTGCTTCTTGCAAATACTATAATTTGTTTATCTTGATTCACACTTGAAATAATTCTCTCAATTACTTTATCATTAAATTCTTTTGAACTCTCATATATTTCTGATTTAGGAATATTTAAATATTCTATTTCGATTTGAGATAAATAGCCTTCATTTTGTAAATATTTTAACGGATCTTCAATTGTTTGATGTTTTTCATCTTTAAAATCAACAATATTTTTATTGAAATAGTTCTTTAGCCCATAAAATTCATTATCATCTTGCCTCATTGGTGTTGCAGTAAGTCCTATTTTTAGAATATTTTTATTTTTGTTAAAAATATCACTAATTAAATTTTCATACGTTTCAGCAAGAGAAAAGTGAGCTTCATCAATAATTATTAGATCTATATTTTCTGAAAGCAACTGATAAAATGAATCTTCTCTATCTTTTAAAGAATTCATTTTTTGAAATGCTCCAAAAATAATATTTGTTTTATTAACAAAATCTACATTGTTACTAGGTGTAAAATTATTAAAACATCTATATACATCTAGCTCTCTATCACCTCTTAATCTCCACAACTCAACAAAAGAATTTAAAGATTGTTCTGACAACTGTGGACTTTCAACTACCCACAAGATATTAGAGTTTAATTTTGATCTTATAAAATCAATCATAAATTCTATTGCGGTTCTTGTTTTACCAGAACCAGTTGGCATTACAATTAATGTTGAGTATCCATTTGGATGATTATTTATTCTATCTTCTAGTTCTAATTTTACTCGATTTTGATAAGGATGTGGAAATCCAAGGCTTTTAAGAGTCGCTCCGTAATCTAAACTAATCTTAAAATGAGTTACTCTTTTATCTTTCTCTTTTTTTGTTAAAAAATAACTTGATTGTTTAAAATATTCTAAGAATAATTTTAACTTAGAATCTATAGAACTTTTCACTGTATCATAATCATTATCTAGTGATAAGAATTTTGACAATGACAGTAAATCTTCTTTATCAAAACTATCAATAATACTTTGAAAAACACCATATTTACTATTTAACGACTCTGATCCATATCTTGAAACTATTGATGCAGCTAATTTATCAGAGGAAATTCTGTCAAAATATTTTGACAATATATTATCAATCTTATCTCCTAACATAGCCTTCCTTCGAGGGTCTGAAATGTTATTTAATAGATTACTTAATCTAATTATAGCTTCACTACGTTTATTACTCATAAAATTCTTCAAAATTTTCAAACAAAAGATCGACTTCTAAAGATCGATGATTAAGTCTCTCATTAAATAAATTATTAATAAAATTTATTAATAGTTCTTCTTTAGATAAATTTATATTCTTAAACAGAATTTGTTTGTTAATATAATCTATCTTAATATTATCTTCAATATTATTATCAATTATAACACTCCATTTTTTATTGTACGTCTCAAATATTTTATTTGCATCTTGATAATCTAAATTTAACTCCTTTATTTTTTTATCAATTTCTCGTTGTTCAAACTCATCAACAATTCCATCATCCCACACCTTCATACATAAAATCTTAAATTCTTTTAATCTGTCTTCATAAGAATCCTCGTCGATTGAATGATCCTCATCTTTTTTATTTATCCAATTGTAAATATCTTGATGATTTTCAATTTTAGTATACAGTTTTCTTGAACAATTATTTTCTAAATCGGTTAAAGATGTATTGTTTTTAAGAATATTTTGCACAATCAAATCTAAAATATCAGATGATCGCTTTTCTAACTCATTAATAAGATCACTAAATGTTGATTTAATACTTGACGGTTTTCTGCTAAGCGTAACAAAATCAGAGTAAGCAGATTCATAATTCTGAATCAACACTTTTAAATCACTATTTAATGAAGATAATTCTATATTATTAATCAAATTATTATGTAAACCTTTTTCTTGAATAAAATTAATTACTCTTTTATCTCCTAAAACCTGTTTATGTATTAAAACTTCATTTGCAAGATAACTTGAAATCTCATCTATATTTAACTTGTTAGAAATAATATATTTAATGATCTCTTCAAGTTTTAGCAAACAATTATTTCTAATTGAATTATTTTTTGTTCTGCGAAACTCATGAAAAATAATAATATAATCATCAAGCATCTTAAATAATTTATCTTTAAGAAGAATTTCCTTTGGTAATAAATCATCAATTAGTGTGTTGTTAATCTCTTGTTTTTTATTAGAATCATTAATAATTTGTTCTTTTGGATCGGCTAAATCTACTTTAATTAATGAATGTGTATACCTTGGAAAACCTGAACTTAAGACTTTAGATTTTAACTGATTATGAATTATTCTGTTAACTTCTCTTTTAGAAATTGTCTCATTAAAATGAAGCTCAAACCTTCTAGCAATCTCTCTTGCTTTAATAGGTCTTCTAGCCTCCTTTAAAACTTGTATTATTTGATCTTTTATTGTCATTTTAAATAAAACAAGAAGCACATCCAACTCCTTCAGCTTCATCAAGGAGAATATCACTTAATTTGTTTGAATTATTATTTTTCTTTAATTTCTTATACCGTTCAATATAATTTGTTTTTATCTGATCAATTCTTTCTGGCTTAATTAAATCTGAAAGAGATTCATCTTGTATCCATGTATATCCTTCTTTTTCATACTCCATAGCTTTTAAAAAAAGCTCGTTATGCTGCTCATATAGCCATACCCATTCTATTTTTTGTTGAAAAAAACAAAAGAAACAGCCACTTCTACTTCTACTATAAGTGGCTTTTTGCCCTTTATGCTCAAACTCAATTTCTTTATAGTAATTAGGAACCCCAACACCACTCTCTTCTAACATGCTAAATACATCTGACCTAACAATAACATCCTTATTGTATATCAAAGGAAACTCATCTAACTTACCAACAGGATAATCTGTATTTTCTTTTAAATATTTAAACACTAACTTATTGAACGAAACAACACATAAGTCTAAAAGTGAATTTAGTTTTTGTCTTTGTGAAAAATGTAAACTTATTTTCTTATCTAAAATCTCCTTAAATGATATTAATTTTTCATTATCAACTTCCTTTTCAACATAATTGTTAAGCAGTGTAATATTACTATTTGCCAACACTGTTTTTACTACATCTTCACTCCAAATACATTTTCTAAATGGAAAAATAGACTGTATAGTCTCTTTCTTTGATATATAACCCTCTCTTTCTTCATCTCCTCTAATACCTACATATGAAATAGCTGGATCATTTCCAATATACTCCTCAAATGGCTCTAATTTTAGCTTTGCTGTGCACCATCTTGCAGTTGAAGAAGGAAGATAATTACCATTTATCTTTAAAAAATAATCAAATGGATTATCTTCAATAGAATCTACAGTAGTCAATTTTAATATCTTTTTTCCAAGATATACTTCTAACCTTTCGATAAGTTTATAAGTGTCATCTAATTCTCTACCTGTATCACAGGTATAATATTGGATATCAATATTTGGCATCTTATCCCTCATAAAGATGGCAAGAGCAGCTGAATCCTTACCACCAGATATTCCTAATAAATGTTTTATCTTACTCACTTTTTAATTTCTTTAATAGATTTATCAATGCTATCTTATTTATATTATTATCCTTAATTAGAATACTTTTCATCTTATCGGTCAAATCTTCAGCTTTCTTGATATCTTTCTCATTTACGATAAATTGCTCAGGAGCATCTCCTCCCTTTGTTGTAGTTACCTCAATCCTATATACCTCTTGATTGTTATCTAACTCTATTTTATGAAGATCTACCAAATGATCTAACTCTAAAAATGATTTCTCTATCCTATTATCTAATTTTTCTAAATCAATATCAGAAATACTTTCTAAAGTTGATCCAACTAGATCTTGTACTACAGAATTTATCCAAGACTCCTTATCATCGAGTGCTGAAGTTAATCTAATAAAAAAAGTCTTAATATGAGATGGCAGTAGATCAACTTTTATACTAGAATATCTCTTATTTAATGCTTGTTTAAATTTTATAAAATCCTTTTTTTGACCTAAAACATTCTCAAACTTATTATAAGTATTCTCAATTAAACATTTATAATATCCTGTTAGATCTTTTATAGAGGTAGCTAAATTATTAATATACTCTAACATCATATCATCTGTTAAATCAGATATATTAAAGATAGAATATACAGCAGGGAAATCCTCAAAAAATAACTTCTCAGGATCTGTAGCATTTACAATTGCTTCACGCAATTCTAAAGTCCTTTTATCAGTAAAGTTTTTAGTATTCTTAGTTACTTCTGGTAATTGTCGAGCTAATATTAAGAAGGGTTTAATTGTTTGAATAAAACTTGTAGTATTTGCATCTTTCACTACATCTAACTGAGTTAAATCTCTGTACCTATTAAATAATATTAACTTATTACCTGAGATGTCGTACGATTTAATTACAAAGTCTTTAGGCGACTTGTAAATGAGTTCTAAATTATCTTTATTTAAACTTGGGACATATTGACTCTTATAATACAAAGCAAACTCATCTGACTTGATAATTAAAAAGATTCCAACCCAAAAATCAATTAAGCCTTGTTTTAATGCAAATGGAGCAGATTTTAGTATATCAATAAACTCTAGTAAACTTTTTGTTTGCTTAGATGCAGATGATATAAAATCATTTGAAATATCCCATAATTTTTTAATAGATAAATTAACTTTTCCTACATTAAAAACCCCCTCTTTAACCGAATGTATCCCCGTATTCTTTAATAATGTTAAATATATCATCTTATCAGGTGGAAATTTATCGTCAGGATACGACAAATTAACCTCATTTATCTTTTCAATCAAATTAAGAAATAGATTTCTTCTAGCTAAGGATATAGAACCACTTAATTTACTCTTATTAATTAATTCATTATGTAGTATTGGCGTATCTGAGTAAATATCATCTGATATATCAGAAAGAGTTGAGTTTAACTGCTTTAAAGAATCAATTTTAACTTTCTTAGATTTAACATACCACCTAGATGTTTCTTTATAGATATCAGAAAGGATTATTCTTCTAACTTTATTAGCTTCTGAGTTTTTAAGCTTCTCTAGCTCAGAAACAGCTACTTTATCATCAAAATTATCTTTTAGCACATATTCTATCTTTCTAATCTCATTTACTGAGTCTTGAAGCTCCTTTAGATCAGTAATATTACAATACAATATTGCTTTACTGTTATCTAAATTCTTTTTCTGTATTCTGCTTGATAAAACAATATTTACCTCACCATCAAATGTTTGATCAGATATTTCTTGCGCTATATCATTAGTCACATTAAATTTAAAGAACCTAGAAGTTCCTCTTTCAAGCATATAGCGTTTTGCCACAAAAATTGGCATCTCAACATACTTATTTATTATAGTAGAAATATCTGCTATAGTATCAATTCTTGCTTCAGCGTCTAACAAAGCAATATCAATATCTAAATCAGTTCCTCCAAAGAGAATATACTGGTTTGAATATGAAGCATATCTAATTAACTTCTTTTTTTCTAAGTCTTTTACAAGAACTTTTGCATTAGAAATATTTAAAGCAGATTTAGCATATTTAACTATGAAATCTTTATCATCTATTATTTGTTTTGATGCAAAAATATTCATCAAACCTATAGCCTTAACTATCCTTATTCTATCCGCAATATCAGATGTAAATCTACCTTGAATCTTTTCTATAGTTGTTTTAATAGTTGACCACTTAGAAAAATCTGGATTAAACTTAGAATTAATATAAGAAAAGAAATTATGGTTAATGTAATCATAAACTGATACTATACTGAAATAGCCTTCCCGTTGATTGAAAGATGATAGAGCATATGGATCATTTGCAGCTAGAAAAGAGAATAGCGATCTCTCATTTTGACCATATTTCTGAAGAGATTGAACTAATACAGAAGAAGATAATAATTCTAAAGGATAAATCTGATGTAATACTTTCTTATCAAAATCTTTAATCACAGATGATTTAGAATCTAAAATAAACTTATTTAATTTATCTAAGTGCTGTTTACTATACTGAAAATCGTAGTTCTCATCAATAAAACTAGCTGATAATTTAACTAATTGCTCAACTGGCTCATTAAAAGACACTTCTTTAATTCTACCTTTTACTTTTTCCCACTCATTTCTTTGTTGCTTATTTAAGTTCTTAGAGTATGAACTAAATCCTTGATGAAGAGTCGAAATTAAGATAATGTTTTTACTTTCATCATTTACATACTCAGCAAGCTGTTGTATAAAGTAAAGTTCTTTTTCAGGATTATCCTTAGCAGCATATTCTAGAAATTTTCCAAACTCGTCAACAATAATAAAAAGGAACTTACCTTTTCTTTTACATTCACTAGTGTAAAATTTATTTAGTTTTTCTATAGCTACGTCATGAGGATTATCATCCTTTTGCTTAATTGTATCTAATAACGCTTCTGATAGTGGTTTACTATCTCCAATTAGTTTAATAAACTCAAACTCTTGCATGCCATTAAACTGCCCATTCAACTTTGTGAAATATTGTTTGTCATGAGTCAGGTTCTGTTGTAATGCCCATAAAAATGTTGATTTACCTGTACCGTAAGAACCAATTAGATTAAAGACTTTATTTCCTGACTTTAGATTATTAATAATATTATTAAAAACTTCCTTAGAATTTGCAGTCACAATATAATTTATCTTCTTTTCAGAATCTCTAATTATATTTGTAGAAGGAGAAAACTTAAGACCCATAATATTGTGATAATATTTTATTCTTGTCCAGTCTATCTAGAGCAGATATAGTTATTATACCGCCATCATTTTTGTAAACAACATCTGCTAGGTTATCAGATATCTCTTGCATTTTATTTACTATTCCTGCTTTATTCATACAAAACAATAATCCAGGTGAATTCACTTTAGTTTCTAGACTATGTAGATCTACTGTTGTTTCTTTATTAAACAAATCTAAAACTATATACAAGAAAATCTGCCAAGGCAATTCTTTTCTTTCTGTTACATTAAAAGAATAATGTTGCTCTGAGGAAGATGTAACATCAAACTTCTCTATTAACTCTAACTCTATTAATAAAGAAGAAAGATCATCTTCTAAGTTATGTTTAATCGTATTCGAAAAACAATAGTTTCTTAATAACACATTTACATCCTTATCAATAGTATTTAATGTAAAATTCTTAAAACCTGCAATTTCTAACTTCGAGACAATATGTTTTGAAAGTTGGGACTTTACAAATTCAATCTTTTCCTTTCTAAAACTATTAAAAAATTCACTATAAATACTCGAATAATTTGTTCTGACAATGTAATATTGCAATAGCCATAAGGTTCCTTTATTTTCTAAATATGGATCATAACCGTTATTATCTAAAATCATACTCCAGAAATTAGAAATATTACCTTCATTATCAACAATACCAAACGATTTAAGCCAATGCTTAATAGAAGAAACCATATTCTTACCTACACCTAACTTTACTAAAGCATCTATTTCATTAAACCTATTACCATTAGTAATAAAATCATAACCCTTCTTAGGCCAATAAGACCTACAAGAGAAGGTCTCATGCCCTGAAAAACAATACTTTACCTTTTTTTTCAATGCTTGATCCATAAATTTAATATGACATTTTAAAAATATAAAAAAATGATTATGTAAATACTTAAATATTGAAAATTAAGTAAAAAAAATAAACACAAGTTTTTTACCTTTTACATTTCTTATAATTAATATCATATAATTGTGGGCTACTACTTAAAATCGTCGATTTTGGTAGAGAAAAATGTTGGGTATTAGGATTATAACCTCTACCTTTTTCACTAGATTACAGTAAGCTTTCAAACTAAAATTTGCACCACTTTTTGCACCGATAACCAATCTATTAAAACAAACGCAAGAAATATATTAGATTTTCTGAGTAATGAATTATTTTTTAAAATACTTTTTTAATTCTTTTTTAATCAAATAATACGCTCCAAATACAGCGCCTACTAATATTCCAGCTCCAGGAGCATCAGGACCACCACTTCCATATATTGAGATCTGAATAGCTACTCCTAAGAATAAGGCAATAACAGCCCCTACAACACTAAGAATGTTAATTAAACAACCATTTTCTTTATCGACAGATTCTTTATCTGAATTTTCCACTACATCTTCCCCTCCATCTTTTATAGTTTTTTTAACATCATCCAGGTTTATTTTAAGACTCTGACATTTCCAACAAGAATCGAAAATATCTTCATGTTCTTCTTTACATTTTTCACATATCCACATACCTTATTAATTACTTTATATCTAAATTAGTTTTTTCATAATGCTAAACTCATGAATTTTAAAATAATTAAACTGATCTCAGCACTTGCAATATCTTAACCATCGCTTCAGTATCTAACTTACAATACTCAAGCAAGTTTTTTCTTGTTTTATTAATTTGATCCAAATCGCTAATATTATGAAGATTAGCAAATGTGGAGCTTGCTAAAGCTCCATTATTAATCTCTAAATTATCATAAGAAAGAGAAGGGACAAGAGCTGGTAAAACATACTTAATTGAATAACTACCTTTCATTTCAGGCACATAATACCATTTTTCTTTAAATGGAATCATTAAATCCTTCATTCTATCAATAATTGACTGTAGCTGGGATTGATATTGTGGAAAGATTCTTATTAGCTCTTTCAATCTACCTCTTTCAAAACCAATATTATAAACAAGAATATCACCATCTTTATTCATGTCGTTAATTAAAGCTTTAACAAAAGATTCTCTGGGATCATTAGAGGGGTCAGCTAAGAACTCATAATGTTCTATAGTCCCATTTTTCTCATAATGAGCAGAATATTGGAAAGGAATCTGCTGATATGGCTTAAGACCATTAAAAAGTGGCACAGCTGATTGATAGGTCTCAAAATCTAAATGATAAATATTATTTGATAAACTATTAACAAATTCTCTTATCTTAATCTTATGTATTATTTCTGTTTGATTTATATAAGAATCTATTTCAATCTTTTGATTATTTGAAAGCTTAGTATCTATTGGAATATCTTTAATATCAATGTATCTACTTTTATA
>MDTE01051353.1_pt1 | contig 35833 bp, 30 predicted proteins | sample 811231 | NCBI WGS metagenome assembly MDTE01 (sample SAMN05326651, study PRJNA326480) | marine metagenome | isolation source: seawater | place: Indian Ocean: Red Sea | collected 2010
CGAAGCTGGATTTCGTAGCGTTCGGCTCGTTCACGAATAAGTGGTGTAATGTCGATGGAGGCGATCTCCGTAAGCGGTACAGCCTGTGCATCGGATGCACCATCCAACAGAATTGCGCGACCCTTGGTTCCATCCATATCGAGTTCCTGGGCGATTTGGCGAATCAGGCGGCCAGTTCCGTAATTGGTCTTACTCTTTCGCTTCGCCGGCTCGATCCAGAAGGTTTGGACCAGATCTTTCACCGCACCCTTATTCTCCCATCGGCTTTCCATGGCCTTAAGTAACGCGTCGGTACTCAGGAATTCACTCGCCAGGAAATTCACCTCGACCACCAGTCGTTCCAGCCCAGCGATCTCTGCAAAGATCTCGGTGAGGAAGAACTTGGGACGGGCAAGAGTATCTAGAGAGTATTCGATCTTATAACTGACGAACTCTTTCACGATGGGAATATACTCGCTTAGGACGCCGCGAACAGCTGTGTCGTATTCAAATAAGACCGCAAGGTAGTCGTCTTTATTGCTGTTTTTGGCTTCTCGAAGAGCGTTGGTTTTTTCTTCACGAGCCGCCTTGGCTACAACGATCTTTCCGTGGAAACCGCGAGTCTCTTCAGCAAAGCTGCGCACGATGCCAACATTCGTTGTCATCAGAAGCATGTTCGCGATTCCTTTTTTGATAACTTCGGTTGCGTTCGCCCCTTCGGCCTGTGCGCCTTTCAGGGTCGTATCCGCGACTCCGCGTATCCACCGTAGGTTGGGTGTACCGTCGAGCTCTTTTTCGGCGAGCTTGAGTTGAAGAATCTCAAGCTGCTTCAACGCGGTGTTCGGGGTGCGTTTGATGTTTTCGTCGGCCTTGGAGATAGCCAGCACTACTTTGCCCAGCTTGGTGCCCAATTCCGGGTTTTGATCGGGGGTAATACGCTGTTGGACCATTTTATCGTAGGCCAACTGGGCGTTTTGCGTACGAATATTTTCCAGGCTACGCAGCTTGAAGGACTTCCCGCTGACGATACCCGCGCCAAAAGCCACGATCGTTAGAACGGCGATACCGATGATTACGGATATTCTGGACTTCTTCCCCATACCCATCGATTCGTCCAGATCCATATTTCCCACCGCAAATTGGCTGGTAATTCGTGCGTCAGGTCGTGGGGGTTGTTGTACCTGGTCCGCGGATACCGGGGCCGCAGTGGGCGCAGTCCCACCTCTGCTCGCTTCAAGTTCGGCGAGTTTCTTGTGGAGGCCTAACCTGGCTTTTAGATCGACGGTCTCTTTTCCACCGTTTTCTTCACTCATGGGTGTCGATTTCCTCCCGCACTACTCTGCTGGACAGAGTAGATTCAAACCAAACGATCATAGGAGGGTATGGCATCTGGGTCAATCTCCGATTGGAAGTACTGATAGACACCTTCCTCGGTTGTCGAACGCGCCATGGAATACACGCCTAGAATGTCCAAAGCATGGAGGCGCTTGACGGGCTAATGAAAAGACTGGTGCGAAGCTTTTCCGAGGTGTCGGGCGAGCCAACAACCCACCACGCCAGGCTTCCTAAAATTACAGCGCTGGATATTCCATATAGGATTGTTGCGGTGGTCATCTTTTGCTCGCCGCGAGCATGGAGCTCAAAGGCATGAAATTGGCTTTGTACCGTTTGACCCGTCTTCGGGTCGATGGCCTGACCGGCCTTCGTGAGATCGTTATCGGCACTGTTATGAACCAGAGTTGCACCCACCAATCCAAGTATACCGACGGACCCACCGAGAACGGCCCATTTTCGAGTTTTGCTGCGCGGGGTAAGGCGAGCCTCTTTGGGAACACCCACGATAATGGCTTCCTCGGTGTCGGCAGTGATGGTCACCGTTTGGCTTAGAAGCGCTACATGTCCCATAGTAATCGTGAGTTGGTAGCTTCCTGGTATGAGACGCCATCCTTGCTCCGGCGGTGGACCAACATCCGTCCCATTGAGCTGTACCTTGGATTCTTCGGGGATGTTGCGAACCACCAGGTCACCGCCTGGCAGATCGATTGCAATGGTTTGGTTTGTGTTGGGAGCAACCAGAACATCCTGCATAGTTCGGCTATTTTCGTATCGTAATTCTATGGTCTGGGTACCGGCGATGGACGGTACGCCTTTTCGGGCGTGTTGTTTTTCTAAAAGGACACCATTCAACCAGATCTTTGCTAGCGGGGTGCGGGTATAGACCCTTACATTCACGGTTTGGGCGGTTGCCCGCATACGCGTAAGTACCGATTGAAATTCTCGACGGTCGCGTCGCGACAAGGTTTCGTCTTCGAGTAGGGTCAGAATTGTGGCGATACCTTTGGCTTGATCGCCAATCTTATAGACACACCAGGCCCGAAATACGGTGTAAGCAGGTAGGGCGTTGAGGTTTTCAGCTTTGGAGATCTCTTCGACGGCAGCTTCGTAATTTCCTGCACGATAGAGTTTTCTGGCGGACTCGTAATACGAGAATGCGGCATCGGTGTCCGAGCCCGGCCGAGCCTCGGCCCCCGAACAGATTATGATGGCGCAGACCATAACGGAGATGCGCACGAGTGTTTTTAGAAGAGCCCGGTTCATTATTCTAGGTTCGTCATATCGGGTCGAAGAGAAAACCGCAGTACATCGGCCTTCTGAATGGTGAGAGTTTTATGGAGGGTTTTATAATCCGGTCGGGATACAGAAATGCGGTATTTAGCCGGGGTGAGTGAGAGAGTTTTCGGTGTCCTGAAACGATGTGTTCTTTTGTCCTCTGATGAGAGGTTTTGCAACCGAACTCTCGCTTTACTGGGCTTGGACTGAAAGGTGACCTCAACCTCTTTTACCACATCATTCGGAGGCAAAGGTGGTGCGGTTTTGGCGATTATCTGCTGCTCCACTGGAGCGGGCTCGGTCGTTGCGGGTTCTGTCTCTTCGGCCGTTTCGGGTTCTGCCTCTTCGGCCGTTTCGGTGTCTTGCGAGCCCGTATCTACAGACGTTATGTCTGGTTTGGAGACAAGCTCTGAGTTTGGATCAGAGCGAGAGGTGAACCGTACGAGAACGACTCCAACAAGCAGGGCCACAACGCCCAGAGCTACGAGAAGTCGATACGCTCTTCGTTGTGATGAAACCGGGTCGTTGGCTTTGGGCATAATTCGGGTTGGAGGTTCGGTTTCGGGCATTCGAAGGGTGGATCGGATCGGTCGTTCTGTAATCGGTTCGTCGGAATCCATGGTCGGCAGATCCAGGGTGGGTACCTGCTGGTCCGTAGAACGTCGGAATGATTCCTCATCGCTGGGATCCATGATCTCGGCCGTGGTGCCGAGGTCGTCCCGGTCCTGTGGCCTGGGATTCAGACTATCCATGAGAATGTCGTCGAGTCGGTCGATTACAGCTTCCGCTCCACGGGGCCTCTGGAGGGGTTGTTTCCGCAGGAGGCTCATAATGAGATCTGCGAGCTCTTTCGGGACATCTGGGCGCGACAGCGGCGGGGGCTCTTGTTTCATATGAGCTAGAATCGTTTCCACCGCGCTATCGCCTCGGAAGGGGCGTTTACCTTCCAGACATTCGTACATCAATACGCCCAATGCGTAGAGATCGCTTTGGGAGCTTGTGTGGTGGGCCGCTTGTTCAGGGGATAGATATTCCGGAGTACCAATGATCAGACCCTTTCGAGTTAACGCGGTCTTACGGGGGCCGAATTCCTCATGGTCGATGGGTTTTGCGATTCCGAAATCAAGGACGGTAACGAAATCACTGGTGCCCTCTCGATCAGACAACATGATATTGGCAGGCTTAAGGTCTCGATGAATCACACCACGCCCATGGGCGGCAGAAAGTCCCGCTGCAACCTGCCTGGCGATGTGAATGGTTCCTTCAATCGACAAGGTGTGCTCGGTTTTTAGGCGCCCTTTCAGAGTAACCCCTTCGATGTATTCCATAACCAGATAGGCTCCGAATTCATCGTGCACGCCATAATCGTGGACACGCACAATATTCGGGTGCTGCATCTGACTGAGCACCATGGCTTCTCGACGAAAGCGTTTGAGCTGGGTGGTAGCGTCTTCACCCGTTGTCGTTACGAGCTTTATGGCTACTGGCTGGTGCAGGCGGGTATGTTCACCGAACCACACGGTTCCCATGCCACCTTCGCCGATCTTGACCAGTATGCGGTAACTGTCACTAACCTGCGAGATGGTCGTCACCGGAATACCGGTGGAGGTTAGCTCCTCCGGTAGAGTGGGGGTCTCGTCCGTCGGACACTGCCTCTGGTACCCCCGATACCCGCACGCCGGACACACTCTCATGCACTAAGAGTATCGCGAACCGTGGGGAGTCGTCCAGCGGCCTCTGTTCAGGGGTCCTCACCCATGCGGGATAGGGCCGCCTTTACCTTTTGCCCTTGCGCTGAGTTTGGACCCACCAGGCGCTGCAATCGGCGGTATATTTCAATTGCTCTCCGATGGTTGCCCTGCACTGTATACGCTTGCGCTAGATCCCAGAGAGCGGGTTGGTATTTGGGGTTCATTTCAAGCGCGTGCCGAAGGTGTATGGCGGCCAGGGAAATCTCACCCGTCTTTAGATAGGCCCGTCCCAGCTTGGCCCGAGCCTCACTGGTTGCGGATGGCATTCGTAACGCACGCTCAAAGGTGGTGATTGCGAGTTTGGGGTTACTACGGAGAAGCTTGGATCCTCGAGACATGAGCTGATCATAGCTTGCTCCGCGTGGTGGTGGTCGCAGCGAAGATGTAGGCTGTTTTCTAGGTTTGGAGACCCGAGGCGTGGCAGGTTTCTCGGGTTTGGAGATGATTTTGACGGGTTCAGGCATCGGCTCAGGGACCGGCTCTGGGCTCACCTCTGCATCTTCCTCATCATCCGGCTCGACAATTGGAGGAGTCTTGGTTTCCTCTGGGGCCACTCTCTCGACTTCGTCTTCACTGGTGTTGGTGGACGCAAGAAGTTCGGCGGGAATGTTCTCATAGCTGGGTGTGAGGTAATCGTCAGGAATGGCGGGACCATCGTCTTTGATCAACCCTGATACGAGCATCCAGGCGGCTATGATTCCCATGATGCTAGCCATTACGGTAATCCATAGGGCCCGCCCCGGTGTTTCATGGGTCAGATTGTAGATATCAACGGGAGTAACGATCGAGGCAGGCTCGGCATCGGGGTATATAAATCGCTCTTTGAAGCTAGAAAGAGAACCGACTTTTTCCCAGCTCCCCCCTTTCTTACTTACCTCGTCACTTGGGCGCACCATTCCATCGTTCGCCCACTGCTCCAGCAATGTACGGTTTGGAAAATAGAGGACAGCTCCGTCTTTCTTACGAATATACCAGCCTTCAGTTGTTTCGAAATCAGGCTTGGTATCTGCCGTTGTTGTACCACTCCCGACCTGAAAGTTTAGAGCGCACGCGGGACAGGTTTTGGTAATGGGCCCAAGTAGGATCTGCTCGGTTACCAGATCCATTCGAAAGCCACAGCGTGGACATATGACTTTATGACTGCTGTTCATTAGATGCGCTGCTGGTTTGTTCTACACTCACCAACAATTTCATTCGTTCGAGCCCGCAACGCAAATATTTGCTGGTAGGAAATTATCCGACCGGAAGAATCTTGTCCCATATGCCCGCAAATTGAAGCCCAACGCCAATGCCTAGACCAATAAGAATTCCGATCACGACATGTATCCAGCCCCCAGAACCAGAATTGGAACTACCTTCCTGCACATTGAAGGTGAACTGGCCCGTAGTATAGGCAGGAGACGACTCGTCTTCGTCGATATATTCGTCGTCGTCTGTTTCGTAGTCTTCCTGCTCTTCCGAGTCGCCTTCTTCCCGATCTTCGTCTTCGTCTTCGTCGTCGTCTTCGTCTTCGTCGTCGTAGCCATGCGTGGTAGTTGCCGCTAGACCTGCCTCAATCTCTTCGAGAGAGGGGATGTCCGCATAGGACGGTGCTCTTGAGTCGCCATCAAAGTCGTCGTCACCACTCGCGTCGTCCGTAAGATCGGGGTCATCAAGCTGTGAGTCGGAATAACCATCTGCATCAGCCAAGGCATCTTCATGGTTGTAGCCTTCGTCGATGAGCTCAATGAAATGAGCGAGCTTTTTCCACCCGGAAGTCTCCGTTGAGACTGCGACGCCAGTAAGATCTCTTTTGGATGCTACCCAGCGTTGCAGCGCTTGTAGACCATGGAAGTTGTAGGTGAGCCCCCCAGGGATTAGGAGCTTCCACATCACCTGTTCCGGATCGGTCACAGCGAATTGGGCTCGATCTTCAGTATAGAAGATGGCATCGCCGTGAGCCTCGTTGTCTTCGTCTTCGTCGTCGTCTTCGTCGTCGTCGTCAGCGTCGTCGTCAGCGTCGTCAGCATCCAACTCGTCTTCCTCTACGACCTCTTCGGGTTCAGGCTCTTCTTCCGGTTCGTCTTCCTCTACGACCTCTTCGGGTTCCGGTTCTTCTTCCGGTTCGGAAGCCTCTTCTTTTTTCTTGGCTTTTTTCGAAGACTTTTTCTTCTTTCCTTCGGTCTTTTTCTTCCGTTTCTTCTTGGCCGGTTTGCTGTCTTCCTCTTCGCCTTTCTCAACGTTTAATGCGTCGAGATCCATTGTGGATTCAGGTCCAGGGTTGAGTTCACCGCAATGGGGACAGGGAACCTCTGCTGTTGGATCAATTTCTGTCGCAGAGACTTCGAAATTCTCCCAACAATGTATACAAACAAACGGTGTTGTTTGTTTTTTTGCCATTGATTACCCGCCCCGAATTCAGGAAGTTTCCGCTATGCCTGCTTTTCGTATCATGGACACATACTGGTAGGCAAACAACCCAGGCCATGAATCCCGAGCCGGTCTAACGACATGGATCTAGAATCGGATCGTTTGGTGTATGGCAACCGCGTGTACAGGTGTCAGGGTTTGCCCGCATCCTGCTTCGACAGTTGGTCTTGAAATTGACTGGGTGTGGGTTCACGCCCAGCCCAAATTTACCCAGGGTTGCATGGCATTGGGTACAATCGTTCTCCGAGTGACACGCAACGCATGCTCGCAGATTACGCTGGGCCTGGAACGAATGGTGTTGCGGAGATCGTACCGTGCCAGGTTGGTTGTTCCAGCCAGCGGGGTGGAATTTGAGAACGTCCGATGGGAAGCTTCCTGCTTGCCCTGACATAACCACGCCGGACTGCTCGTGACAGCTTGTACAGAAGGTCTGCAGTCGATGGCAGGATTGGCAGGCGAGATCGTTGCCACGCGTTCGGACAGGGTGAATCAGGATCCAGTTGGCTGGATGGACTCGCCCGGGTCGTAAGGCTCCTGTGTGACAATCCTGACAGTAGTTCTTGGTGTGGCAGTTGGCACAATAGTCTTCGCGCGCCTTTCCAATGGCGGCATGATCTTTCAGGAAGGCTGTGTCGTGCGCGTCGCCGAAGTATCGTCCAGATGGCCGGATTTCTCCCTGCGCTCCATAGTCGGTCCGAACCTTTCCGTTTCGTTCCGTTTCGTGGCAGGTGGAGCAATCGAGAGGGGCTGTGTCTCCCGTGTGGCAGGTCAGGCATGTGCCCATGAGTGGGAGGCCATTATCGCGTGTGGCTACCTGTACACTGGGAACCTCACTATGGCAGGTCACGCATTTGATGCCTTTGTCTATATGAACTTTATGGTTCATCTTGATGTGGGGCGCCGGCATGATCATATGCGGAGGCGAGTTGATCGCAGTGGTTGTTTCTGTCGGATCGCCGCCTGCTGGGAACTGTGGTTGATAACCACGGTGACAGGTTTCACAGGTACCCGATGGCATGTCTTCGTCGCCGGGCTCTCCAGCTAGATGACAACCCAGGCAGATTTCTTCGCCCTCTACGCCGACGGGAAGAAGGTTATCACTGCTAACAACACTTCCTTCTGCGCTATCATGGCAAAAGGTGCACTCCACTCCCGCCTTCTCTACGTGAACCTTATGGTCGAAGGACAGAGGTATGTATTGGTCTGGGTACAATACGGGCGATGGCAGATGCTTACGTTTGGGCGGCGTATGCGCTGGTGCGGGCTTTTCCGCAGCTTGATTGGCATTATCCGGATCTTTGAAGCTGCCTTCACTTGCGATGGCGGCCGTCAAGCCTACGACAGAGGCCAGCAATAACAGAAGCACTGTTCGAAGACGTACGGTGTACGGGCGTTTTTCGGGCATTATTGTCCACCTCCGAAGGAACTGGATAACACCAAAACCGCACGTGTCGCATGTTTTTCTAGGCGTGTTTCGTGATTTTCGACGAAGGCTCGGAGAGTCCAGCCCGGCGCAAACTGGTAATTCGCCGAGATATGACCACCGTAACCGTTCGTGTACAGGTTCGTATTTACCGTGTCGTTTATGTAGACGAACGTGAAGCCGGCCCGAAGAGTAAGTTCGGGGATGATGACAGGCATTCCACCTTCCAGCCAGAACAGATCCCAGGTACCCGTTGCACCCTGGTAGTGATCCCAGGAGAGCAACATAGACTTACGTTTCTTTCTCCACAAAATCCCCAGGTGGGCACCCGGTTCATAATCCGGGGCTCGGGCATCTTCGACTACTCGAAAAGACCCGCGGGCATTGATGAGGAAACCAGGAGCCAGGTGGACTCTTGCTCCCATACTCATATCCTGCATGGGGTACAGGGAGAACACACTCCAGATGCTATTTGTGTCGAAAATGGGGACGGTTCGGTTATAGCGCGCCTCGAGGTCGAACATGTCCGTAATGGGCGCCATCACGCGACCTCGCAGATCTCCCAGGACATCACCGATGAGATCGTAGCGAGCGTCGGCATCCACAAAAACGATACCGGGAAAAGCGAGTCGTATGGCACCACCAACCTGCCGGCTTCGAATATTTGCACGTTCGTCTGCACCCACTTCTCGCCACTCGCGAGCATCAACCCGAATCGAATGAAGTCCAATATCATTTGAGAATAAAGTACCCCCATACATTAAAACGGTGGGGTCACTACGGTGTTCGGCAAACCCATCCAATCGGAATGGATTCCAACTCACGCTATCTCGTAGTTCGCTTGGCTCAAAACCTGCCAGCAGGCCGACACCAAATTTTACGGGGGTGCGAAAACGGACCATGCCGCCATCTACCATTGCAAAGCCAAGGCTATCGAGGCGTACGAACCGGCCAATTTCAAAGTCGATCAAACCATTCGCGACACCAAAGCCCGCGACGCTCGCGCTGAGAACATCAAAACGAACAGGGCGGATAACATCACGCCATATAATATGTTGTCCCGCATCGGCAGGCGCACCAACCAGCGTAAGTTCACCTACGTTGGGGTCGCCCTGCAGGCGGAGTAGAGTTCGAGCGAAGATACGGCCCTTTCCACCATGGGGCAGGGTCATCGCCATTACGCTCAAGGTTTCGCCAAAACGAAGCCTCTCGATGGGGTTTCGGTTCGAGTCCAGATACCGATAGACGTTCAGGCTGGTATCACTCTGGATGTCCCAGACGACCGCGGAAGCGGTCTGCGGCATGCAAAAAACAGACGCCGAAACTGCACAAATTAATGCACAAGATCTACGTAGGATTCCTGCTTTTATACTTTTCGTATTAAACATGTCGCCCACCCTAAGTCGACAAAGATACCAGAAGTTTTTCGTCTCCGCATCTTTGCGTTAAACGGGTGAATTGGGCGCTCTGAATTGGGGTAGTGGCCGATTTGTTTCAATCGGTGGTACCATCCCAGGGCTCAGTCGTTTGGAGAGTATGTATGAAGGTTCAATCAAAGAAAAAACAGGCGTTAATTTATCACCGCGAACCGCGGCCCGGTAAGACAGAGATTCGGTCGACGAAGCCGTGTATCACCAGTCGCGATCTTTCACTCGCCTATACGCCTGGCGTGGCGCACCCCTGTCTAGAGATCCACGATGATCAGGAATTGGCCTATGAGTACACCAATAAGGGAAACCTGGTCGCCGTGATCTCCAATGGGACGGCGGTGCTGGGACTCGGTGATATCGGTGCTCTGGCGGGAAAGCCCGTCATGGAAGGGAAGGCCGTTCTATTTAAACGCTTCGCTGATATCGATGTTTTTGATCTCGAAGTTGATATGGCGGACCCAGAACAATTTGTGGAGATTGTGGCCGCTATCGCGCCAACCTTTGGCGGGATTAACCTCGAAGATATCAAGGCGCCGGAGTGTTTTGCGATCGAGCGCGCTCTACGTAAACGGCTTGATATCCCGGTTATGCATGATGATCAGCACGGTACGGCGATCATTGCGGGAGCTGGCTTCATAAACGCGCTTACTATTGCCAACAAGGCCGCTGACGCGGTGCAGATCGTTACCTGTGGGGCCGGTGCGGCCGGTATCGCTTGTCTCGATATGCTGATTGATCTGGGAGCGAAGGAAGAGAACATTATGCTCGTGGATAGCCGAGGAGTTGTTCATAGCGAGCGGACGGATCTAAACGCGGAGAAGCAACGATTTGCGAGAGAGACGAGTCGCCGAACGCTGGAAGACGCCTTGGAAGGGGCGGACATGTTTCTCGGTCTCAGTGTTGGCGGGTTAATGTCACCGAAGATGTTGAAGAGCATGGCGGACAATCCAATTGTATTCGCCTTGGCGAATCCGAACCCGGAGATCGATTATCCCACGGCGATTAAGACACGTGACGATGTGATTATGGCCACGGGTCGGAGTGACTATCCCAATCAGGTCAACAACGTACTTGGCTTTCCCTTCATTTTTCGGGGAGCTCTTGATGTTCGGGCCAAAACAATCAATGGGGAAATGAAGATAGCTGCGGCGCGCGCCCTGGCGGAATTGGCCCGGGAGGAGGTCACCGACCAGGTTCGGACGGCTTACGATGGGGCTGTAATCCAATTTGGTTCCGGTTACATCATTCCCAAACCGTTTGATAACCGTGTTCTCTATACGGTCGCCCCCGCGGTGGCCAAGGCCGCCACGGATAGTGGTGTTGCCAGGCGCCCCATCACAGATGTTGAGAGCTATCGTGATGAGCTGAAGGCGCGATTCCACCCGTCGGTCACAGTGATGCGGAGCATCTTTGATAAAATGCGAAAGAGCCCCCCTCGGATCGTGTACCCAGAGGGGCTTGATCCTCGGATTCTTCGAGCCGCCGAGGTGGCCGCCGATGCTGGTATTGCGCGACCGGTTCTACTCGGACCACGTGAAGACATCCTTGCGGAAGCAGAGCGCAATGAGGTCGAGCTTGAACAGGCCGGGATCGAGATCATCGACCCAAGCGATATTCCGAACCTTGAGGCGATGGTCGACCAGTTTCATGCTCGCCGTAACCGTAAAGGGCTGACACGAGGTTCTGCTCGCCGCCAACTTTGTACCGAGATGCATTATCTCGGAGCGATGTTGGTGGAGTCTGGAGATTGTGATGGGATGGTCGGAGGATTAAACCGATCGTACCCCAGAGCATTACGCCCTGTGGTTCAGACGATTGGAACGCAGGATTCTCCCTCGGTCTTATGTGCCGTGTATCTGGTGTTCAAGGGAGCTGATCTCTACTTCTTTGCAGATACGACGGTTAATGTAGACCCCGATGCTGCCACGTTGGCGAATATCGCGACAACAGTAGCGGGGTTTGTAGAACGACTCGAGCTGGTTCCGAACATCGCCATGCTTTCGTTTAGCAACTTCGGATCGGCACGGATGAAGCAGAGCCAGAAGGTTGCCGAGGCGGTACGGTTGGTAAAGGAGTCGGCCCCAGGTCTCAACATCGACGGGGAGATGCAGTTTAACGTGGCATTCAACAGCAGCTACCGAAAGAACCTCTATGACTTCTCCAGCCTTACTGGTAACGCCAACGTCTTCATCTTCCCCAATCTGGAATCAGGTAATATTGCCTACAAGATGATGCAGACGATTGGTGAGGCGGAAGTGATTGGGCCGGTCCTTCTGGGGCTCAACAAGCCGGTACATGTGTTGCAGCGAGAGAGTGACGTAAACGATATCGTGAATCTTACGGCGTTGACGGGGTTCCGTGTGGATGAGTAGAGGCTTGTACAAGGCATCGCTCCCTTGGTTGCTGGTTGTATGGATAGCCATGGTGTTCTGGGGCTGCCGGCATGAACGCCCCTGGCCTGGTTCTGCTTCCGACCGAGTGGTTATCGTCTTGTCCAAGAGTCTGGGTCAGCTGGATCAACGGACAGCACATGACGGTACGACCCGGAAGGTCTCACGGTTGGTCTATCGGGGCTTGTTTCGGGTTCGAGGATCCGATCTGGCCATTGTGCCCGATCTGGCCGAAGAGCTGGTTCCCGATGGGCCTTTACGTTATTGCGTGTCCCTTCGACGAGACGTGCAATTTCATAATGGTGCCGCTCTGGCGGCCCGCGATGTGTCGTATACCCTTCAGTGCGCCATGGATGAGGCCAATGGTTCCTCTGTCCGCGGTCTCTATCTGGACCGATTCCGGGCAGATAGACCATTTGATATGCCCGATGGACCCAATGGACATCGGATCTGTTTTAATCTGCGACAAGAAGTTGCCACGCTGCGGACCGATCTTGTTTTGGGAATTGTTCCAGAGCCCGTACCCGTCGCGACCCGAAAGGAATGCAAACCCGACACCGTCGTGACGGCGATCGATGAATGCAACCAATGTACCTGTAATGCAGATGGGGATTGGTCCTGCACGACTCGTGTTTGCCCGGGCTACGAACCGCCGGGTACGGGAGATTTTCGACTCTATCGGCGAGATGGGGATAGGGGACTTATTCTGGAGCGTGTGGGTTGGTCGGATAGCCATAAGGCACAGGGTGTCCCCCGGTACCTGGTTTTTCGTAACCTTCCCGATGAAAACGGGCGCTTGTTAGCTCTCGTATCTCGAGATGCCGACCTGGTGTTGAATGGCTTCTCTCCAGCGGTTTTGAAGGTACTACAAGACGTCGATCATCTGCAGACCCTCAGGCACCCGTCGATGGTCGTGACCTATCTAACAATGAACACAACATTACCAACCCTGTCGGACCGCCGTGTACGAACCGCGATTGGGTACGCTGTGGACCGAGAATGGATTACGAGGGAGCGGTTTCTAAAAGGGGCTGCACCTGCAAACGGTATGCTACCCATCGGTCATTGGGCGCGAAACGACGCCGTCGATCCGTTTACGGATTGTGTGCATGATCCTCAGGCACCGAAATCGGAGCAGTGTCGGTATAAAGCAGAGGAACTTTTGGAGCAGGCGGGCTTTCCACGAGGGCCGGATGGTGTTCGACTTCGTCTTCAATTATTGACCACCAATGACAGAATTCGACGACTTGTCGCACGTGACCTATCTCGGCAGCTGGAATTGGTAGGTATTCAGGTCCGTGTCCGATCGCTGGAATGGGGCACAATGTTTGATTCCATAAAGAAGGGGCAATATGCCTTGGCCATCCTACAGCTACCGGAGCCAATTGAGCCGGATATGATGCGGTGGATGTTTTTCAGTTTGAGCACACCACTCCATCAGGTACCGGATGCGGCGACTGCACTCGGCCGCGCTCCCCGGAGCGATTTTGTTCCGGGACTGACGAGTTTGTTTTTCAGCCCGGATTCGGTTTGCAGGAAGTGGGCGGTAAAGCATTTGGCGGTATCTGTTGAGGAGGCTCTAGAACGCAAGAAAGCCGGAACTCCGCGACGTGGCGGTGGGAATCGTTCGTTTTTTGCCGACGAAGAAGTGGATTGTTGGTTGGATCTGGCCCGGCGCCCCCTCGACCCTGCCATACGCAAACCATTTTACGATCGTGTGCAGGCACGACTTGCACAAGAGGTGCCGGTCTTATTTCTCTGGCATGAAGACAATGTCGCGGTCGCTTCGGACTCCTTATCAGGCATCTCGATGACCCTCCGTCCCGATTTGGCGTTTCTACGAAATGTCAGGCGGAGTCGGTGAAAACGAACGAATGAACGCAACGGAACATACGATGCCGCGTTGGCGCCTATTTCTTCGAAAGTGGGCGTTTCCCCTCTGTGCCCTGGCTCTTTTGGCGTTTATTTTGTTTCGAGAGCCTCCTGTTCGGTCTGGTTTTCTAGATCGTGGAACCCAGATTCCGGATGCCCTGGTTCTTGATCTGACCACGGGTAAGAAAGTTGCGTTGAGCACCATTCAACAAGAGCGACCCGCAGCTATTCATGTGTTCACAAGTTGGTGCCGCGTATGTAAGCAGGGTTGGCCACGTATTCCGAAGCTGAACCATAAATATGGTGACGAGATGGCGTTGATCCTGTTGGGATTTGATGTCGGGTCGGTGGACTCCTATTTAGCAGTTCAGCGTTTTGCGCTTCGAAACCCGGTGGGGCTTCCGGTCTATGTCGGTGGTCCAGACCTTTTACGAGCGTTGCGGCCCCCGGAATACCCATACACCGTCTTTATTTCACCGGAGCGTCGGGTTCTCTACGATCCGAGCGGGATGCTAAGTCACCGAGCGTTCCGAATCGCTCTTACTCGAAATCGAGAGCAACAAAGGTCTAACTCGGAATGACCGTGGTTCCCTATCCAATGCTTGTTCTGGGCTTTCGGAACAGATATGGCACGTACAGGCATAGGTTTGATGTTCTGCTTGCCTTAGGGGTGTTATGGACAAGATCTGCGTAATATTTGTGACCTGTTCTGGTACAGAAGAGGCCCAGAAGATAGGTCGCCATCTGGTTGAGACTCGCGTGGCTGCCTGCGTAAATGTGATACCGCAGGTGCAATCGATCTATCGCTGGGAGGGGGCCGTACAAGACGATGCGGAGAGCCTCTTGATATGTAAGACGCGGAAGGACCGGGTGGAAGCATTTATGCGCGAAGTTCAGTCGATCCACTCCTACGATGTTCCCGAGCTTGTCTGTGTGGAGGCCGACGCTGTGGAAGAGCAGTATGCGTCCTGGCTGATGCAGGAAACCCGGGTGGATGACCTTTGAGCTGGAACTACCTACAGCGACTGCGAGAGTATCGTGACCAGGAATCTGGACTTGAGACGAAGACAGCGCCGGTTCGCGTAGCGCTCTGTTATCCCAATGTGTATTCCGTGGCAGCGGCGAGCCTGGGGTTTCAGGTCGTATATCGGATGATTAATGAGGCGCCGGAGATGTCAGCATCCCGGGCGATGATCCCCGACGAAGATATGGCAGATGAGCTTCCGGCTGGCGGTGTGCTGACCCTTGAGGAAGAGAAGCCCCTCGCGAGCTATCCAGTGGTAGCTTTCTCCATCTCCTATGAAATGGATCTGGTGGGTATTATCCAGCTTCTAGGGAAAGCCGGTATCCCGCATTTTGGAACGGAACGAACCGATGAAGATCCCTTTGTGTTGGTAGGGGGTCCTATGACCCTGTCCAATGTGTTGCCTCTTCAGCCATTCGCGGACGCGGTTGTTATGGGTGATGCAGAAGCCGTTTTACCTGCGATTTTAGAGATCCTTCGTTCTGCAGACAGTCACGCAGAGCGACGGGAGCGCCTGGCGGAAGTTCAAGGGGTGTATGTCCCTGAACACCATGGCTGGGATGTTCCTGATCCCAATGTTGCTGGCCCCGAATACCTCCCGGCGTACGGAACCTTCTGGAGCCCGCAATCCGAGCTGACCAATATGTTTCTGGTGGAGTCATCCAGGGGATGTCCACAGTACTGTAAGTTCTGCGTTGTACGGTCGGCGAACACGCCGATGCGGTATCCAGATGCCAAGGAGATTCTTCAAACGATCCCTTCTGAGGCACCACGTGTGGGCTTTGTTGGGGCCGCCGTTAGCGAATATCCTCAGATCAAGGAACTGCTAACCGCCTGTGTCGATAGAGATCAGGAGATTGGTTTGTCCAGCCTACGTGCGGATGTTCTGGATGATGAATTTGTCGAGTTATTGGTGCGAGGTGGGGCGCGGACGATGACCATCGCCAGCGACGCCCCCTCGGAACTGCAACGTAGCCGACTAGCCAAGGGCCTTAAGGAACGTCACCTTATTCACGCAGCCGAGCTGGCAAGAAAGCATGGTCTGCACCGGCTCAAGGTCTATTCCATTATTGGGCTACCCGGAGAAACAGATGAAGATCTGGATGAGTTGGCTCGGTTTGCTTTGGAGATGAGCCGTATCCATAAGGTTACCCTGGCGGTGAATCCGCTGGTTCCCAAGCTTCGAACGCCCTTAGCGACAGCTTCTTTTTGTCCTATCCCCGACCTCAACCGGAAGATCAAACGACTACGCAAAAAGGCTGGAGGGAGAGTTGATTTCCGCTTCTTGTCGCCTCGGTGGGCGTGGGTGGAGGCGATGTTGAGTCTTGGGGGACCGGAGACGGGGCTGGCTGCGGTAGAGGTCGCAGAAGCCGGGGGTGGTTTTCACGCCTGGAAAGCAGCGCTGAAACAGCTCGAACAACCCTTCGCCGCACGCTCTTTCGCCGAGGAGACCGGGCGCTCTAGTTGGCTACCCAGGCGTTGACATGGTCTTAGAGGGCCCGTAGAAAATCTCGCGATGGTACGAACACAGCAACATATGACCATAACGCTCCCTAATCTCCTTTGGGTGGTGGTCTTATATGCTACGTGCAGCCTGGCGGCTTGCGCGGAGAGTAAGTCCACACCCGAATCGACAGCGATGCTGGCCCAGGCCGCTCCTGCAGGGGCGCAAGAGCCAGATCAGGGCATGGATGATCCGGAAAGTGAGGACGGCGAAGAGGAGCCTCATACAGCCGAAGAAGAAGACGACGAAGGGTCTGACGCGGGTGCAGACGACGAGGTGGTTGCTAAATTTTCTGACACCCAACGCCAGGTGATGGGGGCCACCTTAGCGGAGCTCAAATGTGCAGAACGTCGACGGTCGCCAGCCGAGTTGGAGGCCTTTCGTGCCCAGCTTCTAAACCAATACGGTTGGGATCCGGAGACCTTTGATACGACCGCACGTGCTCTTCTTGCTTCGGATACGACCACGAGAAAAGCCTATGATCGGCGATTGGCAGCATGTGTAGATTCGGCGGCCGATCCCAAGCTCCAGGCGAAGGCCAATAAGGTGTATATCGACCAGATGTGTCTGGCTCGAAAGGGGTTGACCCGGACCCGATGGGCGAAGCGATCGGCGGCGATCTATGAACGACATCGGATTTCACCGAAAGAGTATACGCTGACCATGCGATCTTTAATTCGAGATGCGCAGTTGCAGGCGGAGCTTGTGGAGCGGCTGGCGCGCGTATGCCCGAAACGGAAAAACCCCCGGGCCCTTTCATCGGGGCGATATCGAGGTACCGCCGAAGGAATTGATGGCCTGAAGTTTGTTCTTAAATTCCAGATTGAGAGCAAGACCATGAAGGATTTGAGCTTACCGATTGGGGGGAACGACTGGGAGGCAGCGGGCACCCTTATTGATGAAGCGGTGTTCTTGTCTGGCCGGCATGGTCACGGTCGACTGGTTTTTCATGGATACCGTGACGGGAAACAAGTCGGTGGAGTGTTCCACGGAATGGTTGATGGGCGACTCCAGCGAGGGAACTGGACCGCGAAACGTGTACGGTGAGTCGGCCCGGTACCATCTGTGGTGCCGGCGGTCTTTCCATGGTATGTTCCGCCGCTATGTGCCGGTGGTTCCATAGAACGATGTCTTGCAGTGTGGCTCTTATTGCCATGTTGTGGGGGCTGAGCTGCGGTGGTCAGAGCCCAGATCGCCCTCAAAATCTGTTGGAGGCTTCGGCAGCACTATCTACCCCAGTCCCGGAGGGGACGGTCTGTGCTGTTCAAGAGAAAAAAGAGCGGAAAGGCCCGAAAGCGAACCATGTCGTAATTACCGAGGGTTCTTTCGCGAGTATCGATCCTGCCCTGGTTCATGAAACGGCCGGTAATATGATTGCTTCGCAGATGTTTGAGGGGCTTTTGCTGGCGGGCCACGGGAGCCTTAAGACACGACCTGGCCATGCGGAATCCTATACCGTCTCGGACGATGGGAAGGTCTATACATTCCAGCTTCGAAAGGGTCTGCGTTGGTCGGATGGTACGCCCATAACGACGGACGACTTCGTCTGGTCCTGGCGCCGCGTTCTGGAGCCAACCACGGCGGCCCAGGCGGCGTTTCTATTTCAAGATATCAAGGGGGCAATGGCCTTTCATTCGGGCAAGGGTAGCTGGGAAGACGTGGGGATCCGATCGAATCGTGAAGCGGGCACTCTAACGGTAGAGCTGGCCCACCCGGCACCGTATTTCTTGTCTCTGGTCTCCGAGGTCAACTTCGCGCTCGCGCCTCGCCATATCATCGAGGCCCGCGGAAACAAGTGGTTGAAGCCGAAATATATTGTTGTGAACGGTCCCTACATCATGGTGGAACATCGAAACCATGATCGGGTCGTGATGAAGCGAAACGAGGCCTATTGGGACCGAAAATCGGTTCGTATTGCGAAGCTGTCGTTTCTCGAGACGGAGAGCGAGACCACTGCCTACCAGTGGTATAAGACGGGCCTGGTTCAGGTCGCGTCGCCCATTCCGAATGAAACCGTAACGAAGCTTCGCTCCGAATGCAGGCAGGATCTTATCCTCGCTCCCAATCTGTGTACCTATTATCTGACATTCAACACCGGAAATTATGGCGGCAAGGTCAACCTGAATACGGCGACCCGTCAAAAACTGTTGTCTAAGATCAAAGGATTAACCGACGATCAGGCGAGCGCCATAATCATCTATCGCGAACAGAATCCGTTTACCGGGCCGGAACAGCTCCAAAATGTACCGGGCATCGATGCAAAATTCGTTTCGAAAGTTCGCCATAAACTTATGGTAAAAGATAGGCCGCAACCGTTTCAGAGCGCGAAAATTCGCAAGGCGATCGATCTCGCAATTGATAAGGAAGCCCTTATCGCGCAGGTAATGGGTGGGAACCGGATTCCAGCCACGCATCTGGTGCATGAGGGCTTTGCGAAAGAGGGGTTTTCCTATGCGGAGGGGTCTTCCTTTGATCCAGAAAAGGCTCGCGCGTTATTGGCGAGCGCTGGCTACCCAGGAGGGAAAGGCTTTCCAAATATTGAGCTGGTGTATAACACCTATGAGACCCATAAGGTGATCGCTGAATATGTGCAGCGTCAACTAAAGGAGAACCTCGGAATTTCCATCAGCATCGGCAATATGGAGTGGAAGAGCCTGCTCAACAAGATGCATAGCCACGAGTTCTACATCTCTCGGTCATCCTGGTGCGTGGATTATCCGGATCCCCTCTCCTTCCTGGAGGTGTTTACCAGTGGGCATGAAAACAATTATGGTAGTTATGAAAACCCAGTCTACGACCGGTTGATTAATGAGGCTCGTCAGGAAACCGACCAAGAGGTTCGAAACCGGCTGCTTGTGCAGGCAGAAGAAATATTCAACCGGGACCAACCGGTGATACCCGTGTATTTCTATACGAATATCTATCTCAAACACCCGGCCCTGAAAGGGTACCTACCGCATGTAATGGACCGGCATCTTCTTCGCGATTCGTATTATGAGTCGTTTGCTCAGGAGCGGTGAAACGTAGTGGGTGGTTACATCATAAAACGACTGATGGTCGGTGTTGTGGTCCTTTTCGCGATCATGTCGATATCGTTTTTCATCATGCGGTTAGCCCCAGGTGGTCCCTTTGATGAAGACAAGGCTCTGCCCGAAGAAGTGAAAGCTAATGTTGAGGCTAAATTTGGTCTCAACAAGCCTTTGTATATGCAATATCTCCTGGCGATGAAGGGTTATGCACAGCTCGATTTCGGGCGTAGCTTTAAAGAGCCGGACCGAACGGTCATGACCAATCTTAAGGAGCATTTCCCCATCAGTCTTGAGTTGGGTCTCTATGCTTTTATGGTGGCCCTTCTGATCGGAATCGGAGCGGGGATGATCGCTGGCTCGAAGCCTGGAACCGCGCGGGACCATCTAACGATGTCGGGAGCGATGATTGGGATCAGTGTGCCCAATATTGTCCTGGGGCCGATTCTACTCTTGTTTTTCGCGACCTATCTCGGGTGGTTGCCCTACGGTAAGTGGGATAGTTGGCAACATAAGATCTTGCCGTCGGTCACCCTGGGTCTGGTCTATGCAGCATACTTCTCCCGTCTGATGCGTGGAGGAATGTTAGAAGTGATCCGGACCGATTATATGCGGACAGCAAGAGCAAAGGGACTCCCACCAGGCCTTGTAATGCGACGCCATGCGATACGTGGAGCGATTCTACCCACCGTCACCTATATGGGACCAGCGTTCGCAAGCATCCTTACGGGCAGTGTCGTTGTAGAGCGGATCTTCAGTGTCCCCGGGGTAAGCGATTTCTTCGTTAAGGGGGCGTTGAACCGCGACTACCCGATGGTTATGGGCGTCGTTGTTCTATACTCCGGACTGTTGGTCTTCTTGAATATCTGTGTAGACATTGCCTACACCTATCTCGACCCACGGGTTCGCCTACGGTGACCAGCCCGCCAAGCGGAGTTCAGAGAGAATCTCGTGCTCTTTCGCGATCATGATCTGGGCCTCTTTCGAGGTTCCATGATCGTAGCCGATCAGATGGAGGAAACCATGCACGAAGAGGAGAAGAATTTCTTCCCGTAGATCTTGCGTCTTTGGGTGCCCAGCACGCTCTTTGGTTCCCATCTGCTTCTGAGCGGTCTCTACACTAACGATGATATCCCCCAACTCACCGACTTCTTCGTCCGGTAATGGGATGCCATCGTACACAGGAAACGAGAGCACGTCGGTGACCTCGTTGATGTTCGCAAAATCCCGATTCAATTGGCGGATACGAGCGTCACTGACGAGAACGAGAGAGACCTCGGCCTCGGCCGGCAGTTCCCGCGATAGTATTTTGGATAACTGGTCCAGGTTTTTGCGAAGTAGCCTGGTATCCACCTTGATTTTCCGTTGCCGGTTTAACAGCTGCGCATGGAGACGGTCTATGGTGTCGGAACTACCTTCAGGCATTGGCTCTGTCCTTCAACTGAGTGGAGGTTTTCCTAGTCGTTTTGCGGATTGTCTGCTGGCTTTCGTAGAGACATGAAAGGTTGTCCTTCGGCCCAGCTAACCTGCAGCTGCCGATCCCCCATGGAGATCGCCAGATCAAAACCACGTCCGCCATGGGTCGTATTATAGGCAACCAATCCATGGATGCCACGGCCATTCAGGCTGTTCTTGCGCATCAGACCATTGTCCACAAGCGTGCTTGCGTTCGCGGGATACCTTTTGTGTTGGTGCCAATACACATTGAGTGCGTTCAGGTGTTCGGACAATACCATCTCAAGAGAGTCCTCATAGATGGGGTGACTCGCGGGAAATAGCGGGGTCGAGGTGGCAGATCCGTAAAGGCCCAGAGTTGATATGGCTGTTAGACCGATAAACAGGATGGCCAGGATGATTGTAGACACGCGTGTAGCGAGAACTACGATGTTATCGGTTACCCAATCTCTAGTATCGGCTTCTATCGGTGTCTGTATGGGTTGAATTGCGCCGCATGTCTTGAGTTGATGAATTAGCGCTGCCGCCTCTTCCAAGCGTATACCTGTGACGATCGGAAGGGTTTCAAATCGAATGGTTCCATTGCAAAAGAAGAAGACTCTACGGGCATCTTGGGACAGGCCCGTATCGTCCTGCTCGCCCGCTTCAAATTGATACCCCAGAATCGACTGCGCGATTCCAGGTTTCTTTTCGAATCTGTCTTCGGGGTTTGGGACTTCAATATTGATTCGACTTAGAGCGTTTTGGCGTCGATCCAGCTCTCGAACCAGGTATGCAGCAGGAAACTCGGCGTCCCATTCGTAACTAACGACTTCATCTTCGTCTATGGCTTCCAGTTGGGCGTTTACGGTCTCGTCGGAATCGAAACTCAGAACGGTTCGAATCGTCAAACGATCTTGAAACCGTTTGAGAACAGCGGAAGATATAAGCTTCTTCTTAATGAGGAGCTCTTCTGGTAGTTCACCGGTGGTTTGGGCTTCTGATTCGATCTTAACTTGTTTGTATCGGGGAAGGAGCTGAACCTCTTCGAGAATATCGCCCAGAACCCACCTGGAACCGGTACCAGGAATCGCCCGAATAACCTTTCCGCCCATAAGATGCAGCACAGCGGATTGTTTTTCGGTCTCTAACATGACCTGTCCGGACCGTTTGTCCGACCCCAGAGTCATGAGAAGGTTCTTGAAGCTTACCTGTACTGTCATTGCTTAGGCCCCACTTCTAAATTGAAGCGCAGTAAGCCACCCGATGATGTAGCAGATAGGCGTCAGGATCATGGTGGTGAGAAGACTTACCGGCTGATCCGGCCCATATTGCAGCGACCAGCCTGTCAAATAGCCAAAGGGTCCCAATAAAAACCCAATAGCAAATAGGGTCGCACAGCACAGAAGCCAACCTCGTGTTGGATTGTTACCAATCATATGCCCCAGCCCCGGTACGACGAGGGCAGAGAGGAACGTGATCTGAGACTTCTGCTTATGGTGTCGTTCCCGGTTTACCTGCTGTATCCAGAGGTCCCGTGGTGCTTGGAGTGTAATCTGGAGTCGTTCCATCAAACAGTTCGGGCATAGAGGAGATGTCCGTGATGTGTCATTGCATTCGGGACAATAGGGGCCGTTACATTCGATGCAGCGACTCGCCAGGTTAAGCCGGCCTGCCATGAAGTGGAGGGTCAGAAAGAGTATGGTGAATAGCACCAGAAGCCATTGCAAAATGGCGGGGGTCAGCCGACCGAAGAATATCGAATGAAATGGTAACCAGAGTGCTGGAAATCGTGCGGTTCGAATCCGAATGGTTGCCGATTCCAGGCTGTGTTCGGAGAGTTGTCCCCAGGCCATTTTGCTGGAAGAGGGGCGATCCGTGCCTGTACAACCTCGAAAAGCGCGCAACTCTTCTGCCTTATTTTGCGTTGGGGGTACGTTTCCATCCGAATAGTTGAAGAAACGTTGGTAATGTTTTTCGGCCTTGGGTTGGACCCCAAGTGTGGCGTATACAATCGCTAGATTATAGTGGGTGGCGGCGTCATCGGGGGATAGACTGAGAGCTATTCGGTATTGATGGTTTGCCTGTTTTAGTAACGGAACGATGGCGTCTTGTTGGATCTGGTCAAAGTGGTCCATATGGCAAAACGCCTGGGTTCGAAGCAGGGCGATATTGCCAAGCGCAATATGTAGCGCTGCATCCTTTAGGCCGGTTCGTTCCGCCTCGTGCAGGTACTTCTCAGCCTTGTTGAGATCACCAATACGAGTGGTATGCAAACCAAGAGCGTAAAGAACCTCCGCCCGACTTGTGCTGTCTTGTCGGTCGGCAAATTCCAATTCTGCTACATGGGGCTGACAGGGGCCCGATTCGCAGCGCAGAACATCCACCAATGGTGACGACCGGAAGGCGATATCATTCCAGATCTGTTTGCCAAGAATGGGGCAAAAACAGAACAAAAAGATGATGAGTAGGATTGCTCTTCGATAGCTGGGCTGCAGTATCGAATACATTGGAATCAGCAGCAGTAAGGTTGGAATGAGTAGGCCCAGCCCTTTGGAGCCACCAAAGACGATCAGTCCGAGTAGCAGCGTAGTTAGCAGAAACTTCGGAAATCGATAGGCCCGCAGATGACGTAGTCGATGGTGTACGAGGGGGATGGCCGTGATTAAAGAGATTAGAAGTAGAAGCAGGCCGGCTGCCAGAACCGCTAGAATCAAAACCGAGTAGACCACGGATTTCAGCTGTTGCCGTTCAGGAAAACGCGCGAGGCTCTTCTGAAGGAATTCAATCGACTCGAGAGGAATTTGGTTCCAATGGGAGAGATCATGTTTCAGAACAGAATTTATTCGACTGCTATGTATTCTCGGATCGTCGGGACCAATTGAGGTGCTGTGGTTGGAGAGAAATACAACGTGTTTTGTAATATTTGGTTCCCGAGCCGAGCGTAGTCGACCCCAGAAGGCGTCTGCCAAAACAGAGATCGTAGAGGCGGCGTGATCATCGAGAACCTTTCGGAATTTTCGGAGCTCGCTCGTTATTCGATCTCGATCAGGGCTCGATAGAAGTGGCTGAAGCTCCAACCATGCGGCTTGAATGTCATAGGGTAGGTCTGTGTTTTTTTTCGTATTGGCCGTCGCCTGCGACGAGCCCGCCAGGAGACAAATAAGTAGCCCCAGAACAAGCCAGTGCGGTTGTCGCCGTTGCTGATGAATCTGGACATATGGACCAGATTCGCTCACAGAGTTGTAGTGCCACATTCGCTATGCCACGATAGGATCATGCAGCCCAAGATAACAGGAATTGTCGGGTTGCGCGATCCCCAATTGAGACGCTTGTATGAACCAGACCAACCCGTCGCCCAGTGAAGAACTGAGCCCTGGTATAATCCTTGTCTTTTACGGTGCCATGGCGCTGGGAGCCTGGTATTGGGCCGGAGGTTTCGGTGAGGGTGGTGGCGTTTCGTTTCGGACCGCAGACGCGAAACTTCCCTGGGCTCTTGCAGAAGGTATCGGTTTTGGTTTGGCCGTTGTGGGGGTGACTAGCGTTCTCTTACGAGCGAGTGAGGCATTGCGAAGGGTTGCGGCCGATATTCGCCAGATAATTGGTCGGCCTGGCATCGTGTCGATTGCGCTGATCGCCGCGGCCAGTAGCGTTGGGGAAGAGATGTTGTTTCGAGGAGCGATGCAGAGCGCATGGGGGTTTGCGCCCACTGTGGTCGTTTTTGGTTTTGTTCATGGTCTGCCCGGTACACGGTACTGGGCATGGGGTGTCTTTGCTTTCGTTGTCGGTATTGGTCTTGGTTTGATGACCCTGCATACCGGCTCGATTCTAGCAGCGACCCTCGCTCACTTTACCATCAACTACATTAATCTGAGCCGGCTGGTTGCGAATCGATTCGATGAATTTATATGAGCGCTGTGTCGTATTCCTATGGGATGAGACACTTGCCCATGCAAACAATTGCAACCATACTCGATTTAGCCAGGTAAGCCCTACCTGTTCTCACCCACGAGGATGTTCGTGTTTGCATTAAGTCGCCACATGGTCATCTGGTCTATTCTAGACATCAAGATGGCCGCTCTCGTTTTGGTGGTAGCGATAGCGTTGTCGGTTCTGGTGCTCGCCATCTACGCTCGCGGGAAGAGATGGTATGTCTACGCCTTGGCAGGGTTCTGCCTTATTTGCGGTTTTTCAGTGCTGATCTTTGTAATCGTTCAGCTGGTTCTTCCAAGTTCAGTTCTCTACATACGGGCGTTTTTTTCGTTGCCGTAACTTGAGTTTCCTGGGAGATTGTGCCAGTAAGCAAAAAGGGAGACAGGGGGTGACCGGAGTCACCCCCCGTCGGGCTCGGAGGAACAGTTGTCGTCTGTTTTAGTAAACAGCGACTATATTTCTTTTATTTCGTGGAAGCCTTTTCGAGCTTCTTGATGCGGGTGTCCAAAGGCTTGAGGTCTTTGCGCATCACACGACTCTCCAGTCGACGCTCCAGGGAACGAACCTTACGAGTAAGCTCGTCGACCTTGGATTCGAGAGACTCGACCTGATCGGTAGAAGGAAGGTTCAACCGATCCAGAGCGGTCTGGAAAACACGGCTAAGCCGATCGGTGATTTCCTGTGTGGATAAGCGATCGGAAAGATTGGTGAGCTGCTCGGGAAGTTTTCCCTCGACCTGCTTCACCAACTGTACAAGCTGTGGCTGCTGACGAATGGTTTCTTCAAGTTTACGAATCTGATCCGTCGATGTGCTCTTAACTCGCTCCGCCGTCTCTTCAAGGATTCGGCGAGTATTGGACTCAAGCGGACGAAACCGCTCTCCAGCGGAGATCACTTTCGCGGTCACAATTTCTTTAATGTTTTGTGCGTTGGTAGCCATTTTAATAACTCCTGAACAAAGATAAGCCCGCCTTGTCTGGGGCTTTAATGCAGTGCATCATAACGCGCCGCGTCAAAAAGTCAACAAATTGCGTCAAAATAATTCAAAAACGCTTGATTGCGGGCTTGTTGTGGTTGCAAAGCGCCGGTGTTTCGTGGCGTCAAATTGCGTCAAAATGGGGTGGGGAGTGTAGGCTGACAGGGAATAGCAGTGGTATAAATTATCCCGTAAATATGTTCTCCGGTTTGACCCTTAAATCGGCACCGAATATCATGTCCTATCTGAGTGGAGAGATGGATGCGTGTGAAAAACATCCTGGTTTCGATCGTGATGGTTTCTGTCTTCCTGGGTATGTCCCTGGATGCAGAAGCGCGTCGTAAGAAATCCATGACGGGTGTGTTTATCGAGTCCTTGACGCAGGGGGCGAAGGTCTACGTGGACGGACAATTCAAGGCGGATCTTCCGTACGAGGATTTGATTCTCCTTAGTCCGGGCCGTCATGTGGTGAAGGTAACGCGGCGTGGATATGCTACCAGGACGGAGGTTATCACCCTTCGCAAAGGTAGACAGGAGTATCTGGAGATTGATCTTCTGCCGACAGCTGGGATCTTCAAGATAGAAACCAATGTGGAAGGGGCCCGGTTATTATTGGATGGGAAACCCTTTGGTGTTTTGCCATTCGACGGGGATATTCCCATGGGGCGGCATGTATTGACCGTGGTGGCCGATGGTTACATTGCGGCAGAGCGAGGGATGGAGATCCAGGGTGGTAAGGATTACGAGATGCGCTTTGAGCTCCGGTTGGCACCACCGATGGCCGCGGCGGATGCGGATTCATTCTATACCAAATGGTGGTTCTGGACTGTTACAGGAGCCGTTGTGGTTGGCGGCGTAACAGGAGCCGTTCTTTTGACAGGTGATAAACCCACAACGATGACTCCACACACGACTCTTGAATTTTAATGTGAACTCTGGTCGACGCATAGAAGTGCGTCATATCCCCGTTTGCAATCGCTGGAAAACGAGCTTTCAGCCATGACGGAAACAAGCTGGACAATTCGTACAAATGGTGTGGATTACGGTCCCTACTCCAGCGAAGAGATCCTGCAGCTTATTGCTTCCGGAGACCTACGCAAAGACGATCCGGTCACCGCTCAACCATTAAACAATCCGATGTTGGTAGGTGATGATGAGGTCTTTCTTCAAGCATGCCTGGTGGCAGAGAAAGAAAGAAAGCAACGCTTCATTGAGGAAGAGGCGGAATCGAATATTCGCCATATGCGCCATACCCAGAGGCGTCGCCCCATTATGGTTGGCCTTTTATTGCTTGTGATCGGAGGGGTCGGCTATGGCGTTGTTGTGATGCGCACCTCCGAACGAAGTATGGCCCAGTCCACGCATCTTAGCGCGTTGACGCCGATCTCGGCTGCCGGGGAAATGGGGAGCTTTCAAGCTTTTGTAGTTGCCGAGCCAGAGGTACCACCAGAAAAGGAGCCAGAAGCACCAGCCGTTACGGCAGCAAAAAAGAAACCTGTGCGTTCTGCTCGCCGGGTAGTGAAAAAGGCAAAGCCCAAGAAAGAGGACAAGAAGCCTGATGACCAACCCATGCGTTTTGATTATACCGCTGACGCGATTAACGTAGATGACGCAGAAGAAGACGAGGAGCCGGGACGACTCTTTCCTTTGAGCACCGGCGAATTTCGGGCATTTCGCGAGATAGTCAGAGGACGAGTAAAGCACTGCCAGCGAACGCAAAGTGACCGCTTACCATCGGGGAATTACAAAATACTTCTGACTCTGACCACAAGTGGTCGAGTGAAAGGGGCTCGAATTTCCCCTCCGACCGACGGAAGTGAACAACTGATCGACTGTTTAAACCAATATACAGCGTTCGAGAAGACCCGAGAATTCTCCGGCCAGTCGATGACATTATCCTACCCATTTGTATGGGGTGGGACCGACTGACTCCACGAAAACAGGGCGCAGCAAGTGGCATGATCGTGTTGGAATCGTTGACATTTTGCCAACTTATCCGTACAACGTCCGCCCATGAACGAACTCGGCTATCAGATCTCGTCGGGCGAGAACCTTGGGCAAAATAGCCCTGGTTTCCCCAAATGCCTCATTCGATTGGCTCTGTGGGGTCTGATTGCTGGCGCTACCATATTAGTTTTTGGTGGCGAAATAACTTGTCCGGAACAAACGAAAGAATATGAGGGAACTGTAATTCCTGCTCTATTGTCAGAAGACTCTGGAACGTGGGGTCAACCCACAAAGCACCTCCGCACGTCGCATGATCGACGGCTATTGGTGCCGGAGTACGTCAAGCCGCGTCCATTACGTGCTGCGGCTTCATCCAACGCGAGTAGCTTAGCGGCTATGCGTGGTATGGCAACTGCAGAGTATGAAGAGCGTCTTATTACACAGACACATCCGATTGACCGACCTGGTCAGACGTTGTGGTCGTTGTATTCCAGTGGGATTGCAGCGACTATAATACCGAATGATTTTCTCTCCGTTCATGACTTGAATCCGGACCTCACCGCAACCACATATCGGGCTTTAGATGAGGAATCAGGCCTGCAATGTGTCACTGCGCTGACTCGAAACGACAGGATTCATTATGTCCCGAGAAATGCTTCTAAACATCCAACCGGATGAAGAACGAGTAGCTATCATTGAGAATGGGGTTCTGAAGAACCTCGAAATAGAAACAAGCGCCACACAGACCCTTAAGGGTAATATCTACAAAGGGGTGATCCGGAAGGTGGAGCCCGCTTTGCAAGCTTGTTTTGTAGACTACGGAACGACCAAGAACGGCTTCCTTCCCCGGAGTGAAATTCATTCACAGCTGTATCCGGAAGGTGTGTCTGGCTCTCCTTTGATCCAGGAGATCTTCAAGGAAGGTCAGGAAGTCATGGTTCAGGTTGTGCGAGACGCTATAGGTCAAAAGGGCGTTACCTTTTCCACCTATATTACGCTTGCAGGCCGGTTTATGGTGCTGGTTCCTGACACCGATCGCGTCGCTGTAAGTCGAAAAATGGATGTGAAGGAACGCCGTCGTTTCCGTGAAATAGCGGAAGATCTAAAGGTGCCCCCGGGCTATGGAGTCATCATTCGCACCGCAGCAGAGGGGAAGCCGAAGGATCAGATTCATGCCGATCTGGATTACCTGCGGCGACTGTACCAGGCCGTTCAGGAACGTTACGACTCTAAGAAGGGCGTGGGTATCGTCTATAAAGAGGCCGGGCTTGGGCTACGATTTGTGCGCGATTACCTGTCGACGGATGTAGATTCGGTTCATGTAGATGACGAAGATGCGCACGATCAGCTGCAAGTCTTCATGACACATGTGATGCCCGACAGCCTCGAGAAGCTTCGTCTTTATCGAGGAGAGAAGCCGCTGTTTTTCCATTTCAATATCGAAGATAAGGTTGAAGAGAGCTTTCTTCGTACGGTCCCGCTTCCCAGCGGTGGCGCGATCGTGATCGATCAGGCCGAAGCGCTGGTAGCGATCGATGTGAATAGTGGCCGAACCAAGGGTCAGAATATCGAAGAGACAGCGTTTCAGACCAATCTAGAGGCCTGCCGTGCGATCGCGCAGCAGATGCTTATTCGTGACTTTGGTGGTCTTGTCGTTATTGATTTCATCGACATGCGTGATTCGGCAAAACGTCGTGAGATTGAGAGAGAATTACGTCGTGCGATGGCTGATGACAAAGCCCATTATCGACTGGGTCGGATCAGCCAATTCGGACTTCTCGAGCTGACCAGACAGCGACTTCGGTCGACGGCGCTCCAGACTACCTTTTCGTCCTGTACGACCTGTAATGGGCGAGGCCTGGTGCGTAGTACCCCGAGTGCTTCAATGAAGGTTCTACGCCATATACATGACGCGGCGGCAGGGAAGCGTGCCAATGTCATTCGTGCCAATGTCTCGGTAGAGGTTGCCAACTTCCTGCTGAACCGGCGACGTAAATTCCTGGCGAGCCTGGAAGAGACGTTCCGATGCCATATCGACGTTCTTGCTGATCCGAGTCAGGCGCTTACAGAGGTGACCCTTGATTATATCAGCCTTCCATCGGAAGAGCTTCCGGTAGATAAGCCTATTCACCGTACTGAAAAGGTAAATATGGCCTACGAGCAGTTCCAGACTGCAGGCTTCGATGCGGGCGTGGATGCTGAGGCATCCGATGCAGAGCCTACGACTCAGCAGGAAACGGGGTCTTGGTTTAGTCGGCTCTTTAGTCGTTCGCCAAGCAGCACAGAAGCGAAGGTTTCGGTGCCCGATAAGGGTTCTCGACTCGATCTTCTTGAGGGTATTGATGAGGTCGAAGATCTTGGTGTCAGCCCCCAACAGGAGAAATTAAAAGCCTCTGATAAGCCGGTATCGTCCCGCAGTGGAGGCCGCTCTTCGAATCGGGGACGCAAACCTCGTGCCCGTAGAAAGCCAAAGCCTCAGGTTGTTGTGGGTGGGTCTATGGAGCTGGTTACAGCAGGTACCGCCTCTACTCCAACGTCTGAAAAAAAAGCGGCTTCGAATTCTAGCAAAGGCTCAGAAGCGACCGCAGATGGCCCACCAAAGCGTCGTCGACGACGTCGTCGTCGGAGCTCGTCGTCGGCCGGGAATTCGGAGGCTGCTGCAGCTACGACCGCAGAGGGAACAACGCAAGATTCCTCCGAGAGCAAATCGAAAACGAGTAAACCATCGCCTCGGAAGCCACGGAGAACGTCGAAAGCATCGAAATCATCCGAATCCGTGGAAGCGGGTGCGGCGAAACCCGATAAGGCTGAAAGCACGGCTGGTTCAGAGGAAAAGGGGGATACGCAAAAGGCGGATGCCCCGAAGAAGCCTCGCTCAAGAAGCAGTCGGAGTCGTCGACCTCGGGCGACAGCGGACTCGAACGCCAACGGTGCGGCCGCCAAGAGCGAGCCACCGCCCGTACCGGCTAAATCCGAGTCGAAACCCAAAAAGTCTGATGATACGGCCAGCTCTCCCACGAAAGATTCTGGTGGATCCAAATGGGCTCCGGTTATTGACCTTCGGAAGTAATATCGACCACGTTGTATTGGGTTCCTTATGCTCGATTTGAAACGAATACAAAGCGACGCGGAAACTGTTCAGACCGCGTTGTTTCGTCGCAACAACAAACTGTCTATCGATGACATCGTACGCTTGGACGCCGAACGTCGGAAATTGGTTCAGGAGCACGAGGGGTTACGTCATACCCAGAAGAGCCTGTCCGATGTCTTTCGAGGCTCAGCACCTGCGGAGGAGAAGGCAAAAGCTCGAGGTGAACTCAAGGAGATCTCCGACCGGGTGAAGGGTTTACATGAAGCCCGTTTGAAGGTTGAAGACGAGTTGAATTCCCGTCTAATGGAATTACCCAATATTCCTTCTGAGACGACCCCAGATGGACGCAGCGAAGAGGATAATGTGGTTGTGCGGGAGGTGGGTGAAATCCCCTCGTTCTCGTTCGAGCCGCGTGATCATGTGGCGCTTGGGGAGGCTTTGGGCATACTAGACTTCGAGCGAGGATCGAAAATCACGGGTTCTCGATTTGCCGTGTACTACAGAGAAGGAGCTCGCCTGGAGCGAGCTCTACAAAGCTTCATGCTGGATCAGCATGTCGACCGAGGATACACGGAGGTCTTTACGCCGTTTCTTGTGAATCGAGACGCTTTAACTGGTACTGGGCAGCTTCCCAAGTTTGAGGAAGACGCCTTTGTTACTCAGGATGATCTCTTCTTGATTCCAACGGCGGAGGTTCCTGTCACAAACCTTTTACGAGACGAGATCTTGGAGCCAGGCCAGCTTCCGGTGGACTATGCCGCCTATAGCGCATGTTTCCGTCGGGAGGCTGGGTCCTATGGAAAGGTTACACGGGGTCTGATTCGACTACACCAATTCCAAAAGGTCGAAATGGTAAAGATCTGTAGTTCTGAGGATTCGGAGCGGGAACATGAGCGGCTGGTTGATGATGCCGAAGAAGTCCTTCGTCGCTTAGAGCTACCCTACCGAGTCGTAGAGCTATGTACGGGTGATCTTGGTTTTAGTGCACAACGCTGCTTTGATCTGGAGGTCTGGTCCCCGGGTCAGAACCGCTATGTTGAGATCTCTTCTGTCTCAAATTTTGGTGATTTCCAAGCCCGACGAGCCAATATTCGATATCGGCCAGAGGCAGGCGCTAAGCCCCGATTCTGCCATACTTTAAATGGCTCAGGATTGGCCATTGGGCGGACAATTGTCGCTCTACTGGAGAATGGCCAGCAAGAAGATGGCAGTGTGCGCATTCCCGAAGCTCTGGTCCCCTATATGGGTGGCTTGGAGCGCATCGAAGCAAAATAATACTGTTTGTGTAATCTCGAACGCTGAGCCGGTAGCACACAACATGTTGCGCTACCGTTGCTCCCTTCCGGGCCTGGCGGGGTTCACGAACTTGTCGTTGCACCGGCCCAGCGTTCGAGCGCCGACCTTTCGGTCGGCACCAACAGGATCGAAATCCTGTTACGAGCGGAGAGGGCGGGATTCGAACCCGCGGTCCCCGTGAAGGGACACACGATTTCCAGTCGTGCACCTTCGGCCTCTCGGTCACCTCTCCGAAATAAAATAGAACAGCTCTTTTCTTGGCGGAGAGGGTGGGATTCGAACCCACGGTCCCCGTGAAGGGACACTTGATTTCGAATCAAGCACCTTCGGCCTCTCGGTCACCTCTCCGAAATCTCGGTTAATCCGAGGAATTCGACTGCGTATCCGCTTTTTTGGTTCGCTGAGCACGGAAGAAATTCCGGAGTAATGTGCCGGTTTCCTCACCGAGAACGCCGCCTGTTACATCCGGTTGATGGTTTAATCTGGAATCTCCAAGTAGCGTGTAGAGGCTCTCAACGGCCCCTGCTTTTGGATCGGATGCTCCATAAACTACCCGGTCGAGTCTTGCCAGGACCAGCGCGCCAGCGCACATCGAGCAGGGTTCAAGGGTCACATATAATGTACACCCTAGAAGTCTCCAGTCTCCGAGCTTTTTAGCTGCCTTACGCAACACCAGGATCTCTGCATGTGCCGTAGGATCGGATGATATCTTTCGGGCGTTGCCTGCTCGAGCGATAATCCTATCCTCGTGGACAACGACGGCTCCAATGGGGATGTCGCCCTTGTCTTGCGACTTCTTGGCAGCATCCATGGCGGCCCGCATAAAGAACACATCTCGGTCCGTTTGGTCGGTGTCACTCGTAAAGACTTTTTTAGTAGGGCTCATGTATTGATCCTGAAGAAAGTAAATCAGAGCGAAAAAAGCTGGCGTGGGGCACGCCCAAGAGGATTCGAACCTCTAACCTCCTGATCCGTAGTCAGGTGCTCTATCCAGTTGAGCTATGGGCGCGTTACGCACATGTTGGAAAAACAACATACGAGCGGAGAGAGAGGGATTCGAACCCTCGATGGGAGTTTTGTTCCCATACTCGCTTAGCAGGCGAGCGCCTTCAGCCAGCTCGGCCATCTCTCCGTTATATCGTGACACCGTGGCGGAGGAGGTGGGATTCGAACCCACGAGGGCGTATACCCTAACGGTTTTCAAGACCGCCGCCTTCGACCACTCGGCCACCCCTCCGGGGGGTTTGTTTTCGCGCATGGCATGATCCTGAAGATAAACGTCAGGAAGAAATCCAGTTAACGTTCGTGCCGTGCGCGAACCAAGAAAAGGTCTGTCCGATTTTCAAAGAACGTATTTATACCGTTCAAGGGGCGCGGAATATAGATCCACCCCTGCTACGCGTCAACCCCAGGAAGCATAATTGGCCGTAAGATGGTGCTTTACTGCGTTGACCGGAACGTTTGCTCCCGTTAAGACAAGCCTCTCAAGGAGAGTGGGATAGACCTTGTCGAAGCGATCTACCAAAACAAAAAGTAAGACACGGCGTGGGGCTCGAACAAAGCGCAAGGGCATGAGGATCCTCGTCACCGGTATCAATAATGGGCTGATTATGCGTTCCGTTAGCCTTCTGGATACCAACCCCGAGATCGAGAAGATGATCCTTTGCGATATTCTTCGCCCGACGCAGATGTTCGAACGAGGTCAATTTGAGCACCTGGATTTAGCCCTGCCCGATTCGGGAGACACCCTTATTCAAATTATGAACCGGGAAAAGATCGACACTGTCGTCCATGGTGCGTTTCTCGCGAACCCGGCCCGAGACCCAGCATGGGCCCATGAGCTGGAAGCGATTGGCTCGATGCACGTACTCGACGCCTGTGCAGCGGCAGGGGTGAAGCACCTGGTCTTGAAGAGCACAACGATGGTTTACGGGGCGCACCCCGACACCCCCGCTTTTCTCGAAGAAGACCACGACCTGCGTGGCGATCCGACCTCACGTTGGGTACATGACAAATTGCAGGCAGATAAACATGTACAGGCCTTCGCTGTGGAACATCCGGAGGTGAAGGTTACGATCTTACGGTTCGGCACCGTACTGGCACCGTCGATTACGGACTATATGGCCCGCTATCTGGGGCGTTCCGTCGTACCAACCGTCGCTGGATTCGACCCGGTATTACAATTTCTCGATTTAGATGACGCGGCAGAGGCCTTGCGCCGGGTGGTGGTAAATCGACAGCCCGGTGTGTTCAATATCGTACCTGAGGACGTCTTACCTCTCTCCGCCGTTTTACGGCTTGGACAGCGGGTTCCAATTCCTGTTCCTCGTTCGGTCTTTAACGGATTGTCTCAAGCTTTATGGCGTGCGCAATTGGTGGAAATGCCACCGCGCTTTCTGGATTATCTTTGTTATTCGTGGACGGCTGATCCGGGGCGCGCACGAAAACAGCTGGATTTTCGAGCGCGTAGAAGTTCGCGCTCGGTTGTCACGGCATTTTACCAAGACACTCATCAGCAAAGGCATGGTGTATGACTGTGGAACGAGCAAATGAGCCCTATGGTCGGGTGATGCCACGAACGGTAGTTCGGGCGCTGGGCAGGATTTTGCCTGCAGGTCCGGTTCGAGTGGCATTGGATCGACTCGCGGAGACACCTCCGGACGTTCATGATGTGGATGAGTTTGGGATGGATCGTCTCTTCGTGAATGATCTGGGACCGATCCTGGACTTTTTCTATAAGCATTATTTTCGGGTGGACTGTTCCGGTATCGAGAACATTCCTGCGTCGGGCCCAGCCATATTGGTGGCCAATCATGGTGGGTGGTTACCCATGGACGCCATCATGCTTTCCTATGCTGTGGCACGTTATGTGGAACAGGACATCCAGCCTCGCCCTTTGCTGGAAGATCGGTTTTTCTATTTTCCATATCTGGGAACCATATTGAATCGATATGGCGCGGTTCGAGCTTGCCAGGAGAACGCACAGCGCCTGTTGGCAGACGGAAAAATAATCATCGCATTTCCTGAGGGAGAGAAGGGATCGACCAAGCACTTTCGTGCGCGAGGTAAGGTGCAACGATTTGGTAGAGGAGGAGTCATACGACTTGCGATGGCTACCGGAGCTCCGGTGCTTCCTGTCACCATTTTAGGGCCGGAAGAAACCTACCCGACCCTTGGTCGCGTATCGTTGCTCAAAAGGAGTTTTGGTGTGGCTCAAATGCCAATATCACCACTCTTCCCCTGGTTGGGTCCCCTTGGTTTGGCACCACTACCCACGAAGTGGCAGATTCGATTTGGACCACCACAGGAAATACCCACTGTGGATGATATGAGTCGCGCGGATCGAGTACAGATCCGAAAGCTTAATGAACGCCTTCGACAACATATTCAGGCCGAGCTATCGGAGATGTATGAAGAACGCAAAGGAGTATTTCGGTGACAAAGGAGAGACAACACATCGATCTTCGAAGTGATACATGCACTCTTCCAACGCCTGAGATGCGGCAAAGAATGGCGGAGGCTGAAGTTGGTGACGACGTCTACGGTGACGATCCAACCATCGCGCAGCTGGAAAAATATACGGCCGAGCTTCTTGGGAAGGAGGCCGCCCTTTTCGTTGTAAGTGGGACGATGGCGAATCAAATCGCGATTATTCTAGCAACGCGACCGGGCGATGAGGTGATCGTTCACAAATATGCCCACCCAGCCCATCACGAAGCGGGCGCGGTTGGTGCGAAC
>MDTE01197480.1_pt1 | contig 35829 bp, 24 predicted proteins | sample 811231 | NCBI WGS metagenome assembly MDTE01 (sample SAMN05326651, study PRJNA326480) | marine metagenome | isolation source: seawater | place: Indian Ocean: Red Sea | collected 2010
GAACGTTTTGGAGGTAGACATGAGTCGATTCCGGAGAGTGAATTGTGCGCAGCGCATCACTGTCAAGTATCGTCGAGTAATTTGGATGGCTTGAAGGATGTTCGTTCACCAGGGGGACAGGACGGCAACGAGTCGCTGCCAGCCAGCGAGTTGATCCTCGGGGCCATAATTTGGAACGGTTATGCCGGTTTTTCAGATTGGGTGGTGGTGGGCTTCGCCAGCAACTGGAGGTCAAAGTCAAAATGCGCCGCAGGGAATTTATCGAATACACAGCCAACGGGTTCGGGGCACTTGCTGTGCCGCAGCATGCCTGGTCAGCATTGCGAGAGGAGCCCGAACTGTCGATCGTCAACGGAGCCGAGCATGCCTGGGTGTTGGACAATCCACGTTTCCCGATGAACGCGATGTACTCAAATTGTCCCAACAGCCGTCCGCAGCGCAATTACTCGCGACAACACTTGTTGGCTGAGATGAAAGTCCATGGTGTTGACAAGGTCGTCATCAGCCAGGTGTGTTACTACGGCACCGATAATTCGTACACGATCCACTGTGTGCGTACTGATCCTGAGCGATTTTCCGGAATCGGGTTGCTAGTTGGGTCCGGTTTGTACCGCCCAGACGATCCGCTGAATCCCATGCGTCTCGAGTCCCTTATGGAGGCCGGGTTGGCAGGGCTTCGCCTCAGTCCTATCTACGACCCGGAGACCACTTGGTTAAATGATCCCGTCAGCTATCCACTCTGGGAAAAGGCCCAGGACTTGGGGGCGGTGTTCAATATTTTTCTCAAACCGCACCAATTGGGTCAGGTGGCTGACATGGCCCGTCGATTTCCTGGAGTTAAAGTCGTCATCGATCATTTTGCGATGATCGACCTTGGTCGGCCGGACGAGGAGGGAATCGACCTTATTCTTGGCTTACAGCCATTGAGCAACGTCTATATACGGACATCGCTCCACAATCCCTCCAGGCAAGGATTGCCGTTTCGCGACATGTGGCCTTATCTGCGACGCGTCTACGACGTGTTTGGACCGCGCCGCATGATCTACGCTAACTTTTATGAGTTACTGATCATCAAAGACTTGATCCCGTTTTTCAGTGCTGAGGATAAAGCCTGGATTCTGGGGAAAACAGCACGCGAGGCCTATTCGCTTTCTGGCACTGCTAGGCGGTGACTCACCGGCAGGTCAACCTTCGTTTGGGTTCTCGGCGGTGTTCAGGTCGCTGGCAGCTAGATCAGGACTGCATGGCATCCCCAGGAAGCCTTCGATCTCCTGGCCACACGCATCGCATGAACTACGGGGTATTGGGGAATCCAGTTGTCTCCAGTGATGGTCGCAGACTTCCGAAGTACGTTCTGCTTCCAGTCCGCAGTGGCGGCAAACCCGTCGGAATGTCGAACCGGGCCCATCTTCAAACTGGTGGTCACAGCCAGTGTTGAGGCGATCTCGATTGGCATGGGCCCGACGTGCTCTCCAGTCTGTGACCTCGGATTGCAGCGCAGCCAGTTCGTGTCCCAGACGCCAGTCGCGATAGACCTGGTAAACCGCACGAATTACGAGCCAGACAAAATACCCTGTCAATGCCACCCCGGTACCCGCCAGAATCGAAAGCAGGATGATGTTCCGCATGGGGGATAGGTCCTGGGGCAGGCTGATCGTATTGCCGAGCGTAGCCGTTCTGGCGTGTCATGGACGTTGCAAAGGATTCGGTCGTGCGGAGTGGCTGCCGGTTCGGTTCAACGTGGCCGGTCGCTTGTGCCTTGTGCTGGGATGACAGTGATCAGGCAAGAAACGTTGCGCCAGCGGCATTCTAGGGCGTCGCGGAAATCGAGCAAAGTGCGATTTTGACCGCCTGTTCTGTGGACCGGCAGGTCAGTAGGGCGTGTGGTGGGGATTGAGGTGGCTGTTGAGTTAACATCCGGGGCAGGTTCGACCTGACGCCTCTACAGACTTCCTTGTTTTTGCCGTGTGGCTGGGGGCCAAGGGAAGACACAGGCGCAGGTAAAGGCGGAACGCTTATGCGAAAGTTCTACGATTCGTTTATGTAATGCCGATATTATTCGGGCAAGGATTCCACAGCCCACGGCGTCTTGGGGCCGGCGACACCACGGAAAGCTCGAGAGAGATCTCCAGGGAAGAGGCCCCAGTATTCGGTCAATGTTGACTACGAATGACTCTCCTGGAATCGTTGCGTTACCCCCCCCCTGGATGTACTGAAAAGTGGGATTGCCAGCGCCTGGGAAACGTCGTTGCGTGGTATTTGTGATCCAGCGTAAAATAGCGGCAGAGAATGGAAGTCGTCCCGTGGTGGGTACGACAGGCATTTGTTGCTTGTCTGTCGGCTCAAGTTGGCGGTGGTTGGTCCCGGGCCTCCCTGGCCCGAGTTCGAATGACTCGCGATGGAGTGTCTGTAGATGTTGACGATTAATGATGGAAGTCGCCAGCCAGATTGTCGTCGGACGCAAAGGCGAGAACTGTTACGTATTGGTAGTCTGGGTTTGGCCGGGTTGAGTTTGCCACAATTGCTGGCAGCGCGGGCCAGTGGCTCCGAATCTGCGGTACTGCGGGATAAATCCGTGGTCCTGCTGTTCTTGCAAGGAGGGCCATCCCACATTGAACTTTTTGATCCCAAGTTGACGGCACCTGCGGAAATTCGCAGCATCACTGGCGAAGTCTCGACTCGGTTACCGGGTGTCACATTTGGAGGCACCTTTCCACGTCTCGCGAGTTTGGCGGATCGTTTGACCGTCGTACGCTCGTACGCCTCTGGGAATTCGAGCCATACTTATGGCGCCGTTGCCAGTGGTGGCAACACGTTGCGTGCAGCGATGGGTGCGGTGTATGCGCGCGTAGCCGGTAGTAATGATTCACGGACCGGTATACCAGAAAATACCCTGGTGTTACCGGAAGCGGTTGCCGAGGGCTTGAAGTTAAAACGTAACTTTGAAACCCAGGCGTTGCCAACGTTGACGGACCCGGGAGCATTGGGAACGTCCTGCGCCGCTTTTGATCCGAGTGGCGGCGGCCCGCTGCAGGAGAGCATGCGACTCAGCATTGGTCGTGGTCGGTTGGATGATCGCAGGGCATTGCTCGGGCAGCTGGATCGTATTCGGCGTACTGCGGATGCCTCGGGTGCATTGCGTGGTCTTGATCAATACCAGCAACAGGCTTTTGACATGATCGTGCGTGGGATTGCACGGGCATTCGATCTCAAACGCGAGGATCCAGAGACCGTTCGCCGTTACGACACGTCACAGGTGTTTCGTAATCAAGATATTCAACGGTACGGTGATATGCGACGATCGACGAATCTGCTGGGACGTCAGATGTTGCTCGCGCGCAGACTCTGTGAGGCCGGGTGTGGGTTTGTGACGGTATCGGATTGTGGCTGGGACATGCATGCCAACAACAACAGTCCCAAGAATATGCAAGGCATTTACCCCTTGGGTCATCAAGTGGACCAGGCAGTGGCCGCATTTATCGAAGATCTTCATGCGCGTGGTTTGCAAGAGAAGATTTTGCTGGTGGTCACCGGAGAAATGGGACGAACGCCTCGGATCAACAACAACGGTGGTCGCGATCATTATGGCGCGTTGACAAGTTTGTTGTTTGCCGGAGGGGGCTTGAACATGGGGCAGGTCGTCGGGCAGTCCGATCGTCATGCGACCCGACCTGCGACCGAACGCTATGGACCTGCTAATCTGATGGCGACAATCATGCACACGTTGTTCGATGTCGGCGAACTTCGCTTGCAAACGGGTTTGCCGAATGAATTGATACGGACGATTGAGTCCGGTCGCCCGATTCCGGGTTTGTTGTAGGGCTTCCCGGTCGCAGCGTGATCACGAGTTCGCCTTGCGTCAGCTGCGTTACAGTGCAGTTGCGACGTTGGTGTCCCGGCAGGTCAACCGGGAAGCGGTCCTGAAGAATGCTATTGGTGTGTGAAAGGGAGCTGCATGATGAATCAAAGTCGTCCCCAGCCCGAAGACGTGGGACAAGGGGAGCATGTCTACCAGCCAATGGATGCGTGGCATCAAGTTCCCGCAGACATGTCCATGGGAGAGGCGGTCGGCATCGCGGTTGATTCACAGGACCAGGTATTTGTTTTCAATCGAGGCCAGCATCCGGTCATGGTGTTTGATGCGGATGGGAAGTACGTGCGATGCTGGGGGGAAGGTGAGTTTCGACGACCACACGGCATTCACATTGACTCTGACGACGTGTTGTACCTGACTGATGATCAAGGGCACTGTATCTACAAGTGCACGGCTGATGGTGAGCGACTGGTGACTTTCGGAAGTCCGGGCGTACCGAGTGACACTGGTGTTGTCGACGCGAACTATCGCACTCTCCAGCAGCCAGCGGGACCGTTTAACCTTCCTACGAATGTGGCTTTCTCTGCCCACGGTGAGATGTTTGTCAGCGATGGATACGGAAACTGTTGCGTCCACCGTTATTCAGCGGCCGGTGAACTTCAATTGTCGTGGGGGGAGCCCGGGTGCGAGGAGGGACAGTTTCACCTGCCGCATGGAATCGCTGTTGACAGTCGGGGTCGAGTGATCGTCGCCGATCGGGAGAATAGTCGCCTGCAGTTTTTCACGCCTGAGGGTGAATTTTGTGAACAATGGACCGATGTCGTACGACCCTGTAATGTGTTTGTTACCGCAGACGGCAACCTGTTTGTTGCGGAAATGGGTTGGCATGCTGGAACATCAGAGCCTCGGCCAGACGAGGCTGGCGGCCGTGTCAGCGTGTTTTCCCCGGACGGTGTCTTGCTAAGCCGTTGGGGCGGCGGCTTGGATCCTTATGTGGCAGGTGACTTTATTGCACCGCATGACATCTGGGTGGATCGGCGGGGAAATGTGTACGTAGCAGAAGTGACACTTTCCGCGGGTGTCAGTCGTGGGTTGGTGACCGCGCGTTGTGCGACACTTCAGAAGTTCGTGCCGCGACGTTGACCCGCTTTGCGGTTTCTCGCCGTACCGATTGCTCGTGTGCGGGAGACGCAGTACGATCGTTTTGGTTGCTCTGCCAGCACTTCTGCGCGGGTAGGTTCATTGGTTTGAGAATCACTGCGAGCTGGCATGGGCAGGTGCGGATTGCTGGTGAATGTCCGTTTCTCAGCGCGATGTTTTCGTGACCGTTCCTGTCAGGTAACCGTCCTGCCCTTCAAGGGCTACGCTGCGAATTGTAAGCCGACTACGGGTGTGGCAGGTTCGGCCCGACGGCCTGTCGATTGGATCGTGGATTTCTACTGGAGGCTACGCGATGGAACACCGATTTGTCCCTGCGACGTATTATCGATCTTTGGGGCCGCACCCAGCGGCGTTGCATGTCGCTGCTGGTGATACGGTGATCACTTCCACGGTGGATGCCAGGGGATACGATCTAAATCGCGAACAAGCCACGCCTCGCGGCAACCCTCAGACGGGACCTTTCTATGTTGAGGGAGCTGAGCCAGGGGATACGCTGGTCGTGCAATTGGATAAGGTGCAGCCGAACCGCCGTTATGGATGGTGTGGGTCGTCGGTGGCCCCGAATGTCGTTGATCCCGCGTATGTTCGTGAGTTACCCGAAGCTCCGCTTGCCGAGTGGGATATTGATACGCAAGCAGGAACCGCGACGCTCTTATCGCCTCAGTCGAATCTAGGCGACCTGGTGTTGCCACTGGATCCGATGATCGGCTGCTTTGGAGTTGCGGCGCGAGGTGGACAGGCAATCTCAACTGCGACCTCTGCCGAGCACGGTGGTAACATGGACTACCGAGGTTTTGTCGCCGGTACGACGGTCTATTTCCCGATCTTTGAGCCCGGTGCGCTGTTCTTTCTGGGGGATGGGCATGCGGTTCAGGGTGACGGTGAGATCGTCGGGTCGGGAATTGAGATTTCAATGGATGTCCAGGTAACGTTAGATGTGCAAAAAGGCCGGGAGATCGGTTGGCCACGTGGTGAGAATGATGACTGGATATTCACCGCAGGTAACGCGCGTCCGCTCGATCAGGCAACGCAACACGCGACCACGGAAATGTTGAAATGGCTGCAACAGGATTACGGCTTGGATCCGTTGGCCGCGAACCTGCTGATGGCGCAATGCGTGCGTTATGATCTGGGCAATGTGTTTGATCCGGCCTACACCATGGTCTGCAAACTCAACAAGCAATGGCTCCCGACACGTACTTGATGGCTGCGTGGGTTTGTTCCGCTTGATGGTGGATGGCGTGCACAATTGGTGTCGGATGGCTCATGGTTGAGTAGTTGACCCGGTAGTTCGATTGGAAGCATGCGAAGATGAAACGTACTGAATTGCCTGCGGAGGGATTGGCTCCGGACAAGGTTGTGCACGCCATGGGTAAGATTCGGGCAGATGATGCTCCATGGTATGGTCCACGTCGTTTTATTGGAGGCAGTTATTACGGCGGCGAAGAAGTCCAGCAGGTTGCCGATCGAGCCAGTCAGGACTATCAGCACTACAACGCGTTATACGCCGGCAAGGTCTTTCCCAGCCTGGTGCGTTATGAGCGGGAGGTGGTGGACATTCTTTTGAGTCTGTTGCAAGCGCCTCAGACGGCTAGTGGATGCGTTACTTCAGGAGGTACAGAGAGCCTGCTGCTGGCGGTGAAGACGGCTCGCGATTGGGCCGCGGCCGAACGGCGTGGCGCCCAGTCTCCAGAGGCAACCCCTGAGATTGTCGTGCCGTATGCCGCGCATCCCGGCTTTGACAAAGCAGCTCACCTGTTGGGGCTGCGGTCGATTCGCGTGCCAGAGGGACCCGGGTATCGAGCCGACGTGGGAGCAATAGCGCAGGCGATCACCAGCAATACGGTGATGCTGGCGGCTTCCGCGCCCTCCTACCCCTACGGGGTGACGGATCCCATCGACGAGTTGGCAGAGTTGGCGAGGACACAGCAGCTCTGGCTGCATGTCGATGCCTGTCACGGTGGTTTTGTGTTACCGTTTGCTCGCAAGTTGGGTCATGCGGTTCCCGCTTTCGATTTTGCCATTCCGGGAGTGACTTCGATTTCTGTTGACGTGCACAAGCTAGGTTACGCGAATAAGGGCGTTTCGGCTTTGTTATTGCGGGACCACGAACTCAGTGAATTTCAGCATTACGGATTTACGAACTGGCCGGCGGGTGCCTACCGGACCGCAGCGGTCAGCGGATCACGTTCTGCCGGGGGCCTGGCCTCAGCCTGGGCTGTGATGCAGTTTCTCGGCGAGGCGGGGTATTGCGAGATTGTCGAGAATATCATTGCCACACGTGAAAAACTGGTTACCGGCATCGGCCGAATTGCCGATCTTCAGGTACGGGGAAAGCCTGATGGGTATTTGGTCGCATTCGGGTCTGATGATTATGACAGCCATGCCGTGGCGGACGGCATGGAAGACCGTGATTGGGTTTTTAACCGCCTGCGAAATCCGCCATCGTTACATCTGTTCCTTGACCGTTCGCATAGCGATTCGGTCGACGTATTTCTGGCGGATTTGCACCAGGTCATGGAGGAGGTGCGATCGGGCCGGCGTCAAGCGCGTGCCGTAGACGCAGTGTACGCGGTCTGAATACCTCTCTGTCGGGGTGTGATGAAAGCTGGTGAGTTGTATTTCCTGAAAGCCGTCCGGCAGGTTAAGATATCAAGCAAGTCATGAGCCGCACCGGTTCCCGAATCGTTGGATGTGGAGAGTGAGCATGCTCAATTTTTCCGATCGTCGAAAGTTCTACCAGTGCGATGGAATCGCACGACGTTCATTTTTGCAGGTTGGTGGGTTGGCACTCGGTGGAATGGCCCTCCCGCAGATGCTGCAGGCTGAGGCGACTTCGGGCATTCGCGATTCGCAAAAATCCGTCATTATGATTTATTTGACGGGCGGCCCACCGCATCAGGACATGGTCGATCTGAAACCGCATGCTCCGGCAGAAATCCGTGGCGAGTTCTCGCCCATCTCGACCTGTTTGCCAGGGATCCAGATCAGTGAGCACATGCCGCGTTTGGCGCGCATGTTGGATCGTTTTGTCACCATTCGTACGCTGGTGGGTTCCAATGGTGGACATACCTCTTTTCAATGCGTCACGGGACGTAGTTCCGGGAACCAGCCACAGGGTGGCTGGCCGGGGGTTGGTTCGGTTCTCTCCAAGTTGCACGGCCCGCGCCATACAGGCGTGCCACCGGCGATGAATTTGTTCATGAAGATGGCCCACAAACCCTACAACCATCCGGGCCCCGGATTTTTGGGAATGAGCCATCAGGCATTCCAGCCTGAGGCGGAGGGCCAGGAAAACCTCAAGTTAGAAACTCTTGGCGTGAACCGTCTGGATGACCGTCGCGAATTACTTCGCGCATTCGATGGCTTTCGTCGACAGGTCGACCGTCGCGTCGAGGGCGGGGGGCTCGATCCCTTTACGGAGCAGGCGCTGAATGTTCTCACTTCCAGTCAGCTTGCCGACGCGCTTGATCTCGAGAAAGAGGATCCACAGATCCGTGCGAGTTATGGAAAAGACGATACCAAGGTGCTTTCATATGGCCACTTGGGTTACCAGGCAATCATGTCGAAGTTTCTGTTAGCACGCAGGCTGGTGCAGGCCGGAGCTCGCAGTGTGACCGCGACGTTTGCGGATTTTGACTGGCATGGCGGTAATTTTTCGAATGGTCGCAAGGTGTTGCCATTGCTGGATCAGGGCCTTACGGCGTTGATTGAAGATCTTTACCGACACGGAATGCAGGATGATGTGACTGTTGTGGTGTGGGGTGAATTTGGGCGGACTCCCCGGATCAACAAGAGCGCGGGGCGAGACCACTGGAGCCGCAATGCGTTTGCCTTGCTGGCAGGCGGAGGAATGCCTGTTGGCCAGGTCATCGGTTCTACTAATGCTTACGCGGAAGAGCCGGCAGACCGTCCCGTGCATTTCCAGGAAGTGTTTGCCACGATCTACCGCAACCTGGGAATTGATGTGCAGCAGACCACAATCACAGACCTGAACGGTCGGCCTCGCTACCTGGTCGACGACGGTTATCTGCCGTTACAAGAATTGATGTAGTTAGTGGTTTGGAAGTAACCGGTTGGTTACGAAGATACGTCTACCGTATCTATTTTCCGGTTTGATTGATCGCGGGGTGGCATTAGCATGACTGACGGTTTCCGTGCGCGGTTACAGCAGCGAGATCCACTACTAGGTACGATGATTACCTTACCGTTGGGCTCCACTGCGGAAATTCTCGCAGAAGCGGGGTTTGACTGGTTTTTTGTTGATGGTGAACACGGCCCTTTGGAAACAGCCGATTTACTTGGCATTTTGCAAGCTGTTGGGCAGCGGGTTCCCTGCGTGGTTCGCGTACCGGTTCGTGGTGAAGCGCCGATCAAGAAGGTGCTTGATCTGGGGGCGGATGGTGTGATTGTGCCGCAGGTCAATACTGCGGCGCAGGCGGCCGAAGTTGTCGGACATGCCCGGTACGCGCCGGAGGGTTCGCGGGGAGTAGGCCTGGCACGTGCCCATGGGTACGGGTATCGGTTCCAGGAGTACGTCGATTCGGCGAATGACCGTATTGCCGTGATCGTACAGGCAGAACACGCCGACGCAGTTGAGAATATCGATGAGATCGTGAAGGTTGATGGAGTCGATGCCGTTCTTTTAGGACCCTATGACCTGGCGGCCAGCCTCGGGAAAATGGGACAGATTGATGATCCCATCGTGACTCAGGCGATTGACCGTGTGACGCAAGCCTGTCTGGATGTTGACATGCCGTTAGGGATTTTTGGTGTGACGTCAGATGCGGTGCGTCCCTATATGGAACGCGGTTATCGCTTGATCGTGGCAGGGGTCGATGTCTTGTTTCTGGGCAGTGGAGCGCGGAAGATGCTCGGAGACCTGCGCGGGTAGTTTGGTGCCTGGATCATGGCGTCTCGCCCAAGGCGGGCGCTATGAAGGCGAAGTTCGCGAACGCAGGCCGCTTTGGCGGCCTGCAGCATGGCTCTTCTGCGGTATTGTTTCCGAGCGGTGCTTGCTACTACTGCGTTCCACCAGCAAGCGGCTCAATACGGTGTCGATAGCACTGTCAGTGCGTACCAGAGTGTAGTCGATTGCTTGCTGGTAGCAGTGGTTCTGCAAGGCATCTCGGAATGCCTGGAATTCGGACAAGTAGGCGGACCTCACGGTTTGGGGATCCGTGATGACGCCTGGCTCTTGTTCCAGGTCGAGGAAACGCATTCGCTGTTTGAAGGGGAAGTCGAGTTCAGCCGGGTCGAGGACCTGGAGAAGAGCCACTTCATGCTGGCGGTGTCGCAAGTGTTTGAGGCCGGCTGCGAACGGTTCCAGTTCGTCGATGCAATCACTCAGGATGATGACGATTCCTCGTTTCTGAAAGCGTTCAGCCAATTCATGAAAGAGAGGGCCAGCGCGGGTTGTGGTTGATTCAGGACTGGATTGGAGTACTTGTAGGATTGACTCCAGGTGTGTTGCGTTTGAGCTGGGATTCAAAGTGGAACGCACGATTTCATCGTATGTGGTTAACGACACGGCATCGTGGCTGTTCAGAACGATCCAGGCCAGGGAAGCTGCCAGGCACTTTGCGTATTCCAACTTGCTTAAAGGCGCAGCAGGACCCTGGTAACGCATGCTGGCACTTACATCGAGCACCAGGTAGCAGACAAGATTGGTTTCATCTTCGAATTGTTTGACGTAGTACTTGTCAGTTCGACCGAACACCTTCCAATCGACGTAGCGGATTTCATCCCCCGGGACATAGGCGCGATGTTCCGCAAATTCAGTCGAGAATCCGCGATAAGGGCTGCGGTGCGGGCCGGCCATAAAGCCTTCTACGATCTTGCGGGCACGCAGCTGCAACCCTTCGAGTTTCGCCAGATCATGGGGGTCAAGGAAAGAGTTCATGTCGAGAGTGTGGTTTGAGGAATTGTGTCACCGTGACGGTAACGGGCTGGGCTCAATAGATGCTTCATCAAGTCATCGAATGACAACACGGCAGTCTGCGCAAATTCAGGCATTGCAGACGCGGTAAAGGAGGTACGAACTACCCGCGAGCTCAACTAATCAGGTCGTCGAGCACTTCACCGCCGATATCGGTCAGTTGTCGGTTGCGGCCGGCATGCAGATAACGCAGCCGTTCGTCATCGAGGCCCATCAGGTTCAATAGCGTCGCATGGACATGTCGGATGTGAATTGGTTCTTCCACACTTCGGAGGCTGAAGTCGTCGGTTTGTCCGACGGTTGCGCCAGGTTTCACATTGCCGCCGGCCATCCACATCACCAGTCCATAGGAATTATGATCGCGTCCAGGCTTGTCGTTCATTTTTCCGTTCTTGAACGGGGTGCGACCCATCTCGGAAGCCCAGACGACCAGAGTTTCCTCCAACAGTCCTCGCTGTTCGAGATCGCTCAGCAATGCTGCGACCGGTTGGTCGACTTCACGAGAGTGGCGGATCATGCGGCCTTGTACATCGCCGTGGTCATCCCAGCTGTGCTGGTTGATTTGCACACCGTGTACCAGGAGTGTGTAACGTACTCCACTTTCAGCGAGTCGCCGTGCCAGCAGGCATTGCCGTCCAAAACCCGCAGTCTCAGCTCGATCGAGGCCATAGAGCTTATGGATGTGTTCGGGTTCTTTGGAGAGATCTACTAACTCGGGCGCACGTGTTTGCATGCGAAATGCGAGTTCGTAGGCGTGAATACGGGCTTCCAGCTCGCCACTGTCATCGCGATTTTCGAGATGCTTCTGGTTGAGCCATCGCAGTTGTTCCAGTTCTTGTCGTTGCCGACTTGCGGACAGCCCTTGGGGCGCTGAAAGATTCAGGATGGGAGTACCCTTTGCCCGCAGTAATGTGCCCTGATGGGCAGCAGGCAGGTAGCCATTGCTCCAGACCGCAGCGCCATTCACGGGAGCACCTCGTGGGTCTTGCACTACCATGTAGGCAGGCATGTCCTGGTTCTCGCTGCCCAGACCGTAGGCCATCCACGAACCCACTGAGGGGCTTCCAGGAAATTGACTTCCCGTGGTGACATGGAGCGTTGAAGGCCCATGGTTTTGGTTGTCCGTTTTGATGCCGTGTACAAAGGCCAGCCGGTCGACTTGCTTTGCCAGATGTGGGAACAGTTCTGAGATATAACGCCCTGATTCTCCGTGTTGCTGGAACTTGAAAGCGCTACCCACACAGACATGTTCAAACGACAGGCGTCCTTGTAGTTCTCCGCGGACATTCGGGTTGCCTGGCAGTTGCTTGCCATGCAGTTTGTTCAATTCAGGCTTGTATTCGAACGAATCCATTTGGCTCACGCCGCCTTGCATGAACAGGAAAATGCAACGTTTCGCGCGCCGTGGAAGATGCGCAACGCGAGGTGCAAATGGGTTACTGTTATCGGCTTGTACAGGATTATCCTGCGCCAGCAGACTGGCGAGCCCCAGTGTTCCCAGGCCGTTGTAGGACTGCTGGAGAAAAGCACGCCGTGATGACATGGCTGTTTTCCTTCGCGGTGTCGGGTTTTACGTCAGTCGACGTAGAGGAATTCGTTGCTGTTGTAAAGAATTCTGCAGAGGCTGGTGAGCGCTTCGGATGGTGTGGGTGATGCCGCGTAGAATTCTTTCAGACGCGAAAGCTCTTCATCGGTCGGTTGCCGAGAGAGTGCAATCTGAAAAGCGTGTTGGATTTGTGCTGTGACGTCGGTCCCCGCGTGATCCATCACACGCTTTACGAAAAAGGGAAGTTCGGTGGCCACCAGATTGCCGTTGTACATCGCTAATGCCTGGAGTGGCGTTACGCTGCTACGACGTTTGGGGCGTGACTCGTCGCAGACCGGCGCGTCAAAGGTCTGCAAGAGGGGCATGTTCAAGGTGCGCTGTTGGTAAATATAGATGCTTCGTTTTCGACCTTCCGGACCATGCTGAGTGTCCCATTTCGTGGTGTCGTATTTGACACGGTTGGCAATGTCATTGGGGAGTGGTGGGAAGATAGGCAGCCCGAAGGATTCCGCATTCAACCGGCCACTGACACTGAGAATACTGTCACGGATGGCCTCGGCGCCCAGGCGACGGACACGGGATCGCCACATTAGGGCATTTTCCGGATCTTTATTGTGGGCGACCTCATTGCGGATCCGCGCCGCTTGGCGGTAGGTTGCGCTTTGGCAGATCAAACGGTGAATGGTTTTGAGGCTCCATTTCTTTTCGATAAGTTTTGACGCGAGCCAATCGAGCAGATGAGGATGCGATGGGTCACCGCCGAGGGCGCCAAAATCGCTCGGCGTGGCCACGATTCCGCGACCAAAGTGGCGGTACCAGAGTCGGTTGACAATCACGCGGGCGGTGAGCGGATTCTGCGGGCTCGTAATCCACTGTGCCAATGCCATGCGACGGCTGCGAGTTGGCCAGCGTTTGAACGGATCCAGGCGAATTTCCGCTGCCTTGCTGTTGCCGGTAAGGAGGCTCAGGAATCCTGGTTTGACAGCTTCTCCGGGATTGTCCCATTCACCACGAATCATCACGCGCGACGTGGGAACACCGGGCTCGTAGGGGGGGCCGTACGAATGCCTTAGTGACATTGCCAATGGAGACAGCCGTTTCATTGCTTGCGGCAGGAATTTCTTGCGGCTCGAAAGATAGGCAAATTTCTGGCGTTCCGAGTCGGTGACTTGTTGGTTTTGCGGGTCGTTAATGATCTGTGCCAGATTTGTTTTCTGAGCGGCTGCTGGATTCACAAAAGTTGTTAGCATGCTGCCGCCGCCACCGACTTCCATTCCGTAGGCTTCTCCCGTGTTGGTTGCCGTATAGACGATTACCAGTGAGCCTTCCTGGTCTTCCAGGAACGTCGCTTTTTCGAGTTGACCTTTGAGGAAATCGTTACTGAAGAACACTGCCGGCTGATCGGATTCTGGAAGCGTTTGCAGAACTGGGGTCTGTTTTTCGTCCGGGGCGTTGAGTGAAAGTCCAGACGTTATGTCGACCCAATCCGACACAGGGCTTTCGATTGCGGGATTGGGAGTGTCAGGGTTTCCATCCAGGTCGGCGGCATCGAGGTGAAACCGGATGCCCTTAATGGTCAGCGGCTCCGCGGTGCCACTGCGATAGCGTCCGTTGAGGTAGCGATCGAGTTGCTTCCGTTCTGGATCATCGAGCGGATGGTCGAAAACAAGCACTTCTGCGATGCCCCCCTCGTGCCCGGATTCCTTAGGGGTCCCTGAACCGGCGGTGTACATTCCCAGAGTGATGTGCTGGGGTTTCGGTAACGCACCGTACCAGTGGCCACGATTGCTTCCCGAGAGAGAACCGGTTGTTGGGGCTGGTCTTCCATCGGTAAAGAAGTGCCACTTACCGGCTTGTGCGTTAATGAGTGAGTAATGCCACTTGCCGTCATTCACAGGCTGGCGATCGAACACATAATCATTTCCGAACGGTGCTCCCATGGCCTGGATACCGAATCCTGACTGGATGCCCAGCCGCGTTTCGAGTTCTTTCTGAAAAGACTTGAGCTGTTGTTCTGCGAGATTGGCGGCTTTTTCTAGGGCCGTTCGTTTTTTCCCTGCCCATTCTTTTTCACCGGGTCGATAAAATGCGGCCGGCAGAGGCCCGCCGATCTGAAAACCATCTCCTGGCAATGGCCGTGGTATCTGGATTGTCGCGAAAAACGCTTGCATTCGGTAAAAATCACGCGTGGGAATCGGGTCATATTTGTGGTCGTGGCATTTAGCACATCCGACGGTCAAGCCCAGGAAAACGGAGCCGACCGTCGAGGTCATTTCACTTAGTAATTCGTGACGGGTTTCGTCGCCGCGCGGTTCCGTGAAGGGAGCAAGTCGCAGGAAGGTCATGGCGACAATGTTTTCAGGTGGGGCCGATGGCAAGTCCCCTGCCCCGAGGATTTCAGCAAACTCATCTCCGGCCAACTGTTCTCGGATGAACAGATCGTACGGTTTGTCGTTATTGAACGCGTCGATCACATAGTCACGATAACGCCATGCATGTGGCAGATCCGGATCTCCTTCATATCCGGCTGTGTCAGCGTAGCGTGCCAGATCGAGCCAGAACCTTGCCCAGCGTTCTCCGTAGCGACGGTCGTCGAGTAGTCGATCAACTAGTTTGCCGGCAGCTTGCGGGTCGGAATCCTTGACAAAACTAGCGACCTCCTCAGGCAGAGGAGGCAGCCCGATCAGGTCAAAATAGACTCGACGTATGAATGTTTCGCGCGAGGCTTCCGGCGCTGGGCTCAGTTCCTGATCTTCGAGCCGTTTGAGCACGAAATGGTCGATTTCATTGCGTGCCCAGCCCGTATTTCCAATGGGAGGAGGAGAGGTCGGCTGGAGCGGCACAAAAGGCCATTGCAAGGCCTCTTCTTCAGCGTGTGACCAGGTTCCCGCCAGCACGAGTGCGACAGCCAGTGGCATCCGGCAGTAAGGCATGGGCGACCCTCGATCCAAATCAGCGAGAAAATACGTCGGCAGCACTCCTCTATCTTATCAGGTCAGCAGGATTGAGTCAGACCCTGTCTCCGGAGCCCGGCGGTTGGTATTGGCGACCGGCCAGAGGCTTCTGGTGGTCTGTCGAAGAGAGCCATACAATGGGCGATTCCGCCTTTCCCAGAAGGTCCCTGCACTTGCTTCTTTCCAGTTGTTGTTTTGAGGAGCCGCGATGAGCGAGCCACTGAACCGGTACAGTCAACGTATTACTCAGCCCCGTAGCCAGGGTGCGTCGCAGGCGATGCTCTACGGTACCGGAATGACCGAAGAGGACATGGCGAAGCCTCAGGTAGGCATCGCCAGCGTTTGGTATGAAGGCAACACCTGCAATATGCACTTGTTGGACCTGGCAGCGAAGGTGAAAGAGGGTGTGGCTGGCACGGGCTTGCATGGAATGCGGTTCAACACGATTGGCGTTAGTGACGGAATTTCGATGGGTACCGAGGGGATGAGCTATTCGCTCCAATCCAGAGACCTCATCGCCGATTCGATAGAGACAGTAATGGGAGCACAATGGTACGACGCGCTGGTTGCCCTGCCGGGATGTGACAAGAACATGCCCGGCTGTTTGATTGCCATGGGGAGATTGAACCGTCCGGCAATCATGGTTTATGGAGGCACCATTCGACCTGGCTGTACCAGCTTCCGCGACAAGGATGATTCTCAGGCAGAAACGCCGCGGGATATCGTTTCCGCCTTTCAATCTTATGGAGAGTACCTGGCCGGCAAAATCACGGATGAGCAGCGTCAGGAAATTGTCCGAGTGAGCTGCCCTGGAGCAGGCGCCTGCGGTGGCATGTACACCGCCAATACAATGGCCTGTGCGATCGAAACTCTAGGCATGTCCTTGCCTTACAGTTCATCAATCCCCGCAGAGTATCCAGAAAAACTAGAGGAGTGTGTGCGGGCCGGTGCGGCAATTCGAGTTTGCCTGGAAAGGGACATCAAGCCTCGTGACGTGATGACGCGTGAGGCATTTGAAAATGCCATGGTCGTTGTCATGGCCCTGGGCGGGTCGACCAACGCGGTTCTGCATCTGATCGCAATGGCGCGTAGTGTGGACGTTGAGTTAACGATCGACGACTTTCAGGCCGTCAGCGATCGGATTCCCTACCTAGCGGATTTGAAACCCAGTGGTCGTTACGTTCAGGAGGATCTGCACGCAGTTGGTGGGACTCCCGCCGTGATCAAGTATCTGCTCGAGGCTGGTTTACTCCAAGGCGACTGTTTGACGGTCACGGGGCAGACGTTGGCAGAAAATGTGGCCAACTGCCCGGGCCTCAAAGAGGGGCAGACGATCATTGGCACGGTAGAAGAGCCCATTAAGGCAACCGGGCATTTGCAGATCTTGAAAGGTAACCTGGCACCAGAAGGGGCGGTCGCCAAGGTCACAGGTAAAGAGGGCTTGCACTTTACAGGGACGGCGAATGTTTTTGATTCCGAAGAAGAGATGATCAAGGCGCTGGAAGAAGGCCGCATTCACAAGGGTGATGTGATCATTATCCGTTACGAAGGCCCCAAAGGTGGGCCAGGCATGCCCGAAATGCTGACTCCGACATCCGCAATCATGGGAGCCGGGCTGGGCGCCGACGTAGCACTTCTTACGGACGGCAGGTTTTCAGGTGGGTCGCACGGGTTCATTGTTGGCCATATCACCCCCGAGGCGCAAGAAGGAGGGCCGTTGGCTCTGGTGGAAAACGGGGACCGAGTCACTCTGGACGCCGAAAACAATCGTCTCGATGTCGAGCTCGATGAAGCACAGTTAACCGCGCGACGGGAAGCCTGGCAGGCGCCACCGTATCGGGCCACACGCGGCACGCTCTACAAGTACATCAAGAACGTGAAATCAGCTTCGTTGGGCTGTGTTACGGATGAATAGCGTTACGGACGGATAGCGTTACGGACGGATAGCGTTACGGACGGATAGCGTTACGGTGTGGCAGGTATGCGTCGGGCGCGGTTTTGAGGCAATTCATTTTTGGGGAGCAGTTTTGTGCGAAAGAGCAAGACATTGGGCAAGTTGCGTTCAGGGCAGACTGCGCGCATTTGTGGGTTGGGGCACTTTATCCCCGCTTTCTTGAAGCACGCGGCCCATTTTGGTTTCGACTGTATCTGGCTTGACAATGAGCATCGCGCGATGGAGCAACGTGAGGTGCAGGCGTTACTGGCATACTTCCATCTTTTTGATATCGACTGCATGTTGCGTCCGCCGACGCTGGAACCAACCAAACTGTATCGGTATTTCGAAGACGGCGCGACGGGTTTGATGATTCCCTTTGTGTCGACTGCTGAGAAGGCTCGAGAGTTGGTGCAGGCCGTCAAGTTTCCCCCGATCGGAGACCGGGGTCTGGATGGCGCCGGCCTGGATAGTGACTTTTATCTTCGTGGCGATGAGGGATTTACCGATCGCGCCAACGCCGAAACGTTTCTGGTGGTGCAGATAGAAACTCCGGAGGCGGTGGAGAACGTGGACGAGATTGCGGCGGTCGAAGGTGTTGATGGCCTGTTTGTTGGTCCTGCTGATTTGTCATTGCGGTTACGTACCGGTGATAGTTCTCTGACGCTGGAGTCGGCGACCGAACAGGTCGCGGTAGCGGCGGCGCGGCATGGAAAAGCCTGGGGACGCCCGGTGGCTGACCAGGAGCAATTGCAGACGCTCCATGCGCAGGGCGCACGCTTATTGGCCTATGGAGGTGAGTTTGCAGCATTCTTGAATATGCTCCGTGAACGCGGTGAGGAATTTGACCAATTACTGCGGGCGACTGAGCAAGAAGGTGGATGATCTGACATGCGATTTGAGAACAAGGTTGCGCTGGTGACGGGTGCGGGACGTGGGATCGGTAAGGGGTGTGCGTTGGAGCTGGCTCGTGGTGGTGCTCATGTGATCATCAACGATCGACCAGACAGCCCTGATCTCTTGACGACGCAGCGCGAAATCGAAGAGTTGGGTGCGCAGGCGACGCTGTTGGAGGCAGACGTATTTCAGCAGTCAGGCAGTGAAGAATTGGTCAAGTCCGCGTTGGCTGCCGCCGGACAAATTGACATCCTGGTAAGCAATCCGGCGTGGGGGAAGCGTTGCTCCTTTCTGGAATACCAGCGCGAAGACTTTGAGCGCGTAATTCAAGGGACGTTGATCAGCGGGTTCGCGATTGGTCAGCAGGTTGCCCGTCACATGGTTGCCCGCGGTGGTGGTGGAAAAATCGTTTTCATTTCCAGTGTTCAGGCAGAGATTCCCTTTGCACTGAGCATTGCCTACGGCGCAGCCAAGGTGGCTTTGAATCACATGACTCGCACGATTGCTGTGGAATTGTTTTCGCACCGGGTCAATGTCAATGCGATTGAACCGGGTTGGATTGATACACCGGGTGAACATGAGTCGTTTGGAGATGATGCAATCCAGGCAGAAGGGCAGAAACTACCCTGGGGACGCTTGGGAACTCCAGCTGACATCGGCCAGGCAGCTGCCTTCCTGGCATCGGAAGAAGCGGACTATATCACGGGTAGCATTCTGGCGGTGGATGGTGGTTTTCGCTTTCGACATTGTCGCGCCGATGACATGATCTCGGCCGCGGATTAGGGCGTCGGTATATGGCGGTCATTTTGATGATTTAACTCAGCGCCAATCTGGTTATCAGGGTTCCTGGAATGAAAATCACAGCGATTAAGACACATACCATGGGCGTGCCGGGGCCCGGGGGATTTGCGCCATCACGCAATTGGATTTTTGTTGAAGTCGAGACAGACGCCGGTATTGTGGGGCTTGGCGAAGCGACGACCGAGTACCACGAACAGGCTGTGATCGCCATGGTACAAGAGCATTTTGCTCCGCTGTTGATCGGCCAGGACCCGACCCGTGTCGACCATCTTTGGCAGCAGATGCAACGCTTTTCGTGGTGGCGCGGCGGCGTTGTTGCCAGTAGCGCGGCGAGTGGAATCGAACAAGCGCTCTGGGATATCACGGGAAAAGCGTACGGGGTGCCAGTCTATAAACTGCTTGGGGGTGCAGTCCGTGATTACGTTCGCTTGTACGCGCGCACTGATCTGGGGCTGGCGACTTACGGGGAAGAGGCACGCGCTGCAGTCTCCGAAGGTTTCGACGGATTCAAGTTTGGTCCCGGCCCCTATGTGAGACCCTATAACGACGAGCAGCAAGTGGATGTCGCACTGGGGATCTCCCGCGAAATTCGGGATGCGGCCGGACCCGATTGTGAACTCATGATTGATTGCGGTGGAATTTTCTCCCAGCAGGCCGCGGTGCGTCTGACCGAAGGACTACGTGAAGTCGAAATGCTGTTTGTCGAGGAACCCGTCAATATGGATACGCCACATGGATTACGCGCGATGCGGCGTTGTTTCCCGGATGTTCGGATTGCCGCAGGAGAAAGGTTGATGACTCGCTGGCAGTTTCGTGAATGGCTGGAAAGTGAAGCGGTCGATGTGATCCAGGCGGACATTTGTCATTGTGGCGGTATCGGAGAATTAATGCGGATTGCGACCTGCGCCGAGGTCTACAACGTACAGATTGCACCGCACAATCCCTATGGACCTGTCGCGTTGGCCGCTGCAGCGCATGCGGCGTTGGCCATGCCAAATTTTCTGATTCTGGAACATTGTCGCCACCGCCCCTGGTTGGACGAGGTCCAAATCCATGGAATGCCGGTCGCGAAAGGGCGCATTGAAGTTCCTGATCGTCCTGGTTTGGGGGTCGAGTTGGATTGGGATTACGTGAAGCGCCATCCGTATCAACGGCTCGATCTGCGTACGTTCCATGATGCGGATGGCAGCTTGCCACTGGTTTGATCGAGTCGTTTCTTTTGTTTCGCCGTTCAAGATCTTTTTTTGCCATCGAAAGCCAATTGCAATGCCTCTTGCTGAAGCTGGACCGCAGGGAGTGGTGCCGATTATCCCAACCTTGTTCAATGCGGATGAGGAGATGGATCTCGCGGCCACCGCCGCCTGCGTACGATTTGCAGTGGAAAGTCAGTTGTCCGCGGTCTGTTTGCCGGCGTATGGCAGCGAATTCTATAAGCTCACCGACTCCGAACGAACGGCCCTGGTTGGTGCTGCGGTTGAGGCTGCGGAGGGACGCACACTTGTCATTGCACAGTCCAATCACCCTGCCGCACGACATGCCGCCGACTTGGCGAAAGCCAACGAAGGACGCGGTGCTGACCTGATTTCATTTGCGCTACCGCGAATGTTTGCGCTGCCAGAAGCGGATCTCTTGGCTTACAGCCAAACCATTTGTCGAGCGGTGAAAATTCCAGTGCTGATTCAAGATTTCAACCCCAGTGGCCAGACAATTGGAGCGGATTTTTGTCGCAGGTTGTCTGAAGACTGTGATAATTTTTCGTTTGTTAAGCTCGAAGAACCATTGATGGCTCCCAAGGTACGAGCCATCCGAGAGGCAACGGAGGATCGGGTTGGCGTGCTGGAAGGTTGGGGTGGAATGTATCTGCTGGAACTCATCGGGCCAGGGATTTGTGGGCTGATGCCTGGTCTGGCATTAGGTGACTTGCTGCAGAAAGTCTGGCAATTAGCGAGAGCGGACAACGGGTCCGAGGCCGCGGACCTTTTTGAGAAATTGTTGCCACAGATTGTCTATTCGTTGCAGAACATGGAGTTGTTTCTGTGGATGGAAAAGGATCTGTTGGTTCGCAGAGGTGTTATTTCACGCGGCCAGGCGCACGTGCGCACCGCAACGTGCACGCCCGATGAAGATGCCTGGCAACATGCAATCTGGCTCAATCAACGCATCGCTGATTTGGCAGGTGAGTGAATCTGGTTGCCTGGCCAGACCGGTTACAGGGGGCACCGCGTGAGTTCGTTGCAGCGCAGGCCACGCCAGAACGGAGACCAGCTACTCGGAGATGAGCTGGCAGGTCAGATCCAGGGGCGTCATCACCGGATAAACAAGAAATCGTACGAATTAAGCAGAGCCCAGAGAAAATCCTCCGCTGCTTGCGGCCTGGGATAATCTCTGAAAAGCGTTCCGGCCACCCGTTTTTCTTTGTCGCCGGGGAACCGTCCCAGCACCGCCAGGCAGAGTTCTTCGACGAGTTTTTCGTCGGAGATTGTCTCCGCCTGCAGCTTTGCAAGTCGCCCCTCAGGGTGGCTGATTTTGGCGTCGATTTCAGGCGCGTTCATCAAGTGCAAGGCTTGGGCCATCGTCGGTTCGCTCGATTTGGCACACTCACAGGGAGACTTGCGTTCCGATCGGCCGAAGGTCTCCAGGAAATAGGAAGGCATGCGATTGTCCCAGAGTTGTATCGCTCGTGTGCCTTTTGGCATGCCGTCAAAAGAATCAGGTGTTCCAGTGGCCTTACTGATTGCGTCCAGTAGAACTTCTGCAGGCAGACGTTTTACGACAAAATGCGAAAAGTTCTGGTTGTCGTCTCGATTTGTTGCATTGGTCTGGCTGGAAAGCTGGTACGTGCGGGACTGCATGATCATTCGCATCACAGCTTTCAAGTCAAATCCACTGGACACCATTTGCTCTGCCAGGTAGTCCAGCAGTGGTTCATTCGTGGCCGGATTGGTTGATCTCAGGTCATCCTCCGGTTCTACCAACGCGCGGCCCATGAAGGATTTCCAGATGCGATTTACGACCAGGCGGGCAAAGTAGGGATTGTCGTCAGCCGTTGTCCAGTCGGCGAGTAATACGCGAGGATCCTGATCGTCTACCATCGCTGCAGTGATCAACGGTCCTCCCGGTGCTCGCATGGGCACAGGTACACCGGTCGTCGGATGCTGGGTTTCCCGGAAGCCGCGATGGAAGACCAGTTCCCGGTCTGCGGAATTGTCGTATGGGTTACTGTCCTGGAGCGTCTTCTTCTCCAGGCCATTGAAAAAACCGGCCATGCCATAAAAGTCTTCTTGTCCCCATTTTTCGAAAGGATGGTGGTGGCATTGGGCGCAGTCCATACGAATCCCGAGAAACGCCTGGCTGATGGTCTTTGTGAGATCTTCCTTGGTTTGTTCACCACGAAAGAAATTCACCGGACCATATTTCCCGGAGTTTCCTGATGCCGTCAACAATTCACGCACCCACTCGTCATACGGACGGTTTGTGGCAAACTGCTGTCGCAGCCAAGTGTGCAACGCATAGGCGCCCCGCTCTCCCAGGGTCTCTGCGTTGACCATCATGATGTCCGCCCATTTGAGCGTCCAAAAATCAGTGTATTCGTCGCGTTTGAGCACGCGATCCACAGCCAAACGGCGTTTGTCGCTAGCATCATCTTTCAGGAAGCTGCGGAGTGCGCTGGGATCTGGCAGGCTGCCTAGCGTGTGGAGGTGAATACGGCGGAAGAATGTGGCGTCGTCGCAAAGTTCCGAAGGGGTGATTCGGAGCTTGTCCAGTTTGTTCAATACCAGTTCATCGATGCGGTTGTGAACGGGTGGAGGAGTGTTTTCATTGTCGCTTTGCGAACGTGGGATGAGCATTCTGGCGGCGCCGACGTGTCCCATGTAGTTGATTGTGATGGCAGCTTCACCAGGACGATTACCGGTCGCGATTCGCCCGGTCTGGTTGGTTTGCGCCACCAATTCCGCATTGCTCGTGTAAGCGGCTTCGCTCGTGACGTCGCGCCGGCTGCCGTTATTGAAGATTGCGGTGACGCGTAGTTGCTGCTCGCTACCCGGCTGCAGGACTCGCTCGGCGGGATCGATTTCGATACGGGTGACGCGAGGCGCGTTTGGCGACCCCCAGGGCATGCCCTGGTAAATCCATTGCACGAGCAGTTCCGCGTCCAGAGAGTCGGGAGTCATACGGGCCCCACCGCCATGCGGTACCGTGCCGATGGCTTTTCGCAGGAGCAGGCTGCGTTCGGGGGCGGCCGGAAAGATCCGTCTGCCGCGGGCTTCTTTGAGTAACGCGCCATAATCAGCCTGCGCGTCAAATCCGAAAACCGATAGTTTGAAGCCATTTTGCCCCGACTGCTTTCCATGGCAGCCTCCACTGTTGCAGCCTCGTTTCGAGAACAGGGGCATGATGTCGTTCTGGAAGTCGATGGCTGGATACGTTTCTAGATCCGTGACCACGACTTGTGTGGCGTGCTGTTGGCCGCCGTAGTGGATTTCCAGATCCGTGGTTCCAGAGGCAGTACCCAGGATCAGGCTACCTTGGATCGTTGCGACGGTCGGCTGCCTGACGACCAGTTCGCAGAGGTGAGTTACATCGAATTGAAGTCCCGTTGGTGAGGTCGCGGTCACGACCAGCTGTTGCCGCCGGTTTTGTCCGTCCAATTCGATCACCGCGGGCGAGATTTGCAGGGCTGTCACTTCTGCACCCGTGGTAGTAGGTTCGGCAGCTGCCAAGCTCGTGCTCAACAGGCACACCAAACCCAGCAGGCAGATTCCGAGCTGTCGAATCACGTTAACCTCATTGAACGAAGTCATCATCGATGATCCTCTGCAGGTGGTGAGGGTACTGTGTCCCTGACCCATGTGGACCCGAACCGAACTGTGTACCCGAACCGAACTGTGGTCCGGCATCCGCGGGTACCTGTATCTATCTTATCGAGCCAGGCATACTCTGCCCAGCTTGTACGTTGGCATAGTCGACGGTCGTCCTCCGACTCCGGTGCCAGGATCGAACGCCCAGCTGGAGAGATCTGCGGCGCCGCTGGGCGCATGGTGTCAATATCGCGCGGCTCCCGTCGATCGTTTGAGCTGGTTCCGCATGACTTCCTTGGGCGCTTCTTGACCAGTAAAGTGCCTGAATTGAAGTTCAGCTTGCCGGATGAACATATCGACGCCTGTAATCACGCGGCAGTTTTGTTCCCGTGCATATTTGATCAGCAAGGTCTGTTCCGGGTTGTAGACGGTGTCAAAGACGACCATGCCGCGGTCGATGTGACGCTTTTCGTAGGGAGATTCATCTACCTTGGGATGCATGCCAATGGGCGTGGTGTTGATCAGGACTCCGGCTCGGATGTTCTGGCGTTCTTCCCAGGGGACCGTGCGGCAGTTAAATCGTTCGGCGAGAGCATTGCTGCGTTCCTCATTGCGGCTCGTGATAACCACGTCGGATCCAAGTTGGGTCAGACCGTATGCTACAGAACTGGCTGCACCGCCGGCCCCTAGAATCAGTGAAGTCTTGCCTTTCAGGGGAGTCGCGCCACTGCTTGTGTGGGCCAGCAACAAGGAGTCGACGGCGGCTTGATGGTCGGTGTTGTAGCCGGAAATTTGTTGGCCATTGAACACGGCCGTATTGCAGGCGCCGATGGTGGCGGCATCGGTATCTACCTGATCGAGGAATTGCATGATTTCCCCTTTGTGCGGAATCGTGACGCTGAGCCCCTTGATTCCCAGCTCTGGGCAATCGCCCAGGAACGACCCGAGTTCGTCAAGTGGAACTCGAAAGGGAATGTAGACCATGTCGAGGCCAGAATCCTGGAAGGCTGCGTTGTGGATGACGGGGCTGAGACTATGCGCCACCGGATCCGCGACCACACCATAGATAACAGTTGATTTGGAAATGTTGGTGTAGCGGTACATCTCCGTCATCTGGCGGTAGCTGAGCTGCCCGGGGGCTAGAGCGCGGTCTTCGTGAAACGTCGCGTAGGTAAAGGGAGCTCCGAACCTTCCCGACAGCAGGCGTGAAAGGATTCCCTGCTCTCCCATGCAGAAAGCCACTGTGGGCACGCTGCTGTTCTCAATGAGCCGGAGCAAACGCAAATTATCGTGCGGATGATGTGCCAGTGTCGCGATCTTGACGATGTCAGGATCTTTGGTGCACATGCGATCGTGAATCGATTGTACGTCCTCGGGAGTCTCCACAAAATTATGATAACTGACGATGCGTTTGGTTTTTCCATAGCGGGGGATTTGCCCCGCGACGTCTTCTTCCAGGTCAACGTAGTCGACACCCTCGGCAATTGCCTGACGCAGCAGCGTCAGGCGGTCGGCGTCGCTGGCGGTCCACTTGCCGCCATCTTCTTCGCGGCGGCAGGTCGCGATGATGGGGCAGCGGCGATTGGCGAGCAAGCGTTTGATGTTCACCGCGCGGCGGATGTAGTCCAGTCGCAACTCGACCAGCTGAGCCCCCTGTTCAGCGACATGGCGAGCTTCTGCAATCATGCTACGGTGGCGACCACGGCCGATACTAACGCAAATCATGAAGCCGGTATTTCCGTTGAAGTGAGCATTTCCCGGTGATCGCCGGGAAATGCAGGTGCTGTAAGGTAATGGCGTGTGATCAGGAATCCAGTGTGCATTTTGATGCGTGCCGGGTTTGTTTGGTTGTCCCCAGCGTTTTGTCGGGCCGCTGCCTGGAAAGGTCTCGCCTGGCAGTACGCAGGAACGGGCCTTGCCTTTCTCCGTAACGCTGCGGCACGGTCACAGCTATTTTGATTCATTCGCTGCGTGTGGGCAAATCATTACGTCAAGTCGAATGAGTTCACGCCTGACAGGGTGACTTTTCCCTGTCCTGCCACCATTTTATCTGGCGGTGCAAGTTCGACCAGGGAGGGTCCGTTCGGTGCCGCTCTGTCGTGATTTCCAGGATATACTGAACTGGTTAAGATAGTCGGTGTACTTGTCAGGAGATCAGTCAATGGACTCGTTGCGTGGTCAATTTCTGGTAGCTTCACCGCATCTGCCGGATCCCCACTTTTCGCGCTCGGTTGTGTTCATGCTGCAGCATGAACCTGCGGGCGCGGTGGGTGTAGTTCTCAATCGGCCCACGGATAACACGATTGAGGACTTGTGGAAGCACGTCAGTGATGAATCGTGTAGCGTCACAGGCTCGGTGCATGCGGGCGGCCCTGTTGCCGGCCCACTGATGGCATTGCACACAAATCCTGACTTGTCGGAACGTGAGATCCTGCCAGGTGTTTTCGTGGCTACAGATCGAGATACATTGACACAGCTGATACAGGGGGAGGAGTCGGAGTTTCGCTTGTTTTCGGGGTACGCAGGCTGGTCTGCCGGGCAGCTTGAAGAGGAGTTGCGGGTCGGTGGCTGGCTGACAGCGCCTGGGGCTTCGTCGCTGGTATTCTCCGATTGTGAGCAGCTCTGGAAACGAGTGCTTGATTCCATTGGCATTGATCTTCTTTCCACGGTTGTTGACAAAGTGGACATACCCCAGGACCCTTCCTTGAATTGACCGGGGCGCGTTTTTCGCGGCTGTCCCAAATTGCCGCTGTTCGTGGGGCTTTCCGGCACGCTCTGATAACGGGATTTGGCCGAAATTCCGGGCTAGTCACGGAATGAGCAATCTGGCTATAATCCGCGCGCTATGCTCGTACCCTCCTGGGATGGATAGTTGGTACGCATCGCGTTCCACTTGTAGAGCGCCATGGCAGGACATGGAGGTCCGCTGGTCATGCCCTTGCGCAGACGTTACAGGGCAGTTCGATTCGTTCCGTTACATTGGCGGCATTGGCTATTGCTCGTGTCGGTGTGTTGCTGTGCGGTTGCGGCTTGTCTCGCCCCGCCCGGCTTTGCCGATGAACAAGGCCAGGCGGACCAAGAGCTGCAGGTCCGTCTGCGTGTTGAGTGGGGCTACGGTCAGCCCAGGCAGTGGAATGGCAGTTTGCGCGTGTCGGATGGAACGGTACGTGATCTGGCTGTGTTAGGGTGGTCTGCAGATGCGCCCGGTTGCGTGTTGCTTGACCAGAACGCTGTACGAGTTGCCCACCGCCAGCAGCTTGATTATGACGGCTTCGATATTACGGTGACCGGGTCATTGGACAGCCGTGTGCTCCTCGAGTTTGCTCCCCGTGACCAGCCTTCGGAACGGCGTTACCTGGAGATTCCGCTACAGAAGTTTCTGCCCTCGGACGGCCTCCATGATTCGTCTTTGGACCAGCAAGCAAACCGCCTGGTAGTGCGCCGCGCACCTGGTGATCGTTTGCGACTGGATGTCGAACCTCGGTCGCTGGTATTTTCCAAGGGCGAGCAGTTTGAAATGGAGGTTTCCGTTTATCGCCCCGGTTTCCTTTTGGATTCAGAGGGGGCTCTGCACGTGAAGCTTCGGCGAGGCCGTCGAGGTGAGGAAATCTGGAATCGCCAGTCGGTCATTTCCGCGATGCAGGGTGCTGTCCAGGCAGACTTTCGTCCGCTGCGTTTTCCGGTTCCCGACCAGGAAGGGGTTTACCAGCTGGAGTTTGAGTTTTATCGCAACCGCAGTCGTCTGGTTGTACCGCTGGTAGCAGACGTGCCTGATCTGACCAGACAAGTCCAGTTTGTGGTGATCGACTCCAAGTCGACGGCACCAAGTCAGGCGGAATGGACGACGGTGCTGGATCTTGATCCCACGAGTAAAAGCTGGTGGGATCAATTGGCCCGGCTGACACAGATGGAGTGGCTGGTCTCGGAAGATGCGGCGGTCAGTGGGCAGGGTGCGGCCGGGCGTGTCAAACACTTGGGCCGGGAGTGGGTCGATTTGCCGCCGGAAGGATGGAAGATCTATCCTTTAGCAATTGAACGCGTCGGTGCCCCGCACGTGCTGGAAGTCGACTATCCGGATGTGGCTGCGCAGTCGCTAGGCATTAGCCTGCTTGAACCCAACGTAATCGGGAAGGTGGGGCCGCTCGGTGTTGATTCCGGCGTTGAGGTGGATCCGCCGCGCAAAGACCAGGCTCACGTTGTTCGTACACATCGCCTGGTGTTTTGGCCCAAGACCGCCAATCCGATGCTGCTGATCACCAACCGGCGGGCTGAAGAGTCTGCGTTGTATGGAACGATTCGTGTGCGTAGTGGTCCAGAGCGGTTGCCTTCCAGGGGGGATGCCGGGGAGCCCCTCGGCACGAAAACATCTCCTCGGTTGTTGGCAGCTTTTTTCGACAAGCCTTTGTTTCCCGAGAATTTTCAGGCAACGCAGAGCGGGGTTGCGGGTACTGCACCACTCGATGATTGGGTCACGTTTTATGAGGGGGGGCGACGGCTAACAGAGTACTTGCGTTATGCGGGTTACAACGCAGCGATTCTGTCGGTCAACTGTGAAGGTAGTACGCTGTACCCGAGTGAACTCGTGTCCCCGACGCCCAAGTACGATTCGGGAATCATGCTGGGGGAAGCGAAGGATCCTTATCGTAAAGATGTGCTCGAGATGCTTTTTCGCCTGTTTAACCGGGAGGGCATGCGTCTTGTTCCGGTGGTTGAATTTGCTTCGTTGTTGCCTGAGCTGGAGCGGTTGCGTTTGGACCGTAACCTCGCATCGAAGGAACTGGTTGGGGTCGATCTGGTGCGGCGCGACGGGAAGTCGTGGTCCGACGTTCACGTGCCGCGCGGCGGTTTGGCGCCCTATTATAACCCTCTGGACCCACGTGTTCAGACTGCCATGCAGAACGTGGTTGACGAGCTGGTCGAGCGCTACGCGCACCATCCCGCATTTGCAGGAGTGGCGTTGCAGCTGGGCGCTGAGACCTTTGCTCAATTTCCGGATGACAACTGGGGCTATGACCGGGTGACTCGGAAACGATTTGCGGACGCTGTAGGTGTGGAAGCGGTTTCCCGTTTGCAGGATAGTTTGGCCGCGGACGCGGAAAAGTCGCTCTGGTTGAATTGGCGGGCGACACAGCTGGGCGCGTTTTATAAGACTTTGCGGACTACCATTAGCCACCGCCGCGAAAACGCCAGGCTATTCCTGCTCGGTTCGCGCATGCTGGATTATCGGCGCGTGCAAAGGGAGTTGCGGCCGCAGTTAGCACGTCGTGGAAGGCGGAGCGGTGTCGTCGAGAAGAGGCCTCTCGGGCCGGAATCGACCGGCGGGATGCAGCCGGCCGATCGCAACGTCCGCGAATTAATGTTACGAGTCGGGATCGACGTAGAGAGCTTTCAAGACGACGGGCAGGTCGTGCTGCTGCGACCGCACCGGTCGGCCCTGCAAGCACCGCTCACGGAGCGGTCGGTTGATTTGCGATTGGCGCACTCGGCTGCGTTTTCTCGTTATTTTGCCAACGCGGGCGGTACCGGAAGCCTGTTGTTCCAGAAAGCGACTCCGCTGGCCCTGCCCGCGCTGGAAGAACGTAGTCCGTTCGGGAAAGAGAATACGCAGGCCTGGCTGTTGGCGCACTTCTCGCCTGGTGGATCCGCTAATCGCCGGCGTTTTGTACATGCGTTGGCAACGCTCGAATCCGACACTCTGGTGGCGGGTGGCTGGTTGCTTCCGATTGGTCAGGAGGATTCGCTGCTGCCGTTCTTCTCGACTTTCCGTGGATTGCCTGCCCGCAAGTTTCGGGACGTCTTGCCGCAATCTGGCAAGACGCCAAGCCAACCTGTTGTGGTCCGAACGCTCGTCGATCAAGGTCAAACGCTTGTTTATCTACTGAATGATTCTGCCTGGCCGGTAGAAGCACACCTTGAGTTTCAAGTGCCACGGGAGTGCCGGATTCGCTCTCTGGGGCCTCAGCAAGTGCGGCCACTCGTTCTGCGTGGCTCTCGAGCCACCTGGTCGGCCTCGCTCGAACCCTATGACCTGGTGGCGGTTGCACTCAGTGCCAAAGATATCGAGGTGCTCGGCTGGACTGTGTCCTATTCTGAACACTTGACTGAGACCTTACAGACCGAATTGCAGGACTTACAGAAACGGACCCGGGTCGCGAGAAAACGGCCTCAGGTCACACGCCTGGAAAACGCTGGGTTTGAGCGATCCGGTGCGGTCGATGAGTTGCCCGGGTGGATGCGGGCACAGTTGGTGCCTGGCGGCGACTTGCGTGCCGAGATTGACGCGAGTTGCGCTTATGCCGGGGACAAGTCGCTCTATCTAAAACATAGCGACCGCAGTCGACGGCCACCCATCTTATGGGTTCGCAGTGGGCCGCTGGAGCGACCGCTCTTGGGGCGTCTTACGCTGGGTGTGCGCGCCCGGATTCCCGCGGGTGCGAAACAGCCTCCATTGCGATTGGCAATCGAGGCACAGGTCAATGGCCAGCCTTATTACCGCTACGCCTGGGTAGGGGCCAACGTCTCCGATGAGCGTTTCAAGCTTGACAGCCATTGGAAACTCTTTCATGTGCCATTTGGAAAATTGCCTCTGGATGGGCTTCAGGATCTGCGCATCGGTTTTGATTTGATGGGGCCTGGCGAGGTCTGGGTTGACGACGTGCAGATTCTGGACACGTGGTTCAGTCGAACTGAACTTGGACAGTTGGAGAAAGATCTGGCGCTGGCCCGTTTTCAATTGGAGCAGGGCCGTGTGCTGGATTGCCAGGAATTCCTGGACAGTTACTGGCCACGGTTCTTCAAGACGTATGTGCCTTTGATACCTGCGTTGCAACCGGTGCAGCGCAATCAGCCGCTGGACGTAATGGAACGGCCGGCAGCCAGTACAGCCGAGCGTCCGGTTCCCCCCTGGTACCGTCGTTGGCTGCCCAGATTCTAAGGTGCGTGGCAGGGGGAGCCTCGGATAACTCATGGTGACTGGTCGGGACAGGAAGTTAAGGCAGTGGATCCGGTTGAGCCACAGGAGCTGTTGAATTCGTTACAATGGATGCCTTTGCGGTGTGGCAATTCACCCCTGTGCCGCGACTCGCTTTGATGTTGGCAGCGGTACCATGATCAACCAGGTTGGGATCAACCTGGTTGAATGGCAAAGCTCATTCCCAAATGGAGATGTGTTATGAACCACGAGACGACACGAAGACGCTTTCTACAGCGGGGTTCCGAAGTGGCAGCTGTCACTGCGGTCGTTTCAACCATGGGAGGGGTGCATTCCGAGGCAGCTGTGCAAAAAGACATTGTGCAGCTGGGCATCATCGGTTGTGGCGGCATCATGACGCATCATGTGAAGGGGTTGGCTGAGAATCGACCAGGAGTTTCCATTGCCTGGTTCTGTGATGTCGATTCTGCACAAATTGATAAGATTGCGCCTCATTACGCGGCGGCCCAAAGGGCGGCGCCGAAACGTACTTCCCGTTATGAAGATGTGTTGTCAGACAAGAACGTGGATGCAGTGATCGTAGCGACGCCGCATCATTGGCATGCTCCGATTGCGTTGCGGGCAATGCAGGAAGGTAAGGATGTTTACCTCGAGAAACCGATCTCACATGTTTACAACGAAGGGCTCCTGGTGTCGCAAGCGGCTCGCAAGTATGGGCGGATAGTCCAGCAGGGAAGCCAGATGCGCAGTAGTAAAGTTACCGAGAAGGCGGCTCGTCTGATGAAGCAAGGCATTCTCGGTGAGGTCAAGGTGGCACGTGCCTGGACTGCCGAATTGAGGCGTGTGGTCCGGCCTGTGCCGGATAGTGCAACGCCGTCAACCGTAAATTACGACCGATGGCTGGGGCCTGCGCCGTCGCGCGGGTTTAACCGCCATCGATTTCATGGGACATGGCGTCTTTTTCAGGATTACGGTAACGGAGAAATTGGTGACGATGGGATCCACGACCTGGATATGGCCTGCTGGGGTTTAGGGGTCGATACCGTTCCCAGCCAGATTACCGCTCGAGGTGGCCGGATGCTGCTTCACGGGCACGCGAGTGAGTACCCAGACAACCTGTGCGTCAACTACGAGTACCCTGACGGCCGTTTGTTGATTTATGAAAATTACCCGTTTACCAGTTATGGATTGCATGGCTTTGATAACGGCAACGTGTTTTACGGCACCGAAGGCTACATGATCTTTTCGCGTCGCGGCGCGTTCAGTGTATTCCTCGGACCCAAATCCAAACCGGGGCCGACGGAAGGAAGAGATATCCGTGGTCAGCGGGGATACAAGGAACACATGGAAGATTTCCTGAACTCGGTCCGAACCCGTAAGCCCAACCGTATTCCACCCGAAGTAGCGCACCGCTCATGTGCGCTGGTGCATCTGGGGGAAATTGCTTACCGCACCGATGGCCGCCTCGATTTTGATGTCAAGGCTCAGCGATTTACCAATTCAGAGTCGGCAAATGCCCTGCTGACCAAGGAGTATCGGGATCCATTTGTGCTGCCGGAACTCGGTTAGGCGACGGTTGGGTGACCGGTGCCGGAAGCCTGGGGGTGGGAATAGGTTTTAGATTTTGCTGATGGGTTCATCCGTTCATGCAGCTGTGTGGTGCCCCGGCCTGAACGCGGCAGGTCCGGTTTTTGTTTGGCTAGATTGAGTCGGATCGATCGGGAACGCTTGCAGATGGAAAGCCAACAGAGTTCCCCGTCGCTGGCGTGGTACCACCAGGAATCGCGACGGCCCCTGGCCAGCCTGGTGTTTGTGATTCCAATACTGGTAATTTACGAAGCAGGCGGCCTGATGTTAGGCCCGCAGGCCATGCGAAACGCGGCCGACGGTTGGCTGCGTGAGTTGCTTCGGTTCCTGGGGTTCGGCCAGTACTTTCTTTTGCCGTTGCTGACTTGCGCGATTCTGTTGGGCTGGCATCACCTCAGTGGAAAAGCCTGGCGTGTTGGTTCGGGCGTAGTGAGTGGCATGTGGGTGGAGTCTGCCGCTTTGGCGGTTTTACTGGTGATAGGTGCACGAGGACTTCCCGAATTACTTCTCGATGTCCAGGGCGACCCTGACCTGGCAGGCACGTGGCTCGACCAGTGTGTTTCATTCATGGGTGCGGGGATTTATGAAGAACTTTTGTTTCGTTTAATGCTGTTGCCCGCGGTGATTGGTCTGTTCAGGCTCACGGGGGTTCCTTTATCGACTGCGGTAATGTCGGCCGTGATTTTGACCAGCCTGTTTTTTTCTGTAGCGCATTACGACTGGTTTTTGACGGCGGGAGAGCCTTTTGAGATTTCCAGCTTTGTTTTTCGGACGTTGGCAGGTGGGTTCTTTTCCGGGTTGTTTTTGTGGCGAGGTTTTGGCATTGCTGTCGGGACACACGCGTTGTATGACATTTTTGTCACCGCATTTTGAGTTGGCCGTCGGGAGAGGAGACGGCGACTTGTCAATCGGCAGTTTCAGGGTCCCGTAGCGATCTCAAAAGTGCCTTTGTTCATCTGACAGTGAGCGAATATAATAGATCAGGTTATGACAAAATTATCTCTGGTTTGAGCTGGTAGGTTTTGCAGACAAGTGTTTTGAAAGGGTGTGTTTCGTGTTAGTCACTCGACCAAAAATCGCCGAGTTGACGTTTCAAGTTTACGGACGGTCCCTGCACCCTGAGCTGTTTCAGATTCACCAGACGCGGGAACTGGAACGTGGCTATCGCGCAAAGATTGAAATCACAAGTGCTGGCCATGTCATCACCTGGCGATATGAGGGGCTGACGCTGACCGAAGTCGCCGCGTCTGCACAACATCCGTTGCCACAAAAACGACGGTTGATGTCCTACGGCCTGCGTGGCGAACGGACCGATCGTATCGAATGTCGCGGCGGTGTGACTTACGAAGTCGGTTTTCAACTGGAGACGGTAGACCCCAGTGTCTTCTGGATTTTCCAAGAAGAACTGGCGAATGACGGAGAGCGTCAGGGGTTATTGCATCGCTTTGATGCCAGCGAGCGTATGTGCCTAGGTGCGCTCAGTTATGTGAATGTGGAGACGCGCAATCGCAGCATGCTAGTGCAGGCTTTTCACACCTTCCCGGATGACTGTGCCATTGTGAAGAGCCAGTCCATGTTTCGTTTGCCGTAGTCGCGCTCTTTGGATTGCTTCTTGGTGGCCAGGTCGCCAGCTTAGAACGGTAATGCAATCCCTTTGTGTTCCTGCTGGGCTCGGTCCAGTAATTGACCGCCTAACGCCACGTCTTCGAGGGCCATTCCTACGGACTTGAAGACAATGATGTCCGAGTCATCTTGTCGCGTTGGTGTTGCTGCCGCAACGACTTCTGCCAAGGCGCGAGCCTGATCCCACTCGAACAGCCCCTGGTCCAGTGCCTCGCGGAAGTCTCCCGCTTCGTGTTGACAGCAGGCGACGTCATCGCACACAACAAGCCTGGCACGAGAGACAGTTGTGGTGTCAATTTCTGTTTTCTGTAGCCAGTTCGATCCGACTGCGCATATAAGTGCTCCAGGTTCAATCCAGGAACCTTCGAAGACAGGATCGGCACTGGTGGTCGCAGTGATCACGATGGGCATTTCGTCGACGGCTTGGCGCGGTGTATCGACAGCGGTGACCTCGATTGCAAGTCGCTCCGACATCTTCTCGGCAAAATTTCGCCGATGTTGTGGATTGGGACTGAATACGAGTGCGCGCTCAATGGGCCGAACTGCGCAGGCTGCTTCTAATTGACTCTCTGCCTGCCATCCACTTCCCAGGATTCCTGCAACGCTGGCATCCGTTCTTGCCAGCTGTTGAATCGCCAGCCCTGTTACTGCTCCAGTTCGCATTTGTCCAAGTCGGTTGGCCTCAATGAGTGCCAGAAGTTCTCCGCTTGCGAGCGCGTACAAGCCGACCAGAAACTTGGCGCCGTGGGAGGTCGTGGTGTACTGTTTCCAACCCCCTAGACCAAGGTACTCCGCGGTGGCACTCATCGAATGCAGCACGAAGCCCTTTGCGCGGGCTCGTTGGCGCGGAACATTCTCGGCACGCTGCTGTGCAAGCTGGGTAAAGCCCTGGTGCATGGCATCGACCGCAACGGACATGGTGAGCAGGTCATCGACGTCGGCTTCGGAAAGGTAGAGGACGGACATTTTGATTTCTCTGGAATGATGAATAACAGGTGATTACAGGCGCGTTCCATTGGCAGGCACACCAAAGAATACGTTTTCGCAGCAAGAGGAGGGATGTTGGCGGGCAAGAGACGTTGACAATTAAAACCGACGACGATTGAATTCTCCAGATGCCGATCTGGCGGGCTGATCTGAACTGATCGCATCGAACAGCGTATAGTAGTTTGGGTCTTTGTTGGTAAACCATCCGTTATGGTAAATCGACGGCTAATCGGCAAAAGAGGGACGACTCGTGGCCATGGGAAAGTGGGACTATTAATGGTGATCCAACAGGGACGAGCGTGGTGGAATTGTGGTTTTCTGCTCTGGGTTGTGATTCCATTTGCGTTGGCGACAGGGTGTCAGCCATCTGCGCCGTCCACGGAAGACGTTACAGTTGATTCAGCTGACGAACCCCCCGTGCGAGTTCTTGTCATTCAAGACGCAGTTCTCGCGGAAGAGATCCAGCGCCAATGGGAACTTCGCACGGACCAACAGATTGTGGTTCGCGAGCGGCGGTGGGAAGAATTGGCCGCCGCGAAACGGCTCGCTGCGGATGTGGTGATCTACCCGGCTGGTTACCTGGGCGAACTGGCGGAACGCCGCCTGCTGGCTCCGATTCCGACGGATGTGGTCAATGGGCCCGCAGTAGGTCGTGATGATCTACTGCCATTGCAGCGTCAATTGGAGACCGTCTGGGGAAAAAAGATGATGGCATTGTCGTTCGGTTCTCCCCTGCTCGTGCTTTACTATCGGGAAGATGTGTTGCAAGCCCTGGGACTTTCTGTTCCGCAAACGTGGGAAGAATACCAGCGGGTCGTCTCGGCTTTGCAGGCGCGGCCGGAGCTGGCTCGTATCGCA
>MDTE01022506.1_pt1 | contig 35814 bp, 36 predicted proteins | sample 811231 | NCBI WGS metagenome assembly MDTE01 (sample SAMN05326651, study PRJNA326480) | marine metagenome | isolation source: seawater | place: Indian Ocean: Red Sea | collected 2010
CCAGCAACTGGCTCTTCTTCAACCCCAGCAACTGGCTCTTCTTCAACCTCAGCAACTGGTGTTTCTTCAGCCTCAACAACTGGTGTTTCTTCAACCTCAGCAACTGGCTCTTCTTCAACCTCAGCAACTGGTGTTTCTTCAACCTCAGAAGCTGGCTCATCAGGACTTAACGTAACCTCTATAGGCAGCATTTCTTCAACTTCTGCTGATACATCAGCCTCACTTACTACTGCTGCGTCGCCATGATATATCCATACTTTAACCCCGATACGTCCAAAATCCGTCGCAGCTTCTGCTATAGCGAAGTCTACATCTGCTCTTAAAGTATGCAATGGGACTCTTCCCTCACGAGCTTTTTCAGTACGAGCTATATCTGCTCCACCTAATCGACCCGAAACCATAACACGTACACCCTTAGCTCCACTTTGCATAGTTCGAGTAACTGCTTGACGTATAGCCCTTCTAAACGCTATTCGTCTTTCAAGCTGATCAGCAACACCCCGGGCAACCAGAAATGCATCAAGCTCAGGTTGACGTATCTCTTGCACATTTAATCGCGCTTTTTTACTCGTCAACTCTTCAAGCATTTTTCGTAACTCTTCAACTCTTTGTCCACCACGACCAATTACAATACCTGGCCTTGCAGTATAAATCGTGGCAATAAGATCACTAGAGTTTCTTTCAATATCAATTTTTGAAATACTCGCATCTGGGTACTGTTCGAGAATAATACTGCGTATTTGAAGGTCTTCCCATACAAATTGCTTATATTCTTTCCCTGAATGGGCAAACCATCTGGACTGCCAATCCTTGCTTACCCCAAGCCTAAAACCTATTGGATGTGTTTTATGTCCCAACTAATTCACCGCCTCTTTTTGATCAACAACCACAGTTATATGACTATTTCTCCTAAAAATTCTAGCTGACCTTCCCCTAGCTCTTGCCCTAAACCGTTTTGTTGTCTTGCCTTCATTTGCATATATTTCAACCACTTTCATATCATCCGTTCGGGTCAAAACCTCATTTTCTGCGTTCGAGTTAGCGGACTTAATTACTTTTGATACAACCTTAGCGGCAGGGGAGGGTAAAAATCGCAAAGTTATTAGTGCCTCTGAAACTTTCATCCCTCTAACTAAATCAGCTATCGGCTTGATTTTCTTCACCGATATTCCTGTATCTTTTACTATTGCTTTTGATGACATTTCATTAACCACATTTATTATTTAATCTCTTACCTTATTGCACTCGCTTTGTCAGACTTAGCGATATGACCTCTAAAAGTTCTGGTAGGCGCGAATTCTCCTAATCGATGTCCCACCATATTCTCACTGATAAATACTGGCACATGCCTTCTTCCATCATGCACTGCAATAGTTAACCCGAGCATGTCAGGCATTATCATTGATGCCCTAGACCAGGTTTTAATTGCGGTCTTCCCCGAACTATTCTTAGCTTGTTCAACTTTCATAGCAAGCTTAGGATGTACAAATGGTCCTTTTTTAATTGATCTTGACATATGCTATTTTTGATACCGCCTTCTTACTATATTCTTAGTTGTCGACTTGTTCCTACGGGTTCGATATCCTAAGGCAGGCTTACCCCAAGGAGTCTTAGGACTAGGCATTCCTATAGGTGACTTACCTTCTCCACCACCATGAGGATGGTCTCTCGGCGACATTACCACTCCTCTAACAGACGGCCTCCAACCCATATTTCGACGTCTACCTGCCTTCCCATGCTTAGTATTCTTATTATCAGTAGCTCCGATTTGACCTATGGTTGCCATACAATCACTGTTAATTCTTCTGACTTCGCCAGATGGCATTCGTATTAATGTTTGATTACCTTCTTTAGCAAGAACTTGCGCCGAACTACCCGCACTTCTAACTAACTGGCCACCTGCTCCTGGATTCATCTCTATATTATGTACTTGGGCTCCAGTAGGTATGGATTTTAGAGGCAATGCATTTCCATCTTTAATTTCAGCAGATTCTCCTGAAATTATTTGTGATCCAACCTGCATGCCAAGGGGAGCGATGATGTATCTCCATTCTCCATCTTTATATTTAACTAACGCAATTCTCGCCGATCTATTAGGGTCGTACTCTATGTAGGTTATCTCTCCAGGTATATCATATTTATCTCGTTTAAAATCTATCTCTCTATACCGACGCTTGTGTGAGCCACCCCTATGTCTCACAGAAATACGACCTTTATTATCCCTGCCTGACCCTCTTTTCATCCCTTTAGTTAGAGACTTTTTAGGTTTACGTGTAGTTATATCGTCAGTAGTTTGAATAACTACCCCACGCTGTCCAGGACTATTAGGTTTTAATTTTCTTAATGGCATTTATTACACGCCCTCAAATATAGTTATAGTTTCGCCAGGGGCTAATTGCACGATCGCTTTTTTTATTGTTTTTAACGCAGTCGGACGTGGTCCATACCTCTTCGACTTGCCTTTGGAGTTCATCGTGTTTACTTTAATCACATTCACATCAAACGCTTCTTCTATCGCTTTCTTGATTTCGATTTTGGTTGATTGCCGATTCACCTCAAAAACATACCTTCTCTGCGACTCTTGAAGTAAGGTGCTTTTCTCAGTAATTAATGGCCTTATGATAATTTCGGAAGAATTCAATTTAGATCCTCATCAATTAGCTTCGCTGCCTCAACATCTTTTTTTCTAGTAAATGGTAAACCCCAGATACTTTCAGCGTTTCTTACTGCATCTAAAGTCATTACTATTTTACTTTTTGAAAGCACATCAAGTGAATTCAGTTTATGTGATGGAATTAGCTTTACACCGTTGATGTTTCGGGCAGCTTTAAATACAGCTGTGCCTGCACCATCCGCAACCAACAAAACTGAACCTTGTACTTTTAGTGATTTGAGCACATGAGCAACATTTTTGGTTTTAATTTCTTCTAATTCGAACTTATCGATAACTATAAGATCACCGTCGCGAACTTTACTCGATATCGAAGATCTCAACGCTGCATTTTTCATCCTCTTCGGAGTGTTCTGCCTATAGCTTCTAGGAGAAGGTCCAAATACTACTCCACCGCCCTTCCATATCGGCGACCTTATTGAGCCGTGTCTTGCCCTACCTGTCCCTTTCTGTCGCCATGGCTTTCTGCCTCCCCCAGCCACTGCTGCTCTATTTTTTGTACCAACAGTGCCTTGCCGCGCATTAGCCTGCTGTGCAACTATTACCTGATGCACCAACGATTGATTGGCAGCAGCACCAAATAGGTGATCCTCGATGTCAATGTGACCTAACGATTTACCTTCTATGTCTAAAAGTCTAATTTTCAAAATATTTCACTAAGATTGGCTTTTTTGTTCTTCTTCAGTTTCAGTAGCTGGCTCTTCCTCAGCCTCAGCAGCTGGCTCTTCCTCAGCCTCAGCAACTGGTGTTTCTTCAGCCTCAGCAACTGGCTCTTCCTCAGCCTCAGCAACTGGTGTTTCCTCAGCCTCAGCAGCTGGTGTTTCTTCAGCCTCAGCAGCTGGCTCTTCTTCAGCCTCAGCAGCTGGTGTTTCTACAGCCTCAGCAACTGGTGTTTCCACAGCCTCAGCAACTGGTGTTTCTTCTATCATTTCATCTTCTACAACTGGCTCTTGTAGTTCAATTATCAATCCTTGATTTTTCGGATCTTTGATACTTCTACGCAAATATATTATTGAGTTTCTTGCGCCAGGAATCGCTCCTTTTACGAATATAAGATTACGATTACTGTCAGTTTGAACCACTTCCAAGTTTTGCACAGTCACTTTTTCGTCTCCATAATGGCCGGCCATCTTCATTCCTTTAATGACCTTGCCAGGAGTGCTGCCAGCCCCTATTGAGCCAGGCGCCCTATGTCTATCAGATTGTCCGTGTGTTTTTGGCCCACCATGAAATCCGTGCCTTTTTATGCCTCCTGAAAAACCTCTACCCTTAGAATATCCAGTTACATCAATGCGATCGCCTACGCTGAAACTATTCACATCTATGACTTGTCCGATATTCAATTGGTTCTCATATTCTGGGTCAATTGAATCGCTATTAGGGAGCCGTACTTCAGCTAGGTGTTTAAATTTATTCCCGCTTGCAGAAAGGTGACCAGACATTGGTTTATTGGAGTTTTTCGCCTCTTCAAAACCGATCTGAACAGCACAATATCCGTCATTATCATGAGTTTTAAGCTGGGTAATTGTGCATGGACCTGCAACTATAGCTGTCACACAATCAATGTCGCCGGTCTGACGCACCATTCCTGTAGTTCCTAATTTACGACCTAAAATAGCCTGTATAGTCATTTGATTACTCATATCGATCTACAACTTTATCGAGATATCGACACCGGCGGGAACATTCAAGTTCGTCAATGTGTCTATCGTTTTATTTGTTGGCTCTAATATGTCGATTAAGCGGTTATGAGTCCGTAATTCAAAATGCTCTCTAGACTTCTTAAAAACATGTGGAGAACGAATCACGCAAAACCTTTTAATCGAAGTCGGCAACGGTACAGGACCTGCAACTTGGGCACCTGTCCTCTCTGCTGCCTCGACGATTTGACCAGCAGACAAATCTAAGATTTTGTGATCAAAAGCTTTTAGAACAATTCTTATTTTCTGTTTCGTTACCATGATTTATATTGCCTGCTGCATTTCGACTACTGATTTTGGTGCTTCTTCAAAAGCAGAAAATTCTAGAGAAAAACTAGCACGTCCTTGCGTAAGCGACCTTAAAGTATTTGCATAACCAAAAGTTTCCGCTAAAGGTATCGATGCGAAAATAAGTTGAGTGTCGTCAATAGCGTCAATGTTTTTAACCTGCGCACGGCGGCGACCCAAATCTCCAACAACTTCTCCCAAAAAATCCCCCGGAGAAGTGACCTCGAGATTCATAACCGGCTCAAGCAGATATCCTTTAGCCCGATTAAGAGCCTCCTTCATAGCCATTGATCCTGCGACTGTAAATGCCACTTCTGACGAGTCAACGTCGTGATAAGATCCGTCCACCAATATTGCCTTTACTCCAACAACAGGATATCCCGCTACAGGACCAACTCCGAGAGCCTGCTGAAGCCCTTTACGGACTGCAGGTATATACTGCTTAGGAACGTTTCCGCCTTTTATCTTATCTTCAAATTCAAAGGGCTTGTCAGAATCAAGCGGCTCAACTTCAATCTTCACATGTCCATATTGACCGTGCCCACCACTCTGTCTAACAAATTTCCCTTCAGCTTTAGATGGAACCCTAATAGCTTCTCGGTATGCAACCTTAGGTTGACCAACATTACCCTCAACATTAAATTCACGAAGCATTCTATCTACGATAATATCCAAATGTAACTCGCCCATACCGGACAACACTGTTTGTCCTATTTCTTCATCATACGAAACTCGTAAGGTTGGGTCTTCATCTGAAAGTTTTATTAATGCCTCTGACATCTTGTCTTGATCGCTTCTTGTTTTAGGTTCGATAGCAACAGAAACAACTGGCTCTGGAAAACTAATTGACTCCAACAGAACAGGAGCTGAATCATCACATAAGGTGTCACCTGTAGAAGTGCCCTTTAGCCCGACAGCCGCCGCTATATCGCCTGCTTCTACCACGTCAACATCAGCTTTAGTATTCGCATGCATTTTGACTATACGGCCAATGCGTTCTTTCTTGCCGGTTGAAGAATTAATTACCATTGCGCCAGATTTAACTGTTCCGGAATAAGACCTGAAGTATATTAACCGACCTATAAACGGATCGGTGACAGCTTTAAATGCCAAAGCTGAGAACGCCTCATCAGCAGACGGTTTTCTTTCTACTTCATTACCTGTCTTAGTTTCCTTGCCAATAATTGCAGGAACATCTAATGGTGATGGCAGATATTCATTGATTGCATCAATTAATGGCTGTATCGCTTTAGTCTTTAGAGCCGTACCTACTAATACCGGTACAATTTTATTTTTTATCGTGGCCTTGCGTAACGCTGTCTTTATTTCTTGATTAGTGATCTCCGCATCCTCAAGGTATTTAAGCATTAACTCATCATCTAGCTCTGAAATTTTTTCTACCAACGTAGCCCTATATTTTTCCACTTCATCTTTCATATCATCTGGCACAGGATGCTCTGTAGGAATTTGCTCTCCTTCCTCCGGATATGAATATGCCTTTCGCTCTATTAGGTCTATAACCCCTTTAAAGGCTGCTTCTGTACCCCAAGGAAGTTGTATCGCGACCGGATTAGCCCGTAACCGGCGAACTATGCTTTGCATTACGCGGTCTAGGTCTGATCCTACTTTGTCCATTTTGTTGATAAAGCATATTCGAGGCACTTGATATTTATCGGCCTGCCTCCATACTGTTTCACTCTGAGACTGCACACCGGCTACAGCATCTAAAACAACCACGCCCCCGTCTAGAACCCTTAAACTTCTTTCAACCTCTGCTGTAAAGTCAACGTGCCCAGGAGTACCAATAACATTGATGTTATACCCGTTCCAACTACAGTTTGTTGCTGCAGCTGTTATGGTAATTCCTCGTTCTTTTTCTTGTTCCATCCAGTCCATAGCGGTTGTACCCTGGTCCACGCCACCAATTTTATGAATTCGACCTGCAAAATAGAGAACTCTTTCGGTGACTGTGGTTTTCCCAGCATCAATATGAGCTATGAAGCCAATATTGCGGGTTTTGTTTAGTTTGTTTGTAGAACTCATAAAATAATTACCTAATTAAATGCCGTTTGATATTTCTATATTTCTACCAGCGATAATGGGCAAATGCTTTATTTGCTTCTGCCATCCTGTGTAAATCTTCCTTACGCTTAACTGCTGTACCTTCTCCTCTTGATGCTTCCAGCAACTCCTGGGATAGCCTCTCAGCCATTGGACGCCCAGACCTAGCTCTTGCTGCAGCTATAATCCACCTCATTGCTAATGTCGTACGCCTCTCAGGCCTAACTTCATTAGGCACTTGGTAAGTAGATCCACCCACCCTACGAGACTTGACCTCTAGCAATGGAACGGTATTTCTAATAGCCTGATCAAACACCTCTATCCCAGGGCGCTTAGCCCTTTCTTCAACTATATCAATCGCGGAATAAACTACTTTACGGGCTACAGTTTTTTTCCCACCAATCATCACTCGGTTAATAAATTTTGCAACGTCGATACTCCCATATTTTGGGTCCGCATCTACTTCTCGTTTTTCTGCCCTGTGTCTTCTAGCCATGACTATATTTACTATTCCGCTGCGGCTGCAGCCACTTGCGGATTAAGCTTACTTCCATATTTACTTCTACCTCTTTTACGGTCATCAACTCCAGATGTATCTAAGGCTCCTCTTATAATGTGATACCTAACCCCTGGTAAATCTTTGACCCTGCCTCCACGTAACAAAACAACTGAGTGCTCTTGCAGGTTATGCCCTTCTCCAGGAATGTATGCTGTTACTTCCATGCCGTTGGTTAACCTTACTCGTGCAACTTTTCTTAAAGCTGAATTAGGCTTTTTCGGAGTCATTGTCCTTACTTGAACACACACGCCTCTTTTTTGAGGTGATCCAGCACCTTTGTCAGTCCTGTTTCTAAGAGAGTTATATGTAACTCTTAATGCTGGAGCTGTCTCCTTTTTAATTTTAGACTTTCGCCCTTTTCTAACCAACTGATTTACTGTCGGCATATTTTATATTTAATCCTTACTATTTTTACCTTCAAATCAAATGGAAAGCTTATCGGTATTCTTCATGGGATATTACCAAGAGTGCTAAGCCTTTCATTTGGATGTTAAATTTGCACAATTCAACACCTCCACCCAAACAGGCGGCAAACATAAATCTTACTTCTCTAAGATTGCTAATGTCAACAGCGACAGAAGCAATGTTTTCCTAATTTTCTAAAGAGTAGCTAAAGATGGATTATTTAGCTTTATTAATGATATTCATTTATCTTTTATACAGATAAAAATAAAAAAAATTGGTAAGTTCGTATAAAATCAAATGATCATTTATCGTCCAGGCTTAATAGATGGCAATTTCAAAACCGACAAATACAACACAGTCCAGTCGCCTCTCAATGGCTGCTGAAAATTATCTAGTTTCCATCTTTCAACTTGATGAACTAGGTATAAAAGTTACAAATACGCAGTTGGCGGAACAATTAAAACGTTTGCCTGAAAAAGAGGAACTAGGAACCACATTACCTTCAATCGGAGGAATGATTAGGCGCCTAATTAGAGAACATCTTGTAGAAATGCTGCCAGACAAAGATATCTCGCTAACGGACAGAGGGAGAGAAATTGCCGAAAAGCTTGTACGACGACAGAGGCTCGCAAAACGAATGGTAGTAGATCTGCTAGGCCTCGAACCACATAAGGCACATGAAGAAGCTCATCGGCTTGAACATGCAATATCAGATGAATTGGCAACAAAAATTTCTGAACGTTTAGGAAACCCTACTACATGCCCATTTGGTCATCCAATCCCAGGTAGCGGATTTGTAAGAGATAGGCTGACGGTTCCGCTGGACAAAGTTAAAACAGGAAATACTGTCCATATCGATCGAATCCCAGAAGATGATCCTGAATTACTAAAATATTTTGTTGAAAATTCAATAATGCCGGAGCGCGTGGCGGTAATTAAAGATGCTTCACCATATCGGGGGGTCATAACTTTGAACTCAAATCAAAATGATGTTGTTATTAGTTATGAAATTTCTAAACGAATATGGGTTACTCCTATCGGCGTAAAAAAAAGTTGTAATCAGTAAAGCTTCATCATCTTTTTTTTGGTCATATATGAGGTGAATGGATATGTTAGTATCACTCGATGACCTATAAAATCTGGATTCAAGAATACATAAAACATCCACTCGCACTAGGGGCTTTGTTCCCAAGCAGCGCATCGCTTGGGTCTCTTATGGTTAAACATATCGATGCAGATACCATAGGACCAATACTTGAATTGGGCCCCGGTACAGGTTCTTTCACCAAAGCACTACTCCGAAAAGGAATTAACGAGAATAATCTAGTTTTGGTGGAGCAGTCTCAAGAGTTCGTTAATCTTCTAAAAGACTTCTTCCCAAAAGCCACAATCGTTTGTGGAGACGTAAGACAGATATCACAAATATCCTCTGAATTGGGTATTAATCAATTTGATGAGATAGTATCAGGTTTACCGCTAAATGCCATGGGTGCTGCGGTCCGCAGAGGCATATGCAACGATAGTTTTAGTATACTCAAACCTAGAGGTTCATTCGTGCAGGTATCCTATATACCTATATGCTCGATACCAAAAAATGTGATAGATAATTACTCAGCTGAAAAAAAGTATTGCGGGGTAACCTTAACTAACATGCCTCCTGCATTCGTATGGAGAGTAACAAAGCCAAAACGAATGTTAAATGATGAATGATTCTAATAAGTTACGACTATATTTTATTTGAGTTTATTATTTAAGCCTATCGATTTTGCTTTGCCATAATATATTTAACTAAATGCCAGCGTTCGTCTTCGGTCAATAATTTGTTAAATGTTGGCATGACTGTGGGATTAGGCTGACCTGCCATCTCTAAAGCGAATCCAGTACGGCTACCATAGGATATCCAGGCGAATATTTCACCTTCAGTAGCATCTACTGAAGAACCTCCTAACAGATTTGCTGGAGCCGCTCCACGGGTAAGGTATTTTGCAGCCGCTCCATCACCTTGTAAAGATTCTCCATGACAAACAGTACAATTAACTCGGTAAAGATCTGCTGCCTTCTCTTGGTCATAGCTGTTTGTACTTTTATCGGACATTCTTAACAATGTATATTCGTCCGCTGTATATTTAATTTCACGTCCAGTAACCGGCACTGAATCACTTGGGGGTCCAATCGTTGGCCCTTCCTGGTCATCATATGCCGGAGAGTAGTGCATTTCAGAAAACACTACTACAGCATGACTGCCAGTTTCTGGAAAAGCTGGGAATTTAAGATCTGCAATTCCTAATATGCCTGTTTCTCCGGTGTTATTGTTGTAACACCCCATCACCAGAAGACCAAAACCAGCTAACATTATAACCAAAAATAACGTTGCTACTTTGTGTTGGGTTTTATATTTTATAAAATTCATATTCACGCATTAAAACTTTAAATTAATCGAAGTCTTTCTGTTCCCATCCTCTTTTTAAATCTTCCGGCTTAGTTTTTTTAAGTATTTCCTCTGCTTTAGATATCTTTTCCTCTGATGTAGTCACAGTAATACCGATGTAGCCTTCAGTTACCCTAGTATCGTATGCTCCCATGAAAACACGAGGAAGCCGAGATTCAATAATAACTCCAATAACAGTAAAAATTATTGATCCCAACATTGTGCCTTCATACATAATGACAGACATTGGAGGCACAGATAATATAGGCTTGCCTCCAGTAACCAATGGATATGCAAGCTGAGTACCTGCTGTTATTATCAGGCCCATAATGAATCCACAGGCTGCGCCAACCAAAGGATATCTATATAAGCCATGTTTTGGTTCATCCTCTCCAAAAGCACCTTCAGGGTATGGCGTTCCAGTTAAAATTTCATATTCATCGCTTTCAAAGCCTCCAGCTCGAACAGCATCAAGTGCGTCCGCAGCAGAGTCGACGTCTTTGAAAAGAGCTATAACACTTCGGCTCGATATCATAATATTCCCCTTGACTCGTTTATCTGTATTTCTAAAAAGTTTTCTTTATATAGCATCTTATTTATATTTTTATATTCAAATAAATTTTTCACTACTATTCTCGTATTGTTGCAGGCACACTTCTACGTCCAACCTGAATTTCATCCCTCAAACGCACCCCTTCTTTCATGTCAAAAATAGGAACTAACGGGAATACCTTTGCAAACAACAAAACTCCCATACCTACAAATGCGAAAGTGGACGTGACAAGTAATATCTCAACAATACTTGGTGCGTAACTTCCCCAATCAAACTCTAAAGGTGACCTGCGCTGCAGACTTGGCACTATGATCAAGAAGCGCTCCAACCACATACCAACATTAACTAAAATCGTTGTTATAAACATGCCCATTGGACTTCTTCTAACCTTTTTAAACAACCATGCCGGTACAGGTATAAAGTATGATGTGATCATAAACACAAGAAACAGAGGCCCCATAGGGTTCTTAAATATTTGCCATTCCCTCAACGCAATCTCAGCTGACTCCATTGTGTATAAAGCGAATATCCATTCAAGTGCAAAGAAAAAGAACCATGTTGTTGCCACAATGATCAGCAATCGGCCGATTGAATCAAAATGGTCCGGAGTGATGTATTTATCCCATTTCCATAACCAAACCATTAGCGCCATTAACATTGCCACCGCAGAAACTCCGGAATGAATCGCTCCTATAATAAAATATGGCGCGAAAATCGTTGAATGCCAGCCCTCTACACCAATGGAAACTGCGAAGTCCCATGACACTATACTGTGAACAGAAACGAACACAGGTAAAACCAAAGCTGACAGAAGAATACCGGCTACCGCTTGAAGTTTCCACTGTCTCGGAGTACCCCTAAACCCTAAACTTAATACAGCATAAATTTTACGAGGAAAGCCTGTAGCTCTATCCCTCGCGGCAGCTAAATCTGGAATTAGAGCAATAAAAACAAATAAAGTACTACCAATAAGATATGTTCCTACAGCACTAGGATCCCACACAAATGGAGATCTTATATTTGGCCATATGCCTCTTGAAAAATCATATGGACCTATCCAATACAAACGCCAAGGTCTACCAACATGAAATGCGATATTTGTAAGAGCAGCAATCAATGAAAATAGCGTTAAGACTTCTGCAGCTCTAGTTACTGGCCTTCTCCATTCGGCTTGTGTTAGCCTCAGTATGGCAGACACCATAATACCTGCATGGCTAATCCCAATCCAAAAAACAAAGTTTGTTATGTAAAAACCCCAATATACTGGCCGATTAACTCCAGTCACACCCATACCTTGATTAAGCTCCCAGCCGTATGCACCCATACCTGTAAGCCAAACCAATAACAAAGATCCAAACGCTGCCAGCCACCACTTAGGCATTCCCAGCACATCTTTGAGAAGACTTTTATTTATTTCTTTATCTGAAGCGTATGAGTATTCTTGCATTTCCTATTATTCCGGTTTGCCTAGAACCATTACTGTGGCCCTATGATATTTTTTATGAAGTTTATAAAGCAAAAGTTCTTTTTGTTCCCAAATATTAATAATCGGAACAACACGCGAGATTAACATGTATACAAGTATCGGAGCAGTAATTGCACCAATCACAATGAAAACATCGGCAACGTCTGGGTATACAGTAGGTGGTATGGTTTTTATACCATGAAATTCTGCACTTTGATCACTGACCGAATAAGCAGCTACATACACGCGAATCCTATCGAAAAATATACCTATTAATACTGAAACTGAAATAAGAGTTGGCCCCCATATGCTCCTTCTTAGAAAATTCCAAATCATAGTAAACAAAGGCACAACAAAAACCAATATGAAGTTTGCATAAAATAAAGGTAAGTAAGGACCCTTCACAAACAGTTCTAAAACTTGTTGTTCATTAGGCCTTTTACCATACCAGTACACCATAAAACTTGACATCCAGAACCAAAACCACATTAGTGACAAGGCAAACATTAATTTGCCCAGTCCCCAAAATTGATCATGTCCTATCTCTTTATATCCACAAAACCTTCTCAAAATAAACATAGTAATGATCATCGTTGCAGCTCCAGCTTGCAAAGCATGAACCGCGTGAGTTGCAGGATATAAGGCATCTATCCAGGCAGGAACTAATGTCATTAAAAAGTCGACTGAAAAAAGGAAATGTACGGTTATCAACATTAAAAAGTAAAGTGCACCCACAATGCCTAATCGATGTTTTTGCCAAATCCAATCCCCTGTAGCGCCTGTCCAATTTCTTGCAAGCCACGTATATCTCTTTCTTTCCTTACTACCGGCTTCTGCCCGATCTCTCAAAAGTGCAAAGTCAGGAAGAGCAGAAATCCAAAGTAGTGCAAATCCCAATATCACAAGTCCCACTAGCGAGAGAGTCATCCACAAATGAGGTGAATATGCAAAAACCTCACCAGGGTGATAAAACCATAACGATCTTCTACCATCCTCTAAACTAGGTAGCACCCATAACATTGGGATAAACAATAAGAGACTGATTAATCCCGCTGCAGACCACATTTCAGCTGGCCTAGAAATAATACGCCGCCAATGCCCTTTAGCTATTCGCGGTGCAATAGCCACCATGGGTGCTGCTGAAGCAGTAGTTAACAAAAATGCCAATACTGCAGCAGTGTATCCCCATTTTGATGTGTCAGACACACCATCAACTAAACGAAGGATTAAGCCTATTACGCCTAGTATAACGCCCACACCTAAAGCTAAAAGAATGGGTTTAAAGTATTTGCTTTTTGCCTCATGCCTTGCTACTAATTCTTCGTTTATACTCTCCGGAGTAGTCCATTCAGGATTGTCTGCATAAAAGCCTAAGGGTTGATTATTGTGGTGATCACTCATATTAAACCTAGTGGTGTGCTTCCTCTAATTCAGCGTCTTCATCTACTTTTTTTAGGTATATGACACTTGGGTTTGTGCCATAGTCTTCCATCAAATGATAACCTCGACCATGATCACCATGTAATTCAGACTCAGTTAATTTGGCCACATTACTTTCAGAGTCGTTTAAATCCCCAAAAACCAACGTGCCTGTTGGGCAAGCATTGACGCATGCTGGATTCAAAGCCCTATCTCCATCTTCAACGGAAGTTCCATTCTTTTTAGCATCTCTAGATGTACGTCTTATTCTCTGAACACAAAAGGTGCATTTCTCCATAATTCCTCTGCTACGCACAGTAACATCCGGGTTCAATTGATTATGAAATGACTCAGGCCACTCCGGCTCCCAAAAATTAAAAAATCTAACTTGATAAGGGCAGTTATTCGCGCAAAATCGCGTCCCCACGCACCTGTTATAAACCTGAACATTTAAACCTTCACTATTGTGATATGTGGCATAAACTGGACATACAGGCTCACATGGAGCATCATCACACTGTTGGCAAAAAACCGGTATAAATCTTGCTTTTATATTAGGAAATTCGCCTTCCCAATATCTCTCAACCCTAATCCATTCAATAGCCCTGCGTTGATTAAACAAAGGCTCATCATTAATTGGAATGTTATTTTCAGACTGGCAGGCAACAACACAAGACTGACAACCTGTACATTTATCAAGATCAACCACCATGCCCCATTTTTTACCGTCCATAACTATTTTCCTTTTTTATTAGTGTCATTTTTTTATTAATGCTTCTCTTTAATCGGGGTGATTTTTATTATTCTATGTTCGCTATCTCTAGCAAGATCAGGCTTAGAATTTTCAAACTTAGGTAATCTTTTCCATTCATCGACCTTTTCCAACTTTACCTTTGTTGCAGCCCAAGCCAATGAACCTGTTTGCTCGTCAAGTTTTGAGCCTAAAATCGACATAACATTAGCACCTCTACCTTTTGAATATCGACCACCATGTGTATGCCCTTGACCAATTGGAATAGAAACCACACCAGGAGGTATGGCTGGATGAGGGTATGCTAAAACGTTTATCCCTTCAGTTGAAGATTTGTCGGTACCTTGTGCTGACAAAACCCTTATTACATCTCCCTCCGTTATATCCAATTCTTCAGCAGTTTTAATATTGATTTCTATCCACGTTTGCCAAGTTGCTGAAGTTACTGGATCAGGCATTGACTGCATCCATGGCAAGTGTGCATTTTCACCTTCTCCCAGAGACGATGAGGAAAATGGGATTAAATTGAATGTTTTGACTCCATCCGGACCTGTAAATTCCGGATCAGAAATCTTTTCAGGTAATTGTTTTACGGAAGGTTTTATAGATGAGACTATCGAAGTGGTATCCCACCAACCACCTCGCTGCAGGATACCTGTCCAAAAAGCCCGAAAGTCTCCAGCCTTTACGGAGCCCCTGCCCAATTCGAATAGTTGTTTTGCACCGCTCTCAACTACTTCTTTAAACGTCGAACCCTCTAAACCAAGATCGATTTCCAAATTAGCTGCGATACCCATAAGAGCATCCGAGGTGCTTTTTGTACCTAGTTCTTCTCCTCGGTCTTCAAAAAATGGCCTGACTACCGGTTGCTGAAAACCTACTACCTGGTATCCTGGCCCAGCCATAGGAACGCTAGTTCCCCAATCTTCTAGAACCGTATTACAAGGCAATATCAGATCTGCCATTGCAGAAGTTTCATTAATCGTATTAGCAAATGAAAATATCAATGGAACGTTGTAAGTTGCTTCTTTAAATCCGATTGCTTCAGGCAGACCATACGCTGGGTCTACACCATCGATAAGCAAAGCCTGTACTTTTCCGTCTTCCATGTCACGCACAAGGTCACGCCAGTCTGACATTGACCCGATCTTTAAGTTATCTTCTACTTCCTGCAGGTCAGAAGTTGGCGGGGCCGGATTAAAGATTAAACCTCCCGAACTATTTAAAGAACCAACTAAGTAATTAAGGGAATATATAGCAGTCAGGTTGGACTTACCATTTGTATGGGCTCCAGCGAGACCACCCCCGAAAGCTACAGGGTGATCTTTGGAAGCAAATTCTCTGGCGACATGTTTAATTGTGTCTGCTTCCACCCCTACAATTTCAGCCACTTTGTCAGGCGCCCATTGACCAACATCTATTTGACCATCTCCGGTCAGCTCTTTCGCAGCATTAGAATCTCCCAGTCCTTCATCGATAATTACCTGTGCAATACTAAGAGCCAACAACCCTTCTCTGCCTGGCTCAACATAAATTAGTTCATCAGCATTAGCTCCAGTCATAGAAAAACGAGAGTCTATATGCACAAGCTTACCTCTGTGATGTCCTCCCTGCCTGAATTCACCGTATCCTCGCATATAGCGAACTGGTGATATCCAGGTATTCAAAAAGTCTGCGCCGAATGAGAGCACATAATCACTGTTTTCAATATCTATGTCAGGCAACCTATCTTGATCAAAAAGATCTTTGACAACATGCCTCAGATTCGTGTTTTCTAAAGTTTCATATCCAATTTTAGTGCCTCTATAAGCAGATATAAATCTCTCGGCAACTAAGGCTGCGTGAGAAACTGATGGATTAGTAACCATCACAACTTCTCTGTTTTTTCTTGCATCTTTAATCTGTTCAAGCTGATGAGCAACCCGAGACATTGCATCACTCCACCCTATTTCCTCCCAATTATCTTCACCACGTTGGCCAACTCGAGCCATGGGCGCCTTGATGCGATCAGGATTATATAAATCTTGGAGCAGAGCTTCACTTCTAGCACTATGCTTACCACGGTTAATCGGGTAATCCACATTACCTTCTATCTTTTTTGCCCTTCCTTCCATCACCCTAACAACCAACCCTTCACCGGTCGAATAAGAATTACCTATAGTGGCATACCAATTATCTAAGCCTGTTACAACATCCTCAGGCATTCCGACTTTTGATTGCATCAATAATTCGTCTTCAGGAACTCCACATGCAGCCGCCAGTACTGCACCTAAAGCACCCCCACCTACACCTGTAATGAATTGTCTTCTAGTTAATTTCATTAATTTTTTTTATTTCCCTCAAATTACCCTAATGGTTCCCATAGATTAATAGTGACATGTTGTACAGTCTGTTGGAGCATTATTGTCTCTATGACAATCTACACAATTCCCCATTTTTAACGGTTCTACCTGCCTCACCTTTTTCATATTCCCAACATCTCCGTGACAAGTAGCACACACTGCTGAAGGTAAAATGTTATTTTTCTCAGAAAAATATTGAATGTGAGCCTGGTGATTAAATCTAACATGATCTGGCAAGCGATGAACTCTGACCCAGTCTATAGGCTCACTCTGAGCATGATAATCTCTTAATTTTTCAATTTCTGCCGATTCATCGCCAACTACTGTGTGGCAAGTCATACAAAGTCCAACAGAAGGCACAGTAGCTGAAGCACCTTTTGTGACATTTCGGTGGCAGAAAGTACAATCCAACCCTAACTCTTGCACGTGTGTAGTATGAGGAAATACTATCGGCTGGTCAGGGCCTTCGTCATATCCAAACATGCTTAAAGGCCTACCCAACCAAGCAGATATAACGAATAACAATATAATAACAACCAACGCCAAACCAGCTAGGCCGGTAATTCCTAAAACGCCGAGTCGAACCATATCTTTACGATTAGGTTTAGTTGGTATGATTGATGGAAAATCGCCTGGTAGCACTTAATTTATTCCGTTGTTTATATCAAATAATTTGGCCAAAAGTCTCTTAGAACTCCTGCGTGATCGACCACTCGCGACAGAAAGTACATTGCACAACCAAAAGACGCGATTGAGACAAGATAAAACCCAGGGCGTAATTTTGCTAAGGCAGGCGGTAAATGCTTTGTTGAAGTAAGCGACGGCAACCAATTATTTGCAATCAACATGTTAAAGGCAAAAAATACAATAAAGATCACTACTATCCAAATGTTCGTGAGAAGGTCTCCCAACTCACTCCATTGAGCGTTTAATAAAGGTTCCGGATCCACAGCACGCCTTTCAAAAAAAGTCTTATTGAAGATACCTAGCGAACCAGTCCATAGCCGCACGTATCCGTCAAAATGGGATTAGTGAAAAGTATCACGCTTTGCTGATGAGTGTCAAGATGCTTTTAAGTAATCCTTGGCTGTACTTTTAAGGAAATTAATTACTGACATACTATGACAAATTAACAACGTGTATTTACTGATACCCTTTCTAATGATCAAGACTAACTTCGAATGTCCAATACGATCAGCAAATTCATATTTTATTTGAACTACCTATCAGGGTTATTTACTTATCACAGTTGCATAGTTATTCGTGTGGCTTATATCATGTGTCTTATAAGGTCTGCGTTACATGAAAGCATGCTAACAAAAGTATCAATACTTATGGACCCGAATATAACGAAAAAATACGAGTTGAGAGGATTGCATGTCTAACACAAAAATTGAGCAACGATATATTGACGAACACCCAGAATCATTATCGCGCTACCAAACCTCCAAAAACCTTTTTCCAAACGGAGTAACTCATGATGCAAGAAGGCTTGCTCCCTTTCCTATGTATGTAACTCATGCAAAAGGAGCGCATAAATGGGATGCTGAGGGAAATAAAATAATCGATTATAAAACTGGTCACGGTGCGATGATATTAGGTCACTCCCACCCAACTATAGTTAAGGCGGTTCAAGATGCTATGGCTGAAGGAACTCAGATGGGTTGCTCCACAGACAAAGAAATTAAGTGGGGCCAATTAGTAAACGAACTAGTCCCGTGCGCAGAAAAGGTTCGTTTTCAAAGCTCTGGAACTGAAGCGGTGATGATGGCAATGAGGTTAGCGCGTGCATATACGGGCAAAACAAAGGTTATCAAATTCGATGACCATTTCCATGGTTGGAGTGACTATGCCACAGCTGGAGGTTCTGGTCTGGGCGGCATTCCGAAAGAAACCCTCGATACAATGATCGTTTTACCACCAAATGATATAGGGCTAGTTGAGAAAGCTATCAAAGAAACTAATGATGTAGCTTCAGTAATGATAGAACCTACAGGTTCCCATATGGGTCTCCATCCGATTCCACCCAGCTTTCTTCACGAGCTTAGAGAGTTAACAGAAAGAACGGGTACTTTATTTCATATGGATGAAGTTGTAACCGGATTTAGGCTATCTAAAGGTGGTGCTTCTCGAAAATTTGATGTGACACCCGATATAACAACCTTAGCTAAGATTCTAGGTGGAGGACTACCCGGAGGTGCCGTAGCAGGCAAAGCCGATATCATTAATTTGATTGAATTTAAAGATGATGCTAATTATAACCATAATGAACGTGTAGGCCACCCAGGCACGTTCAATGCAAATCCAATTTCGGCAGCCGCTGGTGCAGCGGCCTTAGAGCTCGTCAGAGATACCGACGTAAACGCAAAAACTGAGGCTGCAGGCGGAAAGCTTAAAGCAGGATTAAATGAATTACTAGGGAAAATGGAAATCCCAGGACAAGTCACAGGGCATGGCCCGCTATTGTTTGTCAGATTAGGAGTCGATTTTGACGTTGAGGATGATGGTGCTACTTTCGAGTTAACAGACTCAGAATGGTCCAAAATAAATGATGGCCATAGAAATTCACAATTACACCTTGCTCTAATCAATGAAGGTATAGATCCCATGAGCAACGGCACAAGACTAATTATTGGACAAGATCATTCCGATCAGGATATTGAAGATACAGTTTCGGCATATGAGAAAGCTCTTGGATCGGTTAGAGAATCAGGATTAATATAAAAGTAATTAGTTCCCCTATATGAAAGAGCCTGGCATTAAAAACTAAGTCAGGCTCTTTAAATTTTATTTATTCACAATCTACCTGCATGTTGACCTGCTAACTTACCAAACACCGAACCATGCATCAAACCCGCAGCTCTTAAGCTATTATGGTAGAAAATCCCGCCGACTATTTCTCCAGCGGCATATAATCCAGGAATCGCATTGTCTTCCAGATCTAAGACTCGTGCATTTTTGTCTATTTTAAGTCCCCCATATGTGTAAGTTATGCTTCCTGTCACTGGATATGCGATAAAGGGAGGTTTGTCTATTTTAATTGCCCAATTACTTTTTGCAGGATAGACGCTTAACGTCGATCTACCATCTAGAGTTCCAGGGTGGTAATCAGCATCTTCTGCTTCTTCATTAAATTTATCGACTGTAGCCTTTAAAACAGCGGGGTTGATTCCTACTAAGGATGCTAATTCCCATATAGACTTAGCGTTTTTACATCTAGAACCTCCATATCGGTCTTCAAGATGTTTTACTGCCCGCTGATCAAATATTTGAAAAGCCATATTACGTTTCTGTGACAATATTTCTGATCCAATTTGAACAAAAGTCTGTTCCGCAAACCCTACTCCCTCATCAGTAAACCTGTTTCCATCCAAATTAACCATAATACCTAGATTATATGACCTCCGAGGCATCGCATCTGTGAGTGCTAAATCACCAGTTCTAGGAGCATTTAAATCGATTGGGGTACCGTGGCAACCAGTCCATTGACCATAAGTAGCAGCACCAATATTTAACGCTACTCTATGGCCATCTCCAGTATTATATTTGGATCCTCTAACCTTCGCGGTTTCCCATTTTGTTCCCAAATACTTTATTCGCATTTCAGGATTTGCCTCAAATCCTCCACAAGCTAAAACAACCGCCTTACAACGTATATTGTTTATTCCATCTCGATCTTGAACTTGAATAGATTCAATTTGACCACGTCCTCCTTTATGAATTGAAACCATTTTAGTTTCGTATAGAATGGAAATTGATTTGGATTCAACGGCTTTCGTTAACATCTTAACTAACCCAGGTCCAGATTCGTATGCTGATAATCCAACTTGATTGGGAATGATGGAAGGCACATTTTCAAGATTAATATTTACGGGCAATTCCCAGCGTACTCCATTTGAATGCATCCAGTTAATAGTTTCGCGTGATTTTGATATGACTACCTCAACAAGCTCTTTGTCTGTGTCTCCATGTGTTGCTTCCATAAAATGATCTCTGAAATCCTGATCGGTATATGGAGCCATTTGAAATTCACCGGTAGCCGTGTTTTCAGGCAACAGAGACTTCAGATCTTTAATGCCGCTGTGGGTAAATCTAAAACCAGCACCCGTATAAGGACAATTCCCTCCTTGGGAATGTTTCGGTGATTTCTCTAGAACAATTACTGTTGCACCGGCTTCTGAGGCTGATAATGCCGCACACAAAGCCGCGTTGCCTGCCCCAACAACCACCACATCAAAATCAATATTTTTACCCATATCTACCCTCTCTGGTAGCCAGTATAAATCAATTTTGAATCAAATTACGAATCCTATATCATCCAATCTGGACCATTTATTGAATGCAATATCAATATTAGACTATAGTAATAGAACGATGATGGGTTTATGATTACCATCTGATAAGTTAAATTAAGGTTTTGAGTCTACGACATAGGAGGAGGTGGCTACTATGTCATATAGAAATAAGATTCGAACTGGAATAATTCTGTTTACAATGGCGACCTTAGCTTATTCGGTTGCCACGAAAAAACGTCATGGACGTTTTTTAGGGGTTCCTTACGACTGGAGAATTCCAAGTCTAAAAGATGTGAAAAGAATTCTCTGGAATAAAAATGATCCTAAACTTTTCAACGAAACAATATTCGGAGTGGGTTGGGCTCCCAACGCTTATCAATTTTTAAAAAGATTACAATCATCTGAGCCAAATTCTTCAGAAAAACTGAGTAAAGACATGGATTCGTAGAATCTTTCCAATGCCCGGTGGTGTAGTGGTAGCACAAAGGCCTTTGGAGCCTTTGACCCAGGTTCGAATCCTGGCCGGGCAGCACATTTGAAAACATGTTAACCGGACAAATCAAACTAGACCACTTATTAAAATCAACATCCAGGGCGTTCTATTTGTCACTTAGGATATTGCCAGCTGATGTTCGCACTCCTGTAAGCCTTGCTTATCTGCTTGCTAGAGCAGCTGACACCATTACCGACACCCCAAATATTTCTTCATCAGTAAAAATTAAATCTATAAATACTCTGAAACATGCCTTAAACATTGATGAGATAGATGTGAACTTATCGGATTTCACTAAAAACAACATAAAACACGATTTATCAAATTTAGACAATCAGCTTATTAATGAAATTCCATCCATCCTAAGATGCATCCATTCCTTAAACGCTGAACATTATATTCAAGTTAAGCACGTGGTTTTAACTTTGATCGAGGGTATGGAAATGGATCTGAATTATTTTGGGAAACGACTAAAGACATCTAGATTGGCAAGTCTCAAAAATGACGATGAATTAGATACATATATATACTTGGTAGCGGGCTGCGTAGGGTCGTTTTGGACCCAGATAACCTTAGCAACTGAATCAAGTATTTATAAAATTGACTTGGATTTAATGTCGGCTTTGGGAGTCGAATTTGGTAAGGCTCTGCAAATGACTAACATTTTGCGTGATTTTCCATCAGATATAGATCTAGGAAAGTGCTATATACCCGATGAGCAATTAAATAAACTCAATTTAACTGCAAATGACCTATTAAATCATCATAAGGAAGATGAGATTAGACAGCTGCTAACCAATCAAATACATAAAACTCTTGATTTGTACGAATCAGCGCAGCAATACTTTTTATCTATTCCCTCAAACAAACTAAGATTAAGATTGGCTGTATTATGGCCTCTAATACTTGGCCTGGGGACTTTAAACTCCCTGGCTATGAACAACAATTGGCCGAAATCAAAATCGGTAACTAAAGTTTCTAGATTGTGGGTATATAAAATGATGCTGAAATCATTGTTTATAGTTTCATCAAACTTTCTAATTAAATCGTGGTTTAGGCAATTACGAGCCTCTATTACTTATCAGTTAAATGCTTAAACTTTGCAAGTCCACAATCTTACTTAATAATTAGATACTGTGGTTGAATAAACCAAATAATTTTGGAGGAATCAAAAACTTGGCGAAATCAGAAGTTTCCGGTCAAATCCAAACTGTTCTAGGCCCTATTCATCCTGAAAACTTAGGTATAACGTTAATGCATGAACATTTGCTCATTGATACGACCTGCTATTACAAGGAATCGGATTACGCTAGCAATAGATCATTTAAAAACATTGCGTTCACACCGGAACTAACATCTAAATCACATGATTTATATATTCACCACCTTGATGGAGCTAGAATGTATAGCGAATCAGAAGCAATTAAAGAAGTGTCTGCGTACAAAAATTCTGGAGGTAATTCTCTAGTTGATACCACAAGTGTTGGGATTGGGAGAGATCCTTTAGCATTAGCCAGAATATCTAGAGCCTCAAAATTAAACGTGATCATGGGTTCATCATATTACGTTACTAATTCCCACCCACCAAACATGGATGATAAGACTCAGTCACAAATCACCGATGAAATTGTCCGCGACATCACTATAGGGGTTAACGATACCAACATACGGTCAGGAATAATCGGTGAAGTAGGTAACTTCTGGCCACTGACGCAAAATGAGATCAAGGTTTTACGTGCTTCAGGAAACGCTCAAAAGGAAACCGGCGCGCCTATCACGATACATTCCGGCCTCGGAGATGAAGCTCCTTTAGGAATACTTAATCATTTAATAAGCGGCGGCGCAGATCCTAGCAACTGTATATTGGGTCATTTAGACACCGCTATTCAATCAGAATCACATTTTATTGAATTAGCAAAAACAGGATGTTATTTAGAGTTTGATATTTTTGGGTGGGAAAATACTGGTATGTTTATGGATGAGGCAATAAATATGCCAAATGATATAGGCAGGCTAGATAAGATAAAATTCTTGATTGAAAATGGATTCGAAGATCAGATCGTTATTGCTCAAGACGTATGCAGAAAGTGGCATTTGTCAAAAAATGGCGGCCAAGGCTATGATCATATTTTAAACAATATAGTTCCAAGAATGAAAAACTGGGGCATTAGCCAGGGTCAAATCCACAAGATTCTTGTCAAAAACCCTGCAAAAGCTTTAGTTTTTGAATAAAATGCACAATGAGCGAATCAAAGGAGATTTTTGATGGCAAAAAGTACCAAAACAATTACTGATCTTGTAAGGGCCTGGAAAGCCGATAATGTTGCTCATGTTCAATTTGAATTACCTGATATGCATGGAGTTAGCAGGTCCAAACTAGTACCAATTTCACATGTAGAATCATATGCAACTAAAGGTTTAAATATGTATGGAGGTACCGTAGTCCTCGATTCGGCTTCCTCAGTAGTAGGCAACACTTTGTACAACGAAGAGGTCAATTACGCCGACCAATATCTTAAGCCAGACTTAGATACAGCAATAATTGTTCCTTGGCTTGACAGAACTGGCCGACTTATATGTGAAGGCTATTGGGAAGATGGCACACCTCAGAAGGCTGCTCCAAGATGGGTTTTGCGTCAACTTATAAATAAGGCTGAAGATTTGGGATTTGATGTTAAGTTGGGCCTTGAATATGAATTCTACGTGTTATCTCCTGACACCTCTGAACCATATTTCGGAGGGCTTCATATTTTCAACACCTTAAGAAATAGATACATTCCTTTAATTGACCAGATAATGGATGAGATGCCCAAAGCCGGAATTGATTTAATTACAGCTAATAGCGAATATGCTCCTTCTCAATTTGAAATTAACTTCGCCCCTTCTCTTGGAATAAAAGCTGCAGACCAAGCATTTACTTTCAAAAATGGCGTTAAAACAATTGCGCACCAGATGGGTCAAAATGCGACTTTTATGACTAAACCATTTAGTGATACCGCTGCTTCGGGGTGCCACGTACATATAGGCCTTATAGATAAAAAGACTGGTGAAAATATATTTTTAGACAATGATGACTCAGATGGATTGTCATCTACTGCCCGTAAATTTATACAAGGAATGATGGACCATAGCCCGGCAAGCATGGCTTTACTAGCACCTACAATAAATTGTTATACCCGTTTTAAACCGCATACCTTTGCTCCTTCAAACGTTAGCTGGGGACCACAAGATCGGTCAGCTGCTGTGCGCGCTAAAAACTCTAGAGATGACAACACTCATTTAGAAAATCGCCTGGGTACCGGGCTTTCGAATCCATATCTGGCAATAGCCGCAGTGCTGGCAACAGGTTTACTGGGACTTGAAAAGGGCACAGAGGCTAAAACACCAAAAGCAAACAGTGGGCCCGCTGAAGAAAACCCTAATTACAAAACATTGCCTACAACTGTTGAAGAATCTTTAGGTGAATTAGAAAAAGATAAGGCTTTCGCTGGTCTACTCGGTGAGGAATTTATAAAAGCTTATACAACTATGCGCTGGAATGAGGTTGCGCGATTTCGCTCTCACATCACCGATTGGGAAAAACAAGAGTACCTGGAGATATACTAGTTTAGGTTTTTTTGGTTTGTAAAATAGTTCGATACAATATTATTACGACAGCTCCATAAATAAACATAGCTGCCGCTCCAACCATCGTAGACATAGGGGCTCCCTGATACTCTGCAAATGCTCCAGCAACTAAACTACCTAGAGTTACTGTACCCCAACTAGCCATGAACAAACCTGCTACACGGCCTCTAAAGGCTGGTGTTACAGCTTGCTGCAGCATGGCTCCGATCATGGTTTGAAAACCGGTAAAACATATCCCTATCAGCAAGCATCCAAGAGATGCCATAACAATGCCGTTTGACTGGGCCAATATGACTAATGACACAACACCAAGCAATATTGACACTGCTACCACTATCCCTGGACGTTTTAAGTCACCTAACGATGCAAGGGTAATTGTACCTATTATTGAACCCACTCCAATTAAAGCCAACATTAATCCTAACTCTGTAGCCCCAAGATCAAACACTTTCTTTATATAAACTGGGAAAAGACCGCTTGTGAATGGTATTAGTATCATTGGACCTAAAAATGATAATAGTATTAAACCTTGAATGATTGGAGTTTTCATCACCATGCGCAGTGAATCGGTAAATCCTGTCAAAGCAGATCTCAATGTCAAAGATTCTTGCAACGAAGTCGTACTTGTAATTCGGATAGCCATAAATACTGCCATAAGCTGAGAGCCAGATGCGGTAAAAATTGCTGTTGGTGTACCAAATATTTCTATTATGATTCCGCCAAGCACAGGTCCAGCCAACCTAGTTATACTAAATGCTAACTGAATTAAAGCCATACCATTAATTAACCTTTCCGGCGCAAGAATATCTGCTGTTATAGCTGTTCTTGCTGGCTCAATTAAAATCCATGAGCAACCCATTAAAACTACGAAAGCAAGAATATGCCATACCTCAATTTTGTCTAAATACACACCAATACCAAATCCGATATTAAGCATTAACTGGTAAATGGGGCCGAAAATTAAAATTTTTCTTTTATCTAAACGATCAACTAAAACTCCTCCAATAGGTGCTCCAATTAAATTTGGTAATGTATCCAAAGCTAAAGCCATGGCAGTTATAAAAGCGGATTCTGTTATGTCATATACGACCCATCCAATAAAAACCTGTTGGAAAAAATAGCCACCACTTGTTCCCATACTAGCGATCCAAACGAACCTAAAATCCGGAGCTGACAATGAAATGAAAGTGTTATTTGAGAATTTAAATTTCCACATTTACTAAAAATCCCTACACATATTGCTCAGCAAAATACCCTTGAAATTATTACATCTTATTTAACAACTAAACCCTTATAAGTGAATTCAGCTTTAATATATAAATTAAATAAGACCTGGCTATTGACTGAACATATACTCGGACATAGACTTCAAACTAGCAATATAAACGGAGTGAAAAATGTGTGGCATAGCCGGTTTTTTCTATAAAAACGGTGAATCTAATATTCCTCTAGGACGTCGGCTTACCTCAATGGCGTCCGTATTAGGAAGCAGAGGATTAGATGGGACTGGTATGGCTCTTTATGGAGAATTACCGGACGGACATCTAGTTTTACGAATTCATCTTGAATCAAACAGATTTAACGAACAAGCGGAAATCGATTTGGCAATATCTGAAATTACATCCAGGCTAGAAAAATTAGTTGCAATTAATAACATTGAGTATACAGGTAATATATTAAGAGTCGAATTAAAAGAAATTGAACACAATAATGACATTGAGTTAATGGCAAAAATAACTTCGGCAATAGAGGACTCTGGAACTGAGTTGTTCAGTATCGGTAATTCTATGGAGATCATAAAGGATATTGGTCCAGCAGTTGAATTAGAAGATTATAAAGTTACAGATTTTCAAGGTTCTCATGGCCTTACTCATACGCGATTAGCAACTGAAAGCCGTGTAGATATATGTTATTCACATCCGTTCTGGGCTAGGCCATTCCCAGATATAGCTGTAGTGCATAATGGACAATTAACCAACCATAACAAACTTCGTCGATCTCTCCAGCGTAGAGGGTACGAATTTTCTACAACAAATGATTCGGAAGTTATCGCTGTTTTTATTGCCGATCAATTATTGAATGGGCTTAGCCTAGAAGAATCACTAAGTCAATCAATCGAAAAACTAGATGGGACTTTCACATATTTAATTTCGACTTCAGATGGTATTGGGTTTGCTAAGGATCGATTTTCAACTAAGCCATTAATAGTGGCAGAAAATAAATCATTCGTTGCAATGGCATCTGAAGAAGTTGCATTACACTCTATGATTTCAGATGATACAGATTTATATGAACCTACTGCTAAGGCGGTGCAAACTTGGCTTCGATAGACTGTAACGGACTTTCCATAAAAGAAATAAACCAAGCAATTAGACAAGGTTTAGATAAAGATGGTGAATCAATTGTTGAAAACCCAAATTCGCGCCATAATCTTGGTGTAGGGTTAGATCAACCCGGAAGAGTTGTATTTCAAGGTAGTGTGGGTTACTACTGCGGTGGAATGTTAAAGCAATGTAATATTGAAATTAATGGTAACGCTGGATGGTCAGTTGCATCAGACATGCAGTCAGGAACAGTGATCGTTCATGGAAACTCAAGTGCTGCTGCAGGAGCAGCCATGAGAGGCGGAACCTTAATTGTCCATGGTAACTCTGGGCCCAGAACAGGCATATCTCAAAAAGCAGGAACTATTGTGATTGGGAAAAACGTAGATTATATGTCTGGGTTTGTGATGCAAAGAGGTTTAATGGTGGTGTGTGGAGATACTGGAGCCGCATTTGCGGATTCAATATATGAAGGTAAATTATTTGTCCTAGGTTCTACAGATGACCTCGGAAATGACGCAGTCATTACTGATAGTACTGAAGATGACAAATTAACAATTGATGATCTTCTCTCAAAATACAAAATTAAAGGAATACCGCAAAGCCCCAATTTTAAAAAAATTGTATCAGGAAAGAAACTTTATAATTTTGATAAGAGTGACTTCAAATTATGGAGGGTCGCTCTATGAGTAAATCAAATTCAGAAAATATTCGTCCATTAATTAGAGAAAGTTTTTTCTATGCACCAGAAATCATCGAGGATATACAAGCGAAAAGTGAATTAGGGCGATATCGTTTACGGGGCTTCGGTACTCTTCGAAAATTACCTACATTTGATGACCTTACCTTTGTTACATCTGGATTAAGTAGGGTGCCATTGGAAGGGTATAGAGAAAGTTGTAGTACTAAAACAACAATTGGAGCAAGAAACGCAAGTGAGCCGTTACAACTCGATACGCCAGTTTATATCACGGGAATGAGTTACGGTGCGCTGTCAAAAACAGCCAAAGTAGCCCTTGGCAAAGCCGCTAGCACCATTGGGACAATGACTGTTACTGGAGATGGTGGAATGCTGCTTGAAGAACGAGCAGCATCAGATTTGTTAATGTATCAGGTATTGCCAAGTCGATATGGATTTAATCCTGACCATTTAAAACAAGCGAATGCGCTTGAAATTGTAATCGGACAGGGGGCAAAACCTGGAACTGGTGGTTTGCTAATGGGGTTAAAAGTTTCGGAAACAATAGCTGAACAAAGAGAACTGCCAGCAGGAATTGATCAAAGAAGTCCTGTCAGACATCCAGACTGGATGGGATCAGATGATTTGATGATCAAAATAGAAGAACTTCGTGAAGTAACCGAAGGTAAAGTTCCTATATTTATAAAATTAGGTGCTGGTCGTGTTACGGACGATGTTAAGTTGGCTGCTAAAGTTGGTGCTGACGCGATTGTTATAGATGGTATGGAAGCAGGCACAGGGGCGTCTCCAGAACTACAGCTAGATCACACAGGAGTACCAACAATGCCTGCTACAGCTGAAGCAGTTCGTGCACTTCATGAACTTGGCTTAGAAGACGATGTGGATTTGATAATATCTGGTGGAATAACCAGTGGAGCAGATATAGCCAAAGCTCTCGCTTTAGGAGCAAAAGGGGTAGCAATAGGTACAGCTGCTCTAATAGCTTTAAATTGCAATAAGTCCATTTACGTGGAAGATTATGAGAGATTAGGCACTCGCCCAGGTGCATGTCATCATTGTCATACTGGGATGTGCCCGGTCGGAATCACAACTCAAGATCCTAAGCTGGAATCCAGGCTTGATTTAGATGAGGCTTCTGAAAGAGTAGCAAATTATCTCAACGCTTTGACGCTAGAAGTTCAACTAATATCTAGAGCATGCGGAAAAAGCAATATTCATAATTTAGAACCAGAGGATTTACGAGCATTAACTATAGATGCCTCAGCCATGACTGGGGTGCCATTAGTTGGCAATAATAAAATCTATTGACTAATGGCAAATTAATAAAAGTCATTAATATAATTTTTAAAATAAGAGGTTTATCTTAAATGGATAAAATATTTGAAATGGAAATGGGCGGTGAAAAAATACGCGCTCGTTTACTAACTGATGATGCACCAATAACCTGTAAAGCATTTGAAGAGACTATGCCAACAAACACATTTGCTGTAAATGCAAAATTTGCTGGTGATGAAACAATTGGAATGCTTTCTTTCTATGTGCCTCCAGGAGAAAATGAAGTGCCTTCTGTTGAACCAGGAGATATCGGATACTATCCAAGAAGCCAAACTCTTTGTCTGTTTTATGGCGAAATAATGCCATTTGGATATATAAATCTATTTGCCAAGGTATTGCCTGAAGACTTAGACAAATCTATCGTCGCAGGTAAAAAAATCCTGACTGCCGGCTCAATGCCACTAACAATAACCATGCCGTCTAGTGGTAATTCTGGATCAGCTCCCAATATTAAAATTACAAACCCAATGACAAAAAAAGTCATTAAGTCCATCAATCAAATTTGGGAAACCGAACCAGATGATGTGACTTTTATGCGCACCCATCACCGACCACCAATGGGTAATTTTCCTTGCGTTATATATTCTAACTTTGATCTTTTTTGGGGAACAGAAAACCTACATGTTGCAAGTAGCTTAGTAAGCGAGTTGGATTTGAGTTCAGCTAAAAAAGTCGCTTCAGGTTATTTGAAAAGAACACAACAAAGGTTGGCGAAATGGGGTTTCCCTGAAACTACATCTTTAATTGAAGAATCTTTATCAGCCATTAATGAAATTGACTACAAAGAAGATTTAATAACTCTTCTGCACTGGTTGAATGTTTATTTAAATCGATTAGGAAGTTGGATAGACGCCATGATTCCATGGAATGACATGGACGATAATTTAAAGCTTCTCCGTATGGAAGTTCCTAGTTAGCTGTTATTTCTTTTATCTACTATTCTCCAGCCTAAACCTACAACTGTAGCGGCAAGCATTGCCTTAACTAGGTCTCCAGGAATATATGGATACATTCCGGAAGAAAATAATTCACCATCCGCGGGCCAGCCATAATTACCAAAATGGAGCCACAACAGACCTGGGACATACACTACCAACATACCTAAAACCATGGTCCATAAAGATCTACGGTTCCAGCCTCTTTGAGAAAGGTATCCAACGAGCCATGTGGATGCAATAAATCCTATTAAATAACCACCTGTAACCCCAGCACTCGTATAGGCCCATCCACCACTTCCATCTTTAAAAACAGGAACTCCGCTCATGCCTAAAAAGTAATAAATCAATATCGAAACAAGCCCCCAACGCCATCCTAAAACCCCACCTGCCATTAAAACACCGAAGCCTTGTAGGGTTATGGGCACAGGATTATCTGGCAAATAAAAGCTAGCCCTAGCTAAGCCAATTAAAATACCCACTATAGCAATAGATGCAAATAGCTTGTGCAGATAAGTCGCCGAAGGATACAACGCTTCCAACAATGATGGTCCAGGTTTCGACAGCCATACCCATGGCTTGGATTCAACTACCCAACTTCCTGATTTAGTTACCATCTGCATAACATTTATCTCCTGAAAAAATTATTAAATCACTACATTTTTTTCGTACATACAGTTTGCACAGCCACACGACCCATATTTCTTATGATCTCTTGCCATAAAAAACTCGTCATTTAAAGCAAGTTCCGGTTCTTTTTTATTAAACAACGAATTAAATATATTTTGTCCAAATGTAGAAGCCGCAATACCACCGACTACGAGAATTGGTATTTGCTTTAAAAACTTTCTTTTAGCAAGATTGATTTGGGTTTTATTAGACTTGTCCATTATTTTCTCCGAAGTTTATTACGTAATATAAGCAGTTATTTATTATATATGTGCTCAATTATAAAATGGGAATTATAGATCTACCTTTCAGGTTAATCAACGCATATTTAAGTGCGATTATTGTAGTCAATTAAATTATGAAAATGATCAATAGGCCCTTTGCCATCACCAATAACATAGGCATTCCTCATCGATGACTGCACAAAACGTTTTGCTTGGCTAACTGATTCAAATAAATTAATTCCTTCTGACAACAGCACAGTTAAGGCTGATGCAAACGTACAACCAGTACCATGAGTACTACTAGTATTTATTCTAGCTGAGGTGAATGCTTTATATTCAACCCCATCATATACTAAATCAGTTGCAGGGCCAGTCTCGAAACCTCCAGTAATAACTACCGCTCTCGGGCCTAATTCCAGGATTAATCGAGCGGACTCTCTTAAATCTTCCATTGTTTCTATTCTTTTGCCAATTAAAGCCTCAGCTTCGGAAACATTTGGTGTGATCACATCTGCTATAGGCAATAAATTAGAGCGCAGGCTTTCTACGGCATCCTCTGCAATCAACCTCGCTCCTGTCGTTGAGATCATTACAGGATCAACAACTAATTTTGGAACATCATAGTTACTCAAAGTTTCAACAACAGCATTAATGATCTCTTGGTTAGCCAACATGCCTGTTTTTATTCCATCGGTTCCAATATCGCTCAGAACCGCCTCTATCTGGCTTGAAACATGAGATGGAGGAATAGGATGTACATCGCTAACTCCAAGTGTATTTTGAGCTGTGACAGCTGTAATGACAGAAGTGCCATATGCACCAAGTGCTGCAAACGTTTTTAAGTCTGCCTGAATTCCTGCACCTGCACCGGAATCTGATCCAGCAATACTCAATAATTTTTTTACGCTTTTTGATTTCATGATCAACTTTGCTCTTACAAAAAGTTCTTTTTACAAATGAAATACAATTTTCATTAACTCACAACTCAACCTAAAAATCATATGTTCCTGATATATTAATTTATTGTTGATACCAATATGAATAATTTAACTAAACATCTAAAGCTTATTGGGATAAATTTAAGTTTTGCTCAAATAGACCAGCTTTATCGCTACAGGGAAATGTTAATCGAATGGAACAAAAACATAAATCTGACAGCGATAGATGAGCCCAACGAGATCTTAATTAAGCATTTTATTGATTCCATCTCGATACATATAGTAGAGCCTATATATGATGATCCTTCTTTTAGAATAATCGACGTTGGGAGTGGAGCAGGCTTTCCTGGTTTAGTTTTAAAAATAGCTTTCCCTAACTGCAATATAACACTGTTAGAAGCAACGAATAAAAAAGTACAATTCTTGGAACATATTAAAAATGAACTTGAACTAGAAAACTTGAATATCATCAAAAATAGAGCAGAAACAGCTGCTCACAGTAGAATGTATAGAGAATCTTTCGATCTTGTTGTCGCTCGTGGAGTGGCAGAATTAGCAACATTATCAGAATTAACTTTACCATTTTGTAAAATTAATGGAATTTGTGTTCTCCATAAAGGACCAAATGCTTTTATTGAAGCCTCCAAATCATCCTCTGCTATAAACAAAATGGGTGGAGGCAAAACTGAACTGTTTCCAATAAATCATAAACTAGACCTACCCGCACTAAAAACTACTTTTGTGAAAATAACTAAGTTAGTAGAAACCCCTTTAAAATTCCCAAGACCTGATGGCGTGCCTAAAAAACAGCCTTTGCGGAATAAATAATATGAAATTTAACTGTCAATATTTCAATAAATTTTTCAGAAATCTGTTTTCAGGAATGCCGGAAGAACTTAGCACTCGAAACGATCTAATAAAACAGATGAGATCACGGATTTTATCTTTACCAACCATTATCTTCATCGCGATAACCTCTGTATTAATAGTTTCTGTATCAATTGGCCTAGACCTTGATTGGGGACAGATGTTTGAAAACATCAGTAAAATGAGACCAATTGATTACGTAATAGGGGTATGTCTTTACTATACAAGTTTTATTGTAAGAGGGTTTCGCTGGAAGATATTAGCGAAAAACGCATCGAAAACGATCCCATCAAACCAATTAAAAACTAATCTGCCGACAACTTTAGAATTTGCTAAATTTATTTTAATTGGTTGGTTCATTAATGGTATAGCCTGGCTGAGGCTAGGTGATGCATACCGCGCGTGGAGTTTCTCTCGTCGTTTCAATAGCACCTTTTCATGGAGCCTCGGCACACTATTAACAGAACGAGTTTTGGATATGGCTACAATACTTGGCATACTAATAGTCGCGATACTATCTATCACCAATATTGGGGATAAGGCTTCAAATTACCTGATATATGCAGCGGCTATAATGGCCGGTTTATTAAGTATTTTTCTAATATTGATGCGTTTGTTCGGTATGAAACTAGCAATGCTTTTACCAAAACCGTTATTTGCTATTTATGGTATGTTCCATAAAGGTACACTGGATAGCTTAAATATAAAACAAATGCCGCTATTGATTTTGTTAAGTAGTTTAGGGTGGTTATTAGAAGCAGGTCGACTTTTCTTTATCATTAAAGCTCTAGGGCTCGAACTTTCATTACCGATGATATTGGTTGTCGCTGTAGGACACGCAATTTTAAGTACTGTTCCCACACCAGGAGGTATTGGTGCTGTAGAGGCCGGTGTTACCGGTTTATTAGCCTTGTCATTACCTAAAAATGATGCTGCGTCTGTAGCAATTTTAGATCGATCTGTAACATTTCTTAGTGTAATAGTTTTTGGAGGATTAGTTTTTTTCTTTTTTGAAATTCTAGGCATTAAAATATCAAAAAAATTAAAATTGCCGTTTAACACGAAATAGCTAAAGGTTATAATTGCTCCTAGCCTGATAAATCCTATACTAAATTAATTAACGCACTTTCAAAAACGGAGAATTTCTAATGTCTAAATTAAACCTCAGAAAACATAGTTCTGTGCAAGTTGACGGCCCTGATAGAGCTGCTGCCAGGGCTATGCTGCGCGCTTCTGGCTTGGAAGATGAGGATTTTAAAAAACCGTTTGTTGCAATCGCGAACCTAGCTAGTGATGTTACTCCATGTAATATACATTTAGACCGTATTGCAAAGGCCGCCAAGACCGGAGTAAGAAACACAAATCTTGTACCTTTTGGGTTTGGAACAATTACTATTAGTGATGGCATATCCATGGGAACTGAAGGAATGAAAGCTTCTTTAGTAAGCCGAGAGGTTATAGCCGATTCGATCGAAACGGTTGTTTTTGGTGAAAGTATGGATGGCTTATTGGTTGTGGCAGCATGCGACAAAAATATGCCAGGAGCGCTAATGTCTATGGCCAGACTTAATGTTCCATCGATATTCGTTTATGGTGGTGCTATATTAGCTGGAAATTACAAAGGCAAAGATATAAATGTGCAAGATATGTTTGAAGCGGTAGGATCATATTCTCAAGGTGATTTAAGTTTAGATGAATTAATCGCTATGGAACGAGTTGCTTGCCCCGGAGAGGGTGCCTGCTCAGGTATGTTTACTGCAAACACAATGGCATCGGCTATAGAAGCCCTAGGAATGTGTCTACCAGGTACAGCTTCGATTCCAGCTGTAGATTCAAGAAATCTAGAGTTTGCTGAAAAAGCAGGTCCCGTTCTATATCAATTACTAGAAAATGATATAAAGCCCAGAGATATTATGACCAAAGAAGCCTTCGAAAATGCAATTACTGTAGTTCTTGCTATGGGAGGATCTACCAACGCTGTTTTACACCTGCTTGCAATCGCAAATGAAGCTAATGTTGATTTAGAGATAGATGACTTTGATAGGCTTAGCCGTAAAACACCTTATCTCACAGATCTGAGACCAGGCGGCAGATATGTTATGCCTGACATGGATAAATCAGGCGGAGTTCCTGCATTGATGAACGAATTGCTTAAAGGTAACCTGCTACATGGAGATGTTCTGACTTGCACAGGCAAAACTATGGCTGAGAACCTGTCTGAATTTAAAACTTCTCCGGATAGTAAAGTGATATATCCAATAAGTGATCCGCGTAGCCCTACTGGTGGACTTGTAATTTTAAAGGGTAACCTAGCTCCTGAAGGGGCTGTTTTAAAGGTTTCAGGTACAAAAAACCGTACTCATAGAGGTCCTGCAAAAGTATTTGACTCTGAAAGAGCAGCTTTTGAAGCTGTAACAAAAGGTCACATCACCGATTGAGATGTAGTAGTAGTGCGTTACGAAGGACCTAAAGGTGGACCAGGAATGCAAGAGATGCTAGCGCTTACAGGAGCGATAATGGGTGCAGGGTTAGGTGAATCTACACTACTATTAACTGATGGTCGCTTTTCTGGTGCAACAAGAGGGCCGATGATAGGACACGTTGCGCCTGAAGCAATGGTGGGTGGTCCAATTGCCCTAGTAAAAAATGGAGATATCATCAACCTAGATGTTGAATCGAGAGACTTATCCGTTGATGTGACTCAGGCAGAGTTGATGAAGAGGAAGAATAATTGGAGTCCTATTGAACCTAATTATACAAGGGGA
>MDTE01044314.1_pt1 | contig 35811 bp, 33 predicted proteins | sample 811231 | NCBI WGS metagenome assembly MDTE01 (sample SAMN05326651, study PRJNA326480) | marine metagenome | isolation source: seawater | place: Indian Ocean: Red Sea | collected 2010
ATTCTCCATGGACCGCAGCCAATAGAGGTCGTCGACCACCCCCAGACAACCACGGGCATGAACTGCTAGAGCTTGTTGGACCTCGTTGGCAGACGGACAACTCCAGTCATAAACACTTCCCCACGATTCCCTCCAGACATCGGACCGGAGGACCGCGTAACAGGTAGCAGCGTCGTATTCGGCCATCGAGGCCAGAATCCGCTCCCCACCGTCCGTAGCGGTCGACCTAATCCGCAAGTAGTCATAGCCCTCGGCGAACCTAAGGCGCCGGTGCCGTCTGGTCGGATAAAAGCCCAGCGCCTGGCCGATGCACCCTGCCATGCTGTGCTCTCGATCCAACAGGCCGATCGCAGAGGCCAAACCCGCCGGCATCAGAAATTCGTCGTCACCACATAGAACGGCATACGGGCGGTCAATCGCTTCCCCCGCCATCTCAAGCCTGGCTGACCAGCCAGCGGGCTCGTGACGGTATTCAATATTCGAATACTCACCGAAGAGACCCTCCAACTGGCTACTCACCGCCTTGTCGGATCCGTCCATGATAAGTAGTCGAGCCGGAGTGTCTCCCCAGAACGCAGCCTGTCGGACAAGGAAATCCGTTCGATTCCGAGTCGGCGTGACGATCACAAGTCGCCGGAGTGCCTCAGCCTGCGAGCTAGTCAACGACGGCCGCCTTGCGACCTCCGACCTACACCAGTCGACTAGTTCGATCACTCCACCCGCCCGGGTTCATAGTAGGTAATCCGAGATCCGGAGGTGTCAAATCCCGGTCGAATCCATGGCATGTCGTCCAGTGCGGCGACCACGTCTGGTTGCCGAGCCGGAGGGACGACGAACATGAGGAAGCCCCCACCCCCCGCTCCAGAGAGTTTTCCTCCGAGCGCACCGGCCTCAATAGCTCGACGGTAAGCAGTGTCGATGCTGTCATTTGAGATCAGCGATGTAACCGACCTCTTCAACTGCCAACTCTCGTGAAGAAGAGGGCCGATGTCAGCGACCTGCCCACGCCCGGAGAGGATCTCCACCATCGGATCCACCATGTCTCTCATCGCCGTCAGGACGTCCTTCCGGTCAGCCGTGACCTCCGACTGCACAGCGAGAACCCTGGAAGCGTCGCGCTGGGTCCCCATGTAGAAGAGCATTAGGCTCCGATCCAGTTCCTCCACCACCTCTTGATCAAAATGGACGGGTTCGACAGTCACAGTCTCGTCTTCGCGGAAGGTGAAGACGTTGAACGACCCGTAGGCCGATGCAAAATGATCCTGCTTTCCCATCTGCCGCTGGAGGACTTCGAGTTCGAGCGCGACCGCCTCAGAGGCGAGGGTGTGCTTCGTCACTCGATCCCCGTGGAGGGCGTGGAGCGCGTTGATCAGGCCGACGCTAAACGCACTGGAAGAGCCCAAACCGGTACCGGCCGGAATGTCGGAGAAGGTGGTCAGTTCGATCGGCCGACGAACGTCGAACATTCGGAGGCCCTCACGAGCGATCGGATTTTGAATCTCGTCGATCTCGTCGCAGAACTCCGTCTGACTCCAGTTGACGCGATATCGCCGATCGACGAACGTCTCCTGTTCGCGCACAACCACGTATAGGTAACGCTGGATACTGGCGCTCACGACTCGTCCCGGCTGGTTCCGGTAGTACGACGGAAGATCGGTCCCGCCGCCAAAGAAACTGACCCGAAGGGGTGTTCTACTAATAATCAGGACCGCTCTCCCACCTCGTAGTACTCCCCGATAATTCCCACCGCTTCGACGAGGGTCCGGTGAGTCGTCCGGTGCCGAGGATTCGCAGGCAGCTCTATGTCCGCGATCTCGTCGGGTTCAGCGAGAAGAACCATACCGCAGCCGGCCGCGGCGGCTGCCTCGCAGTCCCTCACATCGTCTCCAACGTAAAGGACTCGATCTAGGCGGAAACAGTGTTCGTTGGAAGCCAAAAAGAACATTCCCGGCGCTGGCTTCCTCATTAAGGAGCCAGATTCCCAGTGGTCCGGACACACGTATACGTCCAGTACCTCTATGCCCAAGCGTCCTAGCTCACGAGTCATGTTCTTGTGGATTCGATCGACGTCGACCTCATCGACTAACCCGAGGGCAACACCGGCCTGATTCGTGATGACAATGAACTCAAAGCCTTCGGAGGACAAGCTACGAAGCGCGTCGATGGTCTCCGGAATGAATTGGAAGTCATCCCACGTCTTCACATATTCGCCGGGGCCCCTCTTCTTGTTAATCGTCCCATCTCGGTCTAGGAGGAGTATCCGCTTCGGAGCAAGATACTCAGCAGTCTGTTCGAGCCTTGTTGGATCGGAAATGCTGTAGTAGGGGCCTAGCGTTGGGAAGCCGCTTAGGCGCCCGTCAGTGGCTGCAAGAGCCAGAACCTCCGAGAAAGACACGTCGGGCTGTCCCTTAACGGTGGAGAGGATTCCAAGAATCTCGTCGCGCTCTACGACCGCATAACCGATCTCCACATGTGCTAATCCCTCACCACCTCTAGCCGGGTCGTAGGCAGTAATACCCGCCTCCTCCTCATAAGCCACATTGCCCCGCACCCGGTCCTTAAGGGTCACGGTTATAGCGCGGCCTCCCGCATGGTGATGCAAGGACAACGCCTCGAGATCAAAAGGCGCGAAGTTGTCCGAATACATGAGTACGAAGCGTTCGTCCAACATCTCGGCCGCCTCATAGAGCCGGCGACCTGTATCCCAGTCGACCGGCCCATGCGAATATCGAATCTCCCAACCCCAGCGGGAACCCGCACCAAAATGGTCACTTACCTGTTCGCCCAAGTAGCCGGTAGCCAACACGAACCGGGCGATTCCCTGCTCGCACAACTGTTCGAGGAGGTATTCAAGAAACGGTCGTCCCCCAACCTCCACCATGGGCTTAGGCGTCGTGTCCGTCAGCGGTCGAAGCCGCGTTCCCATACCTCCGCAAAGAATCAGTGCCTGGCTAGGTAAACCGGGATCCGAGGACATTTCTTAAACTTCCCGGCGCCGGAGGACCCCTTCGAAGCAGTTCGTGATGAGGGCCTTCTGGTGCCAGGCCGGTTCCATCACAAACTCAGGGTGGGCCTCAAGGAATTCCACCATCGCACTGTGCGGATTGCTGTCCTTACCCCAGGGAGAGAACCGGTACTGCTTCTGGAGTTCCTCCAGGGTCTCCTCGTCGAATGTCTGCGCTGTGGTGTCGAAAACCACTAGGCAGCCACCGACGGAAACCATTTCGTGGTAGCCCTCAAGTTCAGCGAGAACGTGATCATGAGTGTGCTTGGAGTCCAAGACAACCATTACCCGTTCCGCTCCAGCAACCTCGCTGCGGACCCGGTCCAGAACATGTGGATCAATAGAGGACCCCTCCACCATGGTGATCCGCGAAGCCATCGGATGTCCGAGGATGGCGTCTCTATTGTGCTCGCGAATTTCCACGTCGATACCTACCACCCGCCCATGTCCGATCAATTCGAGTAGGGACGCGTAATAGATCAACGAACCACCACGAGCAATACCTGTCTCAACGACAACGTCCGGTCGCAGATCCCAGACCAACTCTTGCATGAGGAGCAAGTCCTGCGGATACTGAAAGACCGGCATACCCATCCACGAGAAGTTGTAGGTGTACTTGTTGTGACATGACCAGACCATGAAATCTCTAGCGAGCTGGTCGGCCTGCCGGTCGTCACCGAAGGCGGCGACTCGTTCGTCCACCTCCGTGCGGAACTCGGTGATGGGGTCAACGGGTTCGGTCATCTCATCCCTTCAGAATCGTCAGAAAAGCCTCAATGACGTATGCAACATCGTCGGCGTCAAGGTTGTTGCCGTTGGGGAGACAGATCCCACGACTTGAGAGCTCGTAGGCGACGGGATTCGCCTCGACCATCGAACGGCCCTCCACCGTCGCAGCGAAGGTCGGCATTGAACTTAGCGGGTAAAACAGTGGGCGCATGTCGATCCCGTAGTCGGCGAAACGAAGGCACAGATCTTCCTTGGACCAACCCAAGCCTTCGTCCAGTATGGCCGCAGTGATCCAGTAGGTGGGCACCACCCCCGGGCCAGAGTCGTTGAGGCGAATCCCTTCTACTCCCCCCAGGCCAGCCTCATACTCTCGAAAGAGCCAGACCTTATAGGCGATCAAATCGTCGATCCGTCGGAGCTGAGCTAGCCCAAGAGCCGCCTGCAGATTCGTCCAGTCATAGTTGTAACCGAGTTCGGTCGACCAGTAGTACCGACCAGTTGCAGCTTGGTTAATTCCGTGGTGCGAGAGACTCCTCGCGCGTTCGTAAAGTTCGGGATCATCGGTACATAGGGCTCCACCCTGTCCCGCCATGACCAGTTTGGTCGCATTGAAGCTGAAGAGGCTGACGTCGCCGAAGGAGCCAGCTGGGCGGCCACTCGCAGTGGCCCCCAACCCCTCGGCCGCATCCTCGATAACCGCCAACCCATGGCGTTGGCAAACCTCAAGAATTCCGTCCCAGTTGGGCATATTCCCCAGCAGATCCACCACCACGACTGCCTTGGTCCGCGAGGTAATGGCCGCCTCAAGGGTTTCCGGGGTCATACACCAAGTGATCGGATCCACGTCGCAAAACACCGGCACCGCCCCCACGTAGAGGACCGGCGACGCCGAAGCCACCCAAGTCAGTTCCGGAACAACCACCTCGTCCCCTGGCCCCAGACCAAGACCAAGCATGGCCAAGTGGATGGCGTCTGTGCAGTGCGCCGTAGGCAAGCAGAACCGCCGGTCGACCTGAGCGGAAAACTCCTCGACGAATCGGTCGATATACCAGTTCCGCTTGTCCTGCCACCCCTCCCGGATGGCTTCGGTGACCAGCTCGATCTCCGCCTCGGTGATGGATGGCCCAGCTGAGGTGATCCGCCTCACTGCGACACCTCCTGCCCGTCAACCTCGTCCTCAATCTCCAAGTCGATCCGGACATAAACTCGACGTCCTTCGTGAAGGAAATACGCCGACGGGTAAGGACGAAAGGTCCGGGCGCGAAGGAGGTTGAGAAGGTCTGCCCCCATATACATCTCATTGAGATTGATCACCTCATGGGCGGCCATCTCCCGATCAAGGTGGAAGGTGCCGGAACCCGGTTCCTGGACCAGCGGCATTAAGCCGCCGTCACGAATCCCCGGCCAAGACTCGCGGAAGAGGTCCTCAATCTCGACTAGCAGACGCCGATACAAGGTCTCGGCCGTATCTGTCGGCTGGACATCAACCTGTCGTCTGGCAAGGATCGGCCCAGAGTCGATGCCCTCGTCAATCACATGGATCGAGACTCCAGCAGGAGTTCCGTCGAGGATCGGCCAGACGTTCGGCTTCTTCCCTCGGTTGTAGGGCAGATACGACAGGTGGAGGTTGACGCAACAGCGAGATGGAATGGATAAGAACTCAGCAGGGAGGATGTGGGCCCAAAAGACCACAAGGACTATGTCAGGAGCAAGCTTGCGGACCAACTCGAGATCTTGGTCAGACCAGTGCGCACCGGCGACATGAACCTCGGTCTCCGATAGCCCAGAGGCTGCTGCGATTTCCTCGCCCAAATTCTGACCCTCAGGTGGATGAAGGTAAAGACCAACAACATCCTCACCGAGATCCCGTAGGTGCCGTGTCACCTGAAGGCCAACCCAATTGTCGGCCAGGAGAAGAATTCTCATCGATCAATCAGCCCTTACCAACTGGAGTTGATCGTCCAGTTGGCCAATTTCATAGAGCATCTCAAGTTGCTGAAGACGATAGAAGACCCGACGGTGGAAGGTGGCCTCGTCCAGACTAAGTCTGTCGAACTCAGCCAAGAGTCGATCTACGCCTGATTCGACATTCCACACCGCCTGGTAACCCGGAATCGAATCATGGGCCCGGCCGAAAGCGACCCGATAGGTGCGCTCGTCTACCCCGTCGACGACCTTTCGGTCTCTAACTAGGTCGTCAGACTTTTTTCCATCACGCGAAGCCAGATAACTGAGTTCACAGCCGGGAACTCGGGACTGAATCAGCTTTGCCAAGTCCAGTATCTTCCAGTTGTTGTCGTCCCTCCCAATGTTGAGAACGAGAAGCCTGCCTTCGTCGTAATCCCAATCGATACAGCATCTGAATGCCTCACAGACATCTTCGATATCGACGTGTGGGCGCCAGGCTGAGCCGTCGGAGTTGAGGACCACGCGCCGTTGCGAGATCGCCATGCCGCAGAGCATGTTGACCACCACGTCGAAGCGAATACGCGGGGATGCTCCAAAGACTGTTGCCAGTCTGAGGGCGATCGGCGAGAACGATTCGTCAGCCAGCTCGGCCAGATCCTCCTCTATCTGGACCTTGTTGACCGAGTAAGGAGTCCGCGGATTCACCGGGCTCTCTTCGTCGACTACAGAATCGGCGATGCCATACACCGAGCAACTCGAAGGGAACAAATACCGAACCCCGAACAACTTGCATAGCCGCGCGATTTCAACCGCATAATGCCTAGTCGGCCCGTAGATACCTTCGGGAGAAAGGCCTCCTAAGGGATCATTCGAGATTCCAGCGAGCTGGACCACCACGTCAAAACCCTTAATATCGTCCTCACTCAAAGTCCTAGCTTCTCCATCAAGCATCGGCAACTGCGCCGGCTCGTAAAGAAGGCCGTCACGGAAGAAGCCCGTGTCAACACCATGGCAGTCATAGCCGTGATCCAGCAGGAAGTCAGCCAGCCGGCTCCCCAAATAGCCCTGCGATCCCACGAGGAGGACACGCTGGCCCGTCATCCATTCACCTGATATCTGATCCTGTCATCCTGAAGCTCCCGACTTCCTTCTGTCGGCACCGGAAAGTCTCGCATCCCCCAGTCCCCATTCTCCGGCCATCCGCCGAATCCCCGCCTCAATATCGACAGTCGGGCGCCATCCAATCAGCCGCTTAGTCCGATCGACATCGGCGCAGATCGTCTGATCGCTCTGGTCCAGCTCCCTGCCATAGGTTTCAGCGGACGAATCATCTCCGGCTACGATCCTCCGCGCGACTTCCACGACGGTACCGACATCTATTGATCGACCGGATCCCACGTCCAGAACGTCATGGTCACGCCCAGAGCCCAGCGATTCTACGAACGCTGCAGCCACGTCTCCGACGTCAACGAAGTCGTGCAAGGCGGTCCGGTCCCGAACACGGGGTTCGCGGCCTGCCAAGAGATCCTCAAGCACCATCGGGAGGAGGCTTCCTGACCGTTGCCCGGATCCATACGCGTAGAAAATCCGCAACCAAGTCAGACCGACTCCGGCATCCCGACAATTTGTCGCCGCAATCCCGTGTACCTCATTTTTCGCCCTTCCGAAGTCGTCGACCGGTCTCGCCTCCCCGGACGCGACTCCGACGGCATTTCCGTACTCGCGACATGTACCGGCGATCACCAGACGACGGACGCCCAGATGTGCCACCTGTTCCAAAAAATCTTTCTGAGCCATCACGTTTGCCGCACACTGCGCGGAACCAAAGTCAGGGATTCCATCCCAAGCGAGATCGACCACGGCTTCCAGTTCGGCCTCCTCCACCGCAGCGGGAAACGGGTCCCCTAGTCGGTAAGCCAGCGAACCCGAGCTCCCATCGCGACTGGTCCCTAGCACGAAATGACCCGCGGCCTTTAGGGCCCGAACCACATGGCAACCAATAAAGCCGCTAGCGCCCACAACTAAGACGTTCACGGCGACGCCGGATCGAGCGGAGGAAAGGACGCGTCCCGGTCGGAAATTACCGCTGGCTTAGCAGGCCAGTCGACACCGACCGCTAGGTCGTCGTAGCGGAATCCCGCGTAGCTCTCCGGCCGATAAACGTCTCCCATTTGGTAATGAACGAGCGTGTCATCGGCCAAGGTAAGAAAGCCGGTTGCGCACCCGGCAGCGATCACCACCGACCGGCGATCACCCGGCTCGATGGACTCCGCTATGTGGTCAAGGAAGGTAGGCGAGTCCGGCCGTACGTCAACAATTACGACATAAGCGGCTCCGGCGACCACAGTAAGGATTTTCTGTTCGGTCGAGGGTGGCCGCTGGAAGTGAAAGCCGCGGAGGGTGTGCCGGCTCCGATTGATCGAGATGTTGCTCTGAAGGACCTCGAATTCGAGCCCTGACTCGGCCAACGTGTCCCGACAGAAGGACCGCCAGAACTCGCCTCTTTGATCGGCGTAGACGACGGGTCTGACCAGGTGCACTCCGGCAAGAGCGGTTGTCAAGACCTCCACTCGTCGCCCTCCCGAATCGTCCGCATGTCACCCGGCAGAGGAACCAGCACGTCGCACCGGATTCCGTCTGCACGTAACCCTTCGAGGATCTCGTCGGCGAAGTTCCACGCTAGGAGAAGAACCCCTCCATCGTCTCCCAGCATCGAGAGTCCCTCGGCCCTCGAGACAATCGGGATGTCGGTACCAGGCGTGTACAACCCCTGTTTGCCGGGATTCTGATCGATAACCGCCACTACCTCGTCGACGTTGATACCGGCAAAGTTCATCATGGTCGAGCTCCTCGCCGACGCTCCATAGCCCACGACAGGGCCAGTAACGGCCAGCTCACGCACGGCCTCAGCAAGGGCCGCGGCATGACACTTTGACGCTTCACCGAACCTGGTCCATGTTCCGTAGTCGCACACACCCGACTCCGCTTCCTCCGCTAATGCGCTGCGGAGCGCCTCAGTCTCCTCTCGTTCACCAAAGGAAAGGAGAAGAACACGCGATCCCCCACTGATCGGACTGTCAAAGACGTCGAAGGCCAACAGACCGTAACGCTCGCAAAGCGCAGAGAGAGTTGTGAGCGAGAAGTAGAAGAGGTGCTCGTGGTAGATCGAGTCGTAATGCAGCTCCTCGACGATTCGATTTGCTGAATGGAATTCAATTGCTGCAATCCCTCTATCGCCGATAAGAGCTGCGATTCCCTCCATGATCGATCGAATGGCCTTCGCATGGGGTATCACGTTGCGCGCCACCACAACGTCAGCTAGGCCATGCTCCCTCTCGATCTCCTCCGCTACACCAAGATCGAAGAAATCGCAGCGAGTTGGCACTCCAGACGTGACCGCCTCGTCGACTATGTTCTGCGCCGGATCTACACCGAGAACCTTCCACCCAGATTCCTGGAATCTTCGGAGGAATGTTCCATCGTTGCTAGCCACCTCGACCAGAAACCTCTTCGCGTCTCCGGCATCGCCATGAGCAGTGACGATTTGATCCCTAAACGTGTGGCTGTAGGCACGAGTGGCCTGCGCCGTTCCGGTGACCCAGACATAGCGCGCGAATAATTCCACCGGATCCACGGTGGCTGTCAACTGGGGCACCCGACACTTCCCGCAGAACACAAGGTTGAGGGGAACAGCGACCAGGTCTTCCGCGGGATCTGAACGGAGACTGTTGGCTGGGGGTTGATCGCCAAGGTCGAGCACGGGTAACAGATCGGACGACCCGCAAGTCCTGCAGTCAGACTCGATCTCAAAAACATCGTCGACCACGACCCGCACCTCAGTCCACCCGACGAAGGTCATCGGCTAGCCGTCCCGTCGACGCCAACTCTTCGAGCCGGCGCAGCCGATTGCACGTTGAGCCGACAAAAGTTTCCAGATTGAACTCCACTCGATCAAAGAAGCGACAGAGGTCCTGGCCACCATTGGTCAAGCTCCATTCCGGTCGGTAATAGTCACCAAGGTCAGAAAGAATCCGCGAAAAGCTCACGGAGTAGGTTCTCGAGTCACTGCCGTGCTCGCCCGTGTATACGACCTTGCTTCCCTGGACCACCTCGCCCGCAGTGTCGGCCAGTTCCCGGATCGTGTGGTTTCCGCCGCTGACGCCCACATTGAAAGCGCGGCCATCAACCAGACCGGCTGGTGCCTCTAGGCCGGCGGCAAAGGCCGAACACGCATCTCGAACGTGAATGGCTGGACGCCGCGGAGTGCCGTCACTCTTCACCTCGATGGCTCCCGACGTATAGGCGGAGGCCACCAGATTGTTGAAAACGATGTCGCATCGAAGACGGGCGCTGCTCCCAAAGACCGTGGAAGGCCGCATCGCCGTAACTTCGAAACCGGCCCGACGGTCGGACATCAGAGCCACCTCGGCTTCCCACTTGGTGCGCGCATAGGCGGTCAGCGGGTTCTTGATGCTCTGATCCTCGTCTAGTTCCTCATCTGTCTCAGAAATGCCGTACATCGACTGTGAGGATGCGTAGACAAATCGTCGAACTCCAGCCTGACGGGCCATCTCGGAGAGCCGGATGGTCCCAGCCAAATTGATTTCCTCTGTCAGCGAAGTGTCAAACTCACCCAGCGGATCGTTTGACAGCCCTGCTAAGTGGATTACTGCCTCCATCCCTTCAAGGTCACCAATTTCGACGTCCCGGATATCTCGCCAGCGCTGATCGGCTAGTTCCGTCGCCGGCTCCAAAAGGCAGTCGGCAAAGTAACCCACGTCTAGCCCTCGTACCTGGTGTCCACGTTCCATGAGATAAGGCACTAGAACCGTTCCGATATAGCCGAGGTTTCCGGTAACAAGGACCCTCACTCGTCGACCGCCGATTCTCCACGGCGCGACGCTATGAGTCGATCAACCGCTGCTAGCAACCAAACTTGGTGACTGTTTTCAACGTGGTTGTATGACCGGCTGTCTACCCAGAGGCTCACGTCGCCGAGAGGACGAAGCCTGTTGTCCGAATCGAACCCCGACAAGACGATCAGGCTCAGACCCAGATCTTTAGCCGCCCGAGCGGCGTTCACAATGTTGTCCGATTCGCCACTACTGCTAAGGAGGACGACTAGGTCTCCGGGGTCGGCATGTAGGCGCAGAGACTCAGCGACCCACTGGTCATAGCCGTAATCGTTGGCAAAGCAGGTAACCAGACTGGACTCATTGAAGTTGAGGGCACGAATTCCGGCGGCTTTCAAAAGATCGACTGTGACGTGGTTCACTATGGCTGCGCTACCACCGTTGCCGGCGAGGAGAACTTTGCCGCCCCTGGTGTCCGTCGCCTCGAGGAGATCTACTACGGCATCAAGGTCGTTGTGATCCACACCTGCGATCAACTCGGAGAGTCCGTCGAAGTATCGGGAGAAGAAGGAGTCCATGCGTCTAATCCGCCAGTCCCTTGGTCGGCGAGGCTCAATCCGCAACCGTACCAGCGGCCCGGTGTCGACGACCGGGCACCGGACACAACCAGACCGCACGCTGTCCGTGACGTCCACAGTGCTGGCTAGCCTCCGGTCCAGACCAACAAGTCGATGGCGGACCTGAAGATGAAAACCACTACTCAGATAACGAATAAATCCCGATGAAGGTCGTCATCACCGGCGGCGCCGGTTTCGTCGGTTCCAACTTGGTCCGACACCTCAGCACGCTCCCGGAAGTCAACCAAACTGTGGTAATCGACGACCTGTCCTTCGGTTTTCGCGACAACCTCAACGGCTGCGACACCACCCTGCTTGAAGGTTCGATCCTCGACGACGATCTCCTTGACCGGGCATTCGCGGGAGCAAATGTCGTTGTGCACCTCGCCGCCAGGTCTTCGGTCCCACGCTCGGTCGCTCATCCAGTGGCCGCCCACGAGGTCAACGCCACTGGAACGCTCAGAGTTCTCGAAGCCTCCCGCCGTGCTGGCGGACTCCATGTGATCGTGGCCTCATCATCCTCGGTCTATGGCGCAAACCAGACACTTCCGAAGCACGAGGATCTGGCAACTAGACCGGTGAGCCCATACGCCGCTACCAAGTTGGCGACCGAGTCCTACACCCTCGCCTGGGGCCACGCCTACGACCTTCCCGTCCTAGCTCTCCGATTTTTCAACATTTTCGGCCCCCGGCAGCCTCCCCTCCACGCCTATGCAGCAGCCATTCCCTCTTTTCTTGCCGCTGCTTTCCGCGGTGACCCCCTTCCAGTCCACGGGGACGGGACCCAGAGTCGAGACTTCACCTACGTGGCGACCGTGGTCGATGTCCTAGCTCGCGCCATCCTTGATCGGACCAGTCACCCCAGCCCCGTCAACCTCGCCTTTGGGACCAGCGTCAGCCTGCTCGAAATAATCGGCGAATTGGAACGGATCCTCGGACGGAACCTCGCCATCCAGCATCAGCCCCTTCGAATCGGTGATGTTTCACGGTCCCAAGCAGACGCTTCGACCCTCCAGCAACTCTTTCCTGATGTTCTCCCGACCTCGCTGGCAGAGGGACTGGAGGCCACAGTGAACTGGTTCGAGGAAGCGCGGCCCTGGGAGCGTCCAACTGGCTGAACATTTCAGTTCATCAATCGGTCTCCGGTAACCGCTCTCCGATCATGAAGTGCCGCCGCCGACTTTCCGGATAGACGGGCACCATCCCTAGAAGCAGACCGCCTAACACCAGGGTGACGGCGACAAGACCGGCAAGGATCCATGCCGAGGTCGAGTCCACGCGACTGATCACGAAGCACAGCACCCCGATTGAAGCCGAAGCGAAATAGGTCGAACCCACAGCCACAGGAACCGACAAGCCGGATTTGACCAACCTGTGACTCACATGGTCCTGCCCCCCTTCAAAAGGACTTCGTCCCGTTGAGAGCCGACTAATAGTGACCAATGTGGTGTCAAGAATTGGCACTGCGCAGGCAATCACTGGCACAAGGAACGACTCAGAGACATCGCTATCGAAGCGGAGCTTCACGGCGAGGTAGGAGATCAGGAATCCAAGAAAGAGCGCTCCTCCGTCACCCATGTAGATCTGAGCCGGATGGAAATTGTGTCTAAGGAAACCAACGGCGCATCCGGCTAGGCCGACAGCTAGCCCTGCCACGAGGAACTGGCCGTTGGCCACGGCCACCGAAAAGATGGTCGTCGCACAGATCGCCGCCTGTCCCGCCGAAAGCCCATCCATGTTGTCCAAAAGGTTGAATGCATTGGTAATACCAACCACCCACAGGATGGTCAGGGCCGCGTCTAGCCCCGGCTCTCCAGTGACGGTTACCCCTGCGTCCATGCGCCATAACTGCAAGGCACAGAGCACTTCGGCGACAAGCCTGACGGTGGGTGAAAGATTCCAGAGGTCATCGGCGAGGCCAACAATGGCTAGCGCAACCGCGAGAACGAGGACGATGACCAACTCGTCACGTCCGCTCGCTGGCGGTTGCGCAACTGCTGCAACCACTACTGAGGCCGAGAAGGCAACGACGATAGCAACCCCACCCAGATAGGGCGTTGGCGACTCGTGGCCCTTGTGACCTCCCGGCCGGTCGAGCACACCGATGCGGATGGCGACTGCAATGGCCACCGGTGTGAGCATCAGGCATACGACCGCAGACGCACCGAAAACGAGGACGTACTCCCACCAGAGACCCGTCATGGCAACTGTCTAACGCCGCTGGTCTTCGATCACCGCACTAATGATGTCATCAAGACTCGCCGTCGGCGCGAACCCCACGAGTTCGTGTGCTCTGGTGGTGTCGGGAACCCGACGCTCCATGTCCTCAAAGCCCTCTTCATACGCCACGTCATAGGGCACGTACTCGATGGTGCTTGTCGAGCCAGCCAGCCCAACGATTTTCGCCGCTAGATCTGCCATTGAGATCTCCTCTGTGCCGCCGAGGTTGAAGACACGCCCTATAGCCCCAGAGTTCTCCGAAAGCGCAAGGATCCCAACTACAACGTCATGAACCGAACAAAAGCATCGAGTCTGCCGGCCATCGCCAAACACGGTTATCGGCTCTCCGCGAAGTGCCTGAGTCACAAAGCGAGGAATGACCATCCCGTAACTTCCGGTCTGACGAGGCCCGACCGTGTTGAACAGACGGACGATTACCGTCTCCAGGCCCTTTTCTCGCCAATATGTGTAAGCGAGGATCTCATCGATTGCCTTAGCCTCCGAATAAGACCAGCGACTCTTGAGCGGCGACCCCAGGATCCGGTCATCGTCCTCGGATAAACGGTCTGAGGTGTTCTTTCCGTAGATCTCCGAAGTCGACGCTACAAGGACCCGCTTTCCATACTTATGGGCCTTTTCGACCACCGTTTCGGTGCCTCGAATGTTGGTCATCAAGCTCTCGAGCGGCTTCTCCACAATCAGGTTGACACCCACGGCAGCTGCCAAATGGTAAATCGCGTCAACCCGAGAGACGACGTGGTCGACAAGGTCAGGATTCAGGATTGATCCAAGGACAAACTCGGCGTCTGGGTCACCTTCGAGGTGAGCGATGTTGGCCAACCGGCCAGTCGAAAGATCATCCAAAAGGACCACTTGGTCGCCCCGGGCTAGGAGTCGGTCGGCCAGATGAGAGCCGATGAAGCCTGCTCCGCCAGTGATAAGTGCCCGCATCGACCGAGCCTACCAACGGCCCGTCAACGGTTGAGGAGCCTCCGGTACAGCGCTACGTGGTCCTCTACCAGTCGATCGGTGCTGAACATGGCATGAGCGCGAGCGGTTGCTGCCCTCCCCATGTCGGCGCGTCGGCCCGCATCAGCAAGGACCTCGGCCAAGCCCTCCGCAAGGGCATGGGCATCGGGCGGAACAACCCGTCCAGACACTCCGTCCTCCACCACCTCCGCCGCGCTCCCCACGTCCGTGGTCACCCCAGGGACTCCGGCCATGGCCGCTTCGATCAGCGTTACTGGCATTCCCTCGTTATCAGATGAAATCACTGCAACGTCAGCTATCGCCATCAGGCCCCGCAAATCGGCCTGCCAACCGACGAAGCGAACCGCTCGACCCATGGTTACCGCACTGGCCCTATGAGCCTCCATTTCCTCACCGTCGCCAACCACCAATAAAATAGCGTCGGGGACACTCCGGAGAACTTCCTCAAAGGCCTCGAGCAATCGGTCGACGCGCTTGACCCGGGTAAGACGCCCTACGAAGAGCACCACCGGGGCCGTCGACGGAACGTCGAATGTGGCCCGGACTGGTTCAGGATCTATGTCTTCCGGTCCGTCCACTCCAGGAGCAATGGATACAAACTGGTCGAGGCTGCCGATTCCGGCGGCGAGAACCTCGTCTCGCACGCGATCCCCCACTGTGACGATGGTCGTAGTCCGCCGCGCCAGCGACCTTTCCATGAAAACGACTAGACGGGTAATGGCCCGAGGGAAATAGCCGCGCAGGAGGTGACCGTGAAAGGTATGAACCCTCAACCGGACTCCACACAGCATTGAGGCAATACGACCCAGCACTCCCGCCTTCGCCGTGTGAGTGTGAACAACGTGGGGCCGATACCTCCGAATCTCAGCGATCAGCGACACCAGAGCCCGGAGGTCTCCAAAAAGACGGACAGACCTTCCCAGACCCGGGACCATGACAAAGGGAAGATCTTGGTCTCGAAGTGCCACAAAGTCCTCCTCGTCTGGTCCAACCGTGCCCGTCAGAAGTCGCGTCTCAATGCCGTAATCGGGCAACTTCCTAGTCAGCACGCTGGTCTGCCAGGCGGGTCCACCTATGTTCATCCGGGCGATAACACGAAGTACTCGGATCGGCTCATCATCGCTCCTCATGGCCTCACCTCCGCCAACCATGCCTGAAACATGAGGATCGGCCAGAGTTGGAATATCAAGTCCTTCTCACCTGATCTGTGGGCCTGCCAAGCCGTGTCGACCTCTTCAAAAGCAAAGAAGCCTTGGCTCCTCAGCAGTGCGGGAGCTAGAAGGTCGTCGGCCCAGGAGCGAAGTGGCCCCCTCAGCCATTCACCAACCGGGACCCCAAAGCCCATCTTCGGCCTCTCGACCATCTCGGGCGGGACGTAGCGGTGGAGGAGTCGTCGCAATACCCATTTGCCGCGCCCGTCCCGCACTCTGTCGCCGTGATGCAGCCGCCATGCAAAGTTGAACAAATCAGGGTCGAGTATGGGGACTCGAGCCTCCAGGCTCACAGCCATTGAAGCCCGGTCAACCTTTGCAAGCAGATCGTCCGGAAGGTAAGCGAGCGTGTCCATGAGCATTGCCTGCTCAAACCCCGATCGATCGCCAAGATCCAACTCATCCGCTGGTCCACGTCGGTCCATGGCAAGCGGAACAAAGGCAGAAGAGTCGTTTACCGATCCCATCATCGATCGGTAGGCCTCGGCCGGACCATTGGCCGCAAGAACCCGGGCCAACTTGTGAGCTCGATGACCGAGACGGCCTCGAGCACCAAGTGTTGCCATTCGACCCAATGGGCCTGACCCAAGTCGGTCCCAGGTTGCAACGGAGACTGACGACAGCCCCTTTCCCACCGCCTGTCGCGCCGAATCCGGATATCGGTCAAGAACCGATCGAAGTCGATCGAGATGGCGGTAGCGGTCATACCCGCCGAACAACTCGTCACCACCATCGCCGGATAAGGCAACGGTTACATGCCGTGATGCCAAACGGCTGACCAAGAAAGTTGGGATCTGTGAGCTATCGGCAAATGGCTCGTCATACATGGTCGGCAACAAAGGAACAACCTCTTGTGCGTCCGTTGGGCTAACAACCAACTCGTGGTGATCTGTCCCCAAATGAGACGCAACCGAACGTGCATATGGCGACTCGTCGTAGGCGGCCTCGCTGAAGCCCACGGTGAAGGTGCGTATCGGAGCTGCCGAACGAGCCGCCATGAATGCCACGATCGTCGAAGAATCGATGCCCCCGGAAAGGAAGGCTCCCAGTGGCACATCCGCCACCATCCTTGAATCAACGACCCGTCTGAGCACTTCGGCTAACTCGTCCACTGCCTCCTCACCACGCTGCTCGGGTGGTGCACAAGCCGCAGCCTCAGCAGCCTCCACTGGCGACCAGTAGCAGACCTGTTCGATTTGCCGACCATTGGCGTCAAACCGCTCAACATGTCCGGGTCTGACCTTGGAGATGCCCTGATAGATGCTCCACGGCGCCGGAATGCAGCCAAGGCGAAGGAGATCGGCAATGGAATCGTGGTCTATAGGCGGTCGAAATCCCGGGACCGCGTGAAGGGCCTTTAACTCGGAGCCGAAGATCAGACAGCCGTCGTGCAGACCGCGGTAAAGCGGCTTTTCCCCGAAACGATCACGACCAAGCCACAATTCGCGTCGTTCAAGGTCCCAGGCAGCAAAAGCGAACATCCCAACGGCGGTCTCTAGAGTCCGTGGTATGCCAATCCGGGAAAGAGCCTCAACGAACACCTCGGTATCTGAGTGCCCTCGCAAGTCTCTTTTCTCTAGGCCCGCGACAGAGGCCAACTCCTCTGCGTTGTACAACTCGCCGTTGTAAGCAACCGACCAACTGCCGTTGGCAGAGCACATCGGCTGATGTCCAGCAGTGCTGAGGTCAACGACGGAAAGCCGCCGATGGCCAAGAGCAAGGCCAGATCGGGGGTCAGACCATGTCCCCCGGTCGTCAGGACCGCGGTGAACAAGCTGATCTGCCATTGCTCCCGCGAGGTTCTGTAGCTCCTCCGTGGATCGACGTCCAGACGGGTCTAAAACGCCCGCCAATCCACACACGTCAGCGCTCGGCACCCGGCGGGATGCGCCGGATCGCCCTTCCCAGCTTTGTCGTTCCATGGCGCTGACGTGGCCCAGAGCGCTCTCTCACCGCAAGATCGCACGCAGCCAGATATGACGAACCACAGCGTTCACTCCCGTACCTCTCCCGCACCTCAGCGGCGAACCGACTGGCCCTCTTACGAAACTCAGGAACATCGTCAATAACCTCGATAATCGCACCTGCCAGCGCATAAAAGTCTCCGGGAGGCACGAGCTGCTGGTAGCGACCGAGGATGTCGCTGATCCCTCCAGCCCAAGACGCGACCACAGGTACGCCCAATCCAGCCGCCTCGTAGACCGCTTGGGGAGAAGCCTCGTCGACACTCGCATGGACGACAACGTCAGCTGCAAGCATGATCTGCTCCACATCCGCACACCATCCGCCGAAGACGACACGATCGCGGACGCCCTCGTCAATCGCCAATTGCTCAAGATCCTTAAGCGCTCTCTCCGACCCGGTTCCGGCAATGAAGAGTTCGACGTGACGCCCGGTCGCCACGACCTGGCCCAGCGCCCGAATCAACGTCGGGTGATCCTTTTCCGACTTGAGGTTTCCGACCGCGACCAACCTAAAGGCCGCCCCGTCGTTGGTTCGGCGCTCCACCACCTCCCGCGGATCGGGAGACCCCTCCCACGACCGACCGTTGGTCGCGAAAGCCAGACGGCTCATCGGACATCCCTCGGCCATCAACGTCTCCCCAACACTCGAGGAGGAAGCGACCATAAGGTCAGCCCACCGGATCGTGATCCTGTCCATCAAGAGGCGGAGTCGACGACGCTCAATGTGATGGTAGAGGTTGTGGTGCCTAGCAACCACCGTGACCGGACGCTGGCGAAGCCCCCAGGCCGCCAGCACTAGAGCCCAACCGGCATGGTGTCCATGGGCTAGGACGACATCATCTCTTCCAGCACGGAGCGTCCGACGCAAACGCACGATCGGCGCTATAAAACCTCGGCCACCTAACACCTCAACGGTGACGCCGAGACGCTCCGCCGCTGCGAACAGTTCGCCGGATCCTTCGTCGAGGGTGGCCAAGGTCACCGCCGGTCCGCCGACTCGCAGAATCGACAGGGGGATCTCGTTATGTCCAATTGTCGAGGGAACCAGCTGGAGAACTCTCATTGATCCGACACCATCGACACCGGCCAATCAGCCATCGACACCAGTAGTGAATGCGCGTCCTCCTTATCCAACGACGCTGCGGTCCTCAAACCTCCAATCTCTTTCACCACGACCTCTCTCGACAGGGCTGGCACCTCAACACGGAATACTTCAGGAATCGCAGTGTCCTCGGGCTTCTCGTCATTACCGAATAGTTGCTCGTGGAGGGCCTCTCCCGCCTCCAGATCGGTCAAGTGGATGTCGGCACCGCTAGACATGTCGTCGAGTACCGCTTGCGCAAGTTGGAGGATCTGCACCGGGTCACCCATCCGGAATACGAATGTTCCATCGGCCGCCTTCTGGGTGAAGGTCGAAAGCACGAGAGAAGCTGCCTCACCCCCTGTCATAAAGAAACGTGTTGTCGAATCGCCCCTGACTTCAACCTTCCCGTGGTGCTCAGCCTGCAAGCGGAAAGTGTGTAAAACACTGCCCCGCGATCCGAGCACGTTGCCAAAACGGACACTACGAAAACCGTCATGGCCCTCACCCACGGTCATTCTCTCGGCAACGTATTTGGACACCCCGAGACTCCCGATCCTGGAAGCCGCCTTGTCTGTCGAGACGTTGACCAGTAGGTCAACGTCTACCGCTGCGGCAGCCTCTAGAACATGTGCGGTCCCGAGGACGTTGACCGCGACGGCATTAGCGGGATCGGCCTCCAACGTGGCTACATGTTTCAGCGCCGCAGCGTGGACTACTAACTCAGGGCGGAACGTTTCGAACGCGCGGAGTACCTGGTCACGATGCTGGACATCGACGTGAAGAAGCGGAAAACGGCGATCGAACATGGAACCGGACAGCTCGACGGCCAAGTCATGGAGTAGACAGTCATCCCGGTCGAGTAGACCCACGCTGCCTGCTCCATGGCGGACTAGTTGTTGGACGGTCTTTCGGCCGATTGAACCACCGGCCCCGGTCACGAGGACCCGGCGGCCGTCTACTACCTCACTAATCAACTCTCGGTCGACCACCAGGGATGAGCGAGCAAAGAGATCCTCGATCTCCGGAGTGCGAGTCGCCTCGCTGAGATTCTCCATTGATTCGATCTCAGATCGCTCGGGCGCTAGGTAGACGGGAAGGTTCCGGTTCCTTGCATGTCGGGTGACCCAGTTGATCCGGCGAGCGGAGATCAACGAGGCCCCGATGACCAAAAGATCGAAGTCACCCTGATCAAGTACATCCCCTAGTGCAGAGACCGCTCCCTTGAGTCTGGACTCCCCGCTGATCTCCAGGTGGCGGTCATCAAGTATGGCAACGACGACCGCTCCCGCATTCTCAAGGTCAACAAGAAGTTCCGAGCCGAGGACCCCATATCCGATCAAGAGGACGCGCCTTCCCTCGTAGATCACAATCCAGCCTCGGGTAAATCGGCCAGTGAGGGAACTGAGCTTTCGGTCAGCAGACTCCTCCAGCGTGGCAGGTTCGCATCAAGCGTGAAGAAGTTGGGGATGGACGGTAATGGAACGTCTCCTGCCCGAATCCCCTGAAATGAGGAAGCCAGATCCTCCGGAGAGCCCACAAACCCGACCCCGGGCAGGCCACGAAGATCACTCAGGTTGAGGTCGTCGTCGTCCAACCAAACGACCACCGGGAGGCCAGCGAGCAGGACATCAACGCCGGCCGAGGTTCCATTGCTGGAGTAGGCCGCATCAAAGTCTCCTACCAGCTCATTTAGCAAACCGTCTACCGCTTGAAAAGAGAGACTCGGATGGTCTTCGGACCGGACCGGCGAGTGCGGATGAGCCTTCAGCGCCAACTCAATTTCGAAGTCCAAGAGGGGAATGGTCGCAGCCAACATCCGAAGCATCTTCTGCATCGCAACCGGCCGGACCTCGCCCAGAACTAGCACCCGAAATATCCCATCCGAAGACGGCACCTGGTCCATGGTCTCAACGTCGATCAGATGCGCGTAGCGCAACGATTCGCAATCCACCACCCTCTGCTCCGGATAGCCGACCGCTTCGAAGGCCGCTGCTGCGGTCACGCTGTTGCGAACCAGTCGGTCAGGCTGAGGAAGCGAATGGAGCCCGCCCCTCTCGCGGGTCCTTTGGTGGATGTAGTAGCGGAGGTCCCAGAAGCGGATCGTTGCATGAGGCACGCCAACCAGTTCGCCGTGTCCGGCAGAACGCCAAGCGTGAACGAAAGCACGCTCCCATGACGCCCCCTCATATAGGTATAGGCCGCGACGCTGATGAGGGAGGTCCCCACAGGCGGCCTCGAAGACAGCCAGCCACAGCTGGTGGTTCATGGAGCGGGCACCACGAAGGTCATCAAGCCACTCTTCCCGCACGACTGGCCACAGGATGGCGTGGAGGTCCGGTCCGAACCCAGGCCTAGCCAGTGCCCGAAGAGGGACCATGGACGGCAGTTGACAAATCCACCGCCAAAGTGCCCGAGCGTGCAGTCTTGGGGAGGCGTAAGACTCGAGGAGGACGTGGTTACCTTGATCCTCAGAATTGGCATCGATCTTGTCGATCCACGAAGAAGCTGTGGCGAGGTCCGGAACATCTGCCGAGGTTGCGAAATACTGAAGCCAGTTGGTAGTCACACCGCTCTCACGAAACACTTCATAGAGGCCCTGCCAATAACGGGAGTCGAACCGCCCGGCAGCGGCCTCCTTCGAGTTCAGGTGACCGAAGCAGGACAGCAAAAAAAGCGACGACGCTGAATCATCCCACTGGCGTGGACGCCGTCCTCGAACGGGCCGGCCTCTCACCGCATAGTCAATGAGAGCCCGGAGCGCCTGAATGGGCCGCGGAAGCAAACCGAAAATCCATCTTCGAAAACGAACCCCGAATGCTTCAACTCCCGCTCGCTCCGTAGAACATGGGATCTCGCGAAGCTCACACAGGCGACGGACTGCCCGGCGCACCTCTTTGCGATCACTTACCACCGTGACGGTCTCCGGCTCGCCTCGCGCAATTAGACCATCAAGCGCTATGAGTCGAACCACTGTGGCCATTGTCGACGTGTTCCAAAAGCTCTTCTCGACTATGGACGACATCCACCAGATACTGAAGCCAGTCGATCCCACCGCCATCCGATCAACGATCCTTCGACCGCCAATACGTGATTCACCCAATTCATCGACCCACGTGAGATAGCGATCGCGGATCTCCTCGGCATTTACCTCGACGTGACGGAGCAGGGAGGTCGCTCCCCTGGACTCCGCATATCCGTTCCAGTCGACAAAGTGACCATCCCAGTTCACTCGACTGCCAGTCGAGTCCCATACGACGAAGCGGCTACACCCCAAGCCGTCAGTCATCGAAGGGGCCCCGATACCGGGGAAGGAGTGGGTCGTCCCTCATCAGTCGGCGGACATGCTCAAGGTCATCCACTGTGTCCACGCTCACTGCGCTGCTCTCAACATGAACAGCTCGGATGGAATGACCACGTTCGAGAATCCTCAAGTGTTCATGGTATTCAATCTGCTCAAGACGTCCCGGTGGCCAGGTGGCGTAATCGAGGAGAAACTCACGGCGAAACGGAACAATGTGGTACGCCTTGAGCATCGGCGCGTTGGGCGTCCTGGAGCTAGAGGGGATATCAGACCGCGAAAGGTAGAGAACGTCGTCGTTCTCGTCGAGGACGACCTTGATGTCCGAGGGTGAGTTCAGTTTGGAGAATGGGTTGACCAGGATCGCCACCTGGACCTTTGGGTCGTCCTGTACAGCAGCAACCACGGCATCAATCGAAGCTGGGTTTACAAGGGCCTCATCACCGAAGACGTTAACGACGATCTCCGAATCAAGCGCTTCGGCAGCCTCCGCAATCCGTTCGGTCCCGTTCTGGTGTTCAGGACTCGTCATGGCTACTTTGCCACCATGCGCCTCGACTACCGAGCGGATCTCCTCGCTGTCGGTAGCCACGACGACGTCATCGAGTCGTTCGGCCAGCAGGCACCGACGGTATACGTGAACGACCATCGGAAGGCCGCAGATATCCAGGAGGGCCTTGCGGGGCAGTCTGGACGACTCGATTCGGACCGGAATGATCGCTGTGGTGTGCGGTCGAACGTGAGTCATCTGCCCAACTCACTGGCGAACCATTCGGCCATGCCGTTGACGTGCCGATTAAGGATCGACGCATCCACTTCATAGGTTATGAAACCAATGCCGATTTCCAGAACCCAGGCGACGCCCTCCCTGTCCTGCGGAACAAAGCCGCCAGCACATCCACCGGCGGCTCGAACCCTCTGCACACCGTCGGTTATGGCTTCGACAACGGCCGGATGCGTCGGCTGTCCAGGGTGCCCGAGATCCTGAGCGAGGTCGTAGGCACCGAAATAGACCACGTCGATCCCGTCTACTGCGGCGATCTTCTCTGCCACATTGAGACTGGCAGCCGATTCCACCATGGCCACACCGAGTGCGCCAGCGTTGCTCCGCTCTACATGCCCAGGAACATCACGGTTGCTAAAGCCGCCGGCTTTGGAAAATGGGGTGAAGCCGCGGTTTCCTTCGGGCCAGTACCTCAAAGAGGCAGCGAGTTGCTGCGCCGATTCAACGCTGGGTACGTGAGGAACCACTACCCCATGGGCACCCTGATCAAGTGCCTGCAGAACCATCCAATCGGCATTAGCCGGGACACGGACCAATGGCGCACAATCGGTAGATGCCTCGCAGGCAGACACATGTTCGTGTATCCGGTCAAGGATGAACGGCCCATGCTCTAGGTCCACTACTTGAAAATCGAAGCCACCTAGAGCCATCGCTTCCGTGGCCAGCGGTGCGGCCATCGTATTCCAAGTCCCTAGTACTGGAATCCCAGCGTGAATGCGACCTCTTAGACGGTGGTTGTCAAACATCGGACCCTCCTCCGGTCACTGATAAATGTGTCAGATCTGGAACCATCGCACATGGCTTCCCGAGAAAATCCGCCTCACCTGCCAGGCCGGTGAGAACACCGACCGCAGCGCCACAACCAGCTGCCATAGCCATACCCACGTCCACCGGATGATCGCCGATAACCGCCGTTCGCCGAACATCGACGCCAAGGGAGTCGACTGCCGCCAGTGCTAGGTCTGGTGCGGGTTTCGTGCACGCCACATCGTCTCCGCCAAGGACCACCTCGAACCGGTTGAGGATGCCCGCAGAAGCCAACGCGCTCCGTGCCCGTTCAGATAGGTCCGTAGTTACGACTGCGGCCCCAACACCGTGCGAAGAAAGCACTTCGAGAAGTTCCTCAACGCCGGGCAGAATCCGGACCAGTGAGGCAAGGTCTCCGGCTGTCCGATAATCCACTTCGGCGAAGGCCTGTTCCACCTCAGCCTCCGTAACCGTGAGACCAAACTCATGAATCACCTCCGTCGCAACGCTCACGATCACCGACCGCGGTTGGACACCCACCGGACCCTCAGGCCTTATACGCCCACTTGTCTGATCCACACCCATGGCCCATATCAGGCGGTCGGCAAGCACCCCCTCCTCCACATCAACTGAGCACTGCTCAGCCAGAAGCGAAGCTCTAAGACGAATCATCGATGCCCAATAGTGGTGTATGTCAACCAGCGTCCCGTCCTTATCGAAGAGGACGGCCTCGCACCCAGCCAGGATCCGGCCCAAACCGGACCGGAGAACGATCAAGCGGCAACACTCCGCGACACCAAGTCGGCAGCAGGGCCTAGGGCCCGACCGACGGCCTCAAGGTCGTCTTCGAAGCCCTCCTCGTTGACCCAACCCTTCACGATCCCGCGAGCATGCGTTCCGATCGATACCCCTTGGTAGGGGACGTCGCAGAGGCGTGCCATCTCGGCCGTCTTCCCGTTAGTCCCGCCGGAGAGCAGGATCGGGAGGTCACGAAAGGTCCGCTCCTTGTCCTTTAGATCCTTCTGGATGACGTCGGCAATGGCCACCGCCTGCAGCGTCGTATTGTGGTCGTCTGACCCTCCGCTCATCGGGACACCGTCGGCCTGAATGATCGTCCGCTCTCCGGCCACCTCATAGGCGGCGCGTATCCGTTCAATCAGCTGGACGTTGGAAAGGTGGTAGCGGTCAAGGCACATAGAGATGTAGTTGTCAGGCTGAGCGGCATCGACCATCGCCCATTCCTCCAAGATGGCGTCGTCACCGGGCACCGCCGCATGGAGTTCAATATTCTCAGCACCTGCCTCGATGCAGCGCGGAAGCAACTCGGCCAACTCCTTCCCGTTGTGGCGATACCTGATGGCGGCAACCTTCGGAGGACACGCGGCTTCACAGTTCCCGCACCCAATGCACAACTCGGGAATGATCTCCAAACTCTCCGGAATGGCGTCAGTTGGGCAGACTGGAATGCAAAGGTCGCAGCTGACGCAGTCATCGATGATGAAAGCCTTGCGGACATGGTGGTCTCCGGGCATTCCGACACTGACTGTGATGAAGGGCCGGACCGGGACCGTTACCCCAAAATGGTCGGCGTTGGCGTAAGCGAGGTCGATTCCCTCGCCGCACGCCTTTACGACATCAGGCTTGGCCGACACGTCAAATCCGTTGGCTCCTGCAAGCGTGTAGACCAACGCCAAACGACGAACCTCTGCAGCATTCTCGTTGCCAGCACCGCACACCAACTTGAAGTACTTCGAATCAGCAAGCAGGCCACGCATGACCTCGAAACGATTCATCAGATCTACCGTCCTGGCATTGAAAGAGAGTCGCGGGAATTTATTATCAATTTCGGCATCAGGTCAGTGCGTAGACCGAACCCGAGGCCACGTCGTAACGGCTGGGGGTGATAGCGACCACCTCTGGTGCTCCCTCAGTGGCAGCGAAACCAGCAAACAGGTGATCGACCTCAATATTACGCGGATCATCCGACGAATAGCCGTCGAAACCGGCCAAAAGAATCCGGTTTGCCCGACCACTTGCTGCGACAGCCAACGCATAGGCCACGGTCAACGACGTCGGGAGTACGCAGTATCGGTCAGAGAACTCATAAGTATCGGGGCGAATCGCCAGCCCAAAATCGAGCAACTCTTTCCCATCCAGCGGATCGCGGACTGACTCCGGCAGCATCGAGGCCGGGGTCACGAGAGGCTGCGGCAGCTTCAAATGGGCGGCGGCATTGGACAGCAAGCGGTATGGATGACTTGCCACTCTGAGGTCGACCAGACGGTCCTCTAGGGCCAAATCGGTGTTGAAGGCGACGACCACTGGCCTTGCAGACTCAATGTAATGAACTAGGGCCGACCGGTGGACGGCCACGCCGGGACCTGAACCGAGGAGAAGCACGTCCCTTCCCTTTATGAGATCCGCTGGAGCCCAACTACCCGACGGTTGACTGTCGTAGAAATTTCTTCCGGTCTCGAGAGACTCAACGCTGAATTTCTTTCCACCGGCCAGCCGCAAGTATTCGAGCACGGCCAGCACATCCTCTTCCGCATATCGCGAATCTGCCAGCATCGACTGGACGTAGGTCGGATGCACCCCGTATTTGCCCGCTAGGTAGTAGTAGGTGTTCGTCCCCCACCCATGTATCGCCTGTAGAGGTCGAAACCGGTGTTCAACAAGTGAAACCAGAGGCACGATGTCAAGGGACTGACTCCGTCTCTCGGCTAGTTCGATGACCAGATTTTCAGTCCGAACGTTTCCGGGACCCCGACCCATACCGGTGACCGTGGCATCCAACCATTCCACGCCCTCTTCTAAAGCCCGCAGGCTGTTGGCCAAAGCACGACCCATGTTGTCGTGCGTATGAATACCTAGTGCCCCGTCCCAGGCCCGCCGCAGCAACCGCACCATGTGCGCCGTCTGGTCGGGATCCATGCTGCCCAAGCTGTCGGCGAAGTAGAGCACATCTGGAGGACGTGCGGCGGCTCGCCGGGCCACCTCCTCAACCTCCTTGTCCGTTCGATCACCGATCTGCATGAGGTTCACGCCAACGCGGTAGCCCAGTTCCTGAAGCCGGGTAGTGGCCTCCAGGGCACCATCGAACTCGCCAACGTGGCTAGCCAACCGGACCATGGTGACCCGGGAGTCGGCTGCAGGCTTGAACAAGCGATCGACGGCCCCACTCACGCCGTCTGGCGACTGGACCAGTTCTGCGGCGTTGACCATCACCCCGATTGTCAGCCCATCAGGAATCGTCAAGCTCTCGATAAAGCGGTCGGTCGTGTAGGCACAACCCCCGCGGAACCCCTCAGCCTCGAAACCGCGAAAGCCAAGCTCGACCACGTCTACCGAGATCGCGGCCATTGCCTGCAGGTACTCCTCGATTAGGTCTGTCGGAAAATCCCAGTCGTTGTGGTACCCGCCATCGCGCAAGGTGCAGTCGATCAAGACTGGTTCGAGGGTGCTCATAGGTTGACTCGGGGAAGGGAAACCTGCAGTTCGGTCGCCTCCATCGTACCCCTGCGATGGTGAACCACCCGACGACTGCGGCGAGTTCTCAAACGATCTGGAGTTCAGGAACAGCCATTACGAACGAGCCCCCCCATTCACGGACGTAGGCCAGACTCTCCGAAAGTTCCGGCCAGATGTTCCAGGGCAGGACCAATACGTGTTCTGGTTGGGCCTCGATCAACTTCCCTTCATCAACGATCGGAATGCGGCTACCCGGGAGGAACTTTCCCTGCTTGGCTGGATTCCGGTCCACCGCAAACGGAACTAGATCAGGGCGGATGCCTGCGTAATTGAGGAGCGTGTTTCCCTTCGCTGCTGCACCGTATGCGGCCACCCGTCGACCGTTCGCCCGCGCCTCAAGAAGAAACTGCAAGAGATCATCCTTCACGCGGTCGGCCTTTGCCTGAAAGCCGTTGTAGAACTCGTCGCGTCCGATTCCGGCCTCCACCTCAGCATCTAGAACAGCTTGGACGGCCAACAAAACGGGGTGACTCCCATCTGCTCGCCGGAGGTACACGCGGAGGCTGCCTCCATGCGTAGGGATCTCCCCGACATCGCAGATCACCAGCCCTGCAGCATCCACCACTCGCGAAAGGCTGGTCAACGAGAGGTAGGAGAAGTGCTCGTGGTAGATGGTGTCAAACTGGACTCCCCTGACTAGCCGCAGGAGGTAGGGGAACTCAAAGCTGGCCACACCGTCACGAGACAGAAGGAATCCGCAACCGCGCACAAAGTCCACGATGTCCGGCACGTGCGCCACCACGTTGTTGGCCACCAAGAGATCAGCAGCAATACCTTCAGCGGCCAGTCGTTCGGCCATGTCGACCCCAACAAACTCCTCCACCACCTCAAGTCCGAGTTCACGTGCGGCCGAAGCTGTGCTGGTGCTCGGCTCGATTCCCAAACACCGAATACCCCGATCGCGGAACTTGGCTAGAAGAGTCCCGTCGTTGCAGGCCACCTCGACCACCAGGCTGTCGGGTCCGAGACCAAGACGATCCACCATCTCATCGACGTATCGACGACAGTGCTCCACCCAACTGGTTGAGAAGCCACTGAAATACGCGTAATCCTCGGTAAAGAGGTCTTCGGCGCGGGTGAAGTCTCTGGTTTGGACAAGCCGGCAGTCCCCACAAACCATGACCTGAAGCGGATACCAGACCTCTGGTCCCGCTAAGTCTGCCGCCGACAGGTATGCGTTGGACGGAGGCGAACTGCCTAGGTCGAGAAATGTCTGTTCGAGATGCGAACCGCAGCAACGGCATTTCATCAACCTCCGGTCACCAAACCTTCCAGGGGGCCTGTCCCATGTCCCACAGGTTGGCGAGTATGTCGCGCTCACGCACGGTGTCCATCGGCTGCCAGAAGCCCGCGTGTTGGAAAGCCCGTAGTTCGCCCCGCTCGGCCAGTTCCTGAAGTGGGCCATCTTCCCAGCGAATGTCGTCACCCTCTATGAGTTCCAGACAGGAAGGATCGAGGACGAAGAACCCACCGTTGATCAACCCGTCATCGCCTGGGGGCTTCTCGGTAAAACCCGCTACACGTTCTCCATCCATATCGAGGGCGCCAAAACGACCCGGCGGCTTGACGGCGGTGACTGTCGCCATCCGGCCATGGCTCCGGTGAAACTCGACGAGGGCGGTGATGTCCACGTCGCCGAGCCCATCCCCATAGGTCATACAAAAGGCCTCGTCGCCAGCAACGTATTCCGCGATTCTCTTCAGGCGGCCTCCGGTCAGTGTGTGATCACCAGTGTCGACCAGCGTGACCCGCCAGGGTTCCGCCCGGTCCCGGTGCACCTCCATCGTGTTGGCGGCTACGTCAAACGTCACATCTGACACGTGCAGGAAATAGTTAGCGAAGTACTCCTTGATCACGTAGCCCTTGTAACCGCAACAGACGATGAAATCATCAACCCCATGAGCCGAGTAGGTCTTCATGAGGTGCCAGAGAAGCGGCCGTCCACCGATCTCCACCATGGGCTTCGGCCGCACCTGCGTCTCTTCAGCTAGTCGGGTCCCCAGTCCCCCGGCCAGAATCACGGCCTTCACCTACATCCCCCCTGATCTGATATAGACATCTTCGTACCGTATCCCTTCTAGAAACCCCCGTCGGGGCTGTCAGACGCGTTGCTTTCGTTCCCATAGGTCTCGATAGACCTTGACCAGGACATCTACCCCTTCGTCTAGGTCGAAATGGTCTGCCGCCAGCCCTGAGGCCCGAATACCTGTCTCCTCATCGGCCAAGAGTCCAAGTAGGTGCTCCGCCGCTTCATCGACCCCGACCCCCGCCCCGAGCACAGTGCCAGTCGCTCGCTCCCGCAACATCTTGGCCGCATCGACTAGGCCAGCGTTGACCACTACAGGTCGTCCCACAGCAAGGAACTCACCGATCTTTGTCGGCATCGCTGCCAGGAGGCTCACCCCGGCGTCGTCTCTACACACGCTCAGACCAGCGTGACAGCTGGCCACTAAAGCCGGCATCTCAATTGGTTCAACCCGGGTAAAGGTCGCTCCGGCCCTGGCTAGTTCCTCATCCCAGCTCGTTTCGCCAGGTGCCGCTACCACCAGTTCAACGGTCGTACGACGAGCCACTGCTCGGACAAACTCGATCATGAGCGGCACGTCGTAATAACGATTGAGGGTTCCGGCCAAGAGCAGGCGGACAGGTCCGGTTGCCGGTGGCGGGAATATTTTGAACCGTTGCCGGTCAACACAGGTGGTCACCACTGCCGCCCGATCGGAGACTGAACTACCGTAGCGACGTTCCAGTTCACCGATCGCCGAAGCTGTGAGGCCCAAGATGCGTGTCGACCGCCGGGCTGCCTCCTGCTCAATTCTGCGAAATAGGCGAGCCTGAGGGGACCTCTGGGAGAACACCCCTGTAGCCACCTTCTGATCGGCCCAAAAGGACCGGACGTCCCAGAGCCAACGGTCGACCCTAGCCAGCATCGCCGCAGCTGCTGCCATATCACTGCGAGCATGGACCAGTTGAGCTCCCCTAATGGATCGCGCTAACCGAATGACCCGGCTAAGACCGCCCAGCGTTCCCCCTTTGCCGTAGCGGTGTGCTGTCCACTGCACCCCCTGCTCTTCGAATTCGAGTCGTAGGCGCTCATCCGGCCTGTATTCAAAACTGTGAAGGTGGACCAACACGCCCCGATCGGCAAGACGGCGTATATATGCCACTACCTGAGAAGCACCCACAGTGCTGGTAACCGGATCCATTGACAGGTAGGTGACCTCCAAGCTGGCCTCGCTTCCACAGTGTCTTTCAGTCATAGGACTCCCAGACACTGAAGCACTCCATCCCATGCGGCAAGAACGGACTCGTCGCCGTAAACCCCAAGAGCAGCCATATGACCAGCCCTTGCGACGGCGAGCCTTTCTTCCGGCTCGTTGGCGTAGTGCACCAACGATCGCGCCCAGTCCTCGCTGTCCACACACAGGACGTCTGCAGGCATTCCTGCCACCTCACAGGCTCGGCGGTGGGCCGGCGATTCAGATCCAACGACTGGGAGCCCGAGCCTCCAAAAGATCCGCATACGGTTTTCCGGCTTTCCCAGGGTGTAGGGATCGGACCGGTCGACGGGCACGATCGCTAGATCAGCGAACGTCGCCACCCGACCTAGTTCAACCGGGGTCCATGGGTGGACCTCCACCTTCACTCCCCATCTCTCTACCACATCGGCCACATTGATAGTCCCGTACCGATTCATGAATCGGTGAGCAACGGGATCGGTCACCAAGTGGAGCACCACCTCAAAGTCTTCGGCAAGACCTCGAATCGCTGGGAGGACAGGCTCAATGGCGACGAGCGTCGGGTAAAGGCCCTCCCAAACGAGATGGAGCCGGTCACCCCGCAAAGTGGCGTCCATCGGAGCGACGGGTTTGAACTCGCGGTGCAAATCCAAGGCCACGTGGACGTTGTCGGAATACCGGGCAAGATTTCGTTCCTGTTCCGGCGTGCTGCAGACGACGGCATCAGCTCTCTCAATTAACCGACACATCGCCCGGTGGTGGCTGGTGACTGGACGAGACAGTGGCCCAGCAATCCACTTCGCCAAACCTCGTGCTGCGCTGCGAAGGCCCCAGCCCTCCTCTAGAAATGCATCGGGGAGGTCAAGAACGATCCCCACCCCTGCGGGCGCATGGCGCCAAAACACTATGTCGGCCTCGGAAGAGAGGACCACTAAGTCCATTCCCTCCCACCCGTCAACAACCTGAAAGGGAATTCCCCGGTCAGCAGCGTAGGCAGGAAACCGCCTACGGTCTCCGGGCGGCGTCATCATCGGATGGAGCGGAACGTAACCGATCCTCGGTCCACCTCGGATATCCACGTTCACAGGTCCAAACCTGCCATGACGGCTGGAACCACCTGCTTCAGCCTGCGTGCCATGCTTTCTAGATGCGGAGAATCATCGTGAACGCCGACGATTTTGGACTCTGCAACGACGTGACCCAAGGCATCCTCGACGCCCACCTCAACGAACAGGTCTCCTCGACCACTCTGATGGTCAACATGCAGGCAACGGAGCAAGCAGTTGAGATAGCCCACAGTCATCCCCGACTCGGTGTCGGCCTGCACTTCAACCTCACCGAGGGACGGCCTCTGACGAGCGTTCCTTCTCTTGTCGACGAGAGCGGGCAGTTTCTGCTCCGAGGGGAGCTCCTCCGTCGGTGCCTCCGCCGGGCAATAGACCCTGGAGACATCAGACGCGAGTTCGAAGCCCAGCTGACCCGTATCCACGAACATGGCATCGTGCCTACCCATATAGACAGTCACCAGCATGTCCATATGGCGCCTTGGGTCTTTCGAGCAATGGCCCCCGTGCTGGACAGCCAAGTTTCCCGCATGCGACTGGTCCGCCCCCCTAGACGACCGAAAGGATCGCTCTCCAGCCCTATCTCCTCCGTGCGAAACACTTCTATGTCGATGGCAGCGCGACGAATTCAACATCGATTCGCCGGAGCAACCAACGATCGACTGGTGTCGCTTCACCTTCTTCCAGCAAACCGCGGCTGGACGTCCACTGACTACGAGGCGGTGGTTAGCCAGACAGAACCGTCCGACCTCGTGGAGGTGATGGTCCATCCGTTCTCGCCAGGGTCCGACCTGGAAGAGATGTACCAAAATGACCCCATCCGCGAAATCCGCCTTGAATTCGCCCGTCAGTGCTGGGAGGAACACCGCCTCCTCACCTCGGTCGACGATCCACCGTTCGGTCGCGATCGGTATCACTTGGTTTCGTGGTCGGAGGCCTAGCCCTCCGCCGCTTCTCCCGCCCGAGCAACCACGACTAGGTGGCCGGCTAGCCCGGCTGTTCCTGGGATTCGGCATAGGAGGTTGTCAACCGGATCTAGAACAGTCGCGACCATCCGACCCAATCTGAGGTGAATCTTGTATGCCCATCGGAGGGGCAGCAAGAGTCGACCATGGGTTTCCACACCGTCAAAGCCGTGCGACACCAGATCGCGTCGGGCGCCACCCGGGGTCACGAACTCGCAATGGGCACGATTCGGCCCGTCGTCGCTTAGTGAACGTCGAGCCAATAATCCCTCCCAGATTACGTAGCCATCTATGGCCCATCGGTTCACCATGGTGAGAAAAATCATGCCGCCCGGGCGAAGGACGCGGTGTATCTCCCGGAAAGCAGCAAGATTGTCAGCCCGGGGAAGGTACCGAAGCACCTCTAAAGCGATCACCGCGTCGAACGAGGCGTCGTCGAACGGAAGATCGGTAACCGAACCATCAACTACCTCAACTCCCGGATTCAGCGCCTTGGCGCGTCGACGCATCTCGAGAGAAGGTTCGACACCAACTGCGTCGAAGCCAGCTTTGACCATGTCTGCTACTTGATGTCCGGTCCCGCATCCGGCGTCGAGAACGCGCGCTCCATCGGAAAGGGTTAGGAGTCGATCCGCCAGAAGCCGATCAATCTTCTCCCTCCCTAGAAGAAAGGCCGTAGCCCTATGACCTGACTTTGCCCGGGATCCGTATTCCTCCTCAAAGGCTCCAGCCTCCCGGTCGTGCTTACTGATGGCGAGATCACGGAGCCTCTCGTCTCCAAAGTCTCCACCTCTCACTGGTCCTCCCCAATTTTCCTTCGATCAACCCACCACTGGAGTCCGGCCGACGCAAGAACAGCCAGAGCCCAGAGAATCTGACCCCTATGCCGGAAAGCCGTGCCGAGATTCCCGTGGGTCACGGCCCCTGACACTAAGACGGTGACGGCCAACAGAGCGGGAAATGCGATTACCGCCAGTTCACGCCGCCGACACCAGATGCCGGCACCGGCAGCGATGATTAGCGGGAGCCAAAACACCGATTCGGCAGAGGCCATAAACCTCCGGCTGGATGTCCACTCCTCCCATGGGAACGGACGGATGGACACTGCCACTAGGCCGCGAGGAAACGCCGACAGAGTCGCCGACAGGTCGTTATGAACTGAGACTGCACGCCCCTCTAGGTCGATGACGAATTTCTGCCCAGCTTCAGACTCCTCTATCGTCCGATCGAGGACGCCGACGTGGGCAGTCGTGGTCGACACCGCGTCCACCTGATCGCCTTCTGCTCGCACGACCAGAGTCGTCGAAGTAGATGATGGGGTCTGCCCATCCAATGGCTCCACCGCCGATTTCCGAACCACTGTCCCTGACGGAACGGCGGTGGCGACCCCTCCGTCGGCATCCAACACCGACGTCCCATTCCTCGATGAGTCCGGCAAATACAGCTCAGGGGCCACAATGGCGGTTTCAGCCTCCATCGCCATATAGGTGCGAACGGTCCCCAATCGGCCTGCTGAGCGGCTCAGGAATTCGAGGTCGGCGATACTTCGACCCACGGACCAGGGTACGGCTATCAGAAATAGGACGGCCAAAGAGACTCTGGCTAGACGGTTTCCCGGCGAGATGGCTAATGCACACGCCGCCGACCAAAGCATCAGAAAAGCCGTCTGATTGCGCAGATGGACGAGAGCGAGGTAGGCAAGACCCAGCCAAGCGACCACGATCAAGACACTTCGCTGGTTGGATGTCGGCTTTACGCGCAACAGAATTAGTCCGACGATCGCAAGGACGGCCCATACCAGCGACTCCCGGAGGGCGACCGAAGACCAGAGGACCTGGGAGGGAGCGAGCGCAACGATTAGGCCAGCACCGAGCGCAAAGGGACGACGAACGACGCGAAGAGCAAGTGAGGCAGTCGCCGCAGCCGTTAATGCCCCGTATGCCACCGACACTGCCTGACCAAGGGATCGGAAAGGACCGAAAATTTCAAAAAGAGCAGCGATCTGAGCTGTGTAGGCCCACGTCGACCTGTACAACGATTCTCCATACCCCAGCCAAAAGACCTTGATTCGCCCGTCAGCGGAAGCCTCGGCGACGGCTAGGTACTGGCCGGCATCGGGAGCCAGCGACCAAGTGTCACTGACGTTGAGCACCGTGGCAACCATCGCCCGGGCAACCAAGGCCACCAAGGCCACCACAAGTACTGGGTGGTCCAAAGCCCATCGCCGCGCCACAACAAGGTTGTCTCGAACCATCAGCAATGACCCGAATCAGTCGCCGGCCATCTATGTAGAAAACGGCGTGCCCGCAATGATCTGAGTAGTCGTCGCGCCAACGCGTTCACAGGAATCGTCACGAGACGGCGCGGATCACGACGTGCAGCCGACATCAGGTGAGAGATCGCCGCCCGGAAGTCACCTCCTGCGAGATGCACATATCCCACATGGGCGTCGAGGCCAGCACGGCAGCGCCGCATGAAGGGGCGACCAAACTCGGCTGCTTCGAGCACCTCGTCGAGGAGGACAGCAGTGTTGGCAGCCAGAGGTCCAACCTGCCGGTGAGCCTGTCCTCGGTGGTTCCGGTAGCCGACGAGAATCCCAGGATCGATAGCTAACGGACCCACACGGCATATCCTCACCATGAACTCCAGGTCTTCACAGATGGATACTCGATCATCGAAGGCGCGGACTTCGTCGAGAGCCGTGCGACGCAAAAGGCCTGAAGAAGCTAGGCAAAGACCACTGCCCTCCATAGCCAACCATCTCCGCATGGCCCTCTCCGGGTAGCGAAATGAGACAACTCCAGTTACACGCCGTGATCCACTATCGAACTGGGCGTAGCCACTAAGGCAGATGCTGGAGCCAACGCGAGACATCAGGTCAATCTGACGTTCGATCTTCTTTGGATGCCAGAGGTCGTCAGCATCAAGGAGCGCTACTAGGTCTCCTGTAGCAATCGCAAGTCCTGAATTCCTGGCAGCAGACACGCCGGCGTTGGTTTGAGAGATGAGGCGCACGTTGAACTGGGCGCGGTCCGCGATCGAAGCAACTACTTCAGGGCCATCATCCGTCGAACCATCGTCGACCACGATGCACTCATGGATCGGATATGTCTGGGATTCCACCGATTCCAAGGTCTCGCCGATCCACGGCCCCGCTTGGTACATCGGGATCACGACGCTGACCGTCGGCTGTCCGCCGACCTCCTCACTCACGCGTTCTCCCGCACCTTGTTTCGCGCTGACAGGAGCGCCACGATGGCCATGACACCGAATCCCACGACGCGGACCCAAGCGGCACCAAGACTGCTATGCGATGCCACGACGAGGAGATCACCGATCAAAATAAAGAGGGCACCCGCTAAGGCAGGCGCCGGCAGGCTCCTGAAGTTCGCCAAGCCAGTCAGCACGGCGACCGAAAGGAAGTAGATCCCGAGAAGTGCCTCGCTGAAAGCGAGGACGGCAATTGTGTCCCGAGCCTCGGCGAAGGCATCGCCTACGACAGTTAAAACCAGCGGGGCGCCCACCAAGGCCACCAACAACAGAATCAGCCCGTACCCGGCCCACACCCGGACCACGATGCGTCGGATTCCAGATACCGGGATC
>MDTE01037455.1_pt1 | contig 35796 bp, 26 predicted proteins | sample 811231 | NCBI WGS metagenome assembly MDTE01 (sample SAMN05326651, study PRJNA326480) | marine metagenome | isolation source: seawater | place: Indian Ocean: Red Sea | collected 2010
ACCAACCCGACCACACTGATGCTCGAAAGAGATCTCATCGCGCAGCTCCTTTCGTGCCCTGTCGGACGGAGACTCATCGCATGACTTTAGCACATCAGATCTGGCCGGTTCGACACCATCACCGCCGGTCCGCTCGTGTCGTTCCATTGTTGCCCGGGACGACTGCAGGTAACGTCGGATATCCTCCGGCGAGAACACCACGGCGATTGCCGCCCGACCGATGCCCGTCTCTGACCAACTGAAACCTGAAGACAAGATCATGCCCGCCCCGTTGTCGACGTTCCGATCTGGCCAGGTCGTGTGCGAGTCCCTCACCGGGGAAGGCCCCGAAGTGGTTCGTCTGAAACGCATGGGCATCTGCTCCGGGCGACGGATCGACGTGATCCAGCCGGGTGACCCGATGATTCTTGGGGTCGTCGGAACAAGACTGGGGATCTCTCGAAAACTGGCGTCCCGGGTGCTTGTGTCTTTGGCCGAAGCGACCGCCACGGACTCACCTCCCCAATAGAGAATCGCGTCAACAAACATGGCAGGACTCGACACATCTCCGGCCCCCGCACCGTCCCGCTCGACTCCCGAAGCGGCTCTCTCCACCTCGCGAGTCGCACTGGTTGGCAACCCGAACACCGGCAAGACATCGCTGTTCAATGCGCTGACCGGATTGAGAGCCAAGACTGCCAATTTCCCCGGCAGTACTGTCGACATTCGTCGTGGCCGACTCGACCTGGAGTCCGGCTCGGCGGAATTGATCGACTTGCCCGGGCTCTACAGCCTGGATGCCCTGAGTCCAGAAGAGGCATTGGCGGCGAGTGTGCTGCGGGGCGAAGCCGGAACAGAACCCGCTCCCGACGCCGTGCTGGTTGTCATTGATGCCACCCACATCGAGAGAAACCTCTACCTGGCCAGTGAAGTCGTTGATCTGCAACTGCAGACGATCGTGGCCCTGAACATGATCGACTCCGCTTCGGCCGCCAGGATCACAATCGAGGTGGAGCGACTGGCCGGCCATCTTGGCTGTCCGGTGGTCGCGGTCAGTTCGCGAACCGGCTCGGGCCTCGCGGATCTCCGCCTGGCCGTCGACAGCCAACTCGCAGCCGGCGCACCGCAGCAGGACCACGTGTCCTGCACGGCCGGCTGTACCGGCTGTCATTTTGCCGCACGATATGACTGGGCGGAACTGGTTGCCACCGAGTGCGTCGAAACCCCCGACGGACAGGGCCATCGCACTGCGACAATCGATCGTTTTCTGGTCAATCCGTTCGGAGGGATAATCGCCTTCCTGGCGGTGATGGTCGGACTCTTCTACCTGATCTTCTCGCTGGCCGATGTGCCGATGACGATGGTCGACGAAGGGTTTGCCGTTGTGGCCGGTGCCGTCGACTCAGCATTCCCTTCTGCTGACATGCATCCGGCAGCCTGGTTTTTTGGCGCCGCTTCATTTTCGTTGGCCGTATTTTGGCTGGCCTACCGCGCTGCCGGAATCCGCTGGTCGGCGAAATCCGGAGCCGCGGCCGCTGTGGCCTCCGTTGTGGTCGGCATGATGCCTGCCGATGACCTCAACAGCCTGCTGGTGGACGGTGTGATCGCCGGTGTCGGAGGCGTCGTCATCTTTCTTCCGCAGATCTGCATCCTGTTTTTCTTCATCTCGCTGCTCGAACAAAGCGGATACCTGGCTCGCGGCGCTTTCGTCATGGAACGCCTGATGCGACTGGTCGGCCTTCCCGGAAAGGCCTTCGTCCCGATGATTTCGGCCCACGCCTGTGCCATCCCCGGAATCATGGCCGCCCGCGTTATCGAAGACTGGCGAGATCGGCTCGTGACGATCCTGGTCCTGCCCCTGCTGACCTGTTCGGCCCGGCTCCCGGTCTATTCGATGGTTGCCGCGCTGTTGTTCAGCGGTTCGCCACTTTATGCCGCCCTGGTCTTTGTCGGATCCTATGTGCTGGGAATCGCGGCCGCATTGTTCTCGGCTTTCTGTCTCAAGATGACCATCCTCAAGGGCGAGGCCGTTCCACTGGTCATCGAGTTGCCACCGTATCGCATGCCCAACTTCCGTAATGCCCTGACGACGGTCATCGAACGCGCCGGCGTGTTCCTGCGACAAGCCGGAAGCGTGATCCTGCTGATTTCGGTGATCCTCTGGGGCTTGGCCACCTACCCGTCGCTGCCGGAAAACGAAATGCCGGAAGAACTGGCCACCCAGTTGGAAGCCGTTCGAGACGGTCAGGTGGTCGAACTGCCCGGCGAGGTGCAGCAGGAGATCCTGCAGGCCAAGTTGGCCCATTCGTATGCCGGACGGTTGGGACGGTTGTTTGAACCCGTCTTTGAACCTCTGGGTTTTGACTGGCGGATCAACGTGGGAGTCATCAGTTCATTTGCAGCCCGGGAGGTCGTCGTCTCGACGCTGGCGATCATGTACGGGATTGGCGAGGACGGTGGAGAAGACGAAGAGACACTCGTCGAGACGCTGCGACGACAGAAGCGGCCCGATGGGACGCCGACCTTCTCGGTCAAAACCGGACTGAGTCTCCTGGTATTCTTCGTCCTGGCCATGCAGTGCCTGCCAACCCAGGCGGTGACCAAGAGAGAAACCGGGTCCTGGAAATGGGCGGTATTGCAGTTGGTCTACATGACGATCCTGGCCTACGTGGGGGCTTTGATCGTCTACCAGGGCTGTACGGCATTCGGCGTCGGCTGAGAACCAGAGGCCGAACAGGCACCGGTGTTACCGCGGCTCGGAAGATGGCATCCTGCCGACGACCTGGAACGTGAACAACTTGGTGTACCGCCAGGTGAACCGCAAACGGATCGGCTTGCCGATCCAGGCCGTGAGATCCTCCCGGTCTTTCCACAGAAGTCGTTGTGCGACGCCATCAGACCGGATCGGCTGGGACTCGGCCGCAACCTTGCCATCGCGGGATGGGATGCTGACGGACACCTGCCTGCCGTCAAGGACTCCTTGGGGATCATTGACCACCGGAGAGATTCAGAGGAATTTCGGCGTGAGCAGTCGTGGAAGAAACAACACGAACTCCGGAAACACAATGATGACAATCAGCAGAATCAGCATCGGCACAAGGATGATCGCCACGTCTTTCAGGACATTCACCACCTGCACTTCGCCGAGCGTGCACGAGATGAGCAGACACAGCCCGTACGGAGGAGTAACCAGGCCGAAAGCCAGGGAGATCACTCCAATGACCGCAAAGTGAATCGGGTGCATGCCCACCTTGTCGGCGAGCGGAAGCAGCACGGTACCCAGGACGATGATGGCGGGGATCGCATCGATGAACATGCCCACAAACAGGAAGGACAGGGCGATCAGGAACCCGGTGGTCACGAATCCCGTGCCCCAGCCGGCCATGACATCCACCAGCGCCTGCGGCACCCGGTGGTAGGCCAGCAGCCAGCCAAATGCCGACGCCGTCCCGATGCAGAAAAGCGAAATGGCCGCAAGCCTGGCCGATTCGTAGAGAACCTTCGGGAATTCTCTTCGCTCGATGGAGCGGTATATAACTCCGCCCAGTACGGCGGAATAGATGACAGCGATCACCGACGCTTCCGTCGGCGTGAAAAATCCCCCCACAATGCCACCCACAATGATCGCCGGTGTCACCAGTGCCAAACTCGCACTGCCCAACGCCTGGAAGAACTCTTTTCGGGTCGCTCGTCCGTAGACGGGATAATTCCGCCGCTTGGCGTACACCAGGACCGTACTCATCATCAGCAAGGCAATCAGGATCCCCGGAATGATCCCGGCCATGAAGAGGCCACCGATGGAAACCGACATCAGCCCACCCCAGACAACCATCATGATGCTTGGTGGGATGATCACCCCCATCACCGAAGAACAGGCGGTGATCGCCACCGAAAAGCTGGAATCGTATCCCTGTTTCTTCATCGCCGGGATCATCAGCGAACCAATTCCGGCCGCATCGGCTGTCGACGAACCGGAAATCCCGGCAAACAGCATGCTCACCACCACGTTGACATGCCCCAGTCCACCGGGCAAATGCCCCACGGACGTTCGAGCCAGGTCCACCAGTCGCTCGGTGATGCCCGCCGCATTCATCAGGTTGGCGGCCAACAGGAAGAACGGCACCGCCAACAGAATGAACGAGTTGTAGGACTTCCACATTTCATTGATCAACAGAATCGGCGTCAGCCGATCGTCGAGGAACATCATCGGAACGCAGGCAACGGCCAATGCGAACGACACGGGAATCCGCAGGACGATCAGCACGCCAAACGTGCCGAACATGATCACGGCAGCTTCACTCGGACTCATGGTTTCGACTCACGTCTCCGAGTCCTGGGAGCGGCCCGAGATCCGTTTCGCATCCACGACGATGCGTTCCAGCAAAAACACTGCCCAGGTCACGCCCGCCAGCGGAAACGCCACGTAGATGCTCAGCATGTTGATACCGCTCATCTCCGAATGCTGACGGAACCCGAATTCGGCAAACTCGTAGCCGTACACGACAAACACGACTGCCACCAGCATCATGCCGACGTGCACGATCAGATTGCCGAAAGCTGCCTGTCGATCCGTTTCGGGCTGAGGAAGCAGATCGACCCGGAAGTGCGATTCTTCCCGAACCGCAATCATCGAACCGATCATGATGATCCAGACGAAACAGAACCTGGCAATTTCCTCGGTCCAGATGTACCGAGGGATGATTCCCGAATAGCGAGAGAGGATCTGCAGCAACACCGGAACGGTCATCAACAGCATGAGCAACGTCAACAGGACTTTCAGCAGCCGGAAGTAAAGATCCAGCGACCACCGGGTGACCTTGGAGATTGTTGTCATGTCAGTGCGGTGCTGGAGAAGGAAACGCTGCCCGGCATGGGAATCGTTGGCGAGCCGATGTCCCGGCCTGCACGCCAAGTCTTTGTGCGGCTACTTCAGTTCATTGATCCGAACCAGGATCTTCTCGGCATTGATTTCTTTGGCGTACGCGGCTTTCACCGGTTCGGCGAGTTTCATCAATTCGTCTCTTTGGGTGAACTCATGGACCCGCAACCGGCTGTCCTTCTCCAGTCTCGAGAGGATCGCGGCATCTTCAGTGGACTCAAGTTCTCGACCGAACGCACCGGATTCACGTCCGGCCTTGAGGATCGCCGCCTGCAGGCCCTTCGGCAGACGCCGGAACGTCTTGCCGCTGAAACACAGGGGACGCACGGTGATGGCGTGGCGGGTCGCGGAGATTTCCGGGCCCACCTCGTAGAACTTCATTTGCTGAATTCCGGCCGCCTCGTTTTCCGCCGCCTCGATGACTCCGGTCTGGATAGCGTTGTAGATCTCGCTGTAGGCAATGACCGAAGGAGCCGCGCCCACCGCCTGGAAAATGCGGGTTTGAATGGGAGCACCCATCACCCGCATGGTCAAACCTTTCAGTTCCTGCATGTTGGTGACCGGCTTGTTGACGATCAGGTTGCGGATGCCACCGCCGGCATACCCAATCAGCCGGACGTCGGCCTTTTCGGACACCTCTTCGACAATTGGGTCCAGGGCATCACTCTCGAGCACCATGTTCCAGTGATCCACGTCCCGAAACAGGAACGGCATGTCCATGAGCGGTGCCGATTCGGAGAACGTGGACATGTGGGCCGGTGAGACAATGCCGTAGTCCACCGAGATGCCCTGACTCATGTAAGCGAAGTAGTCTTTCTCGAGCCCCAGTTCGCTGTTGAGATAGAGTTCGAAGTCGACCGGCTTGCCGTAGTATTCCCTGACGAGTTCCTCGAACTTGCGGATCGTCCGCGTGAAAGCGTGCTCTTCGCCGAACTGAACAGCGCCTTTGAGCGTCGGGACGTCTTGTGACGTGTTCTCCGTTCCTGGCTCACCCTGAGTATTCGAACGCAGAAATACCGCGGCCATCATTGCGACAACCACGACAACCAGCAGGGCGATAAACGTCGTCTGTTTCATGAGTTGTTTCCGATGGCGAATGGCTGCCGGCAGACCGAGCGAATCGATCACCCCATGTGACCAACCCCTCCGGCAGTCATCATGACGACTTCCCTCCGCCTGTCACCATGGTTCCCCTCCGGGACGTTCTCTGTGTACGAGAGTTCGGCCGGGCCTGGTTCACTGGAGACGGATCATCGGCACGCCGATGCTTCGCCCGTAACGCAACAACAATTGCTGCGGAGTGACACCGAATGTCTTCTGTAGCCCCTGAGACCACTCGACCCCCTCCTTGATAGAAACGATCCATGCACCGAACGCGCGCGAGTTCTGCGTGATCATCGAATCGGTGATTCGGGACGCCACGCCATAATGCCACGACTCGATCTTCTTCCCGAAAAACGACGGCCCCACCACGCCAGTCTGCTTCAGACGCAACACGGCATCGGCCTGCCTCTTCAAGGGAGCCCGACTGGAACGCACAACGATCGTCGACACCCATTCGGCAATCCCTTCGTTCAACCAGGACGGAATGCGTGCCGACGACTTGAAGCGGTGAAGATATCCGTGGGTTGTCTCGTGCACCAGCACCTGGGCGAAATAGTGCGGATCGTTGCCTCGGTGACAGGCGACGATCACGTCCCCGTTTCTGTTGTCCTGGTGACAAATCCCCTGTTTTCGGTTGGTGGAAGCCGGGGACATGTTCATGACATTCGTCTCGAACTGGACAAAGGACGGCTGGTTGACGAACACGACGAAGACCGCCTTGCCTCGCCAGATGTTCTCCCCCGGCGGAACGCCGAAACGTTTGCCCAACTCGACGCTCATGTTGTCCAGGTGCGCGATGTAGACACCGATCTGGGCTGCCGGCATATCCGTGAGAAACAGGAAGAACTTCGTCTCGTAGAGTCTCAGGGGAAGTCCGGAAAACTTCTGACGAACACCTGCCAGGAACTTCTTTTGCTCCCGGACCGCATCGGCCTGTTGATCGGCTGAGAGTTCCGGCCACACGTGACGCCCTTTCGCCTTCAGACGCGCCGACACCACCTTTGTCTTCTCGTCAACGTCCACCAGCATCCAGCCTTTCAGGGCCGGCACAGCCACAAGGTCGTAAGCTCTCTCGGCAGCGACGATCCGAACCAGGGCACCCGCCCGCAACCGGCTCGCCGTTTTTCTCTTGGGCCGACGATAGACCACCGTTCGTACGGCGTCCTTGTTCGACCCACGAACGAATTTCACGATCGTGACATCCTTGATCCGCTTGCCATTCGCCAGGACCAACTCGGCTGGAGAACCGTTCAACTTGTCCAGTTGTTCGGACGTCACCGAGCACTCGATGAGATCGGTGGACTTCGAACGATCGGCTTTGCCCTGTGCAATGGCCGGCGGGACAAACACTGCCATGACCAGTACGAATCGAATACAGGACCTCAACTCCTCGCCTCGCTGCCCAAGGGACGTTTCGGACGTGCCGCCGGCATCGCGGGGCATCCGGGCAGCCGACATCGGTTGGCTGGTTTTCACTTCGAGTCAACTCCCGACCGCTTCCCGGAACCGGCACTTTTGTGATCCTGGCGTTCGGACCACCTCTGCAGAATGGGCACTACGAACTCGGCAAAACGCTCGGCACCCGCCTGGTTCCAGTGTCCGTCGAGAGGCAACCAGCAAGCCCGTATCTCCTCGACACCATAACCCTTGAACGCCTCAGCTCCATCGACGTAATCCGCCTGAATCAGCTTGGCAAATGCCTGGGCTTCCCAGACCTCACCCACCGCCTCGAGATAGAACGCCGTCGTTTCGGACCCGGCCCCCGCTCGGGCCAACAGGGTTTCGCGGTAGGGAATGTGCACCACCAGCGCCGGAACCTGCTTCTTCTGCAATGCCTGCTCGACCTGCGTAACCATCTGCCGACGATCAAAAAAGAACAGTTCAGCATCGGGAAAATACTGCAGGCTCTCGAGCAACAGCCGAGACTCATCGGGTCGTCTCAGGAAACCGTCGAACACGGCGCGGCATTTCGCCGCCAGGTAGTAGCGGAACGGTCGAGACACCGACGGACGACGATCACCGGAGAGATACTGGTCGAAGATCTGGGGTGAAACCGTCTGCCAGGTCTCCAGCGGCTTCAGGCGATCACGCCCAACCGATGACGGAGGACGAAGATCGGGCCGACTCTCGGGACTCGCGGGTGACAGTCGCCCCAGCAACATCGACTGGTTGTTCCCGGGAACCACCTGGTCCCAGAACGTCAACGGCCGGCTGAGGTCACTCCCGAACACGGCGAAGACAACACCGTCAATCTCGTAATCGTCGGCAACAATGATCTCGGCCAGGACCCGGTGCCAGTTGGCCAGGCCACCACCGTCAATCGAGAAATTCAGGAGTTCGACGGGCGTGCCCTGTTGCTCCGAAAGTGTCTCGGCCACCTCCGGCCAATTCCGTTCCATGTAGAGGCCCGAGGTGAACGAATCCCCGAAGACGACGTACCGCTTCCGGTTCTTGTCCCCACGTCGAGGCGAAAAGTCGTCCTCATCGGGTGCACCGACGTTGTTTCCCCGAAAGACACCGACCGATTCGATCGTGCCATTGGAGCTGACGATCATCATCCGCGTGGGTTCGGTATCCAGGCGATACCCAAGCACCGGATCGAATTCGACGGCCGATCGTCGCCCCTTGATGTCGTGAACCCAGATCGCCTGAGGTTCGATGTCTCCTCGGATGTACAGCGCGGTCAGGATCGCTTCCGCCACGGCGTAGCTGATCAACAGCGTCGTCACCGAGACCGCAAGTTTTTTCCAGAGGGGCCGTCGACGAACTGGTTGTTCCGGTACTGTCATCGCTGACTCGTTGGCAGTGGTCGGATTCCCGGCACCTCTTCGCGGCACTCACACGACGGACACGAGGAATCGGAACGCCCTAATCTGCCACCAAAATCCCATTTGCGGAGTTGAAGTCTGCCCACAATCAGCGGCCCGCTCGCCGCACGTCGTTGATCTCGCTTCGCGACAGGGCTCGACGGTAGATCCTCACGTCCTTCATCTCGCCATTGAAGAAATCGTGCTGCCCGAGGCCGATCTTCAGTGGCCCCTCCGTCGACAGGTTGAAGGCCGCCGGGTCAAAACGAGAACTTTCGGCCACCCGTTTTCCGTCGATGGACAACCGCAGCCGGTTGCCCTTCCGGATTGCGGCCAGGTGGTGCCAACCGGATGACAGGGCCCGGTCATAAGTGACACTCTTGCCAGCCTCAAGCGAGAGCACGTGTCCGGAGGGAAGAACGCCACAGAAGAGCTTGCCTTCGAAGACGGCCATCGACCAGGCACGGCGGTATCGCACGTCCGGGGTGTTGTCCAGTCGTCCGGTCGTCGTCCACTTGCTGCCGCCGTCGTAGCGATAGACATCGGCAAACGGCAATGTGCCCGCGTAGAGCTTGCCGTTGTAGACGGCCATGCCCATCACCTCCTTCTCCATGCCCAGCCGACCGGCGTGAACCCATTTCTGGGGGCCGGCATAACGAAAGACCGACCCGGTGGGCCAGGTTCCGGCGAAGAGGCTCCCCTCGTAAATCGCCGTACCGTAGATCTGGGTCGTGTCGGTCACCGGTCCGAGGCGAGTCCATTTGGTTCCGCCCTCGTAGCGGAAGAAACCGCCGCCATCGTAACTGAGCCCGTAGAGGTGCCCGTTGTGGACGCTGAGATGCACAACTCGCAATCCCGGACATCCGCAGGATGTCCAGCGTCCATCGCCGTCATAGCGGTACATGCCCCGGGTCCGCGGTTTATCCTCGAACCCGCCGCCGTTGGCTTCATTCCGCCAGGCACTGCTCGTGCCTGTGCCCGCGTAGAGCTTTCCCTTGAACACGGCCAGTCCACTGACGCTTCTCACGTCGGCAATCTTGCCGCAGTCGGACCACCGCGTCCCACCTTCATATCGGAAGACACTGCCACCGTGTGACGTGTTCGGTGAGAGCGGCAGCGACGACCCCCCGCCACTGTAGGTTTCCGACCCGGCATAGAGCCTGCCCTTGTAGACGGCCATTCCCGTGATCGCGTTGGCTTTGTCGGGACTGCCGCAGTCAACCCATCGCGTCCCCCCCTTGTACCGGTAGACATGACCACGGGCACCGGCGCCCGGCTCCCACGTGGCCGCGTACAGGTTCCCGTCGAACACGACCAGGGATTTGACGTACCGGTTCTGACCCGGGCGACCACGATCTGTCCAGGCCGATTCCACGTGTCCGGCGTCGATGCCAAACAGGACGTTTCTCCAGTTTGACTGCGCTGAAGTCACCCCCGCGTAGTTCATCAGGCTGATCGTGAAACCGGTACGAGTCGCCGGGTCGTAACAGGTCATCACGTCGCCGAGCACGTCGTCGAGTTCCGAGGGCGTGTGAATCCAGGCAGCAACCGAAAAATCTCCGGCCCCCAGTTTCAGGGATTTGCTGGAAGGGACCTCCAACCAGGCATCAATCCCGTTGAACTGGGCGGTTCGATCATCACCGAAACGAACCCCATGATTGATCGCATGGTTCCCGTTCCCGGAACTGTCCCGCCCGTCCTCAGCCAGTTTCCAGTGGGCAATCGGACCATCATCAGCGGCCAGTGAATGGGCCGGGATGAGAAGGAGGCCAAAGACAACGGCCAGACAAAGGCGAACGGTCATGATCATGTCTCGTGGAACCAGGGCAGGGGATAGTCTAACCATCTTCGCGTAATCGGCGACATTCCGCATCGCGTTGGTCAACTCAAGCGAGGAACGTCCACGAGGCCAACTCGCCCCGATTCGCCCCGATTCGCCACCAGTCCCCATGGCACCTGGAGTCGGCTGGCGGCTTCATTTCGTTTCCCTGGATGTCAATCGATTCGGCGGAACCGTCACTTCCTGACCAAGCTGAGACTCAACGCGTCGAAAATCGCCCAGGACAGATCACGAACTGTTTCTGTCCCATTTTCCGGGTACGGTAGAAGGATCCCCGAGATGGGGCTTCGAGTTCACCGAAACCTCCACTATGGTAGCCTCCCCGGACCTTGGCATGTCGCCACTTGTCGGCATCATTCCGTTGCACTCCGCCTCGTGAAGAGAAACCCCAACCAGTCCGTTGCCGGGCACCGCGATCCTGCCACCCGAACCCGCCCATCATCTCTGGCCTGCCCCTGGTCGAAGTCACACCCTGACTGCAAGATGCGTTCTCATGAAACTCGTCAGAAATTTCTGCATCATCGCCCACATCGATCACGGCAAATCCACGCTGGCCGATCGGCTCATCCAAGCCTGCGGCGGTGTCACGCAGCGAGAATTCCGAGACCAACTGCTGGACAAGATGGACATCGAACGTGAACGGGGCATCACCATCAAGAGCAACTCGATCACGCTCTCCTATCATGCCCCTGACGGGAACGACTACCAGTTGAACCTGATCGACACGCCCGGGCACGTCGACTTTTCCCACGAAGTGCGACGTTCGCTGATGGCCTGTGACGGGGCTTTGATCATTGTGGATGCCTCCCAGGGGGTCGAGGCCCAGACGGTCGCCAATCTCTACCTGGCCATGGAGAACGACCTCGAGCTCCTGCCGGTGATCAACAAGATTGATCTCCCGGCCGCAGATGTTGACCGGGCTCGAGAGGAGATCGATGCCGACCTGGGACTCGATCCCTTTGAGGCGATCCCGGTCTCCGCGAAGACGGGAGAGGGAATTGAAGACGTCCTTGCCGGCATCGTCGAGAATTTGCCGTGCCCAACCGGAGACTCGGACGCGCCGCTGAAAGCGCTGGTCTTCGACGCCCATTTCGACCCGTATCGAGGTGTGATTCTCCAGTGCCGTATCATGGATGGAACGCTGTCGACTCGCGACACGGTTCACTTCATGCACGCCGGACGTGACTACACGGTGGAGGAACTGGGCTACAACCAGGTGACCACGACCCCCAGGGATCAACTCGTCGCAGGAGAAGTCGGTTATGTCGTTGCCGGAGTCAAAAGTGTCCGGGACATCGAAATCGGCGACACCATCACACACCTTGATCGTCCGGCAGAAGAGCCCGTGCCCGGTTACCAGGAAGCCAAGCAGGTCGTCTTTTCCTCGATCTATCCAATGAACACCGCCGAGTACCAGGACCTCACCAAGGCCCTGGACAAGCTGGCGATCAACGACGCAGCTCTCACCTACGAAAAAGACAGTTCGGCCGCCCTGGGTTTCGGATTTCGCTGTGGATTTCTCGGCCTGCTTCACCTGGACGTGATACAGGAACGGTTGCAGCGCGAGTTCGACATCGGCCTCGTCATCTCGGCGCCGTCGGTCAAGTACAAGGTGATCCTGAAGGACGGAAAGACGATCGACGTCGACAACCCCACCTACTGGCCAAATCCCGCCGAGATCGAATCGGTCTCCGAACCGTACATCAAGGCGTCCATTCTGACACCCGAGGAATACGTCGGGCCTGTCATGGAACTGTGCAGGGAACATCGTTCGGAAAGCCAGACGATGAACTATCTCTCGGCGTCTCGAATCGAGTTGATCAGCGAGATGCCGCTCGGGGAGGTCCTCTTTGATTTCTACGGCAAGCTCAAGACCATCACGCGAGGATACGGATCCTTCGACTACGTTCCGGTCGACTACAGGAACACCGACGTCGTGAAGGTCGACATCCTGGTCAACAAAGAGCCTGTTGACACGCTGTCCTATCTGGTACACCGCGACAAAGCGAGATTCCGGGCGGTCCATTACTGCGAACAACTTGCCGAAGCGATCCCCCGCCACCAGTTCAAGATCCCCATCCAGGGAGCCATCGGCGGGACAATCATCTCCCGATCGACAATTCAACCATACCGCAAGGACGTGACCGCGAAGCTCTACGGTGGTGACGTCACGCGCAAGAACAAGCTTCTGGACAAGCAGAAGAAGGGCAAGGCCAAGATGAAACAGTTCGGCCAGGTCAATATTCCCCAGAAGGCCTTCGTCTCGGTGCTTCGGGCCGATCGAGACTGATTCGGATTCCATCCGTCGTTCGACTTCCAGCAGGGCAGACACGCCATGCGAGAGTTTTCTGCGATTTGGGTTGTCTTCACGCTGATACTGCCGCTGGGCGGCTGTGACGGGAATCCCGCGTTGACCCAGTTCAACAAGGGTGAGCAGCTTCTCACGCGAGGAGACATGGACACAGCGATTTCCTGCTTCTCTCAGGCCATTGAGCTGAAATCCGACTACGTGGACGCCTATTCGCAGCGAGGTTTCGCCTACGCTTATCAGTGCAAGTACGACGATGCCATCGCGGATTTCACCGAAGCCATCCGCCTGGACCCCAGCAATGGAGAAGCCTACGGCCGGCGAGGAGGGGCATACCGCCACAAGGGCGAATACGACAAGGCCATCGAAGATTTCACCGAGGTCATCCGTCTTGAGCCCGAAGCCCCCGGTGGCTTCGCCCTCCGTGCACTCGCTTACCGACAGATAGGCGATCAGGCCAAAGCCGACGCGGATCTCGCCAAGGTGGAAACGTTGAAGGCCAAGAAATAGCCTCGCTGACACGCGGCTTCTGGCGTCATCAATACGACCTGGAACCATCCTTGAGCTTTTCGATGTCCCGGCCCACGGCCTCCAGGACACCGAGAACGTCCCGGGGCACAGCCCCATCAGGGGCAACCGGAACATCCAGGGTCACAACGCCTCCTTCGGAATCGATACGGTCAATCCGATCCTTCAGCGTCTTCACGTCAAACCGGGATTTCACACCCGCTCCCCAGCCCTTGCTGACCGGCAACAGCAGATGCCAGACGACACCGTCGGGCGCGGGAAAGTTTCTCGGGGTCAGCAACTTTCCCCGCCCTTTCTTGGTTCGCTGGTAGAAATCGCGGTTCTCACCCGCCGTGAAGGTCTGGTGTGGGCAGAGTCTCCCGCGTGTGCACAGCGAGAGAATCGGATGTGCACCAGCATTGAACGCCAACTCGGCATCGGGATTCCCTGAACGCACCGCCGTGATCCACGTGTCGATGTTGTGCTTCTGCTGCTTCAGCGGCAGATAGGCATCCTTCATCTCCGTCTTGTAGCCGTCAAACCACCACCCCGAGACCAGTCGGCCGTAACGCCGGGACCACTCACCACACACGGCTCCCCAGTTCCTGAGAAACTCCGGCGGAGGAGCCTGGTTCTCGCTACGGCGGAAGCCTTTCACCTTCCGCGGGTGAGACATCGTATTCACTCCAGGACCGGCCGGCTTGCCGTTGATGGTGGGCAGAGCATCGCCCATGGCCTTGATGATCTTGTAGTGACGCATCGGCGCCCGCGCGGTCATGTAGAGAATCAGCCTGATGTCTCGCCGCTTGAGTTCTCTGCCGATCTCCATGATCAGGTCACGCTTCGAGGTCCAGATCCCCGGTTCAACCCCGAGCAACCGTTCGTAGGCGGTGTTCGGTGCGCAGTATTTCCCCCAATGCTGACCGACGGTGAAGATCACGTAACTCGCATTCGTACTCTCAACCGCGTCCGCAAACCGAACCACCTGGAAGGAATCGACGGCCTTGTTGTACGACACAGGAGTGTGCCTGGAGAACACTTCATAATGGAACATCAGCCCGTACCCGGAATTCCTGAGCCAGCGTGGTTTCTCGTCGGGCACTGCACCCGAGAGACGAGTCCGCGTCGCCGGGCGAGCATCGGAAACCACCAGGCAGTCACCGGCCGGAGAACCGTCTGCGGCCGGAACGGTGGACGCAATCACCCCAAGCAACACGCCGGCCATCAGGGCTGAAGATTCCACGACCTTCATGAGTGATCCTCTCTCTCGACCTCAAAATCGCCAGGAACAGTCGACTGAAAATGACGTCGATGACCGCCTCCCCATTGAGCGGACGCCCCACCAACTCGAATCGACACCGGCAATCCCGTCACTTCCACTGGTAGGCCGCAATGGCGTTTCGCTCGCGGACGAAAATCTGCTGGCCGGCGATAGCAAGATGAGCCCAGGTTTCGGAGCTGGAGATCTTGCGGGAATCTGCGAGAACGAATCGTTTCGGATCGGCGTGAAGCAACAACAGCCGCCCGTCATTGGTCAGCGCCAGGATGCGGTCCTTCCGCCAGACCATGCTGCAGTACTTGCCGAACGTGCCCTTGGAGATCCAGTTGATCTTTCCATCCCGCAAGTCGACACAGGCAAACCGGCCGTTCTTCAGGTGCGCGTAGACGAAGTCGCCGATAACGACCGGCGACGACATGTAAACGATCAGCTTGTTCTTCCAACCATCTGAAATGGCGAACTGCTTCTTGCGGTACGACAACGGGTAGTGGCCTGTTCGGCTGGCCCGCGTACTGGTGAAAATGCCGTTGCCATAAACGATGGGGGCCAGGATGCATCCCTGGTCGTAGCTGTCGAGAACTCGCTTCCAGAGCACTTTCCCCTGGGAGGGGTCGACTCCCGCGATGGCATCGATATTGGCCACCAGCAGCTGTGGCCGGCCATGGATTACGGCAAAGTCAGGTGACGAGTACGACCCCTGGCCCATCTTCTCACTGCCCTTTCCCTTGCGGACCAGGCTCCGCCACAGGCTCTTTCCGGTCTTCTTGTCGACCTTGACGAATGAGTCGGCGGTCTGCGAGTAGACCCCGTCCCCGACCACCAGCGGTGAACTGACAAACCCCAGTTCGGGCAGCGGGGTCTTGTACCGGGCGTGGAAATCCGCTCGCCACTGCTCGGTGCCGGACTTGTGATCCAGGCAGACAAGCAAATCGGGCATGCCGGCCACGAAGAGCTGTTTGCCGTCGAGGGTCGGCGTGGCACGAATCCAACTCCCCATGCTGGTGCCCAGCCCGGCAACTTTCATGGCTCCTTCCCACTCGGCCTTCCACACCTGCTTGCCGCTCCGGCGATCCAGGGCACGAACGCCTTCAAACTTCTTGTCACGGGTATATGTCACGAACACGCGATCAGCCGAGACAACCGGGCCCGAGTAACTCGGGGGAAGCTCGACCCGCCACCGCTGCACCAGGGTCGCCCCCTGGAGATCATCGGGCCACGTCCCGCTGCTCACGCGGCCGTCCCTGTGTGGGCCGCGCCACTGGGGCCAGGTTTCCTCACCAGCCTGGAGTGAACTTTCGGTCGCACCGATCAGCACAACACCAGCCAAAAACCCCGAGACCATCAACCTCGCAATCGCCATCTGTGTTCTCCCAGTTTGTCCCAGTCGAGACGACCGAATGATCCTGATCGGTCTGCCACATGATGTCCATTCGACCGGATCCTCTGCAAACGCACCGATCCCTTCGTCACCAAGCTCACTGCAAGTTGGGCATGACAACCGGAACAGTTGACCCGGCTGGCCGCCTCATTTCCACTAGTCATGCTCCAGGAACGGCACCAACTCGTTTTCCGGAACCTCCACATGAAGTTGCCCGTTGGCTTGCTCGTTGTCGTCTTCGCCCAGTCGGTCGCCGCCGCCGCCGACTACACGGTCAAAGACAGCCCCCAGCAGATCACCATCACCACTCCCCATCTCGAGGCCGCAATCCGCAAGACGGGGTACGTCAGTGGGGTTTATCGGCAGACTTTTCTGGACCGAAAAACCGGGTTCCGCGATGCGGGCTACGGACTCGACATCGCCGACTGGATCATGGAACCCGGCAGTGACAAGGCCTACCGCAACCGGCTCAACAAGGAACTCATTTACCGCTTCGGCAACGCCTACCATGGAAACACTCCCAAGCGGAGCATCGAGGGGCCCCAGATCTGCACCCAGGCAAAAACGCTCACCCCGCGAGTGATTCGTGGAAAAGACTTCGTCGCCATCGAACAGACATTCCGTTACCGGACCGCCGCGCCGGGCAAAAAGACCGGCTCACTGTGGACCCAGCGAATCGTCTTTCCCACCGGCACACGGTATTTCGTTTCGATGGACCGCATCGACGCTGTGAATTCCAGCGACGCGATGTTTCTCCGGCTCGACATGCCCGGTCACATCCAGCACAACAAGGGCGACTCATTCAGCGAGATCTACCTCAGTTATCACGGTCGCATTCCCGCTCGCGAGTTCTTCCAGAACTTCGCACCCGACGAGAAGTTCAACTACCGACGCGACAAGAACAAAAAGCCAAAACGGTTCATCCGCGCCTACCGTCTCCGCGATCGTTCGACCGGAAAACCCGGCCCCTGGCTGGCGGGAATGACGCTGGACCCATCGGTCGTCCACGAGGCCTGGTGCCACCAACGAAACTACGTCTGCATGATCCACGAATTCGGTGGACGACCGGTCAAGGCCGGAGGACATTTCCAGGCGGCATTCATCGTCGGCTACTTTGACTCCATCGCTGAAATGGAGAAGGTCTACGACCGCCATGCGTGCCACACCGGACTGAAAGTCAGCCCGGCGGGCTGGAAACTGACTCGCTGAATGACACCGTCTCCACGGCAGTGAGAATGCCGAGCCTGCAGTCCCCAGGGCCACTGTTGCCTCCCCTCGATGAGCCATGACATGAAACACCGACGACTGAACGCCTCTCTCCTGGGACTCTTGGCCGGGATCGCGACGAGTGCTGCTGTCCAGGGGGCCGAGACTGTCTCGGTGGGAACGACTCCCGAGTTGTTCGTGGACAACCACCTGGTCGAAACCCTGGACGGATTGAAACGGGTCGTTCAACAGCCACGCCGCGTTTCTCGTCATCCGATTCTCACGGCCGAACACCCGTGGGAAGGACGCGTTCTGCAAATGCCCTGCGTGCTCTGGGATCCACTCCAGAAAATCTTTCACATGTATTACTGGGCTGCCGGCAAGAACGTCACCTACACCTGCTACGCGCGGTCGAAGGATGGAACCAAGTGGAAGAAGCCCACCCTGGGACTGCACACCGGCCCCGGCGGATCCAAACAGAACAACATCGTTCTTCGCGGGACCGGCCGAGTCGCACGAACGCGTTACGTGGTACTCAACCCCCGGACCGATGATCCCCAGCGACGTTTTCTGGCGCTCTACATTGACAACGTACCGGGACTGACAGAATTTGCCGCATCGTCTCCGGATGGCCTGCACTGGACGACCGAGAAGACAATCGGCGACCTGCGACACGTGCGTGGCGGCCACACGAGCAGCAATCCACCGTTTTTCCTGATCGAACAGCAGTGGGGCACGGACCCCGGAGACGGTCACCGGTACCGGGCCATCTGGCGGACCGAAAGCCGGGACATGAAGACGTGGACCGGTGGCCGACTGGTGATCGAGCGACTGGCCGACGACGATCCCAACCTGGAGTTCTACCATGCCTGCTCTCACTTTCTCGGGACATCGACCTACCGCGGCATGCACCTGGGATACCTGTACCTCTTTCACTCGAGCCCGACCAGGGGCGTCCGGCCGGATGGTGTCCGGCTCGAAGGAACCGTCGACACCGCGTTGATCAGCAGTCGCGACACGATCCACTGGACACGAGTGGATCGAAGGCGACGCTTTCTCCCACTGGGACCGGCCGGGTCGTGGGACGCCGGCATGAATTACGTCGCCCCCGAAGTGATCGTCGGCCGGCGGATGCACTTCTACTATTCGGGGTGGAAATTCACCCACGGGGCCACCAACAACTCGGCCGGCATCGGATTGGCAACGCTGCCGCTGGACCGGATCGTCTCGATCGAACCCGAGACCACACGAGGTGCACTGACAACCCGCTTGATGAAATTCCAGGGTGAACGACTCGAGGTCAACGTCGACGCCGACGATGGCCACCTCAAGGTCGAAGTTCTTGACGAGGCCGGGCAGGTCATCCCGGGCTTTGACGTCGGCGCGTGCCGGACCATCTCGAGCGACTCACCACATCGGCGAGTGCGGTGGCGCAGGCAGAAACTGAAGCAACTGGCTGGCCAGCCGATCCGACTGAGATTCCATCTGGCAGAAGACTGCAGGCTGTTTGGCTTTCGCTGCCGATGAACCTGTTCTGCTCATCCCAGCGAGGACATTTCCTTCTGGGCCTGTATCCAGAACTCGATCTTTGACCGGGTCGGGAAACCGGCGATCATCAGGATCACCACGAACCCGGCCGTTCCCAGGGACCACCAACTCTGCTCCGCCTGCAACGCAACGATGTTGATGAAGGCGGCACCTTCGAGTAGCGCGAGCTTGATGATCAGGCGAGTCTGGTAAACCCCCAGGAATTGCTGCGTCGAACTGGTCTCTTTCAGTGTTCCGATCATCCCCGGAACAATGACACTCATCACAATCGTGACGGCCGCAAATCCCAGGCCGATCTTCCCCAGAAGTTCCAGTGAGTCGCTGGCCCCCTGGAAAGTCGCCAGGACGACCGCCGCAAACACCGCTGGCCCGAGCACAAGCGCCACGGCAATGATCTGCATGGTCCGCAGATGTCCCCTCCACTCGGGATCCAGTTTTGGGCCATGGTCGTGTGTTTCCATTCTGCACTCTCCAACACCTTCACCACAGGCACCACCAAGCCTGTTGAGCATCAATCCACCATTACACTACATAGGCAGAGGTTTCGGTTCACCGAAAAAGCTCTGTCCGAGGCTCAAATCGGACGTCGTCGTCCAGCGGAAAAATCGGTCGCGGCGTCAAGGTGTGGCCGAGACTGTTCAGGTTGGCGCTGGTCGCACCGGGAGCATCCACGTTCAACAGCAGGCCACACCACTCCGCAAACATGTGGGGCTCACAGTGAGGGGATTTGACAACCACGGCATCGAATCGCCGAGGATCACAGCCATGGGCATAGAACAATGATCGGTCAAACAGGCTGACCGGCCGTGTGGTGACGACCCAGGTAACGGTCTCCGACTCGATGACAGCCGTATCTCCGGCACGCCAATGCTGGCCAAACGTTTCACTCCGAATATTGCCATCCGAGAGCATGCGAACCCTGCCGTTGAGCGACAGGGGCGTGAACCGACCGGGATCCTGACTCCCCCCCAGGGTGACCGCGACCTCACCGCCAATCCCGGCAGCCAGCGCGGCCCGGACAGCCGGCGGATCGACAATCGGTGCCAGCACCGTCCCGTCGTAGCCGGCTTCCAGTAATGCGGCCACGATGGCATTGCTGTCGCCAGAAGCTCCCGAACTGGTCGCGTCGGCCGCATCGGTCAGAACTACCGTCCCCTCGGCACCAAGGGCCTGTTCGACCGATTCCTCCAGCGACAGCAGCGGGACCTGCATCGCCTCGTGATACTGCCAGAACAACTCGGCCAGTTGCGAGGCCAGTTTTTCGGCCATTTCCGCGTCACCGTCGGTCACGACGAGACTGTTGGTTCTCAGGTCCGGCACATCCGTGAAGGGATTGCCGATCATCATTCCGGCAGCCAGGCCAACCGGGGACGATTCGATCTCCTGGCAAAGACGAATGCACTCACCGAACCGTCCGGATTCGGTGATCAGTTCATCTCCCCGCACCAGGGCCGGAATCTTCACACGAGCCGTCACCGGACTCACCTCCCCGTCGAGGATTCTCAGCAACAACCGGGCGGCACGTTCACCGGTCGTCCCCATGTCAACATGTGGATACGTGTGATAGAGCACGATGGCATCGCTGTGACTGATCATGCGATCGGTCAGGATGCCATGAAGGTCCAGAGAGACAACCAGCGGGATGTCGTTGCCGAGAATCCGCCGAGCCTCGGCAAGCAAATGCCCTTCCGGATCCGGTTCCCCCTCGGCGGACATCGCTCCATGAAGACAGAAATAGGCAGCATCGACCCGGGAGTTGTCCTCCAGTGAGGCGACCAGATCATCTCTCAGCGATGCCCAGTCAGCCGCCTGGAGTGTACCGCCCGAGGTGATCGCCTTGGCCCCCATCGTGGGTACCATCTCGATCCCCTCTTCGGCCTCGAAGACCGAAAGAGCTCCACCAATCTCGTCGTCGATGGACCGCCGATCGTCGAGCCATTCCTGGCCGTGTCCGATGTTGAAGTCGTCGATCGTGCTGGGGACAGGATTGAACGACGAAACCTCCTGCATGCAGGAAAAAATCAGAATCCGGCGTTTTGGTTCGCCCATTGTCATCTCACATGGAAATGGAGTTCTTGGCACGTTCTCGCGCCGCGCCTGGTCATGCCTCCGCCCGTGAACCCGCAAGAGAACGTCGAACTGTACACGGTATCGTGACGACCATCGAGAGACACGAACGTCTGTCCGTGACATCCGTCTCGCGGTCAACGATGATGTCGGGCTGGTTCTCTTCCCAGATGTTGATTTCATGCGTTCGGGGCCTCCCCATGTCCACTCTGCGACTGGCCGTGATTGGCGCCGGCGTGGTCGGGCGATCTCATGCACAAAGGATCGCCGGGGCCTCGTTTTGCTCGCTGGCTGGCATCTGTGACAACGATCCGAACCGTCGCAACGTGGCGACTGAACACAACAGCGGCTTTTACGCCGACACGGACATCCTGCTGCAACAGGAGTCACCGGACGGCGTGATCATCGCCACGCCGAACGCGTCCCACGGCCGGCTGGCATCGGAATGCCTTGCTCGTGGAGTACCCGTCCTGGTCGAAAAACCAATTTCGGACTTGCTCGAAAGTGCCCACGACATCGTGACAGCCTCCGATCAGGCAGGAGTCCCCGTCCTGGTTGGTCACCATCGCCGCCACAGCACCGCCGTCCGCCGGACGAAACAGTTGCTGGAAAACCACGCCATCGGCGAACTGATCGCCCTGTCACTGATGTGGGCCCTGAAGAAACCCGACGACTACTTCGACGTCGACTGGCGATCTCGACCGCCTGGGGGCGGGCCGGTGCTGATCAACCTGATCCACGAACTCGACACGCTTCGCTTTCTCTGCGGCGAAATCGACCGCGTCTACGCCCAGGCCAGTTCGCAGACACGACAGTTGGAGGTCGAAGACACGGTCAGCATCTCGCTTTCGCTCCGATCGGGCGTGATCGCCACCTTGCTGGCCTGCGACAGCACCCCATCCCCGTGGTCCTACGAAGCCACGACCCACGAAAACCCCCTCTATTTTGAGTCCACGGAAAACTGCTATCACTTCCTCGGTACCGAAGGTGGACTGGCCTTTCCACGTCTGGAGATCTGGCGGCACGACGACCCCAGTGCCGTCGGCTGGCAACATCCTCTGACCCGACACACGGAAGAAATTGGCACCAGAGATCCTCTCGACACTCAACTCGAACACTTCTGTGACGTCATCCGAGGTGACGTCCAGCCCCTGGTCGACGCACGCGACGCCACGCGAAGTCTCGCCGTTGCTCATGCGGTGCTGGAGTCGATCCAGACTCAGCAGCCGGTCACAGTGGTTCCTTAACACCTTCCCGCCTTGCCATGGCGACTGCCGATGTCACTGACAGATCCCCAACTGAACGAATTCCACGAAAAGGGATTCCTGTTTTTCCCCGGCCGTCTCGAAGCCGCACGCACTCTCGAACTTCAGCAGGCACTCGAGACGGTGCTCGAGCGACGCGGCCCGGAGGTCATTCGTGAAGAATCCGGCGGGACGTCCGCACGCCTGGTCTTTGGTGCTCACCAGTATTCCGAACCGTTCGGTCGACTGGCGTCATCGCCGGATTTCGTCTCACCAGTCGGCCGGATTCTCGAGGACGAAATCTATCTGCACCAGAGTCGGATCAACCCCAAGATGGGCATGGGGCAGGGGGGGGCCTGGACCTGGCACCAGGACTACCCGCCCTGGAAGACCATTGACGGCATGGCTCAACCTCGATGCATCGTGGCTGCCGTCTTCCTGGACGCCTGCACGCCGGTCAATTCCCCGCTGTTGCTGATCCCCGGCTCGCACAATCATGGCCTGCTGGACTCTCAACCGATGACCGAATCTTCGCGTCACGGTTACGATCTGCACGCGATCACGACCACCGACGTGGAGCAACTGGCCGACGAGCACGGCATCGAGCCGCTCATCGGCCCGGCGGGTTCTGTCGCGCTGATTCACTGCAACCTGGTCCACGGATCGGCCAACAACGTTTCCCCATGGCGACGAGCCATCCTCTACCTGGTCTACAACGCCGTCAGCAATGCCTGTACCGGTACATCACGGCCGTGGTACCAGAACAACCGTGACTTCACCTCGTTGTCGCAGGTCGGCAATCCCGAGTAAATTGCCATGAATCGAACGTTCCCATCAGGACGCACGCCGGGCACCAGCCCGTCCGTGTTTGCCGGAGCGAAACACCAATCTGTGACAGGGACCGGACGTTCCACAGATCTCCGCAGTATTTGAAGGACAGAACCATGCGCATCGTCATGCTGCCCCTGTTGATCTTGTGTGGAGTCCCAACACTCTCCCCGGCCGGGGATGTTGATCGTCAAGTCGCCAAGCGAGGCTTCTTTTATCCGGGGTATCAACAACTCGAACATCCGTTCGAGAAACCGGGCAAACAACACTGGGTGGCCACCGATGGAGACGATGCCGGACCGGGAACCAAGGCGGCTCCCTGGAAAACCCTCGGGCACGCGGCCAAGACCATCAAGGGTGGCGACGTGGTCAACATTCTGCCGGGTCTCTACCTGTTCCACGGCGGTTTTGGCCCGGCCGGACCCAACGAGGACAAGAAGACACTCTACCGGGCAGCCGACCCGTCATTCCGCAGTGGACGTGTGGTGGTTTCGGCCGACAAGACCTTTGCCAGCCCCAACTGGAGCTTGTCGGACAATCTCAGCATCCAGGGACTGTGGATCGGTGGAAGTTTCGCGAACGCTCATAAGAAGGGCGGCGGCAGCTACAGTTCACGCAACAGCGAGATCGTCGGCTGCACGTTCTTCAATGCCGCGGGATTTGCCGGGGGGCCGGCCTACGACTGGCTGTTCCAGGACAATCGCATGGTCCACCAGGGAAAGGGCACTCACGGGCACAGCATGTACATGGCCGGTGGCATACGACACGACCTGCCGTGGAACAGTCGCAACCTGCGTGTGCTGGGCAACACGCTGGTTGCCGGCGAAGGTTATGGGTTTCACTGCTGGCATTCTCCGGTCAGCGCCACAATTGCCGGCAATTTCAGTTCGGGAAGCTACTGGAGCATCGTCTTGCAGGGTCCCAACCACTCGTGCCACCACAACGTGTTCTGGCGGCCGCGTGGGAATGTCGGTGGTGGTGACAAGGGCATCGTGGGATTCAACGGATGGCTGCCGGCACGATTGCGACGGTTCGATCACCTCGTGTTCGGTTCTCCACACCCCGTCTGGCAGGTCGGCTACCCGCCGATTCGCTCCAAGCGAACCGTCGAGAAGATCTACCTGCAGTACGACGCGAGGATTCTCGGCGTACCCGCCAACCAGCACTTCCTGCTCAGCGGCAAAACCTGGACCGGAAAACTGGACCTCCCCAAGACGCGGGGTGTGGCGGCGACAATTCCCGAGCCTGCCGCCGGAGCCGTCCGGCCGGACTTCTTCCCTCGCACCGCCGAGGAAATTGACGCCGCTGTAGCAGCAATCAGCAAATACTTCCGTGAACACGACCCGCTCCAGGTCAGCCGTGACAAGAGCGACCGACTGGAGCAATTCTTCGATGTCCTGAAGGTCCGGTATCACACGACGCCCGAGGACTACGCCACATTTCCTCCCATGGCACAGGACAAGGATGACGGCACCTACGGGAAGCACTAAACCGCGACAACTTCTCTTGAGGCTCAAACGGGATGAAAATTGGTCTTTCAGTCCACCGCCTGTCCGTTCTCGGGTTCGTTTTGTTCTGGACCACCGCAACTGTTGGCCAGGACATCAACCCACGAAAGCAACGAAAGCAACGAAACAGCCAGCTTCAACGGTTGCCGGACATCTCCAGATTCGACCGGAAGAAGTCCGGTCGTTTCATCGTCGACCTGGACGTCGTCCGAACAGGTCACCCGTACAAGGGAACCAATGCGACAAAACCGCATTCGGGTGCGCACGTCTATTTCCGGATTCCCGACAAGCCGATTCCGGCCGGGAATGTCCGCGCGTTCCCGGCCATCTATGCGGTCGCCGACGGCTACGTCTCCCGAATCGACGAGTATTTCAAGCTGCGTCCGATCTTCAACAGAGCCCTCGGAAAACGGATCGCCAATCATCGCTACGGAGTGACACTCACCATCGCTCGCAAGGATGGAGCGGCCGTGAATTTCCACTACAGCATCGAACCGATGATCGACCCCGGTGATCCCGATTTCTACAAACCGTTCATCCTCGTCAAGCGGGGGCAGCGTGTGAAGAAAGGAGACGTCATCGCCCGGATGTACATTCCTCCGCGACGAGAATTCGCTCAGCACACACACATTCACTTCAACCTGATGGACACCGGCAAACGACAGTTCATGGCTCCCACAATCTTCACGGACGAGATCGCGGCTCGATTCCATCGCGTCTGGGGAAAACGCGGACTGGACGGAACAACCCGTATCCCACCATGCATCGGATATCGGCTGTCCGCCCCCGAAAACCCGTTCGGCACCGGTGCCAAGAAGCAGCTCTGAGTGCCGCCGTCCGCGACACTGTCCTTCCGCGGACCGCACGTCCCCGACGGGCGAGGTCAGCCAAAGAGCCCGAGAAGCGGGCGAGCGGTTGTCAGCGGGAAGGGTCGCCCCAGGTGATCGGTCAGTTCGAAGTCGGCAGGAACACCCAACGCGTGATAAATCGTGGCTGCCACCTCTTCGGGACTCACGGCGTCACGTACGGGGTAGGCCGCCGTGCTGTCCGAGGCGCCGTGAACCAAACCACCTCGAATGCCGGACCCCGCCAGGGTGATCGAAAAACACCCGGGCCAGTGGTCACGACCGGCATTGGCGTTGATCTTGGGGGTCCGGCCGAATTCCCCGATCACCGCAACGAGTGTCTCGTCAAGCAACCCTCGAGATTCCAGGTCATCGAGCAAAGCCGTATAGCCCTGGTCGAACACCGGCAACAGCTTCTTGTGTTTGACGAAGTTGTCCTGGTGGGTGTCCCAGTGATCTGCCACTCGCGGCTCGTAGTCACGAGCCCAGTTGACCGTCACCAGGCGGACGCCGGATTCCACCAGCCGGCGTGCCAGCAAGCATCCCTGGCCAAAGGGCGTCATGCCATACTGGTCTCGCAAACCGGTGGCCTCACGGGTCAGATCGAAGGCATTCAACGCCTCCGGAGAATTGACCACGCGGATCGCCTTCTCCTGGAACCGGGTCACGCTCCGCACCGACTGAACGTGATCGAGCCGACGACGCAACTGATCCAGCCGACCCAGCAATGACGTGCGTTCATCAAAACGTCTGCCGACGTTGATGCCACCGGTGGGAAACGGGTTGAAATCCGGCTGCGAGGGATCGTCGGTCACGAACATCGGGTCGAGATGATTCCCGATGAATCCCGCGAAGAATCCCGGGAAGATGTGGCCCAGCGGGATCTCGTTGCCGGGTGCATTGAGACTGACTCCGGCTGGCAGCACCGAGGACTGGCGATGAATCAGGTTCATCGTCGCACCGAAACAGGGAAAATCGTCCGGCAGGTTCGTCGGGTTCGTGTTGGGGCGCCGGTGCCGCACACCGGTCTGCATATAGTGCATCGCGACGGTGTGGGTGCTGTCGGGATGGGTGACGCTGCGGATGAGTGCAAATCGATCGGCCATGCCGGCGATTTTCGGGATGTGCTCCCCGAACTGCGTTCCCGGCACGCTGGTGCTGATCGGGTTGAAAGGCCCGCGAACTTCCTCGCTCGAATCGGGCTTCAGGTCCCAGATGTCCTGGTGGGCCGGAGCCCCGAACATGAAGCAGAAGATGCACGACTTGGCTCGACCGAACGTGCTCGAGGTTTCCTTTTCGGCCTGTTCGGCCCTGAGCAGGTCCGGGAGCATCAGTCCCATCGAGGACAACCCCCCGGCCCGTAGCCACTCCCGGCGAGTGACGCCTTCGCACAATCGGGCCGGATTCATGTCCAACGAGAGCACAGCAGCGCCCCGAACGGATGGAATTTGCCTCAGACCGATGCATTGTCTGGATGTTGACCAGACCGTGTCAACCGGGGATTCCCGGCGAAGATGTGAGAGCGGCCGGCCTCAAAGGAATCTCGGAAACGGATCACCTGCTCGACGGGGTCGGTTCCGTCAAACGGTCAAGCGACACCGGACTTCTGCCCGCCAAAGCAGTAAAGCAGGACGATGGCGGCGCCTGGTGGCCTCGCTCTCACTGAACGTTTTTCGGTGACTCGGTCATGTGCATACTGAGCACCGTTGCATTGCGAATATCCACCTGGGCTTTGACGATCGCCAGAAATCCGTAAATCAGCCCCAGCACGACCAGGGAACCAACGATGAAAAACACGCCCATCGCCGCTTCGGCCATCCCCAACATAAAACTGAGGCGGAAGAGCTTGAGTGTGGCATACAAGGTCACCAATCCCGTGATGCATCCCAGGGCGGCGACGATCTGAGAGGCAACTCTGACGAAGGCGTACAACTTCGGCATTTTCATCTGCATTTCCATTTGCGTCTCCTTCGATTCTTTCAGGACGAATTGGCGAATGGCGAAATCAGCGGGCAGCACAATTCCCGCAGATGCCATACTGAGAGGAACGAAGAATCCTTCAGCAAGATCACACAAAATGGACAATTCCCTTTTCAGACAGGGCTGCGGAGAGGTGGAACCAAGATGTCGCTGAAACGCGTATTCGTTCTGACATCACTCGCCATGATTGCCTTTGCAGGGAACTCGCTCCTGTGCCGGATGGCACTCAGGAGTTCACAGATCGACCCGGCAAGTTTCACGTCGATTCGGATCCTCTCCGGTGCAGTGGTGCTGTTCCTGGTCACTCGGACACGTCATGTCTCAACAGCCGGTTCGGGCGACTGGTCATCAGCACTGGCACTCTTCGGCTACGCTGCCGGGTTCTCCTACGCCTATGTCGACCTGCCTGCAGGGATCGGCGCGTTGCTGCTTTTCGGAGCGGTCCAGGTGACGATGGTCGGCTACGGGCTCACGACAGGAGAACGTCTGGTCGTTCGACAGTCGTCCGGCCTGGTCCTGGCACTGGCTGGACTGGTGGGCCTGCTGCTGCCCGGCCTGTCGGCACCGCCTCCTGGAGGTGCCGCATTGATGATCGGAGCGGGAGTCGCCTGGGGGATCTACTCCATCCGGGGCAAGACGAAAGGAGATGCGACCTGCAAGACAGCCGGCAACTTCCTTAGAGCAGCCCCATTGGCGTTGGGATTGAACCTGGCAATGCTCCCCTCGACCCGGCCAGCGACTCTCGGAATCACGTGCGCGGTGGCCTCAGGAGCACTGACGTCCGGAATCGGTTACGCGATCTGGTATTCAGCGATCCGGGGACTCAAGGCGACCCAGGCAGCAACGGTCCAATTGAGCGTGCCAGTCATTGCCGCAGTTGGAGGCATTGTCTTTCTCGGTGAGACCCTCTCGGCACGCCTTCTGGTTGCTTCGATGGCCATTCTCGGTGGCGTCGCACTGGTTGTCATAGACAAGCCAGTTTCCCGGTGACCCGCTGGAGAAATCGGGTTTCCCGGAGTTGCACAATTCGCCGGCACGATCTCGCCCGAACCGCTACGAAGCCATCGGTGATGAAAGCACCGACTCGGATGGCCCCATCTGAACGGCTGCGGCTATCATGACCGTGTCTCAAAGAGCACACTCGGAGAGGACGCGATGCTCAGCGTGCTGGGGTCTCCCAAACGGGCCTGTGACGGAATCGTCCGGCGTGATCTTCTCCGCGCCGGAACGCTCGGGCTGCTCGGCGGAATGACGTTGCCGCAGTTGTTGCGGGCCGAGCAGGCTGTTGCTGGCCGCGACCGCACAACCCGCCGCCGTCACCACGTTCAGGAAGGTTGGCTGCAGCCCGGAAAGGCGAAGTCGGTCATCCTGTTGTACCTCTTCGGCGGCCCGGCAACCCAGGACATGTTCGACCTGAAACCGGATGGGCCCAGGGAATCGCGGGGCGAGTTTGCGCCCATCAGCAGTTCGGTGCCCGGATTTGACATCAGCGAACATCTGCCGCTGTCGGCACGATGGACGAGCCGGTCGGCCATCGTGCGTTCGGTCCACCACGAGGCGGGCTGCCACAACGGCATCCCAAGCCTGACCGGATTCAATGGCACCTCGAAGTCGGGCAACCCGGACTTCGAGAGTCCACAGGATCCGCCCAGCATGGGTTCGGTCTGCGACTACGTGGGACTGGGTGACGACACTCAGATGCCGACTTACGTCCACATGCCCAACTACATGGGCTGGGGTCGCGGTTTTTATCGGGCGGGTGCAAGAGGCGGCTTCATCGGCAAGCAATTCGATCCGCTGTACACCGTCTGTCAGCCGACGGTCGAGAAGCCCGCGCATCGCGACGTGTCGCAAGTCGTCTGCGGCACGCCGAAGTTGCCGAACCTGAATCCGGAAATCAGCGTCGACCGTTTGAACCTCCGACATTCACTGCGAGAACAAATCGACAACAAGCTGCGAGAGTTCGGTGGATCGCCGGCCGTCCGGGCACACGACAAACAATACCAACAGGCTTTCAGTCTGCTGACCTCCTCCGAATGCCGAAAGGCGTTCGACCTCCAGGCTGCCCACCCGAAACAGCGCGAACGTTATGGCCCGTCACTGTTTGGCGAAAGTGTCTTGATCGCCCGACGCCTGGTGCAGGCGGGAGCACGATTCGTCACCGCGTGTTGGGAAAACTACTGGATCTCAAACGGGATCGCGGCCAAGAGCCCCGGCGACATCGACTACAACGCCTGGGACACGCACACCCTGAACTTCAAGCTGCTGCGAGAGCTGAATCTGCCGGTGTTTGACCAGGCCTATTCCGCCCTGATGGAAGACCTTGACCGCACCGGACTGCTCGACGAAACGCTGGTCGTGGTCATGGGAGAAATGGGCCGGACTCCGAAGGTCAACAAAAAGGCGGGCCGCGATCACTGGACGCACTGCTACTCGGTACTTTTCAGCGGTGCGGGGATCCGCGGCGGCACGGTTTGCGGCAGTTCAGACGCACGTGCCGCCTTCCCCGCCTCGAACCCCGTCACGCCGGCCGACATCGTCTCGACCATCTACCGCTGCCTGGGCATCAACCCGGAGACCCCGGTCTACGAGCCCAACAGCCGCCCGGTCCCCATCCATCATGGTGGCAAGCCCATCGAGGCGATTTTGGCATAGCTGGCGAGGGTGGCGTGCACCTCGCGGCCTGCCTGACCTGAGGCATTCGCCCGGCAACGACGACAGGCCCTTCGGCGATCTCGCGTGACCGGTATCAGGCCGTTTTGCGATCCCATGGCCTCAACGATATTCTGGGTAGCCGCATCACCGCTCCGCTGGTGTCGCGGAGTTCTCGACAGTGCACCTCGTCGCTGCTGGAAAGATGACGACGGAGGCACTCGAATGCTAACGGCCAACCACATCGCATTGCACACGAGTCACTATCCGTCGCCCCCTTGTTGCCAATCACCACCAGCCTCCAATGACCGCCCCGTTCGAAAACCAGGTCCGCGTCGAATACGTCCGCGTCCCAATGCGTGACGGCGTCCAACTGTGCGCCAAGATCACTCGCCCGGAAGCCGCCGGTTCTTTTCCGGCGATCATGGAGTACAACCCGTATCGCCGACTCCGAAAACCGCTGCCCGACTACGGTGATGAATACCCGCCTTCGGTACCGTACCTGGCCGAGCGGGGATACGCGGTCGTTCAGTTTGATGTCCGTGGCACGGGAAATTCGGGAGGCTTCACGACCGACATCTACAACGACGACGAACGGCAAGACGCTTACGACATGGTCGGCTGGATTGCTGATCAACCGTGGTGCAGTGGCAACGTCGGCATGATCGGCAAGTCGTACAGTGCCGTCGTCCAGTGGCAGGTCGCTGTCGAAAACCCTCCCGCACTCAAGGCGATCATCGTCCGATCGGCCAACGACGACGTCTACACCGAATGGGTCTATCCGGGTGGCTGCCTGCGGCCCTACATGTTCGACAGCTACTCGGCCCACATGAACACGTGGAACTTCGCACCACCGGACCCGGATGTCGTCGGCGAACAGTGGGAGACGTTGTGGCAAGAGCGGCTCGAGAACAGCGCCCCGTGGGGAATCGGCTACATCTCCAATCCGCTTCAAGGGCCGTATTGGCAAGACCGCTCGTTGTCTGCCGATTATGGGCGGGTGAAATGCGCCGTGATGGTGATCGGCGGATGGTCCGACTGCTATCCCACCGCGCTGTTGCGGGCTTTCGAAAACCTGCAATGCCCCAAGAAAGCGCTGGTCGGCCCCTGGGGCCACTGGTATGGCGAGGAACCTGTCGCGGTGCCCGGGCCACGAGTGGACACTCGGCCGATTTATCACCGGTGGTTTGACCACTGGTTGAAGGACATCGACAACGGCGTCATGGAGGAACCGCCCGTCACGCTGTTCGTTCGCCGGCACAGCCCTTCGGCCGCCCGCATGGCTCTCGAAGAACCGGGTGAGTGGAGAAGTGAAAACGAGTGGCCGCTGGCCCGGCAGCAGGATCGCTTGCTGTACCTGGGTGCGGAGAGCCTCGACGAGTCAGCCGCGGACGTGGAAGATCGGGACGATTTCCCCTACTTCGCGGGCTCTGGAATCTCATCGGGGATTCACTGGGGCGGTGGAATCATGCCGTGGGGGACACCGCTCGACCAGCGCCTCGACGACGCGAACTGTGTTGCCTACACCTCCGCCCCGCTGGAGGACGACATCGAAGTCACTGGCACCCCGATCGCAAAACTCTACGTTTCATCAACCGCCCGGGTGGCATACTTCCGCGTGAAGTTGATTGACGTCGCCCCCGACGGAACCGCAAAGCTCGTGCGGTACGGCGGCTTGAACGCCACGCATCGCCAGTCACACACCCAACCAGAACCGTTGGCACCAGGCGACGTCTATGAACTCGACGTCCCGCTGAAAGCGATGTCCTACGTCTTCGAGCGAGGACATCGCTTACGAGTCAGCATCGCCGGAGCTGACTTCCAGAACGCCTGGCCTGTTGGCGAGCCAGGAGTTCATACCATTCACCGCGGTGGTGGCCAGGCATCCCATATCGTGTTACCGATCATTCCACACAACGCCTCCCCCATGCCCACTCCGAACCTGGAACAACTCCCACCAGCCGATCCTGAACAATTGCCGACATCAACCGAGTACTCGATCACCCAGGACATGGCTGAACAAACGGCGACCCTCCACCTGGGTGTGGAGTCCGGGGACGCAGACAACCGGTTGCAGGTGAAGTCCGCTTTCACCGTCGACAACCAATCGCCGGCGACCGCCGTTCTTGACGCCAAGGGCCATTTCCGGATTCGGCGGCCTCAATTTGACATTGCAATACACTCCGACGAACAGACATGTAGCGACGCCGAGTCGTTTCATCACACCGTACAGGTTCGTATCACCCGAGACGGCAAGCTTTGTTTCGAAAAGGACTGGTCTGTCGTCATTCCACGCCAACTGAATTGACGGCAACGACCGGGATGTCAACCAGCAGCCAGTCAAAGAGAAGGACAGCGAATCCACCATGCATGACACAGCGGACGCGGTCGTGATCGGGGGAGGGATCCTCGGCGCGAGCACCGCTCATTTTCTGGCCAAGAAGGGCTTCGGGCAGATCATCCTGCTCGAGCAGCGAACCCTGGCCGCAGTGAGCACGGGCCATTCGGCCGCAGCGATCCGGACGTTTTATTCGAATCCGGTGACAGTACAACTCGCTCAACGTGCCGTGGAGATGTTTTCGAACGGAGAAGAGGAACTTGGTGGTGACTGTGACTTTCGGCAAATCGGTTACCTGGCTCTACTCGACGAGGCGGGAATCGAAGCTGGAAAGACCGTGGTCCAACTGCAACGAGAGCACGGGATCCGAATCGAAGAATTGACGCCCGCAGATCTGTCCGACCGTCTGCCGATGGTCAACCTTGACGACATCTCCTACGCGATACTCGAACCGGATTCCGGATTCGCCGACCCGAAGAAAACCACGCGCAATCTTGTTGAGAGCGCGAGCGAATGGGGGCTCACAGCGCACGAGGGTGTCGGTGCCCGATCCATTACGCTCACAAACGGTCGCGTGTCGGCTGTCGAAACCGACAACGGTCCAATCCAGACGCCCGTGGTCATCAACGCGGCCGGAGGGTGGGGCCGGCAACTGGGACTGACCATCGGGCTCAACTACTCGTTTCGGTGGAGCCGAGAGTACGACGTCGTCCTGAACGTCCCGTTCGACACCGCCGATTACCCGTGGCTGACCGACCCGCAACTTTGCGTTTACAGCCGCCCGGCCGGACCGCGACAGTTGCTCGTCGGACTTGGTTTCCCCAAGGAAATCGAGCCACTGGACATCGACAATTACGATACGACGGTTGACGACGCATCTCGACATCGCGTCGAAGAGAAGATCTTCCAGCGCGTCCCGTCGACACGAGAAGGCAGCTTCGATCACGGATGGGCTTCGATGTACACGATCAGCGATGACTGGCATCCCCTGGTCGGACCGGAACCGGAGATCCCCGGTTACTTCGCCTGCCTGGCGGGGAATGGCCATTGCTTCAAGCTGGGCCCGCCGCTCGGCGAAGCATTGGCCGATGTGATTACCGGCAACGCGAGCAAGATCGACATCACCGGATTGCGTCCGAGTCGATTCATCGAAGGCGACTATTTCACTTCCGCCTGGGGTTCGGGAAACCGCGCATGAGCAGCATTGACCCCATCAAGTTCGAAGTGATCCGCAACGCGTTTGTCGAAGTGACCGAGGAAATGTCGGCGGCCCTGCGTCGCAGCGCTTATTCGACGAACATCAAGACTCGCTGCGACTTTTCGTGTGCGATCTTCGATCGCAATCTGAACGTGCTGGCCCAGTCGTTCGCGCAGGCCAACCATCTTGGCTCGCTGGTTCGCATGGTTCCCCTGGCGGTCGAGGCATACGGAGCCGAGAACTTCAATCCAGGCGATGGAATCGTTTTGAATGACCCGTTTCTCGGCGGCGTGCATTTGAACGACATCACGATCATTTCACCGGTGTACTCCGAAGGCGAACTCTTCGGGTACGTGGCCAGCCTGGCCCATCACGTCGACGTTGGCGGCGGAGCGCCGGCAAGCATCGGGGCCTTCCAGGAAGTCTACCAGGAAGGCGTGATCATCCCTCCGGTCCAGCTCGTCGACGACTGGACGATCTGCGACGACGTGTTCCGGCTGATCTTGTCACAAGTCCGGGCCAAGCGGGAAACGGCCGGTGACTTTCGAGCTCAGATCGCCTCAAACAACACCGGCATCCGCCGACTGACAACATTGCTGGAGCGACATGGATCGGACGTAGTCTCCGAATACGTCACCGAGTTGATCGAATACACCGACCGCTTGACCCGGGCGGAAATCGCCAAGTTGCCACACGGCACGTATCACGCCGAGGGAGTTGTCGACAACGACGGGTTTACCGACGACCCGGTCAAGCTGGTGTGCTCGATCGTCATTGACGACGACGGTGTGCTGTTTGATCACACCGGCAGTGACCTTCAGCGACCAGCACCGGTCAACATGACCTTGTCGATGGCTTACGCCGGCGCCGCGTATGTGCTGCGGTGCATTGTCGACATCGACGTGGCAATCAACGCGGGCTTTTATCGTTCGGTACGAATGGTCGCCCCCGAAGGGACCGTCGTGAACTGCACCCCTCCCGCACCGGTTGTCGGTGGTTGGGAAACGCACACGCGGATGGTCGACGTGATGTTCAAGGCGTTGTCGCCGGCCATTCCCGACAAAGTGCCGGCCGGGACAAAGGCAATGATCTGTCACGCGGGCTTCGGCGGTGTCGACCCACGCAGTGGCGAGTTCTACTGCTTCCTGGAGACTCTCGGCGGCGGCTACGGCGGCCGGATTGCCAGCGACGGACCCGATGCCGTGCAGGCTCACGGACAGAACACCGAAAACGCTCCGATCGAAGAGACCGAGATGAGTTATCCGGTCCGGATCACCCGCTACGAACTGGTCAACGACTCCGAGGGACCGGGTGAGTTTCGCGGCGGCCTGGGACTCCGGCGCGACTACGAATTCCTGGACCACGAAGCGTCATTCACGGTTCTCTCCGACCGCGATCGCTGGGGGCCGTGGGGCCTGTTTGGCGGCGAGGCCGGACAACGGGCCTCCTACATTCTGAACCCCGACGGGGAAGCCGAGGAGCTCGGCTCGAAGGTCACGGTCCCACTGAAACCCGGAGACGTGGTCAGCTACCGCACCTGCGGCGGCGGCGGTTATGGCAGGCCATCCGAACGCGACCCCGAACGTGTCCTGCAAGATGTTCGCGAAGGCAAAGTCTCGGCAGAGCGTGCTGCCGAAGTCTATCGAGTCGCCATCAATACCGGGACGTGGACTGTCGATGAAACCAGAACGGCCGGGCTACGATCAACATGAGTTTCACACACCGACTGGGCGTCGACATCGGCGGGACATTCACCGATGCGACGTTGATTGACGAAGCGACCGGCGAAGTCCGCATCTGCAAGGTCTCGTCGACACCCGACGATCCGTCACGGGGATTCCTGGAAGCCACCGAACGGATCCTGCAGGAAGCCGGTTTGCCGTATGCCGACGTCGGTTACGTCGTTCACGGCACGACGGTTGCCACCAACGCCATCATCGAAGGCAAACTCGCCCCAACCGGATTCGTCACGACCGATGGTTTCCAGGACATGCTGGAGATCGCCCGCCAGATCCGCCCCTCGCTGTATGACGTGCATTTCGAAAAGCCGACACCACTGGTCCCGAGACACCGATGTTTCGGTGCCGCGGAACGACTCGACGCTCGCGGCAACGTGGTCGTCCCGCTCGACGAAGGCGCGTTGAGACGCACGGCCGAAGCGTTGCAGGCCGACAACATCGAATCACTGGCGGTTTGCTTCCTGCATTCCTACGTCAACGCGGATCACGAACGACGCGCGAGCGAGATTCTCCGCGAAGCGCTGCCCGATGTACGAATCTCACTGTCATCCGACATCGCGCC
>MDTE01070891.1_pt1 | contig 35781 bp, 25 predicted proteins | sample 811231 | NCBI WGS metagenome assembly MDTE01 (sample SAMN05326651, study PRJNA326480) | marine metagenome | isolation source: seawater | place: Indian Ocean: Red Sea | collected 2010
ATTCACCTTCGTTCGGGGCGACCTACTCAAGGAAGGGCTGGCCCTCAGTGAGTCGGACCGCCAGATGATCCTGTCGGAGTGCGACTCTATGTTGCATTGCGCCGCATCGGTCGACTTTGGCGCGACGCTCGAGTTTAGCCGCGAATACAACTTAGACGGCACCCGACGTGTCCTCGAACTCTGCGAGCAGATGAACCTGCGCCGCTTGGACTACATCTCGACTGCCTACGTCTCGGGCAACCGGAGCGACGTGTGCAAGGAGGACGAGCTGAGCTGTCGGGGCTTGGGCTGGGCGAACTTCTACGAGCAGAGCAAGTTCGAGTCGGAGGCTTTGGTTCGCTCTTTCCGCGAGCAGGGCAACCCAGTGTCTATCTATCGCCCCAGCACGGTTGTGGGCGACTCCCGGACCGGCGAGACGCCGAACTTCAATGTCTTGTACTGGCCCTTGCGAGTGTTTGCTCGGGGTTGGTGGAATCTGATGATTGGCTACGAGTCCACACCGGTCGACGTGGTCCCAGTGAACTATGTGGCTGACTGCATCGTGAATCTGAGCCTCAAAGGGGACAGCACGATCGGCAGGAACTATCACCTGGCCGCCGGGCCCGACAAGATCTGTCACATTCGAGACCTTGCTACCCACGCTTCCAAGTGGTTCAACCAGCCTTACCCCACGTTCGTTACGCCGGAGGATTTCGAGAAGAACATTCGGCCCAAGATGGACGCGGAGGCGACGCCTGCACTGAGGATGTTGATCAGTCAGGGCAAGGTCTACATGCCGTACTTTGTTCGTTCGCCTCTTTTTGATTGCAGCAATGTGCTCTCTGACTTGGAGGGCACCGACACGGAACCGTGTATGGCGATCTCCGACTACTTCGACACCCTATTTGCGTACTGCGTGGAGACCGACTGGGGCCGTAAGGCGCCTACGCCGGCGGGTGGAGAGGGAGCTGCGGAGGCCAACGGCGAAGCAACAGCCTGAGTCGTGTGACCCGTGCTTTAGGTCTTGTTGTGTGATTGGCAGCTGGTCGGATTTATCGGTCCAATGGTTTGACCGTCAGACCTTTGCCTTTACAGGGAAGGCGTCCCCGTGATACTAGGCAGTTCGTGGGAAGTTCTTCACGAGGCTGACATCCCTAACCCTTTGATATCAAAGAGTTTTTAAAAAGACTGAGCGTTCTGATGACGGACCGGATCCTCATCACAGGCACCGGAATGGTGACAGCCGCTGGTATCGGCATGGATGCCTGCTGGCAGACACTGCTGCGCGGTGAGAGTTGTATCGGCCCACTGACGTTGTGGGACGCTGCTGGTATGGCCAGTCAGATCGCCGGCCAGGTGTCTGGCGATCCCGATGTTCCAGCCCAGCTTGGTCCCTACCCGGTGGTGGGTCGACCCATGACCTTCGGTGTATCGGCTGCCTTGGAGGCCATGGCTCAGGCTGGGCTCGACGCTACGCTGGATATACCCCCGAGCCGACGAGCTGTGGTGGCTGCAGGCGGCTTCGATGACCAGATGCTTGTCATGATGGCTCGTGGCGTGGACACCATCCTCCCATCCGGGGAGTACTCGTTTGAGTCGGTGGATGCGGATTCCCTAGTCTCAGCCATGCAGGGCGCGGAGACTCTGCGTGAAATGGCTCGCTATTCGCAGGTGCAGTTGATGCAGGCGGTGGCTCACGAAGCAGGCGCCCAACAGGCACTCCTGGTCTCGACCGCTTGTGCTGGAGGAAGCACGGCGCTGGGGGACGCAATCAGCATGATCCGTCGGGGCGAAGTGGACATGGTTGTTTGTGTCGGCGTGGACACGTTGATTACTCGAGAGATGATGGGGGGCTTCTGCAACCTCACCGCCTTGTCGACTCGAAACGACGCACCAGAGAAAGCTTCCAGGCCTTTTGATGGCGACCGAGATGGCTTCGTAATGGGCGAAGGAGCCGCAGCCCTGGTGCTGGAACGTGAAGATTTGGCGCTGGCTCGGGGGGCTCGCCCCCTTGCGGAGTTCGCTGGGTTCGGGTATTCCGCCGACGCCTACCGGCTGACGGCCCCTCACCCCGAGGGAACCGGAATGGCGCTCGCGATGGAGCGAGCGCTCTCGGATGCTGCGATGGCGCCTGAGGAGATCGACAACGTGAACGCCCATGGCACGTCGACAGCGGCCAATGACTCGGCTGAGACCGCGGCTATCCGTGCAGTGTTTGGTCAACACGCGGACAAGCTCTGTCTCTCGGCGACGAAGTCGATGATTGGTCATCTGATCCACGGTGCAGGTGCGGTGGGCGCGGCGGTAGCGGTACGTACCATCCAGGAACAGACGGTTCATCCCACCGCCAACTACGAGACCCTGGACCCCGCTTGTGATCTGGACGTGGTTCCGGATGGACCGCGCTCCACGTCAGTGGACGGTGTCCTGGTCAATGCATTCGGATTTGGTGGACAAAATGCGAGCCTCGTCTTCCGACGTTGGTCGGGAGCGGCATAAATCAGACAACCCAAACGCCCGCAAGAGGTCTAGCGGGCATCGTCAGACATAGGAGCTGAATACAATGGCAGAACGAGCGCAGATTCTAGATGAGCTCAGGACCATCATCGTCGAGACCCGAGGTGTTGAGGACGACGAGGTCATAGAGAAGGCGACCCTCTTCGAGGATCTCGGCCTTGAGTCCATCGACTTTCTCGAGATCTCTTTCCGCATGGAAGAGAGCTTCGGCTTTCCGTTTCCGACCGATGACCTCGGCGGGATCATGAACTCCGTGACCGAGAACAGCACGACGGACGACGTCACCAAGGCACTCAACGCGCTTGAGTCAGACTTCCACATGAAGTTCGACCGAGATGCGATTGATGGCGCGGATCCCTTCGACGCCGAGAAGCTTCGGGACTCTGTGCTCCAGCTGTTTACGGTTGGCGCCCTTGTCGACTTCGTAGAAGCCCAGGCCTGAGGCCGCTGGAGTCCACTCCGGTCTGCTTCTCTAGACAATGACTGCTGCTAGCCCACGAGTCGTTGTCACTGGGGTGGGGTTCGCCTCCGCGCTGGGCGTGGGCCGGGACGCGGTCCGGACTGGACTTGAGCAGGGCAGCACTTGTCTTCTGGATCTTGAAGAACGCCTCGCCCGGGTTCCTCCCGGTGCGGGGGCTGTTCTTGATCTTCCCCGCAAGGAGTTCCGGAACTACTTCGACACTCGCGTGCTGCGGTTGTCGACGATGACCCGGCAGACCACCCTCGGCTGCATCGCCGCCGGCGATCTCTTGGTGGATGCGGGCTGCCCCCCCAACGGCACCGAATATGCCGACAAGGGGGCCTATCTCGGTTCCTTTATCGTTCCGCCCGACTTTGCCAAGCAGGTCAAGGCTGTTCGAATTCTCGCCCATCGTCCCGATGGTGAGGACACGGGCTACGTCCTAGATGATGCTCGCCTGGACGAGGCCATGAAGATGGCTTCCGCCTTTGATTTTCTCCGAGCCTTGCCAAACATGCCGTCGGCGCATCTGAGTATTCAGGCGGGATACCAGGGCCCTGCTTGCACCTATCTGGGTAGTGACAGCTCGGGCATGCAGGCCATGGGAATGGCCGTCGGTGCGATTCAGTCCGGTTTGGCGACGGCCATGATCGCCGGGGGCGCTTTCTTCCCATTTCAGGAGGTACACCTCGCGTGGCAGGAGTCTCGCGGCCTCTGGGCTGATGCAGGCCCTGTGGCTCAGCGAGTTCGCCCTTACGCTGCGGACCGCACCGGGACGCTGCCCGGTGAAGGGGCAGCCTTGTTCTACTTCGAAGAGCGGGAGGCTGCGTTGGCGCGCGGGGCCACGATTCTGGCTGAGGTGGTTGGATTCGGACAGCGCTTCGTCACTCCGGGCGGAGACGATGACTTGTCGGTCCGAGTGGACACACTGAGGGCTGCGCTTCCTGACGCAGCGCCAGACTGGATCGCGCCCTTGGGCCTCGGTCATCCCGAGCTGGATGCCCTGGAGGCCCAGGCTTATCAGCGTGCCTTCGGAGATTCCCTTGGACAGTCGGGATTGGTCACGTTGGTCCCGCAGATTGGCTACTGCGGACCTGCTGCTGGTCCACTGAACCTCGTGGCAGCACTGTTGGCGGCCGCCGGTGAAGCATCCCCGAAACGCACCGAGGTTCTCGCGGATGAGAACTGCTCTGCGTTGGCTCGGGCCATGGGGCAAGCCGGCAAGAGCGGACCGGGCTCGGTCGTCTTGGGCTCTTCATTCTCCCTTGACGGCGTCCACGCGGCACTTGCGCTGCGTGTCGGCGGTTGAGTCGGAGCGGGACGCCGTGACCGTCGGCGCTGGCCAGGTTCCGGCCACTGATGTGCGAGTCGTCGTTACTGGGCTCGGCATGGTGTCGGCTGCTGGCACAGGAGCCTCTACAGCCTGGTCTCTTGTTCAGGAGGGCCGCACAGGCCTGAGGCCGGTCCGACTGTTCGACGCGGAGCCTTATGGCGGCGCCCTGGCAGGTGAAGCTGTTCATCTGGAGCGTATCGAGGGAACCGATCGAAGCCTGCAACTGCTGGCTCTGGCTGCCGATGAGTTGCTGGAAGACGCTGGCTGGGATGCGAGTTCTCCGGATCCGCGGCTAGGCGTCGTCTTGGGCACAAGTCAGGGAGCGATTGAGGATGCCCGTGGGATTCATCGGGACTTCCTTCGGCCTCCGTATCCCGACTCAAGTGACGAACTGGAAGGAATCTTCGAGCGCTATCGACCAGGATATGGGACGGAGTATCTGGCTCGCCGACTTGGTGCCGAGGGGCCGAGGGCCACGGTCGGCATGGTCTGTGTGTCGTCTTCTGTCTCGATTATCCATGGGGTCGATCTGCTGCGCCGCGGAGCAGCGACGCGGGTGGTTGCCGGTGGCTTCGAGAGCTTCTCTCAGTTCGTCTTTACCGGCTTTCACTGTATCGGTGCGCTTGCGGCGGATGCTCTTCGGCCTTTTGACGACGCCCGAGATGGCACGGTGCTTGGTGAGGGGGCCGTGCTGCTAGCGATCGAGACGCTAGACCATGCTCGGGAACGAGGGGCGAACATCTATGCGGAAGTGGTCGGCGGAGGGATCTCGGCCGACGCCTTCCACATGACCGCACCGGATCCCGAGGGACGTGGGCTCGAGAGGGCTGTTCGTCAGGCCTTGCAGGATGCGTCTATGGGGCCTGCTGATATCGACTACATCTGCGCGCACGGCACCGGAACGGTCTTCAATGACGGTATGGAGTGCAAAGCCTTTGGCCGAATCTTCGCGGAGCTGGCCGAGGACGGTCGGATGCCTCCTATCTCGGGTCTGAAGTCTGTCTTTGGACACACCCTGGGTGCTGCAGGAGCCTTGGATGCTCTCATCTCGGTCCTGGCTCTTCGAGATGGTGTCCTGCCGCCTACCGTGGCGCACGAGACCCCAATCGAAGACTGGGATTTTGTGAGGGGGCAGGGCAGGCAGACTGATGCTCGGCTCGAGGTTGCGCTGAGCACCAACTCCGCTTTCGGCGGGAACAACTCCGCCCTCGTTCTTCGCACGCTGCCTGAAGGAGCCTCGGCGTGACGGGTGAACGCTTGCTAGTGACCGGTATCGGAGCAGTCACCTGGAACGGTCTAGGTGTGGAGGCTGTCGGGCGAGCTCTCAATGGCGGCGCAGCCACGTTTCCGTCCGAAGAGACGAGCGAAGGGCAGTCCGTGCCGATTGGTCGGGTAGGGCGGCTCAGGGATACGGACGCCGCCTCGTTCTACCCTCGCTGGGGGCAACTGGACACGTACTCAAGATATGGATTCTCGGCGGCACGAATGGCGCTGGAAGAGTCCGGCATCCTGGCTCAAGAAGGAGGCCGGGACCGCATCGGTGTCTTACTGGGGACCGCCTTCGGCTGCATCGAAGAGAATCAGCGCTTTGATCGGTACGAGGTGGAGGATGGCGTCGTGCGTGGCGCTTCGCCTCTCGTTTTCAAGGGTACGGTGGACAACGCGCCCGCTGGATGGATTGCAGTGGCGTGGAAGCTTCAGGGTCCCAATGCCACCTTTGTCTCGGGGGATGGAGCCGCCTTGGAGGCGCTGTGGTCTGCGGAAGGATTGCTTCGCGCCAATCGTGCGGAGGCCTTAGTCGTGGGTGGTGTCGAGCGCTTCGTCGACTTGCACCTGAGGCTTCGGCGACGCGACGCGAGCCGTCAGGGCGAGACCCTCTCTGAGGGGTCTGGCGTGGCGATTGTGGAGCGTGAAGACGCATTCTTGCGACGAGGTGGCGATTTAGCAGAGGTGCGGGCTGAGTTGGTGGGTGTAGCGCGCACGACGGGACAGCTGGGCGACGCGTTGCCTAGTGCCCTCAAGGGTCTTGGTGTGTCGCTCGGCGATGTCGGCTTGGTCTCGGTGGCGAGCCCTTCCGAGGACGAGCTTTTGTCTGAGTTGGGCAATGCTCTGCCAGAGCGTGTAGAACTCGTCGCTGACAAGGTTCGTCTCGGAGAATTCCACGGGGCTTGGGGTGGTGTGGCATTGTGTGCAGCCCTCTACCGGCTCGGTGCCTCTGGAGCGGGATGGAATGGTCGTCCTCATGCGGTGGTGCATGCCTTCGGTGAGGGTCGTGAGAACTTTTTCGCCGTGTTGCGAGAGGTGAGTGGAAGGTAGATGACAAAGGTTGTAGTCACAGGTCTCGGCGCTGTTGTTCCCCATGGGGATGACATCGACAACGTGTATGAGCGGGTCATTCGCGGTGAGAACGAGTGTGGTCGCATTACTCGATTCGATCCAACAGGTTACGCCTGCCAGATCGGCTCCGAGGTGCGCTACTCGGTCGAAGCGCCGTCTCAGGTGGGGCCGTATTCGGTGCACAACCATGCGCTCAAGTTCACTGCCGGCGCGGCGGATCGTGCCTTGCGCTATGCGGGCCTTGAAGCGGCGACTGGCGATGCCATGGATCGTCGGAGCATTGTGTTGTCGACGGGCGTCGGGCCAGCGAACATCGACTTCCTTGGGCCCATAGCCCTGCGCGTCCACGGCCTGGACTCCGATCCGTACAAGTCCGATCTCGAAGCCTTCTATGGCCAGGCGCCGGAACAGGCAGAAGCCCAGGGGCTGGACGAGTTCCATCTAGACACGGCAGCTCCGCTCTGTGCTGTCCAGTTGGGGGCCGCCCATGTCTACAACACGGCCTCGGCCTGTGCTTCTGGCTCGCACGCGGTCGCTGACGCTGCTGCAATGATCGCCCGGGGGGAGTCCGATGTCGTGCTCGCAGGCGGTGTCTGCACTCCGGTGACGCGAGTGCTGGTGCCGGGCTTTGCCATGCTGCAAGCCTTGTCCACGCGCAACGATGATCCAGCACACGCCTCTCGACCCTTCGACAGTGGCCGGGACGGCTTCGTCATGGGCGAGGGCGCTGCCATGTTGGTGCTTGAGTCGGAGGACCACGCGAAGGCTCGGGGCGCGACAATCCTGGCCGAGGTGGCTGGGTGGGGCTATTCCTGTGACTCGTACCGCTTGACCGATCCACATCCTGAGGGGGTGGGGATGGCCTTGTGCATGACCCGAGCGATGGAGTGCGCTGGAGTCGGACCGGAAGCGATTGATCACGTCAACGCCCATGGAACATCGACGCCGTACAACGATGCGGCGGAGACTCTGGCCATCAAGAAGGCGCTGGGTGAACGGGCGTACAAGGTTCCCGTCTCATCCAACAAGTCCATGTTTGGACATCTGATTCATGCGGCTGGTTCGCTGGAGGGCTGTCTCGCAGTGAAGACAATTCTCGGCGGTGTGATTCCTCCCACGATCAATTACGAGACACCGGATCCGGACTGTGACCTCGATTATGTCCCTAACGATGGACGCGAGGCGCAGGTGGACACCGTCCTCAAGAACTCTTTTGGTTTCGGCGGCATGAATGTGTCTGTCGTTTACCGTCGCTACACGGGTTGAGTGATGAGCGCATCCACAGCGAACAAGACAGAGCGAGTAGTCATCACGGGAGTGGGCGTAGCCAGTCCGTTTGGTCTAGGTGTTGGCCCCTTGTTTGACGGGATGGTTGCCGGTGAAACTCGGGTCGAGGCGCTCGGCTCACCCCGGGGAGCCCTGGCACCGGGGTACGGCGCGGTGGTCTCGTTGTCCGCTCGTGACATCCGAGGTCTTCCCAACAGTCGTGACATGCGTCCGGGGACGATGACCCGGTACACCTTCTTGTCGACGCTGGCGCTGGGGGATGCCATGCAGGATGGCGACTGCCCCTTCGATGATGGGGATGGCGCCTTGCGCCGCGGTCTCTACGTTGCCTCCTATACGAACTCGGATCGCTTCGACAAGTACGTGCGGTTCGCCCACCACGTCATCGATGAGGATGCGACAGGCAACTCGTTCATCAATGACTCACAGGTTCCCGAGGCCATCCGAAAGTTCAGCGGCTTTGAGTTCCTGAAGCTCATGAACAACATGCCGGCTGCCCACGGAGGCATTCAGGGCCGGTGTCAGGGCCCCTGTAATACCTACCTCGGCACCCCTTCGGGTGGCGCGCAGGCGATCGGCCGTGCCCTGTCCACCATTCAGGACGGACTCGCGGACACCATGTACGCGGGTGGGGTGGGCTCTTCAGTGCACGACCAGATGATGATGGTGCGGGCAACTCGGGGCTTGGCTTCGTCCTCTGATGCGACGCCAGAGGCAGCGGGTCGACCATTCGACACGGCAGCCTCTGGGATCGTGCCCGGCGAGGGGGGAGCAATGCTCGTCCTGGAGCGCGAGTCGACCGCTCGAGCGCGAGGCGCACGTGTTCGCGCTGAGCTGGCGGGCTACGGGGAATGGTTCCTGCCCCCATCTGATCGCGACGGGGTCTCTCCGTCTCCCATGGGCACGGTACAGTCGGTCCGTCGAGCTCTGGCAATGGCCGGCGTGGAAGCCGCTGACATCGACATGGTCGCGGCCCATGGTGAGAGTCGGTCTGACCTCGATGCTCTGGAGGCTTCTGCGCTCGCCGAGGTCTTGGGTCCCAGGGCGGCTGAGGTTCCAGTGGTCGCGCTCGCAGCCCACGTGGGTAGCGTGGAGGCTGCTGTCGGACCCATGGGTGCTGCGGTGGCACTACAGGCCATGGAGACCGGTGTTGTTCCCGGCGCCCTCAATCGGGAGAATCCGCTGCCTGACTACAAGGGGCCCACAAGTGCTGCGCCTGTGGAGACGGCGGTTCGAACGGCGCTGGTGACACTGACCACCCGAGAGGGTGTCAGCGCTGCACTTGTGTTGCGCACTCTGGACTGATCCACATACACACAGGCCGACAGAGTTGACGCTCTGTGTGGCCTTGACGATGACTGGTGGGCTCTAGCTAGAGCTTTGCGTCCTTGCCGTAGGCCTCGTGCACCCACTCTTCGAAGTCGATGCCCAGTGTCATTCCGCCGTCAGCGATGACGCTGTGTCCCACGATGTAGCGGCTCTCTTCTGCGGCCAAGAAGGCGACGATGGGAGCGACGTCCTCGGGCTTGCCGATGCCAAGACCCACGGTCTTCTCGCCGACAAAGGCACGGACTCTAGGCCCGATCTCCCAACGCTCCAGAATGCCGGTGTCCACGGTGCCACACGACACAGCATTCACTCGGACGCCCTTCCGGATCCACTCGGAGGCCATGTACTGCATGAGGGACTCAAGTCCTGCCTTGGCCGCACCCACGGCAGCAAATCCTGGAAAGGCCGCGGCCGAGCCCACAGTCGACAAGAGGACGATGCGCCCACGACTCTCCTGCAGCATCGGGTAGGCGGCTTGGCAGGTCTCGAGTACCGCATCGAGGTGAATGGCAAATGAGTTTTGCCAGGTGTCGATGTCCATGTCTTCGAGCTTCTTGATCTCCGCGTGTCCTGCCGCTGGAACCAGGACATCCAGCCTGTCATGGTGCTCTCGAAGGGCGGCGATTAGCTTCCTTGCTCCCTTTGGGTCGAGCAGGTCGGCCTGGAGCGCCACCGCTTGGCCCCCGGCATCGAGGATGCTCTGCACAATGGCTTGAGCCTCTGCCTCGCCCGTGTTGTAGGCGACGGCGACGGCGGCGCCCTCAGCAGCGAGGCGCTTCGCAACGCCCGCTCCGATGCCGCGGCTACCGCCAGTAATTAGGGCTACCTGTCCTTCGAATCGTCTACATGAAGTGGTCATGCTGCACCTCCTTCTGTGGCTGTGGACCCTGCATCGTCAGAGGGCAACGGGGTAGGAGGAGCCTGAGAGTCCAGTTCGTTGGTCTCTCCTTTCCACTCGGCGAAGTCGACGCCGCACAAGATGCCACCTTCGGCGATGATGCTCTGTCCCCACACCCATCGGCTCTCGTCTGTGCACAGCCAGACCGCGACCTCGGCGATGTCGGCCGGAAGGCCCATGCGTCCTGCCAGGCCCTTCTTGGCGGTGAAGATGCGGACTGCGTCGGGATAGCGGAACCAGTCGATCGCTCGGGTCTCGACGGGGCCCGCGGCCACAGAGTTGGCTCGAATCCCGTACTCTCCCCACTCGAATGCCATGTAGCGAACGAGGGTCTCCATGGCGGCCTTGCTGCTACCGATGGCGACGTAGGTGGGATAGGCGGTGTGGGCCCCCAAGGTCGAAATGGCCGTGATTACGCCGCCCTTCTTCTTCAGCCAGGGGAGCGCACCCTTGGCGGTGAGCATGGGAGAGAGCACGTTGGTGTCGTAGGACGCTCTCCACGAGTAGCGGCCCATGCGGTCTACTTCGCCCATCGTTCCAAAGGCTGCGTTCAAGACCAGTATGTCGATTTGATTCAGACCCGAAGCAACCTGTTCGAACACAGCCTCGACACCGTCGGGCTTGCGTAGGTCAGCCTGCACGAGCTGCACGTCGACTCCTCGCTCCTCAAGTGTCGCCTTCGCCGCCTCGGCGTTCTCGACATCTTTCTTGTAGACGAGGATGAGACTGGCTCCACGGTCCGCGAGTCGTGTGCTGACCTCGAGGCCAATGCCTCGAGTTCCGCCTGTGACCAGCGCGACCTTGCCGTTGAGCTGCATGCGACCGCTCCTTTCGGGGATTGGGGCCCCCTTGCCCTGAGGTCGGCGGATTGTAGTGAAGGACGCCTGGCGCGTCCATGTGCGGCGCGAGGCTCTCGTGCTGCAATCATCGCGAACACTCGTGCGCTCGAGACCTTGGCCCCGCAGGGGCGCGCGGGTAGGATTCGCGCGCTTCCGCAAAACGGTGTGCACGAGAGCGGCGGCCCAGCCTGTGTTGGCCAGGGTCTCGCTGCCAAGAAGGGGCTGGTATGAGCCGCAGAGTTGTCGTCACGGGAATGGGCACGATTACGCCCCATGCCGATGACGTGGATTCCTTGTTCGATCAACTGCGGGAGGGCGTCTCAGCGGTGCGGCGTATTTCCCTGTTCGATCCGGAGGTCTTGCCCTGTCAGGTGGCCGCCGAGGTGCGGTATCCCGTGGAGGTGCCCGATTCCATCGGTCCCTACGATCTAGGGTCCAGGGCGATGCGTTTCGCCTACGGAGCGGCTGAGCGTGCCCTGCGGGACTCGGCTCTGACAGTCCCTGCGGCCGATGACTACGCTCAGAGAGACCGTCGGGCGGTGCAGCTGTCCGTGGGTGTGGGGTCCACAGCCATGGAGGCCTTGGGGGCCACGACGCTGAGTGTCTGGGGCAATTCGGACTCCACAGATGACCGACCGCTTCCTGAGTTCCGTCGTGCTGCTGCGCTGGAGCCGCAGTCGAGCGGAAGGCTTGAAGAGTGGTTCCTGGACCAGGCGGCCCCAGCCCTCGGCCTGCTCCTGGGGGCTGAGCACGTCACAACGGCTGCATCGGCCTGTGCTTCCGGCTCACATTCTCTTCTGGATGCCGCCCACGCTATCCGGCTGGGGCACGCCGATGTCGTGCTGTGTGGTGGCGTCTGCACCCCGATCACCCGCTCGATGATGCCGGGCTTTGCCATGCTCTCGGCGCTGACGAGTCGTAATGACGATCCTGCCGGGGCGTCGCGGCCGTTTGATAGGGATCGGGATGGCTTCATCATGGCCGAGGGTGCGTCGGTCCTTGTGCTCGAGAGCCTGGAGCATGCCAAGGAGCGGGGCGCTCGGATTCATGCCGAGGTCCTGGGGGTTGGGATCGCGACCGACTCTTACCGACTCACTGACCCGGAGCCGACTGGGCGGGGCATGGCTGCAGCCATGCGGAACGCGCTCGCCGATGCGGAGCAGAACCCACAAGATATCGGCTACGTGAACGCGCATGGTACGTCCACCAAGCTCAACGATGCAGCCGAGACGCTGGCAATCAAACAGGTCTTTGGTGATGCCGCTCGGACCCTGCCAGTGTCCTCCTCCAAGTCCATGTTCGGCCACCTCATCCACGCGGCGGGGGTGACTGAGGGGATCGTCTGTATTCAAGCGATGAAGCAGGGCGTGTTGCCGCCCACCATTAACTATGAGAACCCCGACCCCGACTGCGACCTCGACTACATCCCCAATACGGCAAGGGAGAAGAAGGTGGGTGTCGTCATGAACAACTCCTTTGGCTTTGGCGGTCAGAACGTGTCTGTGGTCCTCGGGGCCTGGGAAGGAGGCATGTCGTGAGAGCCGGTCGGAATATCGATGCCTGGGTGTCTTCCTATGGCGCCGTGACTGGTGCCGGCGATGAGCGCGCTTGGCGTGCTCGCTGGCTGGAGGGGGCCAGCTGTGTGCGGGCCTTTGAGGGGCCCGAGGAGGGCCTGCCCCCGGGCTACGGTGCACCTGTTGACTTCACCGCGAAAGACCTGAGAGGGCTGCCTGGCGGGCGAGGCTTGCGACCAGGCACCATGACCGCATCGACCTTCTTGTCTTCGGGCGCTGTGGGTCGAGCACTCCTCAATGCCGAGCTGCTGGACCCGGGAGCGGACTCGGATGAGTTGGCTGATCGGCGCGGGGTCTACATCGGCGCCTACACGAACTTCCCCAAGCTGAAGAAGCACGTGAAGTTGGTGCACGTGATGGGGAACGCTGACGTGGGTCGAAGCGGTCACTATGTGATTGATGACCACCGCATCATGGCTGGCATGAAGGGCTTTACGGGCTTTGATTTTCTCAAGCTGATGAACAACATGCCCACCGCACACGCGGCCATCCAGGCCAACGCGCGGGGCCCCGCCAATACTCTGCTTGGCCATAGCTCGGTGGGTCTCCAGGTGGTGGGCAAGGCCTGGGACGCGCTCCAACTCGGTATGGCTGACCAGATGGTGGTTGGGGCTTCAGGGCCTGGAACCCTCGAGGGGCTCTGCTTAGTGCACGCGAGTCAGGACGCACTGGCCGCGGCGGGACAGAGCCCGGAGGCGGCTGCCAGACCTCTGGATCAGGATGCTACGGGGTTGGTGCCTGGGGACGCTGGCGCGGCTTTTGTTATCGAGACAGAACAGAGCATGTCGGCGCGAGACGCAAGTCCTCTGGCTCGGGTGGCGGCAGCGCGTGATCTCTTCGTCGCCCCCGCAAGTGCCCGTGGCCCTTGGAAGGACTCCACGGGGGTCGAGCGCTTGCTCCGTGCAACGCTTCAAGACGCCGGCTGGGAGCCTGAGACATTGGACTACCTGGTGGCGGCTGGCGTGGGTGTGCCGGCCCTCGATCGCCTGGAAGCGGAGGCCTACGCGGCCGTCTTTGGTGGGTCGATGGACTCGCTGTCCATCGGAGTCCACACGGGAGTGAGCGGATTTACCGAGGCTGCCCACGGAGCGCTTGGAATGGTCGCCGCCCTTCAGGCCATGGAAGATGGTCGCTTGCCACCGCAGGTGAACCTGGAGCGTCCGTGGGGGGCACTGTCTGCCATGACACAGCACACGAGCCCGATCTCTCGGGAGGTGCGCCGGGCTCTGGCGGTGTCGCTGTCTCCTGAAGGCACCTTGGCCGCAGTGGCCCTCGAGCGAGCCTAGTACGCACCCATGGCTGCCGGGGCTTCCCCACCGGTGGGCGACACCGCTGTCCAGCAGCGTGCGCCTCTGGTCGAGGCGGTCCCCAACTTCTCGGAGGGCCGGGACCCCCGTGTCATTGCGGCCATCTCGGAGGCCCTGGATGGTGATGGCGCTCAAGTGCTTCACGTGGACCGGAATCCAGATGCAAACCGGACTGTTGTGACACTCGCGGGCCCGCTGCCCGCGGTTACTTCGGCTCTATTCCGTGGCATGGCGGCTGCCGTGCAGTCCATCGACATGAGGCGTCAGGACGGTGCCCACATCCGCGTGGGCTCTGCCGACGTGGTGCCTTTGGTCTGTTTGGAACCTGATGAACTCGCTCTCTCGGCCTGTGTCCGTGAGATGGCTGCCCTAGCAGGCCGTGTTGGTACGGATCTGGGTGTTCCCGTGTTCCTCTACGAGAAGTCCGCTCTTCGGCCTGCCTTTCGGTCGCTGCCTCGGTGCCGTCGCGGTGGCTATGAAGCTCTTGCCCAGCGCTTCGCCAGCGGAGGAGCCGATGGCCCTGATCTCGGGCCTGACGAGTTCACTGAGTCCGTGGCCCAAACTGGGGCGTCGGTCCTGGGTGTTCGGGAGCTGCTCGTGGCTCTGAATTTCACCCTCGACTCCCGCGATGAGGAGTTGGCGCGGGGGATTGCCTCAGCCATACGCAGTGTAGGCCCCAAAGGACGGCCGGATCGCCTGCCAGGGCTCCGCGCGGTGGGCTGGACCATGCCGGGCTACAGCGGACGGGTACAGGTCAGCACAAACTTGCTCGACTTCCGGCGAACCACAGCTGAGCAGGTGCTGGACACCATCACCAGGTTGTCGCCCGTCGAGGTCTTGGGTGCGGAGTTGATAGGGCTTACACCCGCGCAAATGTTGGCTTCGGCTGCTCGCGACGAGCCCGCAAGTGGGGCTCGAGAGGAGCGCCTGGAACAGTGCCTGGATTTCGACGCTGCCGAGGACGATGGATTGTTGGAGGCCGGCATCGCTCGACTGCGACTGGGGCACTTGAGTACGGACCCAGAGGACTTCAAAGCTCGCGTTCTCGAGCGTTGTCTCCGCTCCGCCAGGCTTGTGCCCGCCGAGCGCTGATGGGCGCCCTGCGTCGCCCGGGAGCGGGCCGTCCGAGGTGGGGAAGATAGAGATTTTGCCGGATGGGCTGGACCCGGAGCGCCGCTTCCAGGCGCCGGCGTCGCTGATCGGCATCATGCTGGTTGTCCGGTAGTTCCCAGTGGCGAGTTCGTGGATAGCCCATCTCAGGCGACCTTCGCGGCGAGGGGCTGAGCGGGGCCGGCCACTGTGTAATCGCGTAAGGCGAGGCGGGCGACTGTGACTCGATTACACACATTGGACGCCAGGGATGACAGGCTAGCGTCGCACTCATCGAGAGCTTCAGCCAGCATGCTGCGCTGTCGTCGGAGAGCGAGGAGACGTTCATAGTCTGCTTGGAGCCGGAAGTGCAGGTCTGTCATGCGAGTTGCGAGGTCGGGCCGCATCGCGAGGGTCGTCAGGAGCTGAGCAGCAGCGGCGGTGGTGGGGATGGCAGGCATGGTGGGGTCTCCAGTGGTGGGCGTCGTGTTTGACGTGATCTAGTCTTCCTCAGGGGAGGGTCAGAAACTGTCCCGGGTTGGCTCCGTGAGGGGCAATGTAGTGGCAAGATTGGCTGCCTACTTTGTGAGTTCTCTCTCCGCCGCCTAGAGGTCCCGCGATGTCTACTTCAACAACTCCCAGCACCCCGGTTCACCAGGTCCTTCGCTGCACACGGCTGCTGCGGGACGGTTGGCACGGCAAGACCGAACTCGCTCAGCGGCTTGGTGTCAGCGATCGCACAATCAAGCGCTATCTGAGCGCGATTGCCCAGGAAGAGGATGGCTTCGAGATCCGGGAGGTGGACGAACGCGGCCTTCGTCAGTACCGCATCCGAACCACTGGCTTTGGCCAGCGTCGGCGCGGATCACCGTATGAGGTAATGGCCTTGGCGGTCGCCGAGCGTTTCTTTCGCGCGTTCGACCCCGGTGGAGTGGCCGGCATGCTCGACCACGCGCTGTTCGCCATCACTGGCGAGGAGGATGAGGCCGACGAAGATGCTGTGGACCGGGCGCGACGAAGCCTTGCGCGACGGTTCGTCCTGGCGCGTCCACCCCAGCCACTCCCGGGTCGGGTGCGCCGCGTGTTCGACCAGGTCCTGCGAGCCCTTATTCAGCGACGGGTCATGGAGCTCGACTACCATCGCCGAAAGGGCGAGGTCCGCACCTACGTGTTTCGGCCTTACACCTTGCTCCTGGGAGAACGTGAGCTGGCCATTACGGGTCCTGTGGGCGAGCCGCCCATAGATGGTCGCGCCAGCGCTGAGGACACCATGCGTACCTTCGCTCTGCACCGCATTGTGGGCATCCGTCTCCGAGAGACTCGCTTCACCCTTCCGCACCTGGGTCTGTGGGATCCCGAGAAGCTCTTTGCAGGCTCTTGGGGCCTGTATGCGGGGCCGCCCGAGCCCGTGCATATCTCGGTACACCCGGCGTTCTCCGAGATTGTTGCCGAGCGAACTTGGCACGGGAGTCAGAAGGTGGGCGAGCCCGGCCCCGATGGCTGGATACCGATTCACTTCGAGGTCTTTTCAGGTGGAGAGTTCCGGACCTGGCTCTTGGGATGGGGGCCCTGGCTGCGCGTCGAGGCTCCTGCTGACCTACGTCAATGGGTGGATCAGAGAGCGGCGCTCCAACCCGGCGAGGGAGAGCCCGACGAGGACGAAGTGTTTCGGATTGTGTAGTGCGCTGGTTGCGCCTTCGGTTGGCCTTGCGTCAACGCTCGCGACTTCTAGACCTCAGAAAGCCCATGCCCAGACACAGCAACGTGAGGCTGAGGACCTCCTGGCCCCCCTCGCTGTACCCGCTAGCACCGCAGCAGCCCCCGCCCCAGTCACTCGGGGAGTAGTCCTCGCCGCTGAAGTCTCCAACGCCACTGTTGTCGCCGTCGAACCCGCCGGGGGTGGAGTCGTCGTCGTCACCGCCTCCGGCGTCGTCGTCGTCATCACCGCCGTCGTCGTCGTCGCCTCCTGCGCAGTCTGGATCGGCTCCGTCGATCAAGTCATCGCAGTCATCGTCTACCAGGTTGTCGCAGTTCTCCTCGGCGCCTGGATAGATCGTGTCATCGGTGTCGTTGCAGTCACCTTCGGCCGCTGTGACCCCGTCACCGTCACTGTCCGGTGAGCTGCTCTGGTCGGAGTAGAGGTTCTGCCACAGTGCGATCTGGTGGGCCGGATCGAGACAACTGCCGAGGAATCCTTCCACGTCTCCAAACAAGACGATTTCCCCGGCGTGGTCCGGCTGGAAACGCTTGACGGCTGCCAGTGTGGCGAGGCCTCCGCCATCACTCCGACTGAATTGGATCAGTGGCTGTCCACCCGTGACCGTATTGACCTGGGCGAGATCCCAACTCGTCAGGCCTACTGTTAGGGGGTCCGCCACGATGTTCGTGGTGGTCTCGCAGTTGGAGTTGATGCGATCTTCATTGAGGACCAAGTCGGGCGACAGGCTCTCGAGGATCTGCCGGATCCCGTTGTTGCCGATAGCCTCGTCGCTGATGGCCGGATCGTCGGACTCGTTGTCCGCCAGAAGCAAGATGCGCCCCCCGAGGCTGAGGTAGTTGGGCAGGAGCATCTCGATCTCTTGGTTGCAGAACGGCGAGAGATGGTCGCCGTAGGGCTCACACTCTCCCGGTGGGCCCGGTTGCGGGAGCATGATGACGAGCAGGCGGTAGTTGGCGGGGACCACCTGATCGAAGTCCAGCTCTGTGGTGAGCATGACATCGGCTCCCATGGACTCCCAGACCGAGATGACCTGGCTGAAGTCCTTGGTGCAGAAAGCATTGTTGTGTCGACAGTCGATCCAGACCCCCTCTCCCTGTGCCTGTACGACAGTGGGAAGGGTCAGAAAAGTGGCGACAATAGCCACGACGAAGACGGAGACGGGGACTCTTACGGCCATCAGGTCTATCCTGTCGGTGTGAAACGCCGATGCCCGGCAGGCCAATTCCCCGGACCACAGCGGTCTCTAGAGTCTAGCAGTGCCTGGATTCTGAGCTGCTCTCTGGTTCTGGGGGCCTTGTTCTTTGCTGCTCCTGTTGATGCGGTGACGGTGTTGGCGGTGACCTCCGACAGCCCTGCGCAGGCATCTGCCTTCATCGGAGCGGCTGAGACGGCTGTGTCGGGTGCGTTCGATCCGGGAGACTTGGTCGCCCGCACTGGGACAGACACGCCGGCCCTGGTCGAGCTGACCCCGTACGATGTTGTCTTGGTCTGGTCGGCAACCACGGTCTGGGACGATGCGGATGCTCTGGGTGATGTGCTCGCCGACTACGTGGATCAGGGCGGCTCCGTCATCTTGGCGGCCCATGCCCTGGAGCAGGGCTTCATGCCGGGTGGCCGTTTTGTGTCCACCCCCTACTCGCCGGTGGATGTTGCGCTTCCGGGCTCCGTGCCTGGAACCCTGGATTTGGCTGCCAGTGATGCGAGCCATCCGGTGCTGGCTGGAATCGACGGGACGTCGGCTGTTGCCGTGACCCAGGTGACCTTTCCCGACCGAGATCAGGGAAACCCAGCGCTCTCGTCGACAGGAGATGTCATCGCTGTGGACACGCTGGGCAACAACGTGGTGGCTGGTCTCTGCGATCGAAGCGTGATCGCCATGAACCTGTATCCACCCGATCTGGCTGAGCCCGACCCACCGACCTCGCAAGATGCCAACCAGTTGTTCGTCAACGTCGTTCAGGCGACTCAGCATCGGTCGACGAGTGTTGAGCTGAATCTCGTGGACTCGACGGTGGACGAGGGAAGCAATCTCGGCCTGTCGGCGACCGCGACCTCTGACCTGGGTCCACTGTCGTACTCCTGGGACTTTGATGACGATGGGGTCTTCGATGACGCGTCAGGGCAGAACGTTGTCTTCGACACCAGCGCCCTCGCACTCTCTGGACCATCGACCGAAGTGGTTGCGGTCCAGGTGACCAATGCTTGTTCGCAGGCCTTCGACGCGTCTGCGACCATCACCGTCGACAATGTGGCGCCCACGCTTGCGACGATCAGCTCGGACAGTCCTCAGCCCGAGGGTGGGGTGATGACGTTCACCGCCGACGGCTACGATCTGGGAGGGGACGCGTTGGTCTTTAGCTGGGACTTCGGGGATGACTCTTCGGTAGTTACCGGAGATCCGGTGACGACGACGGATTCCGCGACCCACACCTACGCTGCGGACGGGAGCTACACCGTCACGGTCACCGTCAGCGATGGAGAGACAGGCGGGGTCGATTCGTCGACTCTGGTCGTTCAGGTAACCAACGACTCTCCAGTCATCGTGTCCACCACGAATGATGGCCCGCAGCCCGAGGGGTCCCCCATGACGATGTCGGCCGTCGCTACCGATCCGGGTGGGGATACGGTGACGTTCACCTGGAACTTTGGTGACGGTAGTGGAGCGGTCACGGGGGACGAGGTCACCCATGTGTATGGGGCAGAAGGCACCTTTGTGGTCAACATCACCGCGGCGGATGGAGAGGGTGGGACCACCCAGACGACAATGAACGTCGAAGTCACCAACGCGGCGCCGAGCATTGTGTCGATCACGCCTGATGCGACCATTCTCGAAGGCACGCTGGCTGGCTTCACGGCGGTTGCGTCAGACCCCGGCTCGGATCTGCTCACCTACACGTGGGACTTCGGGGATGGAACCGCTACTTCCGTTGGTGACTCGGTGGAGCACACCTACGCCGACAATGGCGTCTATACGCTGACACTGACCGTCACGGACCCCAGCGACGGTTCGGACACTGCGACCGAGGAGATCACGGTGGTCAATGTGGCCCCGGTGTTCACAGCGCTGGTGGGTGACAGCAATGGCGATCTGGGAGAGAGCCTCTTGTTCCAGGGGACGGCATTTGACATTGCTGGAGCCGCCGACGAACTGCTCTGGACCTGGGATTTTGGGGACGGCAGCACGCCTGAAGTGGCCTATGGACTGACATCGGTGAGCCACATATGGACGGAGGTGGGCGGATTCGTGCTCACCGTGACTCTGGACGATGAGGATGGGGGGACGGCGGAGCAGACGATTGGCGTCCAGATCGACAATCCCGCTCCTACGGCCAGCGAGATCAGCGGCGACGCCTCTCTGGATGAGGGCGAAACGGGTAGCTGGGCGCTGACAGCTACGGACGCATCGGGAGGGCCCGTTGCGGTCACGTGGCTATGGGATGACGGCACGGACTCGGAGACCGGAGACGGATTGCTCTCGGCCAGCCATGCCTTCCAAGACAACGGTACCTACGAGATCTCGGCGTTCGTTGAGGATGACTTTGGTGGCTATGTGACGCGTACTTTCGAGGTTACCGTCGCCAACGTGCCCCCTTCGTTCGTTCAGGTGACGGACACCGAGGCGACGGAAGGCGAGGACTATGTGGTGACTCTGGAGTCCACGGATCCGGCAGGCAGCGCGGACTCTCCGACCTATGCCATGGGGGCGCTGCCTGAGGGCGCGACCTTCGACGCTACTGAAGGCGAGCTCGTTTGGGTTCCAACCTTCGAGCAGACGCAGGCGGGAGTCATGACGTTCGAGGCTTCTGTGGATGATGGAGATGGCGGCACGGATTCGATGAGTTGGGTTGTGTTTGCCACCTACCTGGACACCGACGGGGATGGGATGCCCGACAGTTGGGAGTTGGCTGCGGGCCTCGACCCCGACATTGATGACGGAGAGGGCGACTTGGACGGCGATGGCCTGACCAATGGGGAGGAGTGGCAACAGCAGAGCTCGGCAGATGTCTCCAATGCACCGAGCAGCCCAGTCCTACTGTCTCCGGTGAACGGCGAGTGGGCGCTCGATGGGACTCCCGTGCTCATCCTTGAGAACGCAGCGGACCCCGATGACAACGTGGTGCACTACGAGCTGGAGGTCTACGACGACGTGTCGCTGTCCACACAGCTGTATACCGCTGTGGAGGACGAGGACTCGGATGGTACGACCGAACACACGGTGACCAGCACGCTGCCCGAGAACTCCACGGTCTATTGGCGGGCTCGGGCGGTGGATGAAGTGACTCCGGGGCCCTGGTCCTCCGCGACGCCCTTCTTTGTGGATGACTTGAACGAGCCGCCATCGATCCCGGTGTTGTTGGAGCCGGTGGACGAGTCGGTGGCGAGCAATGTTCCCCGCTTCAGGGTGGCGCCAGTGACTGACCCCGAGAACGAGGCAGTCAGCGTGTTGATCCGTGTGTACGACGAAGATCTGGGACTGCACTCGAGCTTTGATGCCACCCTGTCCGAGACCGATGATGGTAGCTGGGAGGCCTGGGCTCAGGTCCCTCTGCTGGAAGACGAAACCTATCGCTGGACGGCCATCGCAGAGGATGCTCGAGGTGTTGCCTCGGCGGTCCCTGCCGTGGCGTTCTTTGTGGTGGATGCGACGACCGTGGCTCCCGACGCTCCTTCGGTGGTGTCGCCCCTTGGCGGGGCCGAGGTGAGCTCGCAGCAGCCCGTCATCGTCGTTGAGTCGGAACCGGATCCCGACGGAGATGATTGGCTCGTCTATTTCCAGGTGGATCTTGAGGGAGACTTCAGTTCGACGGCTCGCCAGGACCTGGGCCCGGCCTCGCCGGACGAGGATGGGGTTGCGATGGCAGCGGTCTTGGAGCCATTGCCTGAGAATGCTCTGGTCTGGGCTCGTGCTCGAAGTGTGGATGTGCGAGGAGCCCAGTCGGCGTGGGCGGTCTGGTCGTTTCGGGTGAACAGCCTGGATGAGGCACCTGGCCCGGTGGTGGTGGTGGCTCCGGGAGAGGGAGAGGTCGTCAGCGCTCTTGGAACGGAAGTCCGCTGGGCGCCCGCCTCAGACCCGGATGGGGATGCGCTCATGTACGAGGTCCGCATCCTGACGGTCGACCCGCTGGAGGCGGAGGGGCCTAAGGACGACTCGGTGGTGGTGTGGCAGGACGACAGGCTTCGGATTCCCGATGACTCGGGCTCTGCGGATGGCCAATTCCCGGTCCCCGTGTCGTTGCCTTCAGGTGCTCTGTGGGTCCAGGCGCGGGCCCTCGATGAGGCCGAAAATGCGGGCCCGTGGGGGGTGGCAAATCGCTTCACGGTGCCCGGTGAAGTCGGGCCTGGAGTCGATCTCACCTGGGAAGAGCAGCCGGGATGCGCTTGCTCCAGCGCTGCGCAAAGCGGGGGGGGCGTTGGCTTCGAGAGTCTGGGCTCTGGCTCAGCCCTGGCATTGGCCCTGATGGGGCTGGGAACGCTTAGAAGGCGACGCCGATACCCAGCCAGGCCCGCCCGTTGAACCGCGTGCCCAGGATCCCGGCCTCTCCCTGAATCGAGAGGAAAATAGGCACGTTGGGCAAGAGGAACTCGGCGCCCCCCTGGACCACAGCGCCTACCAGGTATTCGGTTGCAGACAGACCGTCTCGGTTGTACGCGAACTGAAATAGGGCTCGAACGTACGGTGACACCTTTGCGTCCATGGCGACGCCGGCTCCCACACCAATGGGCATGAAGCCGACTGGGCCTGAGATGGGCTCGACGCCGGAGGGCACGGGATATTCGTAGACGCCGCCCAAGGAGGGTCGAAGAGAAGCGACGACCTGAACGGGCCCGACCACTCGTACTGAGAAGTCCAGCGCGAGCAGCCCATAGCTGAATGGCTCAGCAAATTGATAGCCGCCGCCCACGGAGAGTCGAAAGCGCCTCACGCGCTCCATAGCCTTGATCTCTGTGGGCTTGCTGCCTGTGCTTGCCTCGGTGTCTGATGGTGACGGACTGGGCTCCCCTGGGTCGTCTACAGTGGCGCCTTCAGCCACTGTGCCTTGCGGGTCGCCGTCTTCCGAGGTGTCCATTGAAGCCGTTGCTTCAGGGGCACTCTGCTCTGGCTTCGCCGATGGTAGAGATTCATCTCCAGTGGCGGAAGGCTGGGCCTCGGAGGGCTCCTGGCTAGGCTTGGCTGTGCGGCGACTCTTTGCCATGCGGCGTCGCTTTTCGGGCTCCCAGGCGACTCGTGGTCCTCCGTCCACTGGCCAGGTCGCCCCGCTCACGGAGCGGCCCCGATACTGCAAGGTGTGGATGTCGCCCTCCCTACCGTGGAACCCTTCCTCCAGCATCAGCCTCATTGCAAGCTCGCCACCAGGCGATCGCCCTCCATCGGCCCATACGGCTCGTCCAGCACCTGGGAAGACGATCGCGGAGAAGCGGCTGCCGATCATCACCCAGAGCCCCTGAATGGTGTCTTCGACCAGCAACTGCACGAGGTGTAAGCCTGGGCGCAGTGAGATGCCTACGCTGTGTGCCTGATCGTAGAGGGTGCCGTCGACGTGGACCTGCTCTGTGCCGGGTCCCGGCCAGAGAAATACTCGCCCGTCGGGCAATGAACTCATCCTCTCTCGTGTGGTCTCCAAGAGCTGCGAGTGGGTCCTTGGGAATCCCTTTTCGCCGCTGTAGTCGGGGACGAATGCCAACGCCTCGGACATCGCCGCTGCCGCTTCATCTTTGCCGAGGTCTGACAGCGCCGCCCCGCGCAGAAATGACAGCTTCGCGAGTTGCTCTGCGGCAATGATGCTATCGGAGCAGGGCAGCAGGGTTGAGACTACGCTCAGGGTTTGTAGGGCAGAGTCCGGCTCGAAATTGAGGACCTTGTCTTCGATCAAAGTCAGCTTGTTGGTCACGTCCAACGGCATCGAGCCGCCCTCACAACGCTCGATGTTGGTCTCGCCGGACAGGATCTGAGTGGGGCCCGCTAGGACTGCGCTTGGCAGAACGAGCCTCGGCGCTTCCTGGGTGCGGGTCTTTACGCGGTTGGCCGCATCGCGGTCCTTGTTCACACCGCCGTCGTGCAGAACGATGTCCGCACGGAGCGCGGTGGGCGCTCCTGCCAGTACCAGGCCTGCAACAAGAGCAATGAGCCTTGTTCGTCGGTGCGGAAGGTGGGTTGGTCGAGTCACTGGGCAGGGTCACGATTGGGTGGAAGGTCGTAGAAGTTGACCCTATAGGATGATCGAGTGTCGGGGCCAACCCGGAGACTGCCCTTTGCGGATCTCTTCTTCAACTCCCCACAGTCGTCCGGGCTATCACAGACAAAGCGGATGAAGTATTCGCCGTACGGTAGGTTGATGCCGCGACGGGTGTCGTCCGTGCTTTGCTCCATGACCACGTCGGAGAAGTCGGGGTCGCGGGCAACAACGACGGTCGCTCGGGGACGGGCGATGAGCTTGATTGTCTTGCTGGGGCCCGCCGTGGTCGCTTTGGCCGGGGTTTGGTTGCTGGGAACGGGACCGACGGCTGGTTGTTGCCTGCGCGCCGAGTCTCTTGGCTTGGTGACCTTGCTGGAGGAAGCACCCGGGACCCGTGTGGGTGCGGCCTCGACTGTCCTTGGGGGAGGTCGGCTCGTGGTTGCTGGGGGGCTTCCGGCGGCCTTGGGTACTGGGGAAGCCTTGCCAATGCGCAGCTGAGATGGGCCGTCTTGCTGTGTCGATGTTGAGGCTTCTTCCAACGGAGTGTCGTTCCCGCCACTAGACCGCGCAAGGCCATCCTCAAATGTTGTCTCGGCAGTCGCTGATCTTGTCTGAGGAGGTACTGGTGTGGTTGATGAGAGAAGAGGATCTGTGGGCGTGGGGGCGTTGACCTGTTGCATGATCAACAGGGCTAGGGCGACGATCACAAGGATTACGAAGCCGCCTGCTGCCAGCAACACAAACGGGAACTGCGTTCGGTCGGTTCCGCTAAGTAGGCCCCCGGCTTGTCCCCGGGTGCTCTGGATCGCTGGTGCCGTGTCAGTCCGTGCCGAGGTCATGTCTTCGAATTGCTCGGTCGGAGCCTCTACGATGCCGTCCCCGGTGGTCGCGCCGGGATTCCGTTGGTGGGCGTCGACGCCATCGGAGCTGGCATGGGCTGGAACATCGAGAGTCTGGTGCCCTAGGTTGGATCCACCGGCTACGAACGGAAGGGTAGGTTCCTCGGGAGTGGCTGTGATGGGCAGAGCCGGATGGCTACCCGCGAACGGTACGGGAGCGTCGGGCTGGCTCGCTGTAGACGCATTTACGGCCGCCCCCGACCCCGTGATTGAAGGCAGTGCCTGGATGTCATCGGATCCGAACGAACGTAGGGTTCCCGTGACGACGGACATGTCACGGGTGACGGGAACCTCCACATAGACATCCTGCGCAGGAAGCTCTGGCGCCAGATCGTCGGCGACCGAGCTTCCCGTCATGCCAAAGAACTCGTGGGTTCCCTCGCCTGCCACTTGTCCACTGGATTCGGGCACGTCTTCGATCTGTCCATCTGTGGGGACTTCACTGCGCTGCGCTGTTGTCTGCTTCGCGCGAGCCGCGTCTTCCACCTGCAGCACCCAGAAGTTTCGGTCCTCGGAAGGGGGGTGCTTGGCTCGAAGCCACTCCAGCTGCTCACTGAATGCGTGGCTCGAGTCCGGCCGATACCTGGGATCTTTTTGAAGGGCCGAACGAAGGAGCGCCAGCCAGCCCTCGATAGCTTCGTCCGACAGCGGACCACAGCGTCCTGCAGCAAGGTGTTCTTGCAGGGCTTCGAGACGTTCGTCGGTGTCGAGCTCGAAGGCGGTGTGCATGGCCCGCACCAACTCTGCGGCGTTGGTTACCTCCACGTCCAGGAGTCTTCTTCCGAGCAACAACTCAAACAGAATCGTGCCCAAGGAGTAGATATCCGATCGACCGTCCAGTTCTTCGCCCGCTAGTTGCTCGGGGCTCATGTAGAACACGGTTCCTTTGGTCTGGCCCTCCTGGGTTCGACTCGCGAGCCTGTCGTCTTCTTGCGCTTTGGCAATGCCGAAGTCGAGCACCTTCACCTGACCGCGAAAGTTGACCATGAGGTTTTGAGGCTTCAAGTCCCGGTGAACCAGCTTTAGGTCCTGACCGTCTCGAGATGTGAGGCTGTGAGCGTGGGCCAGGGCATCGGAAACCATCAGGCCCATGTGAAGAACGGCGCTCGCGGGAGCCGTCCCACCTCTGGCGAGAATTCGATTGAGTATCGTGGAGACATCGGTGCCTCGCACAAACTCCATGACCATGAAATAGACGCTGCCGAGCACCCGGTGGTCTACGTGCTTGAAGTCTACGACCTTGACGATGTTCGGATGGTCTAATTGACTCAAGAGGCGGGCTTCGTCGCCCATTTGTCGAGCTACATTGGGATTATCTGCGACGACGTTGGCGTCCAGCACCTTCACCCCAAAGTCCGAGACGAAGCCCATGTCGCCCCGCACCTCCGCGCGGTAGACCTGGCCAAATGCCCCCACGCCGATGAGCTCGACCAGTGTGTAGCGGTCCAGCTGGAAGGGTAGCTTCACGAAGGGCCTCTCCCGGGAGTGGCTGGCGGGGGCCGCCTCCTGCGCCACCCGGCCAGACCACACAGCAACACCATGAGGCTTAGAGCCCCCGTTGGTGTGGGTCGGGTCGCTACAGCGCAGTTCAAGATGCAGCCGTAGGCGATTTCGTGACCGGGCGGGACCTCGTTCTCACACAGTGGGTTCTCGTCGATGTCCCCGTCGCAGTCGTTGTCCACACCGTCGCAACTCTCTGCCGAGCCAGTCTCTACTCGGTCATCGTTGTCGTTGCAGTCGCCACCACAGGTGGACTGCCCATCTCGGTCGACATCGAGATTCTCACGGGTCGGATCCGAATCATCGCAGTCCCCGTCACAGATTGTGGCGCCGTCCCCGTCGCTGTCGGACGGGTTGTCCACAATGCCATCGCAGTCGTTGTCAGCATTGTCACAGGCCTCGTGCGCACCCGGGAAAATGTTCCGGTCGTTGTCGTCGCAGTCGATGTTGTTGTCGGCGTAGCCTGTGGGTGGGTCGCAGGATGTCGCGGGAACATTGACCCCTGCATTTCCATAGCCATCGCCGTCGTTGTCGAGGTACCAGAGCAGCGCATCGCTGGCCGTGGACTCGTCAATCTCGCCATCGCAGTCGTTGTCGATCTTGTCGCAGGACTCGTCGACCCCTGGGTTCACCGAGGCATCGTTGTTGTCGCAGTCTTCCCAGCTGCAATAGCCGTCGATGTCTTGGTCGTCGCAGGCTGGATGGTTGAACTCTAGGGTCTCGCCTACGCCGTTGTTGAACGACTCTCCGTGAAATGACTCTTCATCGCAGGAAATCTCGATCAGTCGTTCACCACTGCCAATGAAGATGGCTGAGCCGCGACCGTAGTCCAGGTTGTCTCCACCGACGTTTAGGTCGCGGTAGTGAAACTCGATACGGTTGCTCCCCTCGAAGAGCTTGACCTCGAAGGTAGCTTCACCTTGGACGTTGAAGTGGGGGATCTTGAACCATTCGACGATCAAGTATCGATTGGGTTGGCTACCCCGGGTGGCGATGTAGACCCCACCGCCCTCTTCGGCTGCTGCGGGGTTGAGGTCGGTCCAGTACGGCGAGATCGTCGGCAGCTCGGGGGCCGACAGGGGACACTGATGGTTGTAGGCCGCTGGGTTGCTGGCGCCGAAGGTCAATACGCCGTTGGAGTGAACATCCACCTGACTGAATGCCTCACCGTAGAACAAGAACTCGAAGCCCAAGGCGATCGTCACGAACCCCTCATCGGCCAGAGTCTGCGCTTGTTGGTTTAGGACTTCTTCGTAGTTGTACGCAGGTCCTCCTGAGCTCGAGTCGGCCCAGGTGTAGCCAAATTCGTCACTGCCAGAGTCGGCGTGGGCGGTGGATATCACGGCGCAGAGGACCAGCAGGGCACATAGGCTGGCCCATCCCGAGTGGTGATTCTTGCGACCTAGACGATGACATGCAGCCTTGATCATTGTGTCCAGCTTACAGCTTCTGAGCGCGCGACCCTCGCGCGCGAGGCTAAATATAGACTCGAATCGCTCCGGTCAAGGGGTTTGGCTAACCCTGGGAAGCCACTTTTATGCGAGCGAGCTCTCTTTTTGGCTGAAATCTGAGGGGTCGCGGTGGCGCTGCCTGTCGCCACTACAGGTCGGTGAATGAACCCAGGATCCGTTGTGCAGCAAGCTGACCGCTCTCTACACAGTCCGAGATACCCACGCCCTGGTAGGCATTCCCGCATAGAGCAAGGTGGGGGTGCTGCTCGAGCCTCTGCCGAACCCCATCCATTCGGGATTGGTGCCCCATGTCGTACCGGGGCATGGCCTGGGGGTATCGGGAGATCAGGTGATACTGAGGCTGCGCGTCGATGCCCAGCAAGTCTGAGAGGTCGTTGCGAACACCTCGGAGCATTGTGGCGTCGTCGTCGTGAGCGGACTCTCCCGCGACGAAAGCCCGGAGAACGAAGTGCTCCGACTCATCCCGTCCCTCGTACTTTCTGGATGTGAATGTGCAGGCCAGCAGGTAGCGCCCCTCCGTGCGCGGGCAGACGAACCCGAAGCCATCGAGAGGGTGGCTCACCTGGGCTCGGGGCCAGACAAGATTCACCGTCGTTACTGAGGAGGACTCGATCCCGGCCAACAAGGAGCCGAGCTTATCGTCGATGGGTGTGATCAGAGTCGCCGCCGCCTTGGCGGGCACCGAGAGCACTAGCCGGTCCGCCGTGACGACGGAGCCGTCGTCAACGTGGAGGACCCAGCTTCCCTCTGCCCGCTCGACCTGGACCACGGTGGCGCCTAGACGCAGGGCTCCGGGAGGGAGCGTGGCTGCCAGTGCGTCGGTGAGGGTCGCCATACCGTGCTGAGCTGTGACGAAGAGAGAATATCGAGCTCCGGCGGCGTCCTGGGTCTTCCGTTGCCGGGCAGCATCTCGCATACCGAGGATGAGGGAGCGGTGATGCAGCTCCATGTCGAGAAGGCGAGGCATGGTCGACCGGAGGCTCAGATCGGCCGGATCGCCAGCATAAATTCCGGCGATGAGCGGCTGAATGAGCCTATCCAGGGCCTCTTGGCCGAGGCGACGGCGCACAAAGCTGGCGAGGTTCTCATCGTCGACGAGGCTGGCGCCGGAGCGTCTGGGAAGCACGAGATCGAGGGCCATCCGGAGCTTGGCCGGCCAGGAGAACAGCGGCGTAGTGACCATGGGCCAGAGGCTCGTGGGCGCTACCAACTGAAACCCCGGTGGGACCGGCACGAGCCCCCCGTCCCGCACCACCAGGGAGCGAGCGTGTTCATTTCGGGTCTCTATGAGCGGCACCCCGAGTTCTCGGCACAGGTCGATGGCTGCAGGCTTTGTCCGGACGAGTGAGTCGGGCCCCTGCTCTAGGAGAAACGCCCCTTCCCGGTGGGTCTCCAGAACTCCTCCTGGGCGGTTCGAGGCCTCCAACACCGACACCTCGATGCGTGGGTCCATCTTCAGGAGCGCCTGGGCGCTAGCCAGGCCGCTGACGCCGGCACCTACAACGGCAACTCTCTTGGGGGCACTCATGGCCAGCTCCGACAAGTCACACGAGTACCCGGTAGAGGGCGCACCCTCGCGATCACGAACTGCTTGTTGCCGTTGCCTCGTGTACGTAGTCGATGAGGCGGATGACGTTGTCCACGGGCGTCTCTGGGAGAATGCCGTGTCCCAGATTGAAGATGTGCCCGGTGCGACCGGCATTGGCGTCGATTACCCGTTGAGCCCGCTCACACACGTACTCCGGGGAACTGTAGAGCACCAGTGGCTCGAGGTTGCCCTGAACGGGCTGCTCGTCCCCCAGCCGGCTGCGAGCCTGAGCGAAGGACGTCTGGTAGTCCACCCCGATCACGTCGCCTCCTGCGGCTTGGATTTGCTCCAAGATCTGGCCTGTGCCCGTTCCGAAATGAATGATGGGAACGTCCGGATGAACGGCCTTGACGCCATTGATCAGCGCCGTTGAGTGGGGAGCAACGAAGTCCCGATAGTCTTCAGGACCCACCGCACCCACCCACGAGTCGAAAATCTGTAGGCATTGGGCACCAGCTTCCGCCTGACAGCACAGGTATTCAATCAGGCCCCTAACCAGCTTCTCCATGAGGGCGCTCCATGCCCCGGGGTCCCGATACATCAGGGACTTCGTATGCACGAAGCTCCGCGAGGGCCCACCCTCACAGGCGTAGGCTGCGAGGGTGAAGGGTGCGCCCGCGAATCCAATCAGGGGGACTGTCTCTGCCAGCGCGGCTCGCGTTGCCCTGATGCCCGCGTACACGTAGGCAAGCCGTTCTCTCGCTTGCACTTCTTCCAGTTGGTCCACGTCCGAGGCCGATCGTACGGGTGGGGACAAGCGCGGCCCCCCTTTGGGGTAGCTGAGATCGAGGCCCATGGCTTCGAGGACCAGCAGCAGGTCTGAAAAGACGATCGCGGCGTCGGCACCAATGCGCTCCTGTGCAAAGACAGTCGTCTCTGCCACCAGGTCCGGGCTGCGACACAACTCGAGAAAGGACACGCGGGCCCGCATCTCGCGGTATTCGGACATGTAGCGACCTGCCTGGCGCATCAGCCACACAGGTGTGTGCGTTACGGGGAGGCCTCGGCAGGCGCGAATGAAGGTCGAATCGAAAGAAGGGTGCCGTTCCACGGCGCGCATCGTAACAGCCTGATGGCTCTCCTGGGATATTGGTCACATCCAGAGCAGGATCTCGGTTCGCTGCGGACCGTGTTTTCGGCGCCAGAGGGAGCCGAATGGGAGGTGGATCGGCTCGCGATAATCAGGTGCGGAGGAGGGCCTGCAGTCCGGCCAGGTGCTGTTCCGTGTCCGCGATACCGGGCTCGAGCAGGCCCTGCACGAGCATGCCCAGTACGAGGCTCCACGCCGGTCCAGCCTCGCCGACCTGCTGTTCTAGGGCCGAGCGATACAGTTGTGCAGCCTGTTGGATGAGTACCGTTGCTTCGTCATCGGAGCGGTGCCGCTGAAAGTCGAAGATCAGCAGCAGCATTCGCTGCAGGTAGGTGGCATTGGCGCAGATCCAGGCGAACACCAGCTGGAGCCGAAGGGCCCGATCTGCGTCCGGTGGTATGGCTGCGGTGGCTGCAGACACATCGCGCTGAGACACGCGAATGACCATCTTCTCGAAGATGTCTTCTTTACCGCCGAAGTAGTGATACAGGGTTCCTGTGGATACGCCGAGACCAGCGGCGAGGGTGCGCATGGAGGTCGCGCGGTAGCCGTTGTCGGCAAACAGCTCGAACGCTCTGTCGAGCAGCTCGGCTCGCTGAACCTCATGGTCGACTATCTTGGGCATTCAGGCGGCTTGGGCAAGGTATTGGGGGGCGGCCTTGGTGGGAATGCGAGGGTCCATCAGCGCGAAGAAGAGGGGGGGCATCAGGGCCACGACGATCATCCCGGGGTAACCCGTGGGTAGCTGCGGGGCTTCGTCGAAGTGCCGAAGGACCGAATAGGGTCGCTTGGGGTGTGCGTGATGGTCACTGTGACGCGTCAACTCAAACAACAGCACCCGCCCAAGAATGCAGTTGGAGTTCCAGGAATGTGCGGGACGTACCCGCTCCCAGCGTCCGTTCTCGTTGCGCTCTCGCTGTAGCCCATAGTGCTCGAGGTAGTTCACGGTCTCCAGCAGCAGGATGCCCACTACGGCCGACATGATGAAGGCTAGTGTCGCCAGACCTCCGAATACTCCAAAGATGATGGCGAGCATTACGGCCTGGCCAACCTGCAAGCGCAGCATTTCGTTCTGGAGACTCACGATAGGACGACCCCTTCGGCTCAGTCGGTCAGCTTCCATCTTCCAGGGGTTCAGCCATCCTCCGATGACGGAGCGGAACCAGAAGCTGTAGACCCATTCGCCGCGGCGAGAGGTGGCTGGGTCGTCGGGGGTGGCGACCCGTGCATGGTGTCCTCGATTGTGCTCGATGAAGAAGTGGGCATAGAGGGAGGTGGCCAGCAGGAGCTTGGCGAGAAACTGCTCGCGCTTGGTAGGCCTGTGTCCCAGCTCGTGTCCAATGTTGATGCCCAGGCCCCCGCAACTGAGGCCCACGGACAACGTGGCGCCGATGGTCTCCACCATGGACAGGCTCCCCGACTCTACCGTGACGAGGAAGAACAGCACCAGTCCAACCTGCGCGGGAATGGCGAGGTAGACGACTGCGTCGTACCGCCAGTCCTCGAGTCGATCCTTGGCGTCGTCTTGGTCGATGTTGTCGTCTGGGGCTGGGAGAATCAGCTCGGCGATGGGCACCAGGCCGAAGATCACCAACGGGGCCAACCAGACCCAGGGCCCGCCCGCCAGCAGGCCGGCGAGAGCGAGAAGGGGGATGAGGTACACGAAGCAGTAATGGATGGGATTCATAATGACCTTCTTATTTCGAATGCTCGTTATAAATAAATAGTCACGAATCATCTGTCAACAAGAAAACACCGAGATTGCTAAATGTTGTTCGCTCTGTGGTGCCTGCTGGCTCGGAGCTCCAGCAGGCTTGCGAGGGAGTCGTGGCAGGGCAATCCAGAAAGAGGCGAGCTAGCTATGGCTAGTCGGCTCTCGTAGTGCGGAGTGGAGAGCGTGGGGAGTGGGCTCCAGCCGTTCTCGTTGTCCCGGCCTTGCTTCCCGACTAACTGGGCTTCTCTCGGCTACTTGACCCCACAGAGGCGGCGCACCTGTTCGACCACCTCTCGGCAGCGTCGCTCTCGTGCTTCCTCGGTGAAGATAGGTTCTCCACGGACTTGTTCGCTGAGCTCGTGAACCGCGAAGTACGTGAGGTGGACGCCAGTGATGCTCATGACCGTGTCCGCCGGATCAGCGGTGTCAAACTCGTTGGCGGCGACTCCAGCCTCCACAAAGGCTACGGCGGTGCCCAGAACCAGATCGAACAACTGGGCGCCTTCTCCAGAGAAGAATGGCCCTCGGTCCATCACCTCTCGGAAGAGCAGCCTCGCAGCTCGATGTTCGTCAACGAAGTAGTCGGTGATCAGAGCGCTCAGGTCATCGAGTCGGTCGGGAAAGCTGCCCGAGCCGGCAGCAGCCGCCGCGACCATCTCGCCGATGCGACCAAGTACGGTGGACAACGACTCCAGATACAGCGCTTCTTTGCTTCCGAATCGGTGGAGCAAGGAGGACTTACGAATGCCGGCGTCGTCTGCGATGCGATCGAGGCTGGCTGCTGCGTAGCCCTGGTCCGCGAATGCGGTGACTGCGGCGCTGAGCAGAACGTCACGTGGGACCGGATTTCTCGGTCGGCCGGCGCGACGTTGCTTTGGTGCCTTCTTGGATGGTGCCACGAGACTCAATCTACCACGCGTCAGGTACCTTTAGGTGGGTTGGCCAAAGTAGCTGGTGCTGTGCCGTGGGCTGGTTCTCCGCCTTTCCTCTCGGTCGAGCTAAGGAGCGGGCTGGTTCGCTGGGAGGATGAGCAGGCACCGCTCTTTGTCGTGACCGCTTGGCTTGAGTGACGGTAGACGCCCATTGCTAGGTGGACAGGGGCCAGAGAGAGACCCCAGCCCTTTGTTCTGACAGCTAGCGCTGGGAGCTAATCCATCGGTCTAGTGCGTTGGCAAAGCGCTGCTTTTGCTTGGCGCCAAACGGTGGGGGGCCCCCGGTGACCACGCCGCTGTCACGTAGCGATTCCTTGAAGTCTCGGAGCGCCAGGGCCTCGTTGATGCTGTCTTGGTCCAGCTCCCGTCCGTGGGGTTGGATGACCGCCACTCCGTGTGGGACCACCCGTGCTGCCAGTGGGATGTCCTGGGTGATCACCAGGTCGCCTGGCTGCGCATGTTCTGCGATGTAGTTGTCCGCCTCGTCGGCTCCCCGACCCACCAGAACGGAGGCGACTCGAGTCGTGTGTGGATGTGAGATGGGACTGTTGGCCACGAGGGTCACAGCTAGATGGCGTCGCGCCGACGTCTTGAACAGCAAGTCCCGGACAGGCCGCGGCGTGGCGTCGGCGTCAACCCAGATGTGTCTAGCCATTGGCTGTGCTCCCTGACATCAATACTCCGCGAGGCCGGGCAACGCACTTCGGCCAAGCACTTGTGCTGCCCCTTGTCGAGAGGGCTTGGGCGGGTCGCGCTGAAAAACCGAAGACGATGGGTTAGTTGTTGAGGGCGCCGTCGGCGATCCAACTGCGGATCCCGTCGATGGTTGCGGCATCGAGGCAGAGAGCACCACTGCAGCCGTAGGGCATGCGCAAACCGGTCCCTCCCACATCGCTGTGCGTTCCCTCCAGCTTGTGCATCAGGTAGCTCAGCCCCGGCTCCCCTGGCTCGATGCGATCGAGAGCAGGGCTCTGATGGGATGGAATTCCGACCAGGAGACTGTACAAGAGACCAGGGTCACCATTGTAGGCCAACCCGGTGGTGTGAGCCGCACTCCCATGGCAGATGGAGCAGCGATCCTCGATCACGGCGAAGACGTCCGTGAACGTCCACACCGCACCTGCGCTGTCGTCGTCGTCGCCTGAGTCGTCGTCGTCGCCTGAGTCGTCGTCATCGCCGATGGGGATCTCGGTGCGAAGCAGCAGAGCGCCGTTCTGCCCGGCCGCCCAGCCCACGCTGCCACCAGCAAGGCTGAGCCCATAGAGGTCGTCGGACGTCTCGTTGGTCTCGGGTGCCCAGGTGACGCCGCCGTCGGCAGTGATCAGAGTGGTTGCGGCGTCGCCCACAGCCCAACCGTTGTCCGTGTCAGCAAAGGCCACTGCGTTGAGTGCGCTGGTGGTGCCGCTGACCTGAGGGGTCCAGGAGGCTCCGCCGTCCTCTGTGGACAAAATGGTTCCATTGTCACCCACAGCCCAGCCGACAGCCCCATTCGCGAAAGCTACGGCGTTGAGGGGATAGGTCGTGCCGCTCGTCTGAGCGGTCCAAGTGGCGCCACCATTGGTGGTGGCGAGAAGGGTGCCATTGTCTCCTACAGCCCATCCGTTGATGTCGTCGATGAACGTAATGCCGTTCAGCGTGTTTGTTGTGCCGGAGGCCTGGCCGGCCCAGCTGGTGCCGCCGTCGTAGGTCACCCGGATGGTTCCAGCCCCTCCCGCGATCCAGCCCCGGTTCGCGTCACGCACCTGGACACCGTGAACGTGGCCAGTCATGCCCGTGGACTTGATGGACCAGGTGCCGCCACCGTCGACGGTGGTCACCAGGGTGCCGTTGTCACCCACGGCCCAACCGTTGTTGGTGTCAGCAAATGCAACCGCGTTGAGTACCTGGGTGGTTCCGCTGGACTGAAGGGTCCAGGACGCTCCTGCGCTCTCCGTGTACATAATGGTCCCATTGGCACCCACGGCCCAGCCAGTGGTTGCGTTCGCGAACTGGATGGCTCGAAGCGACACGGCCCCAGCGGGGCTGGTCTGAGTAGCCCAGAGGACCTCTGTAAGAGGAACACCATCATCGCCTGAGTCGTCGTCGTCGCCCGAGTCGTCGTCGCCCGAGTCGTCGTCATCGCCCGAGTCGTCGTCGTCGCCCGAGTCGTCGTCGTCCCCGGATCCGCAGTTGCTGAAGTTGCCGGGTCCTGTGGCGTCAGGGGCTCCGCCCGTTCCCGACTCATCGGCGATGACATGGCCGCTCTGGTCGATCACCTGGTAGCCATTCTCACCGTCCCAGTCGCCACTGTCGTCGTACTGAATGTCCAGGCAGTCCGGTGTGGCGACGCAAAAGGTTCCCTCGTAGCCTGAGGTGAGGGTGAACTCTCCCAACAGGTTGCCGGATCCGTCATAGACATCGAGTGAGTTGCCGCTCCAGCCTTCACCGAAGGTGTCCGTCAGGACCAACTCATAGTCCCCTGGGGCACAAGTGACAGCTGTGCTGTCATCGTCATCTCCGGCGGATGAATCGTCATCGTCGCCCGAGTCGTCGTCGTCGTCGCTATCGTCGTCGTCGTCATCGCTGTCATCGTCATCGCTGTCATCGTCGTCGCTGTCATCGTCGTCGCCCGAGTCATCATCGTCGTCGTCATCGTCATCGTCGCCGCCTTCATCGTCGTCGTCGCCGCCTTCATCGTCGTCATCGCCCGAGTCGTCGTCGTCGTCATCGTCATCGTCGTCGTTATCGTCATCGTCATCGTCA
>MDTE01186938.1_pt1 | contig 35769 bp, 28 predicted proteins | sample 811231 | NCBI WGS metagenome assembly MDTE01 (sample SAMN05326651, study PRJNA326480) | marine metagenome | isolation source: seawater | place: Indian Ocean: Red Sea | collected 2010
ACGCGGCTCGCCTTGCTCCCCAACCGACTGGTGATTGGGTACACTAGGTGAGACCAACGGGGTCGACAAGATCAGAATCGGTGTACTGGCAAGGGGAAATGTCTCCGGCCAGGCAGATGACACCAGGCGACTCAACGCGACCCCTCCCCGCAAGAATTGACCCGAATCGACCGGATCGCGACGCCGTGCCTGCCACTTCCGTGATTGGTCTTCAGTGGGGCGACGAGGCCAAGGGCAAGATCGTCGACCTGCTGACCGAAGACCACGACATCGTTGTCCGGTACCAGGGTGGCAACAACGCGGGGCACACCGTTCAGTTCGGTGGCCAGACCTACAAGCTCTCACTTTTGCCGGCCGGGATACTCCGGCCCGGCGTCGAATCGGTTGTCACCGGTGGCGTCGTGATCAATCCGCGAGCATTCCTTGAGGAACTCGATGGGATTGTCGGCCTCAATGGTGGTGTCGACCGAAACTTGTTGATCAGCAATCGCGCCCACGTCGTGTTTCCATGGCACATGGCCGAGGAAGCCGTGCTCGAAAAAGGGCGCGGTGGTGATGCGATCGGCACGACGATGCGAGGGATCGGCACGTGTTATCGTGACAAGGCGGGGCGGACCCATGCGATTCGCATGGGCGACTTGGTCCGCGGCGAGTCATTTCGAGACCGGGTCGAGACTGTTGTCGGGCACAAGAACCGCGTGCTGCAGGCACTCGATCCCGAGTCTGAACCGCTCGATGCCGAAGCGATCTACAGCGAGTACAGCCAGTATGCGGAGAGGTTGGCACCGTTTGTGACCGACACCACCTCTCACCTCCACAAGGCTCTCGCCGCCGGTCGGCGTGTCCTCTTCGAGGGGGCCCAGGGGTCGTTGCTCGATCTCGACCACGGCACTTTCCCCTTTGTGACCTCCTCGAACAGTTCCGGGGCCGGAATACACTCCGGCAGTGGTGTGCCCGAGCGGGCGATCGAACGGATGATCGGTGTCGTCAAGGCGTACACGACCCGGGTGGGCGGTGGCCCTTTCCCCACCGAACTGGACAACGAGATCGGGCAGCACATCCGGGACGAGGGGAACGAGTACGGGACAGTGACCGGGCGGCCACGTCGCTGTGGCTGGTTCGATGCGGTGGCGACCGGTTACGGCGCGAGACTTTCGGGTGTCGATTGCCTGGCCGTGATGCTGCTGGATGTCCTGGGCAAGCTCGAGGAGGTCCAGGTCTGCGAGGCCTACGAGATTGACGGCGAGCGAACCACCGATTTTCCGGCCCAGTTGGAAGATCTTGCCCGGGCCACGCCGGTGCTGAGATCAATGCCCGGGTGGCAGGCCGATCTCACCGGAATCCGCAAGCTGGAGGATCTGCCGGTCGAGGCCCGGGACTACCTGGACGTGGTGGCCGAACTGGTCGGCTTTCCGGTCGACATCGTGTCGGTTGGCCCCGACCGGGAGCAGACAATCCTGGTCGATCGGTCTTGAACCGGTCGCCGCGACATTGCGAAGCGTTTCCGTTTCTGGTTTCCCAGACGTCTCCGAGACTGATTCGACGACAGGACATGAGATGAAGATTCACGAGTACCAGGGCAAGGACCTGCTGAAAGCCTCCGGAGTGGCGGTGCCTCGCGGCATAGTGGCTCGCACGGCCGAGGAGGCTGCTGCGGCCTTCGAGGAACTGGGCGGGGAACTGGCCGTCGTCAAGTCGCAGATTCATGCCGGTGGGCGGGGCAAGGGCCGGTTTGCCGAAGAGCCCGAACAACCCGGGGTGGTGCTGGTCCGATCGGCCGACGAGGCCCGCGAACACGCCTCCAGGATGATCGGCAACACCCTGGTCACGATCCAGACCGGCGAGGAGGGCAAGACGGTCAAGACCCTGTTCGTCGAGGAGGGGCTTGATATCGCCCGCGAACTGTACCTGGGGATTGTGATCGATCGCGAGACCAGCAGCCCGGTGCTGATCACCTCGACCGAGGGCGGGATGGCGATCGAGGAGGTGGCTGCCGAGACTCCCGAGAAGATCCACAACGAGCCATTCGACGTCGTCGACGGACTGACCGCCGACCAGGCTCGTACGGTGGGCGAGTCGCTGGGACTCGACGGGGAGGCGATGGAGAACGCCATCGAGTTGTTTCCGGCGTTGTGCCGGTTCTTCGTCGACAACGATTGCAGCTTGACGGAAATCAACCCCCTGGTCGTCACCGGGGCGGGGCAACTGTTGTGCCTGGATGCCAAGGTCAGCTTCGACGACAACGCGATGTTCCGGCACGAGTCATTCGACGGCCTGCGGGATCTGGACGAGGAGGATCCCGCGGAGGTTCGAGCCGGGGAGGCCGGGCTGAGTTACGTCAACCTGGACGGGGACATCGGCTGCCTAGTCAACGGGGCCGGGCTGGCGATGAGCACCATGGACCTGATCAAGCTGCATGGCGGGGAGCCGGCCAACTTTCTCGATGTGGGAGGCGGAGCCAATGTCGAGGCGGTGACGGAGGCTTTCCGGATTATTCTCGATGACTCCAACGTCAAGGCGATCCTGGTCAACATCTTCGGCGGGATCATGAAGTGCGACACGATTGTCGAGGCTCTGCTGGGAGCTTACGAGAATGTCGGGATCACCGTTCCGCTGGTGGTGCGACTGGAAGGGACCAATGTCGAACTGGCCCGCGAGATGCTCGAGGGGTCCGATCGTGACATCATCTCGGCCACCGACTTGACCGACGCAGCCCAGAAAGTTGTCGCCACGCTGGGTGCCTGAATTTCCTGTCTGGAACCGAATGGTCCAGTAGACTCATAACAACGAACGGCAAATCGATGAGCATTCTTGTCAACGAACAGACGAAGGTCCTCTGCCAGGGCATTACCGGTCGCACCGGGTTGTTCCACAGTCAGCAGTGTCGCGAGTACGGCACTCCCCTGGTCGGAGGAGTCACTCCCGGCAAAGGCGGGACAGAGATCGACGGATTTCCGGTTTTCGATTCCGTGGCTGAGGCGATCGAGGCGACCGGGGCCAATACGTCCATGGTGTTCGTGCCGCCGCGTTTTTGTGCCGCCGCGATCACCGAGGCGGCCGATGCGGGGATCGAACTGATCATCGCGATCACCGAGGGGGTGCCGGTGCTGGACATGGTGCGGGTGCGGCAACACATCGATGGCCTGGACAACTGTCGGCTCGTGGGGCCGAATTGCCCCGGAGTGATCACGCCCGGAGTGGCCAAGATTGGGATCATGCCCGGCTACATTCACTCGGCGGGTTCGGTCGGGCTTGTCAGCCGATCCGGCACGCTGACCTACGAGGCGGCGTGGCAGTTGGGCAATGTGGGACTCGGGCAGTCGACCTGTGTGGGGATCGGCGGCGATCCGGTCAACGGGACGAACTTCATTGACGTGCTCGATCTGTTCCAGGCCGATTCTCAGACCGAAGCGATCCTGATGATTGGTGAGATCGGCGGAAACGCCGAAGAGCAGGCGGCCGCCCACATCGAGGCGAACGTGACCAAGCCGGTGGCGGCTTTCATTGCCGGTGCCACAGCTCCTCCAGGAAAGCGAATGGGGCATGCCGGAGCGATTATCTCCGGTGGCAGCGGCACGGCCGCTGACAAGATCGCCGCCTTGCAGGCGGCCGGCGTCGAAGTGGCCGAAAGCCCTGCCGACATGGGTGCGGCGCTGAAGCGGGCGATCGAGAAGGCGTCCGAATAGGAATAGGACGCCTCTACTTCTCGTCGTCGGCACAGACCCATTCGCCGAGGGTGGGGGTGTAGTCGTACAGTTCCTCGGGTCGGAAGTAGATGTCGATCTCGCGGGCGGCAGCCTCGGGGCCGTCACTGCCGTGGACCAGGTTCATTTGCCGGCTGACTCCGTAGTCACCGCGGATCGTGCCAAGGGCTGCATCCCGACCGTTGGTCGTTCCCAACAAGTTCCGCATCACTCCGATCGCGTCTGGGCCCTCGACCACCAACGCAATCACCGGTGCCGCGGTGATGAACTCTTCGAGCAACGGATAAAAAGGTTTCTCGACATGTTCCGCGTAGTGTTCGCGCGCCAACTCCTGTGTCACCTGCAACATTTTCATGCCGACAAGCTTCATGCCCTTGTTCTCGATCCGGCAGAGCAACTGGCCGCACAGGCGACGCTGGATGCAATCGGGCTTGAACAAAATCAGAGAACGTTCGGTCGCCATCGTGGGAGCCTCTTGGTCGGTGGAGTATTTCGCCACCCGTTCCGGTCGGAAATCGGCCGACAACGGCCCCTGAGAGTAGTCACCGGAAGTTCGGGGGGCGGGTACTCTAGCGAGACGTCCCTAACTGAGCAACATCTTTCGGAAATCGCCAAAGAGGTAGTGGCTGTCGTGTGGCCCGGCTGACGCTTCGGGGTGGTATTGCACACCGAAGGCCCCCAGCGAACGGCTGCGAATCCCCTCGACCGTCTGGTCATTGAGATTGACGTGGGTGACCTCGATTTCCTCGCCGAGGCTCTCGGCCTCGATCGCAAATCCGTGATTCTGGGTGGTGATCTCAACTCGTCCCGTGTCGCGATTGAGCACTGGTTGGTTGGCTCCACGGTGACCGAACTTCAGCTTGTAGATGTCTCCGCCCAACGCCAGGCCCAGCAACTGGTGGCCCAGGCAGATCCCGAAGATCGGTTTCTGCCCCAGCAAACCACGGATTGTGTCGATCGCATAGTCCAGTGGACGCGGATCGCCGGGACCGTTGGAAAGAAACACCCCGTCGGGTTCGTGCGACAACACGTCTTCGGTCGTCGCGGTTCCCGGAACCACCGTCACCCGGCAGCCCAGTTGGCGGAGATGCCGCGGGATGTTCCATTTCATTCCGTAATCGATGGCGACCACGTGAGGGCCATCGTGTGGGTCGGCGGCCAACTCGTGCAGGCCCTCGTAACCGGGGGTCACCGCTGACTGCACCATCTCGTTCAAGGATTCGGACCACTCGGCCGCTTCCTGTGGGATCACTTCCTTGACCAGGTCTTGGCCCGCCAGTTCCGGACTCGATTGCGCCTTTTCGACAAGCGACGCGTCGTCCGAATCCGTCGTCGAAAGCACCCCGGTCATTGCTCCGTGGATCCGGATCCGACGCACAAGGGCGCGGGTGTCGATGCCTTCGATTCCGATCACGCCGTTTTCGGCCAGGTAGTCCTCCAACGACCAGTCCAGTCGCTGGTTGCTCGGGTGACGACACAATTCGCGAACGACGAATCCTCGCAGCGCCAAACGCCCGCTTTCGACATCGACGGTGTTGGCACCGTAGTTGCCGATCAACGGGTAGGTCATGGTCACGATCTGGCCGCAATAGGACGGGTCGGTCAGGATTTCCTGGTACCCCGTCATGCTCGTGTTGAACACAACCTCGCCGTAGACCTCACCGGTCGCTCCGAATGCGGTTCCGGTGAATACTGTTCCGTCTGACAGCGCCAGCTTGGCAATGCGATCGTCCATGGGCATTCCTGCTTGCTCGTCCGCACATCGGTGAGGACCCGTGGCGGACACGACTCGACACGCACTCCGCGTGATGTGACCGAGACAATCTTTACCAGATCGGGAGCCCAATTTGAAGAGACCGCCACAGCGTCGGCCAGGGTGGTCTCTGTGGCGACGGGCATCACGGTCCGGGTGGGCCGGGGCGCTGAGAACTCAGGCCGTGTCCCCCGTGGTTTCGTTGCCGTGCAGCAGCACGAATTCTTCGAAACGGATCTCGGGTTTTTCAGGATCAGCAATCGACTCGAACAGTCGCTCGATGACCGAATGGAACTGTCCACTCTTGAGTGAGTAGAAGTTGTGTTTGCCGTCCCGCCTGGCTGCGATCAGGTTGGCTTCCCGCAACAAGGCCAGGTGATGGCTGACAGCCGGTTGGCTCTGGTCCAACCGGCTGCACAATGCCGAGACGTGCAACTCTCGCTCGCGGCCCAGGTGCAGCAGGATTCTCAGCCGCGTTTCATCGGAAAGCAGCTTGAAGATCTGCAGCAATTCGTTTTCGAGTTCGTCGGAGAGAAACAGGCCCTGGGGCGGGGCTTCCATCAGGTTCGTGCTCATCGTCTCGCCTGTCTTTTGAGGTGTTTCCGTCGAGGGGACTCCGCTACCGGGTCCCTCCGGTTGGTCAATCTCTTGGTTTGTTGTGGAAAGGGCGGAGCCGCTTCCGTCACTTTGTTCAATCAACTTTGTCGATCCTTCTTCTTGCTTCTTGCGGTCTTTCGACCACAACAGCCGTTGGTACGATTGGCTTCAAAGATCTCCCAATCTCCAAGGGGAGTTCGCCCAAATCGGTTGATGCCCGTGGCTGGACAAGCGGGTCGGCTGTCCACACATGGACACCTGGGACCGGTTGGTCGAGACAACGCGATTGGGAGATCCCTACGGACCAAGCAACGGCGCAGCCAACCACTCGGCTGGTTCAGGCGACTTGAATTGTCTGAATTACGGGTAACTTCTAAGAAATGACGTCTCAAAGTATCGGCGACAGCAGTGGGCCCGAATGGGCTGAAAGAATCGTAGTCAGGGGGGGTTGCGTAAGGCAGGAAACCTCACGCGATTGTCGCCGATGTCGGACAGAAGCCCCGGAACCGGGGCAAACTGGCCGAACGCCGTCATTATGGAGGTGGCATGGAAAGCCGTCAATGAGTTGAATGGGGAATTCCCGAAGGAATAGAGACGAAAGATGTCCGGGGAATTTCAGCAAGGTCAGGCGGATCAACAGGCGGGTGTTTTCGGCAATGACAGGTAACGATCAGGACAGGCCTGCAGGTTTCTGTCGGCTTGATGGGAAGTCTGCAGTGGTCACAGGGTCGTCCAGTGGTGTGGGACGGGCCATCGCCTGCGAACTGGCCCGTGGGGGTGCCCGGCTGATGGTTCACTGTCGGAAGAACGTCGATTCGGCTCGGGAACTTGTCGAGTCGATCCGGTCATTTGGCGGAGAAGCCGAGATGGTCGTTGCAGATTTCTCGGACCCGTCTGCGGCCGATGCGATGCTGGAGAGCAGTTGGCGCGCATTGGGGCGAGTCGATGTCTGGGTCAATAATGCCGGAGTGGATCTGTTGACGGGGCCGGAGGCTGACTGGGGATTCGACGAGAAGCTGGCTGCATTGTGGGAGGTGGATGTGCGGGCGACGGTCCGGCTGGCCCGGGAGGCGGGCCGTCGGATGCGGGAGGCGAACGGTGGCACGGTGCTCAACATCGGTTGGGATCAGGCCGAACGAGGGATGGAGGGGGACAGCGGCGAGTTGTTCGCCGTAGCCAAGGGGGCGGTGATGTCTTTCACGCGTTCGCTGGCTCTGAGCCTGGCTCCCGCCGTCCGAGTCAACTGCATCGCTGCAGGGTGGATTCGTACTGCCTGGGGTGAAAAAGCCTCGGACGAGTGGCAAGAGCGAGTCCTTGATGAGACACCGCTGGGACGGTGGGGAGAACCCGAAGACATAGCCCGTCTGGCCAGGTTTCTGGTCAGTCCGGAGGCCGACTATCTGACCGGACAGATCATCTGTGCCAACGGCGGCGCCCAGAGATAGAGCTGAAATTCGAGCATCTGACTGAATCGATCGACTGGAGAGATACGATGGCCGAAGACGTGGTCTTGAGCGAAGCGGAAATCCAGGAGGCTCTTGCGTCCCTGGAGGGCTGGAAATCCGAGGACAACTGGCTGCAACGCAGCTACCAGACTCCCGGTTGGTCTCACACCCTGGCCTTGGCCGCGGCGATCGGTTATGCCGCGGAGGCCGCCTGGCACCATCCGGATCTCGAACTGGGCTACGCCCGGGTCAAGGTCAAGCTGCAGACTCACCGTGTCGGTGGGATCACGACCCACGACACGGCTTTGGCCGAGCGGATTGAGGAGATCGCCACGTGGATGCCCGGAGAGGATTCGCCACTGGGTGGATTTCCCAAGAACTGGGTGAAGTGAGTGGCCGAGTCCGGCGTGTGCGGGGAAACTGTCGGCCAGGGGAGTGCAGAGGCGAATGTCGGCCAAGGAGCGAATCCTGTTCGTGACGGGGCACCTGGCCGAGTCACCGTTGCGCGAGGTGCTGGCCGTTTCGGCGGAAGGAGCTGACTGGTCCTGGGACGTGGCCGTCCTGGGGGTCAGCGTGGCGGCGTTGCTGCATACCGACCTGGTCGCGCGGCGATTGGAACTGCCCGAGAGCATCGACCGAATCGTGTTGCCCGGATGGTGCCACGGTGATCTGCGAGTCCTTGGGGATTCGCTGGGCGTTCCCGTCGACCGGGGACCCAAGGACCTGTACGACCTGCCGGCCTACCTGGGGGGGGAGGGTCGTCGCGACGTGTCGTTGGAATCGTATTCGATCGAAATCCTGGCCGAGATCAATCACGCGTCTCGACTGGGTGAGGCGGAGCTGATGGCCGAGGCGCTGTTGCTGTCCGGATCGGGGGCCGACGTGATCGATCTGGGGATGGTGCCCGGTGAGAGCTGGCCGGGGGTCGAGTCCGCGACGCGACAACTTGTCGCGGCTGGTCTGCGTGTTTCGATTGACAGTTTTGACCGAACGGAGGTCGAGGCGGCGATTGCCGGCGGCGCCGAACTGGTGCTCAGTTGCGACACGTCCAATCTCGACTGGCTTTCACCACTGGCGGCGGATTCGGGCACGGCTGTTGTTGCCATTCCCGAAATGACGGCCGGCCTCGATTCCCTCGATCCGGTCCTTCACCGTCTTCAGTCTGACGGCGTCGACCTGCGAATCGACCCGGTTCTGGAACCGATTGGACTGGGGTTCGCCGCATCACTTGAACGGTATTTCGAGGCTCGTCGACGGTGGCCGGAGGCCGAGATGATGATGGGCACAGGCAACGTGACCGAGTTGACCGAGGTTGACAGTGCGGGTGTCAACCTCCTGCTGGCGGCCATTTGTGAGGAACTGCGGATCGGGAGTGTGTTGACGACCGAGGTGATCAATTGGTGTCGCACGTCGGTGGCGGAACTCGATTTTTCCCGTCGGCTGCTGCACCACTGCCTGAAAAACGGTGTGCTGCCCAAGCACCTCGATTCGAGCCTGGTCACGCTTCGAGATCCGTCAGCAAGGGGCGAGCGGGCCGGGGCACTGGAACAACTGGCCGGGGCTCTGACCGATCCGAATTTCCGCATCTTCGTCGAGCACAGTGACCGTCGCCGCGGCCTCCTGCATGTGATGAACCGTGACGGACACTGGCAACACACCGATCCTTACCAACTCTTCGACATGGTTGCCGCCGCCGGCACCGAGTTGTCTGCTGAACACGCCTTTTACCTGGGCTACGAACTGGCCAAGGCTCACACCGCTTTGACCCTCGGCAAACGGTACGTCCAGGACCAGGCGTTGTCCTGGGGCTGGTTGACGGTCGAGGAAACCAGTGCCGTGCATCGGCGGCGAGCCGCGGAGGATTCGTGATGAACCGGGACATTTCGTCTGTGCCGGTGGTCGTCGAACTCGACTCGGTTCCTGACGTGCTGGCGGCCCTGGAATCGGTGGCCGATTTGCCGGACGTGGTGCTGTTGGAGAGTCGGATCGATCGCGAGGAGGTCAGCCGATTCTCGTTCCTGGTTGCCGATCCCGTGGCATTCGTCGACGATGTCGAGTCGGTCACGGGGGCGGACCCGTTTGGTCGACTGAGAGGTCTGCTTGATCCGTTTCGGAACGACCGTGTTGCCGGTTTGCCCCCGTTCCAGGGGGGAGTGGTTGGACTGCTGGGCTACGAGCTCGGGGCGGCCTGGGAAACGGTACCTCGCCCCACGTACGACGAGTTTGCCCTGCCGGTGCTGGCCGCTGGCGTCTACGACCGGGTGCTGGCCTGGGACCACGTTCTGGGCCGCGCCTGGATCATCTCGCAGGGGTTTCCGGAAACGGATCTCCGAGGGCGTCGACAACGAGCTGAACAGCGTGCTGCGGAGTTGCTGTCGAGACTGGAAGCGTCCGGCCAATCGGTCGGGGCGGCTGAGGAACCGCCACGGTCCTCGCTCGAGCCCGAACAGCTCGCGCCGCTCTGGCCGGTCGAGGGTCACGACGAGCTCTTCAGTGACTTTTCTCGGGAGGCCTACCTCGAGGCGGTCGACCGTGTGATCGAGTACATCCATGCTGGCGACATCTTCCAGGCCAATCTCTCGCAACGATTGCTGGCTCGTCAACCCGCCCCCGCCCGGGAACTTTACGCCCGGCTGCGGCAGCGGAACCCGGCACCCTTTGCCGGCTACATGGCTCACGCCGACTGGGAGATCGTCAGTGCGTCGCCGGAACGGTTTGTTTCACTCAGGGATGGTTTGGTCGAGACCCGTCCGATCAAGGGGACCCGGCGTCGACCGGGTGACCCCGAAGCGAGGGTACTGGTGCAAGGCGAGTTGTTTGAGAGCGAGAAGGACCATGCCGAAAACGTGATGATCGTCGACCTGCTTCGCAATGATCTTTCGCGGGTCTGTCGACCCTCATCGGTGACAGTGCCTTTGTTGTGCGGTGTGGAGGTCTACGAGACGGTACTGCACCTGGTGTCTCAGATCCGTGGAGTGATGAGAGAGGGGCTGGGCGCGTGGGATTTGCTCGAAGCCGTGTTTCCCGGGGGGTCGATCACCGGCGCGCCCAAGCTGCGAGCGATGGAAGTGATCGCCGAACTGGAACCAACCGCACGAGGTCCGTACTGTGGCAGCCTGTTCTACGTCGGTTGCGACGGATCGATGGACAGTAGCATCCTGATCCGCACGTTCGTCGTCCGACGTGGCTGGGTGCAGTGCTCGGTTGGTGGCGGCATCGTGGCACAATCGGATCCTGTGGCCGAATTCAACGAGACGATGGACAAGGCGGCCGGGATGCTCAGAGCCCTGGTCTGAAGAGGACGCCCGCCGATGCTGCTGCTGATCGACAACTACGACAGCTTTGTCTACAACCTCGCGCGATACTTCGAAGAACTGGGTGTCGAGGTCGAGGTGGTTCGCAATGACGCGATGTCGGTCGAGGAGGTGATCGGGAGATCTCCCGAAGCGATCGTCCTGTCTCCGGGGCCGTGCGGTCCGGACAACGCCGGGATCTCGATCGAACTGGTTCGTGAGGTGCTGGGGCGGATTCCACTGATGGGTGTCTGCCTGGGCCACCAGGTGTTGGCGGCGGCCACGGGGGGACGCGTCGTCAGGGCCCCGCAGCCAGTCCACGGGCGGGTGACCCCGGTCGAACACGATGAAGGGGGGGCGGAGACCGACGGGTTGTTTGCCGGGCTCACCACCCCACTGATCGCGACACGATATCACTCGCTGATCGTCGAGTCCGAGGAACTGCCAGCCGCATGGCAGGTCACGGCCCGGACCCGGGACGGGCTGGTGATGGCGATGTCCCATCGCGAACACCCGGCAGTGGGTGTTCAGTTTCATCCGGAAAGCGTGCTGACCGGTTCTGGGCATCAGCTTCTGTGGAATTTCCTGATCCTGTCCGGTGTCGTCGACGGTCCGATGCCGGCTGTGCCCAATCCCGCGCCGTTGGCTCGGGGGCATCATGCGGTCGGATCTCTGGACCGTTATCGAGCCGACGCGGTCTTTCCCGATGTCGAGGCGCCGTCCTCGACCGTGCTGCATTGGTGATGCAGTCGTCAGGATCCCCCCAGTCGTCATCTCCAGTGGTCTCCCCAGCGGTGCCGTGACCGTCGTGTCCGGTTACCAGGCGAACTGAGAGTCGGGATGCGGCACGAACCTGCAGATTGCGGGCATATGGGTCGGGGTGGGGCGCCGATAAGCGGCGAGGTGTCTGCCGAGGGTGGACGTCCATGGCGTGCGCCTGGAGGAGATGACCCAGATGCGAAAGATCACGACACGGTGTTTGGCCCTGATTGCTGTCCTGGTCATGGTGTCCGTGATGCCGCAAGTGTCTTCGGCCGCGGTCCGCGTGAAACGGACGAAATCGCAGCGTGGGCTGATCTGGCACAAGACGTTTGCTGTGGCGCAGGCCGAGGCCCGGCGGCGTGGTCTGCCGCTGTTGGTGCACTTTCACGCGAGTTGGTGTGGCCCCTGCCGCATGATGGAACGTGACGTTCTGGACACTCCCAGGCTGCAACTTCAACTGGGGAATCGCGTGGTGGCGGTCAAAGTTGATACGGACCGTGAGCCGAGCGTCACGTCACGTTTCCGGGTCAAGCTGCTGCCAACCGACCTGGTGGTGACTCCCGACGGAAAGGAACTGGCCCGGACAAGGGGCTATCAGGGGTTTGGGAATTACGTGGCCCGGATGCTACCGGCGGTGACCAGGTACCTCGTGGCACATCCACCAAAGACGTTGGCGGGTGGCACGGTCCAGAGCCGGCCGGTGATCGCGAAGAAGGCCCGAAAAACGACCGGTGCCAGGACGGCCTCCGGCGGCAAGTCCGAAATCCGCGTGGGGTTGGCCGGATTTTCGCCCGTGGCACTTTGGGCCGAGAAGCGATGGCGGCGCGGCGACAGGAAATTCTCCTGCCGGGTGGGTCAGGTGGTCTATTTCCTGGCGTCGGCCTCGGAACTTGAACGGTTCCGGCGAAAGCCAACCCGGTTTGCACCGCGGCTGGAAGGGTGCGACGTGGTGCGGCACCTGGATACCGGTCGCAAGATGGCCGGGAGCATCAAGTACGCCTACTTCTACGATGGAGGGCTTTATCTCTTTGTCGATGCCCAGAGCAAGGCCCGTTTCTTCAGTTCACCGGTCCGTTACGCCAAGGCAGCGGGCGGGCGGTGAGTCGGAAGCCACCGCGAAGAATCCGGCCCCGAACTCACTTTTTCCCGGGTTTCAGTCTCCGGCGGTATCGCCGGTAGAATCGGGTTTGTCGGCTTTCGGGGCGGAACGGGCGACCGGCGACGAAGACGCCCTTGACCTGAGAGGTGACCTGCAGGGGTGAGCCGTCGAGGATCACGAGGTTGGCGTGCTTGCCGACATCGAGCGATCCGACCTGTTTGTCGATGCCCAGCACGCGGGCGGCTCCCAGCGTGACACTGTGGAGAGCGGCTGCTTCGGGCAGACCAAATGCCACGGCCATTGCGGCTTCGAAGGGGGCGTTGCGGCTGTTGGAGGCGTCGTTGCTGCGGATGCAGAATCGGACGCCGGCCTCATGCAACCGTCCGGCGTTGGCGTAGGGCGCGTCGGAGGGGTCCCACCGCTTCACCGGAGCCCGCATCACCGGCCCGACGATCACCGGGATATCCCGCGACTTCAGTGTGGCGGCGACCTTCCAGGCATTGGTCCCGCCGGTGATGATCAGTTTCAGTTTCTCGGACTCGGCAAACCGGATCGCCTCGACGATTGCGCGGCGGCTGTGTGCTTCGATCAGCACCGGTTTTTTTCCGGTGATGTAGGGTCCCAGCGCGTCAAGCCGAGGGTCTCCGATCGGCCCGGGTCGCTTGGCGGCCCGGGCTGCGGTGAGCAGCCTGTGGTACTGGCGGGCTTCGGTGATCAGTCGGTGGAATTGGTCGGCACGTTGTTTGCGTTTGGCGTCGTTCGAGTCGGTGGGCCAGTGGACCCGCAGCCCCAGTTCGTAGTCGACGACCATCTCCGGCGCCGTCCATCCGGCCAGCTGGACCAGTGAGGCCTGTCCGGCCACCAGGCCGCCGCTGGGGTGAACCAGCGCCGAGGTGATTCCGCCGGCACGGGCAACCGGAAACAGTTCGCTGTCGGGGTTGATTGCCACCCCGGCCCGCAGATCCGGTTGCAGGTCGCCCCCTTCGCCGAAGTCCAGCGTTTCTCGGACCTTCTTGATCTCGGCCAGTCCCAGGGTTGTCCCCGCGTCGATCAGGCCGGGGTAGACGTGCAGTCCAGAGACATCGATGACCCGGGCGGCGTCGGGGGGAGTCACGCCGGGGCCCAGGGCCGCAATTTTTCCGTCATGAATCACCAGCGTGCCGGCCAGGTCCGGACCCGATACCGGGTGCAGCATGCCACCGACCAGCGCGTAGGTCGCCTCTTCGCCGTCGTCGGCTGGCAGGATGGTTGCCGATCGTCGTTTGGAGGGTTCGGGCAGACGGATTGGTGCCGGCGACACCGTCCGTCGTCGGGCCGTTTCGGACATCACCGTGGGGTGGGTCTGCCGCGAGAAGAACACCTCGCCGTCGACCAGTGTCAACTGGCATCGGGCGAATGAGTTGAGAGGATGGGCATTGAAGATCGCCAGGTCCGCGTCCTTGCCCACTTCGATGGACCCCATTCGCTTGTCGAGTCCCAGTTCACGGGCGGAATTCAGCGTGACGGTCGCCAGGGCACGGTCGGGATGCATGTTCCCGTATCGGACCGGCTTGGCCGCTTCCTGGTACAGGTGACGGATCAACTCTCTGTCGTCGCTCTTGATCACCACGTTGGCACCAGCTTCAGAGAGCAGGGCCGCGTTGTACGGCGTGGCGTCGTAGGCTTCGACCTTGTAGGCCCACCAGTCCGCGAATGTGCTGCAACTGGCTCCGTGAGCGGCAATCTCCGGTGCGATCTTGTACCCCTCGAGAACATGCTGTAGCGACCAGACACGAATGCCCAGGTTTTCGGCCACCCGCAAGAGCATCAGGATCTCGTCGGCTCGATAGCAGTGGCTGTGAATGAACTTCTGATGGTTGACGATGTCGGCCAGGGCCTCGAGACGCAGGTCGCGTCGTGGAGCCAGCAGTTTGCCGCCATCGGTTGATTGCCGGGCTGCCCGGTACTGCTGCCAGCGTCGGCGGTAGTCGATCGCTTCCAGGAAGGCCCGATTCAGCGTCGCTTCGACTCCCATCCGCGTGTTGGGGAAACGAGTGGTGCGAAACTTGACGTTCTCTCCGAGGGCGAATTTGACCCCCTGGGGAGCGTCTGCGATGACCTGTTCCGAGGCCGTTCGGCCGTACTTCAATTTGACCACAGCGTCCTGGCCACCCACGACGTTGGCCGATCCGTGCAGCAGTCTCGCGGCGGTCACTCCGCCGGCCAGGGCCCGGAATTCGGAAACGTCCTGGGTGTTGATCACGTCCTTGACCCGCACCTCCGGGACGATCGACTGAGTGGATTCGTTGATTCCCTGTGTGATCTTGATGTGGCTGTGGGTGTCGATGATTCCAGGCATCACGAATTGGCCTGTGGCGTCGATGATCACGGTGCCGTTGCTGGCGTTCAGGTCGATGCCGATGGACGCAATCTTGCCGTTGCGGACCAGGATTGAATGGCCGGAGAGGGTGCGGCCGGTTCCCGTCAGGACGGTTGCGTTACGGATCAACACATTGCCACCGGTTGTCACAGACCTCCTCAGGCGGTCACTCTCGATTTCCGAGGGCCGCGTCGGTTCGTCGATGGTTGATCGAGGCAATGACGGCGGTGGAGGCGAATGGGTTACCGGGGTGGCGGGGGCGGATGTGGCCGAGGGGCGTGGCTTGGCCGACTTGCTGTACTCGAACAGGACTCCGTCAACCAGCACGAAACGTACTCGACTGCCGGAGTCTTCGAACCGCCCGGTCCAGAGTGCGATGTGGCCGAGTCGTCCGGGGTCGAGGGTGCCCAGGCGTTTGGGGAGTCCGAGGATGCGGGCCGGTCCGGTGGTCAGCGCAGCCAGGGCATCGGAGACCGACCAGCCGTGGGCAATCGCCTTACGGATCTCCCTCAGCAGTTCCCCTCGGTCTTTGAGTCCACGGGATCCCACGGCCAGCCCCAGGCCGCGGCGTTGCAGTCGACCGATACCACGGACTCGCCGAAGCCAGTTCTGTCTCCTGTCGTGTTGGACCTTCAGGGGGTCGGCCAGCGAAGCGGTCAAATTGTCCGGTGAGGATCCCGGACGGATCTTCGGTTCCGTACCGAATCGCATCGACAGCAGCAGGTCGAAGCGCCCCTTTTCGAGTTGATCGAGACACTCGGCAGCCGAGTCGACTCCGAGCAGCACCGGGTGGATCTTGTGTTCGCGACAGAAGGCGATGGCCCGGTGAATGTCGTCTCGCGTGCCGACACGAAAAGCGGGGCGATGTCGATGTGCAAGAACGTGGCCGAGAGCTTCGAGGACCTCGTCGGCCGGCGGCCGTGGAACACTCGGTACGGCCTCGGTGTAGAGCTGCCGATGCCGAGAAAATCGCCGGGCGTCCAAGAAGGCCTGGCGGAGGTGCGCGTGGGCACCCATCAGGGTGTTCGGGTAACCGTTGCCGCCGGCAGGTCGCAGGGCAAAGGTGGCCAGGGGCGGTTCGTTGACGATCGACTCCCTCGGAGGCAGGCCGGCAGTCGAAACCAGGGCGGTGGTGCCACTGGCGATCCGACCGTCGGGAACCACGTGCACACTTGTGAAACCCTGTTGGCGAATTCCCGTCAGACGACCGGAATCCAACTGGAGTGCTGAACCGGCGGCGAACTGGGGCGTCAGGCTCTTCCGGTTGTCTGGTCGCGTGGCGGCCAACACGTAACGAGAGAAATCGACCGGCCGCCCGGAAGGATTCGGCAGCGATTTGGTGGACAGCAGGTCACTGGCGTCGGCGTCAATGAACCCGGCATAGGCGATCAGGCCACTGCCGTCGACGATCACCGCCTCGGGGGGAACGCCCGCTTTGGGACCGGCAGCCACGATCACACCGTCACGGATGACCAGCGTGCCACGGCGATCTTCTCGGCCAGGCGCCCGCACCAGCCGGGCTCCGGTGATCGCATACACTCGGGGACGAAATCCGGCGACGCGCCCGGTCGGGTCCTGTGCCAGGCTGCCATCCGGTGCCAGGCACAGGGCACCCAGCAGCAAGATGGCCAATGTTGGCAGGGGAGCGTTGTGAAGGCGTCGGGAACCTGTGTGTGGACGTCGCATCAGAGGACTCGGAAAAACGAGACAGATCGAGGAGAATTGGCGTAAAACCCAGCCTACCAGCGCGCCGAGCCAGCATGCCAGCGGAGGTGAGATGGGGGATGTGTGGGAAGTGGAGAGGAGAGGACCCGTCTCTGGAATTGACACCTCATGACGATGCAGTATCATGGTGGCAGTCTGAGAGCGGGCGGGGAATTCTAGGTTCCCGCTGTCGATTCCAGGCGGACACCGTCCGGAAACGACGACGGATGACGCTCGAAGGCTGGCTAAATTCCCTATGCGGGATCCCTCGACACCGGGCGCCGGCTCGGGTTCTTCAGCAAGGTTCGGGTTGTTCCGGCCTTGGCTGCGGACTGAACTGGGCTTGGGATGGGTTCTGTCGGGTTCACAGCGCGGGTGTTTTCCTGTGCCGTGGATCAATCTGAACTGATCAGGGGACTGTCGGTCACCGGAGCAAGTCGGCAACGGCTTCAGACGTGATACGGCTTGTTCCCTCATTCAGCGCACATTTCGCAACGACCTGGAAAGGCTAGATGGCTGACCAAGACAACGGGCCCTCCTCCGAAGAGCCCCAGCAAACTTCTGGCGAGTCGATTCCCGAGACCCCCTCGGAATCTGTCTCCCCGACCCCGCCGTCCGAAGATCAGGGTGACCAATCTCCTCCGGCCGAGCGACCCTTGCCGGATGGGGCCGTTGCCATAACGGACGACGATGGAGAGATTCCCGATCCCAATGATTCGGGGATGCCACAACCCAACCGACGCCGTCGCCGACGCCGTCGCCGCCGTGGACGCGGTGGGCGAGGAGGAAACGGTGGTGGGCGCGGTGGAGGACAGGGTGGCGGAGGCGGTGGAGGACAGGGGGGCGGTGGAGGACAGGGTGGTGGAGGCGGACAGGGGCGTTCTCGCAAGGACATCCCGGTCGTCGAAGGGGTGATTGAAGGTGTGCTGGAACTGCATCCCAAGGGATACGGTTTCCTCCGTGATCCGCAAAAGAACTACGCCTCACAGGATTCCGACCCGTTCGTCTCGAGTTCGGTTGTCGAACGCTTCGGGTTGCGGGCCGGAGGATTGATCAAGGGGGAAGTGGGGCCAGGGTCGAAGGGGCAGGGGCCACGGTTGAAGACGATCGAGACAGTGGATGGATTGACCGTCGAGAACTACCAGGAGGTGCCTCACTTCGACGATCTGACGCCGATCACACCTTCGGAGAAAATCCGGCTCGAGACAGGGCCCAAGCCGGTGACAATGCGGGTGATGGATCTGCTGACACCCATCGGGAAGGGCCAGAGAGCTTTGATCGTTGCGCCGCCGAGAACCGGCAAGACGATGCTGTTGCAGGACATTGCCGACTCGGTGAGTGCGAACCACCCCGAGTTGCACCTGATGGTGCTGTTGATCGACGAACGGCCCGAGGAAGTCACCGAAATGCGGCGACGGGTCAAGGGCGAGGTGATTGCCAGTTCGATGGACCGCGAGGTCGAGAGCCACGTGCGGATCGGTCAGTTGATCATCGAGCGGGGCAAGCGGTTGGCCGAGGCCGGGCATGGCGTGTTCGTGTTGCTGGACAGCATCACGCGGACGGCTCGAGCCTTCAACAAGTGGGTCGGCAACACCGGGCGAACGATGAGCGGTGGGTTGGACATCAAGGCACTGGAGGTTCCCCGCAAGATGTTCGGCACGGCGCGGCGATTCGAAGAGGGAGGGTCACTGACGGTTGTCGCCACGGCCCTGATCGAGACCGGCAGCCGGATGGATGACGCGATCTTCCAGGAGTTCAAGGGCACGGGCAACATGGAGATGATGCTCAGCCGCGATCTTGCCGACCGCCGCATCTGGCCGGCGATTGACATCACCCGTTCCGGGACGCGTCACGAAGAGAATTTCTTTACCGAGGAAGAGTACGAGTACGTGACGATGATCCGTCGCCACCTGATCACGCTGACACCGGCCGATGCCATGGACAAGCTGATCAAGATGATGGAGAAGTTCCCGAGCAATGCGGAGTTCTTCGAGAAAGTTCGCATGATGATGTGAGGTGCTTGGGGCCTCTCATCCATCGATCAATGTGAGACCCGGTGGGGCGGCAGGTCGCTGACGTCCGACAGCCGCATCTCGGGCCGGTCGCGGGGCAGAGCGCGGCGAAGCCGCTCGTGCTGGCCGGGGGCAACCAGGCAGACAAAGACCGTTCGCGAGTTGGTGTCGGTCCAGGCGGTCGTGCTGAATCGGCCCGATTTCGAGTACGTCGGACGAGCACCGGTCACATCCTCGGCCGCCGGTGATTTTTTCACTTCCTCGATCGGCACCGCCACCAACAGGCCGGCGACGGATCCTCGTCGTGCGACTGGAACCCGGAAGGACATCACCGCGACTGAATCCCGGTCGGGCCATCCTCGTGCGGGCCGATGCAGCCACGACGGGTCCCAGCTGGGCGGCAATGGCGCACCACCCTGGGACTCGAGCCATTCGGGCAGAGCGGCCAGGGCTTCGTCGTCATAGACCGTTTCAAATTGCGTGTCAGGCCAGTTGCGGATTTGCTCGACGGTCAGGAGCCCGGGAGATTCCGTGTTCAAACGCCACGCCACACCGATACCAATCAACACCGCCACCACCACCGCCGCATTCAACAGGCGATGACGAGTGGACGTTTGTTTCGACGGCGCCCTGTCGGATTTCACGGTGTCGGGTTGAAGCGGAGTGTGGGAATCGATTGCGGAGAGGATCCTGTCGGTCAGTCCCTCGGGGGGGATCGACGTGTCGCAGGAGCTGTCGGCGGCAGTCGAAAGGAAAGCCAGGTCCCAGTCTCGTCGCTGCAATACCTCCTGCCGACATCCGAGGCAGTTCTCCAAGTGCTCTCGTGCGGCGTCAAATCCGGAGTCGCCCCAGTCCGAGCCGTCCGGTCTTGCGGCGTCGAGTTGCAGGAGGGCGTCGTGGCATTTCATGAAGACGAGGCCTGGATTATCCGGTGTGGGCAACGCTGTGAACGGGCTCGGGGGCAAGTCGGCCGAGCCGTTCTCGGAGACGGGATTTTGCTCGAGACAGACGGCTCATCACGGTCCCGATCGGCAGGTCCAGCGAATCGCTGATCTCCCGATAGCTCATCTCCTCGAAAAAATACAGCACGATCGGGATCCGGAATTCTTCGGGGAGGGAGTCCAAAGCCAGCAGGATCGCTTCGCCGTCGAATTCCGTTTTCGCGTGATCCGGTGCACTGGGTTCGCCGAGCCCATCGAGCGAAATTGTCGAGCCGTGTCGTCGGCTGCGAACCAGTTTCAGGAATTCGTTGCGGAGGATGGTGCATAGCCAGGCGCGAACCTTGGTGGTGTCGCGGAGTTGGTTTCCGTGAGCGTGGGCAGCCAGGAACGTCTGCTGCACCAGGTCCTCGGCTTCAGTCGAACATCCGGACAGCCGCCTGGCGATCCCGAAAAGCAGGCCGGCGTATTGCTCGACCAGCTCCGTGAGATCCAGAGATGGTCCGGGGATGTGGTCCCGAGACGTTCCCATCGGAATTGGAGATCCCTGGGTGGGTGAAGATATTCCCGGGAATCGGCTCCCGGCGAAGAGTCATCGTCGAATCCCGGTTGGAAGGGACACCCGACTTGGGATGAGACGCCCGGAGGGCTTGACGAGTTCCGCTGAAAATCGGGATGCAGCGTGTCTTTGCAGGGGACGGAATGCCAATTCGACGATTGAATCGGAGCGATGTTGGTTGTCAGTCCGGAAAAAGAATCGATAGACTCGGGAACCTTCCAGGGAGACTTGGGAGCGGGGTGGGGATGAAATCTCCCCGGTTCGACAACGGGTGGTGTTGGTTCCGCCCGGACATTTTCAGTTGAACAGGAGTGTGCGGTCATGCGTTTCTTCTCGATCCTGTTGGCCGGTGTTTTTCTTTCGGTGGTCGGCTGTGGCGGCGGTGACGCGACAGACGGTACGACGGGTGGAGCTCCGGGGCCCACGGGCGAGGATCTTGCTCCGGCCGGACTCGATCCCAAGGACATGCCCGTTGATGAGGTCAAGGATGATGACGGGAACGTCGTCGACCCGGGCGGCAAAGAGTCTCCTCCGGAAGGGGCGTCGGTGATTCCTGAGCAAGTCGGCAAGCAGTTCGGAGGTGGTGCCAGAAAGAAGGGGGCGGCGGAAGCCAAGAAGGAGACTCCCAAGAAGGAGGCACCCAAGAAGAAGGCCGAGGGCGGCAAGAAGACGGAGAAAAAGAAGGGCTAGGCCCTGCTTGTCTCCGGAGACCATTTACCACCCCCGTGACCGTGCGCCGGTCGCGGGGGTGCTTTTCGTTTCCGACAGCCGCCGGAGTGGGGACACGGTGGAACCGCTACTCGATCGTGGCCTTCTGCACGGTCAGTTGCTCGAGCCGTTCGGGCACCGGGTCGGGCAACTCGGTCGAAGCGACGACCGACGGGCAGCCGTCGGCATCAGGTATCAGTTCCAGTGGCGGATCGGCCATGTCCTGGTGATAGAACCGGGCGCTGGGGAAGATGTCGGCCGGGTAGGTGAAGTTGTCGAGCATGGCCAGGGCCACGCAGGCGGCCGAGCCGGTGGCGCTTTCCAGCATCCCGCCGACCCAGCAGGGGATTCCGGCCTGTTGGCAGACATCGTGGATTGCCACCGCGTTGGTCAGTCCACCGACACGTCCGGGCTTGATGTTGATCCAGCCACAGGCGCCGATGCGGCAGGCCTGTTGGGCCCGGTGGACCGAGACGATGGTCTCGTCGAGACAGACCGGGGTGTCGAGCTCGGATTGCAGGGTGGCGTGGTCGAGCAGATCGTCGTGAGCCAACGGCTGTTCGATCATGGCCAGGCCCAGTTCGTCAACCTCGGAGAAGATCGCTCGATCTTCCAGCGTGTACCCGCTGTTGCAGTCGATGTGGAACACGTGGTCCGGGAAAGACTCGCGGACTCGGCGGAGCATCGGCAGGTCCCATCCGGGACGGAACTTCAGCTTCACTCGTGGGAAGCCCTGATCGACAGCGGTGCCGATGCCCTCCAGGAGGTCGTCAAGATTGTCCATCACGCCGAAGTCGGCTCCGACGGCGACCTGGTCCCGGGTGGCTCCCAGCAGGCGATGCAGTGGTGTCCCCGTCCGCCGGCTTTCCAGGCTCCACCAGGCGACGTCGAGTGCCGCCTTGGCGAACGGGTTGCCTTTGTAGAGAGACATTCTTTGCTGGAGTTCTTCACCCGATGCGATGTCGTGGCCGACGACGGCCGGTGCGAACCAGTCACGGTTTGCGACGAATGCTCCTCCAGCCCATTCGGGGCTGTAGCACGGAGCCGCAAATGGTGCGCTCTCGCCCCAACCGTAGAGCGAGCCACTCGCCATTCGACAAAGCACCGCGTGAATTGCCGCATCTTCGCCGTAGGCCGTTTTCCACGGATAGATCAACGGCATGGCGACGTGATAGAGGTCGATGCGGTCGATCTTCATTTGATGGCTCCCGGTGCCGGGTTGTCCGGCGTCGATGCCGGTCGGTCTTGCTGTTTCAGGAATCCGGAAGATTCCAGAATTCTTCTTCGGCACTCGCGGAGTCCTGGGACGAATCGAGGCCGGGTGGCAGAGGTGGTGGCTTGACGGTCTGCGGACGACTCGCCGATTGTTTCTTGTTGCCCGGTCGCGAACGTCCCGATTTGTTTCCGGAGGAGGGCCGCGTCTTCGGTTTCTTACGACGAGCCCGCTTGCGGCCGGCGGGAGCGGGGCCCGTTGATGCGGCCGGCTTGGAGAGATCAAGGATCTCGTCGTCGTCGTCCGGAAGTTGCACGGCGACCCTGTCGGTCGAATGGGCCCATTTTTCGACCTGGAAGTCGTCGACCGAAGTCGCCGGTTCTTGTGTCTCTGGCGGCGCCTCTTCTTCTGGGGTCCCTTCGACCTCAGTTGTCACCACGTTTTCGGGCCGGATGATCTCGGTCGTGGCTTCCCGGCCTCCGGTGACATCAATCGCGGTGACGTGGACGCGGGCCTGCCCGTCGTAGGCAATCGTCACGGCGATCTCGGATCCCTCGGCGAGATTCGGAGAGAGGTCATCGATGATGCACTCTCCCAGGGGGACGTGTGGTCGGCCTTCTGTCGCTGGACTCTCGACGATCTGCAAGTGCACCCGTTTCTGGTTTTCGACGACCGTGCCGAACGTCTGTGTGAACTTCGCCGGCAAGGGACTGTTGGCGGGGATCAGGTAATGTGGCACTCGGATCCGCTGGTCGTTCTGGACCAGGATACCCAGTCCACGGGCATTGACGCTGACCTGTTTCATCCGGGCCAGGCGGCTCGTAACGTCCTTGTTACGGATCGCCTTGGCAAACTCGGTGTTGGACAGCAGCATTCCGGCGTAGTAGGTGGCTCCATGGGCGATCGACTGGTCAGGAGAGAGAGACGTGTTGAGTGTGCGGCCGCCGAGTTCCTTCAGTCGGTCACGTACCATCGGCATCCGCGAGGCTCCACCGGTGGTGAGAATCACGTCGACGTGGGCCCAGCCCATCTGGTTGTCCGCCAACATCTTTTGAGTGATCGCGGCCGTGCGCTCGACCAGTGGCTGGGTCAATTCGGCGAACTTCTGCTGTTGGACCTGGTAGGTCTTGCGGTGGGTGTCGTGTTGCACCGTCAGTGCTGCGCGGGGGCGGACCGAGAGGCTCCGCTTGGTGGTTTCGACTTCCAGGGAAAGGGCCTGCAGGCTGCGTGAGTCCTCACGAGGGTCGGCATCGAAGTCGGCCAGGAACCGATCGCAGATGGCCCGTTCCAGGGCCGCGTTCCAGTCGATGCCACCCAGGTGCAGGTCTCCGCTGCTGGCCACCACGCAGACCTCGTCCTGGTGGTACTTGACCAGCGAGAGGTCGAAGGTGCCACCGCCGAGGTCGTAGACCAGGATCCGCTGCTCGTCGGCCAGTTCGGTGAACCACAGGCCCTCCGTGCCGAGCACATAGCACAGTGCTGCGGCAACCGGCTCGTTGATGATGTCGACTTGCTTGAGCCCGGCCCGGTGGCCCGCCTCGATGGTGGCTCTGCGCTGCAACTCGCTGAACTGGGCCGGCACGGTGACCACGGCCCGTTCGACCGCTCCGATCTGTTCGTGGGCGGCTGTCAGCAGTTTTCTGAGCACGTAGCTGGCGATGTCGACCGGAGTGTAGTCCTGCCCGTCGATGGTCCAGCAGTGCGAGGGGTCACCGATGTGTCGCTTCGAATTCTGGACAACTCGGTCCGGGCGGACGATGGCGTTCCGCAAGGCCTCGGTGCCGACGACGACCTGTTGATCCTCGTCGAAGAAGACCACCGAGGGCGTCGCCAACTCGCCTTCCTGGTTGGCCAGGGTGACCGGTTCGCCGTGCTCGTTGAGATAGGCCAGGCAGGAATAGGTTGTGCCCAGGTCAATCCCGACGGCGTGCGCTTTGTGCGTCTTCACGTCTGACCGTCCGTCTCTGGCAGCCCGCCTCTCGGTTCCCTGCGCCAACTCGCCACAAGGGACGTGGCACGGCGACTGGCTCCATGCTACCATCACCGCGCCGAGGCCTCCAGAGAATCGTGGTGGGAGGGAAACGGGTGACGCGAGTTGTGGTCTGCTGGAATGGCCCGGTGTTTGGTCGACGGGAAGGGGGGGGCTCGTCGTTGTTCATGCTGCTGGCCTCGATGGTGGTTCCCGTCGTCGGTCTCGTTCCCTCGGTCCCGGCGGCTCCGCCACGCCCCCCCCGTGTGGATTCCCCTTTGATGAGAGGCGTCGGTTTCCGTCGGGCACTCGCGCAGCGGGTCTCGGTGGCGTGGGTCAACAACTCGACGGATCGACTGAATCAGCACACCATCCGCCAACTTGCCGTCCGGTCACAGGAACTCTGGCGAGTCTCGGTCGTCCTCGATCGGCGGATTGATCCGTCCTCGGAGCTGAAGGTCGAGGTGACCAACCGGCCCGTCCGTGAGGTGCTCGACTCGCTGTCGCGTCCGGTCGGTGGAGGCATCAGCGAGGTGGGGAACGCTGTCTACATCGGGCCGGCTGGTGACGCTCGGGTCCTGCGGACACTTGTTCAACTGCGTGAGATGGAGCTCGACCGTGAGATCCGGGGGCCCGGCCGGGACGCTCGGGTCGCCCAGCTGAGGAAGGAGTTGACCATCCGCTTCGAGGACCTGGTCGAACCTCGGGAAGTGCTCGGCCAGATCTCGCGAAAATGGAAGGTCGAGATCGATTCGCTGGATGCGATTCCCCACGACCTGTGGGCTGGAGCCGAGTTTCCTGGCGTGACGGCCACAGAGGCACTGTCGCTGGTGTTGATTCAGTACGGGATGACGTTCCGCTGGAACGGTGCCGGAACGGGGATCCGGATTGTTGCCCCCCGCCGCCCGGTGTCCCTGTCGGCGCGATATCGTGCCAAGGGTGGTCGCGTGCAGGCCGCTTGGGCACTGGTCCGCAAGGAACTTGCCGGGGTTGCGATGGAACCAGCCGGTCCGGGCGAGGTCGGTGTTCGTGGTACCTGGGAAGATCTGCAAGTGGCCAAATCGCTGATCGAACGCGGACGCCGTCCAGCCGGTTCGTCATCGCCTCAACGGTTTCCACCCCTGGCTCGCCGCCGATTCACCCTCAAGGTCGCCCGCGGTCGGGTTTCCGACATCATGAAACAGCTCGAGCAGACCGGCGTCCGCTTTGTCTACGACGCCAAGGCGGTCAAGGCCGCGGGCGTCCGGTTCGACCGGACCGTTGCTCTCGATGTCCAGAAGGTCACAGCCGAGAAATTCTTTGACCGCCTGTTCACCCCGCTTGGTCTCAAGTTCTCTGTCGACGGAGTGACCGTTCGACTGAGCGTGAAGAGGTGACGGAGCTAGTGGTTGGTGACGAACTCGTTGGAGTTCAACACGGCCCAGAAGACATCCTGCAATCCGGCAATCGGGTCCCCTTTGCCGCCCTCTTTGAAGACCCTGTCCAGTGCGGTCATCTCAGACTCTGTTGGTTTTCTCTGCAGGGCGACCAGGAACAATGTCTCGATCTTTCGCGGGATCGCCTTGTAGCGGTTCTTGAGCTGTTGTTGGGCACGGACGCGGGTGAGTTTCTTGGTCCGTACCGGTCGCCTTTTGGACGCGGTCTTGGTCGGCCGGATGTCACCGGAGGGAGAATCGACGACCTGTTGCAGCAGCGATCCATTCGTGGTCGCCACCGCGCTATTGATCAGTGCGCCGTTCATCATCAACAGGGCCTGCGGGATTGTTCCGTTGAACGTCGTTGATTCGTCGTTCTCGTCAGTGCCGAACGTCTGCACGAACTGCCTCAGCCAAGTCCGCCGCTGGTTCTCGGCTGCGTCAAAGCTTCGGCCGGTCTTGTGTGCGTTGGTGGCAATGATCAGCGAATCGTAGAGCTGTTCAGCTCGGAATCCCTTGACGTACATCCTCGAGAACAGAGGCGTGGTGCCGGCGGCCGGATCGTCGTCACCGTTCTTTTCGCCGAATCGGCTCGTCAGGTTGTAGGCCTTGCTGGCGGTGATCCAGCGGATCAATCGTTTCTGGTCGAACCCGGCCAGTCGGAACTGGTCGGAGATGTAGTCGAGCAGTTCCGGGTGTGAAGCGGGATTGTGTGGCCCCATGTCGTCGATGGGGCGAGTGAATCCGAACCCGAAGAAGTGCCCCCAGGTCCGATTGACGATCGCCCTCGCCAGGTACGGTTTGGAGGCGTCGGTCATCAGCCGGGCCAGTTGCCGGCGGGGTTGCGTCTGGTCATTGATCTCGACGCCGGTCCCGTCGACGAACTTTCTCAGTGCTGCTTCCTGGAGCCCGCTGCGTTTCTCAAAGAACTTGACCCCCTTGGAAGGCATGTCGATCAACCGGAACGCATCGCGTGCTCCCAGGCGACGGGTGCCGTCAAAAAACGCGTTCATGCTCCAGAACTGTGATTGTTTCCAGTCGTTGAAGGGATGGTTGTGGCACTGCGTACACTGGACCTGCAGGCCCAGGAACAGGCGTGCGGTGATTGCCGTCGCGGGGACGGCTCCATTGTTGAGATGGGAGACCAGGAAATTGACCGCCGGGTTTTCTTGACTGGTTCCTTCGGCCGACACCAACTCGAAGACGAAACGGTTGTACGGCATGTTGCGGGCGAAGGCCCGTCGCAGCCAGCGGTCCAGGGCCTGTCGGCCTCCCTGGTTGTTGGTCCGCCCAACCAGCAGGTTGCCCCAGATGGTTGTCCAGTTTCGCACGTAGTCCTCGTCATCGAGCAGCTTTTCGACAAACCGCTCACGACGGTCCGGTGACTTGCTGTCGATCAGTTCCACAAGTTCGGCGTACCGGGGGATGTGACCGAGCACGTCCAGTGACACCCGGCGGGCGAATTCTCCGTCGTCGGCACGGGGGGACGCGACGACCTCGTTGTCCGCCCAACCCTGTCGGAGGTGCTTGTTGATCGTCTCGACGACAACTTTGTCCGAATCGGCTGCAAAAATGTTGACGGGGCCGACGGCGAGGGCCAGCAGCACGTACGCCGAAACCGTCCGGGGCAACGCGGAGGAGCGGAGTGCTGATGTGATCATCGATTCGTCCTTTGGGCCGACCTTTTGTGTTGAGACTACTCGTTCCCTATCATAATTCGTTTCGTCGTGGTCGTCCAAATCGGCGTCCCGCCAAAATGGTCGTCCCCGGTCTGTGCCGGGGCAGATGTCGGCCCATTTTCCGTTGGGGGCACGATCACATCGGTGTCCCGGGGTGAGCATTTCATGTTGGAGATTTCCAGTACCGGTGAAATCGATTTCCTGGCCCTCGGTGCGATGGTCCATCGTCTCGACCCCGGCCCGATTCCGTTCCGCAAGGCCAGCGATCTGAGGATCCATGTCAGCGGTGGCGAATTCAACTGCGCGGCCAATCTCTCGGACTGTTTCCGACTTTCCACGGGTGTCGCCACTGCGATGGTCGACTCGCCGGTGGGAGATCTGATTCACGAACGTGTCCGGGCCATGGGGGTTCGTCCGTTCTACAAGATGTTCGAGCACGACGGTGTCCGCGGCCCGAACATGGCCACCGTATACAGTGACCAGGGCGCCGGTGTCAGGGCTCCGGTCGTCTTCTACAACCGTGCCAATGAGGCGGCGGCACTGCTGGGACCTGGTGACTTCGACTGGACCTCGATCACCTCCGGTGGTGTCCGTTGGTTTCACAGCGGGGGAATCTTCGCGGCGCTGGCGGCCACGACGCCCGAGGTGATCATCGAGGGGATGCAGGCGGCCAAGGCGGCCGGCGCCATCGTCTCGTTCGATCTCAACTTCCGGGCCAAACTCTGGGAGATCGCCGGAGGACTGGAGACCGCGCAGGAAACGATGCGACGGATCGTCGAACACGTTGATGTGCTGGTCGGCAATGAGGAGGACCTGCAGATGGGGCTGGGGTTGACCGGTCCCGATGTCGAGTCGAGCGGGAAGCTCGACCCGTCCGCCTTCTTCGCGATGATGGAGCAGGTGGCCGAATCGCTGCCGTCGGTCAAGGTGGTTGCCACCACGCTTCGAGAGGTTCATTCGACCAATCGGCACGAGTGGAGCGCGGTGTGCTGGGTCGAGGGAGAGACGTTTCGAGCTCCCACGTGCGAACTGGATGTGGTCGACCGGGTCGGAGGCGGAGACGGCTTCGCGTCGGGGTTGTTTTACGGTCTTTTGAGCGGACGTGATCCGGAAGAGGCGCTGCGGCTGGGTTGGGCTCACGGGGCCCTGCTGACCACGTTTCCGGGAGATACGACGATGGCGACGCGGGAGCAGGTTGAGGCTTTTGCCGAGGGCGGCTCGGCCCGGATCCAGCGATAGTACGACACAACAATCATCTCCTACCACGAGAAGAGCATGTCTCAGCACGATATCGGATTGATCGGCCTGGCCGTGATGGGGCAGAACCTGGTCCTGAACATGGCCAGTCGGGGCTATTCGGTCGGAGTCTTCAACCGGACCACTACGACGACCGACGAGTTCATCGACGGTACGGCGGCCGGGAAGACCATCTCGGGGTACCACTCGGTCGAGGAACTGGTGGCCAACCTCAAGAGCCCCCGACGCGTGATGCTGATGGTCAAGGCCGGCCCGGCTGTTGATGCCTTGATCGGTCAACTGACGCCTCTGCTGGATCCCGGGGACATCATCATCGACGGTGGCAACACCCAGTTCGATGACACCAACCGGCGGACGACCGAGGTCGAGGATTCGGGGCTGTTGTTCATCGGCACCGGTGTCTCCGGCGGCGAGGAAGGGGCGTTGCTGGGGCCGAGCATCATGCCCGGCGGTTCACCCGACGCGTGGCCGTACGTCAAGGACCTGTTGCAGGAGATCAGTGCCAAGGTCGGTCCCGAGAATGACATCCCCTGCTGTGAGTGGGTGGGGCCGGCCGGTGCGGGACACTACGTCAAGATGGTGCACAACGGGATCGAGTACGGCGACATGCAGTTGATCTGCGAAGCCTACTTCATCCTGAAGCATGCCCTGGGGCTGTCCAACGAGGAGCTCTACCGTGTCTTCAGCGATTGGAATGAGGGCGACCTGCAGAGCTACCTGATCGAGATCACCCGAGACATTTTCACCGTGACCGACGAGGACTCGGGGGGACACCTCGTCGACCAGATTCTCGATACCGCCGGCCAGAAGGGGACCGGCAAATGGATGAGCCAGCACGCGCTGGACCTGGGGGTTCCAACAACGCTGATCACCGAAGCGGTATTCGCCCGCTGCCTGTCGGCTCAGAAGGGCGCGCGAGAGCGTGCCGAGGCGGTGCTGTCCGGTCCGACGGGGACCTACGACGGGGATCGGGATGCGTTCATCGAGGATGTTCGCCAGGCCCTTTATGCATCGAAAATCACGAGCTACGCCCAGGGCTACGTCCAGTTGGATGCGGCGGCCGAGGAATTCGGGTGGGAACTGGACAACGGTCAGATCGCCCTGCTGTGGCGGGGTGGTTGCATCATCCGTGCCACGTTCCTCGAGGACATCAAGGCCGCGTTTGATCGGGACGCGGACCTGGAGAATCTGCTGCTGGACGACTTTTTCCGGGATGCGATCGAAACGGCCCAGCCCAGTTGGCGACGCGTTGTCGCCACAGCCGTGGAACTGGGGCTGCCCGTTCCGGGTTTCTCCGCCGCGCTGGCCTACTTCGATGGATACCGGCGAGGCCGCTTGCCGGCCAACCTGCTGCAGGCTCAACGTGACTACTTCGGGGCACACACCTACCGTCGGCTGGACCAGGAAGGGACTTTCCACACCGACTGGATCCGAGAGCGACAGCTCGAAGACTAATCCGTTGCCAGGACCGAGTGTGGGGCCGCGAGGCCATCGATGGAGTGACGGGGCTGGTGCATCCGCCGTGTCTCCTCGTACGATCTCACATTGATGCTCGACCAATCCGCACACTCGACCGACGATGTTCTGGTCTGCCCGGACGGGCACGGCCGTTTGCAGCTCCGCGGTGACCAGTGGGTCTGCGACGAGTGCGGGTGCCTGGGAGTGGAGCAGGGGGGGGTGCCGCGATTTGTCGAGCAGGATCACCTGGCGAGTTTCGGGACACAATGGAATCGGTTCGATGTCGTGCGGGATGAGGAAGATCGTCGGATCTTCGAGGTGAAGACGGGGGTGAGGCTCGACGAACTGTCGGGGCTGCGAGTGCTGGATGCCGGATGCGGTGGTGGACGATACAGTCGCCTGGCCGCGTTGGCCGGGGCAGAGGTCGTCGGCGCCGACCAGAGCACGGCGGTCGAGAAGGCGGCCGAGGTCTGCCGAGATCTGCCCGCGGCCCGCTTCCTGCAGGCCGATCTCAAGCGGCTGCCGCTGGAGGCCGGGTCATTTGACCTGGTCTTTTCGATCGGGGTGATGCATCACGACCAGGACACCCGGGCCGTTTTCGATGCGGTGTCACAGATGGTCCGGCCAGGCGGACGACTGGCCGTCTGGCTCTATCGTCGCAACACGTGGTGGCAGGAGTGGATCAACGACCGGATGCGACTTCGGACCGCCGGGATGACCGAGAAGCAACTGGAACGCTGGTGCCACAGGCTGGTCCGGCTCGGCGGGGTGCCGGTGCTCAATCGGGTGATCAACAAGCTGGTCAATTTCAGCAATCACCCCGACCCCGAATTGCGGATGTGCGACACCCACGACTGGTACGCTCCAGCCTTTCAGCATCACCACACCATGCAGGAGTTGCGGGAGTGGTTCGAGTCGGCCGGGTTCAGCGGCCTCCACGAGTTGCCTCCAGAGAAGACCGGCCGGTTCTACCGCTGGGCCTGGCGACAGAACCTGATTCCCGGCAGCGGAGTCAACGTGGTGGGGATTCGAACGTCCGACTGAATCCCCATGGGCCGCTACTGGCCCTTGATGTCGTAGGCCAGCAGCGCGTTCTGGTCGCGGAGGAACAGCTTGCCGTCCGCCACGACCGGATGAGGCCAGGCCGGCCGGCCGCTGCGTTGTGGCTGGGCGAACACGCCCTTCTGGACATACTCGGAAGTGCCCGCTTCCACCAGTGCGACCCGCCCGCCTTCGCTGCGGAGATAGATGTGACCATCGGCGTAGACGACGGCCCCCTTGCCGACCGAGCGGTTTCGCCAGGCGACGCGGCCGGTCTTGAGTTCCAGGCAGGTCAGTCCGCCGCCGTCGTTGAAACCGAACAGGAAACCTTTCAGCAGCACCATTCCACCGTGATGGTTCTTCATGTTGCGGGTGTGATAGACCTGCTTGGCCTTTGTCTCCCCGTTAGCGGATGTCAGTTCCAGCAGGGCTCCACCCTTGCCGTACCCCGAGGCGCTGAAGACCAGGTTGTCGGCGGCCACCGGGCTGGAACAGTTGGCCGTGCCGTTGGCCGATCCCGACTGTTTCCAGAGGAAGGCCCCGTCGTTGGCTCGGACACCGACGACCGCATTGCGAGTGAAGTTGACGTACTGCCGAACCCCTCCGACGGTGGTGATGATTGGCGACGAGTAGGCCGCCCCGGGGTTGCCGGGTACCGGCGATCGCCAGAGTTCGTCACCGGTGAGCTTGTCGAGTGCGACCATGGTGGCTCCTTGACCCCCAGGAGTGCAGATCATCTTCTGGCCGTCGATCAGCACGCTTTCGCAGATCGCCCACCCAGGCCGGCCACCTTTGAATGTCTTGAGCACGTTCTTCTGCCAGAGGATCTTGCCGCTCTCGAGATCGAGGCAGGCCACGTCGCCGTTGAGCCCCTGGGCGTAAAGTCGCTTTCCGTCGATCGTCGGAGTGCCGCGGGGGCCATTGCCGACGCTGGCGTTGTAGGAGGTGCTGATCTTGGTTGACCAGGCGATGTTGCCGCCGGCCAGATCGATCGCGTGCACGCTCTCGCCGCCCGCCTTCGTCGCCCCCATCGTGTAGGCGCGGCCACCGACGACGCTGACCGTCGAGTAGCCTTCTCCGATGCCCTTGGCTGTCCACAGCAGCTTGGGGCCGCCCTTGGGCCATTGCTTGAGCAATCCGGTTTCGGTCGAAATGTTGTCCCGTTTGGGACCTCGAAATCCGGGGAAATCGGCGGCATCGGCCGGCAGGGTGATGGCCAGCGACAGAAAGCTCGAAAGAACGGCGACGAAAGCAGCGTGTGGACGAATGGTCATCGGCGGGTTCCGAAGAATAGTGGGCGCGAGAGCGGTCGCGGCTTGATGGCGGTGCGACCGGGTGGGCAACTGCGTAGACTATGACGCACCTGCCCAGACGCGACAAGCGCAACCTCCGGGTGTGGTCTGACCGGACAATCCTCCACATCGAAAGGCCCGCCGGCCGGGATCGTTACCGACGATGCAATCTGCTGTCCTGGCTGCCTGTGGCCTGTTGTTGATCGGTACCGTTGTGCGGGCCCGGATCGTCTGGTTGCAGCGGGCACTGATTCCCGCTTCCGTTGCCGGAGGCCTGGTCGGGCTGGTCGTCGTCCAGTTGGCACGAGTGCTGGACGCGCCGGCGTGGAGCGGAACTGAGACCTTCTCGCAGGTTGTCCACTGGATGGCAGTCGACTGCCCGGCGGAATTGTCCGGCTGGCCGGGATGGCTGATTGCGGTGGTCTTCGCCGGACTGCTGCTGGATCGTCCGGCCCGTATGGACCGCGGCGGCTGGCGCCGCGTGATGGCCGAAGGATTGATGGTGTGGGTGATCATTGCCGGACAGGTGGCCCTGGGCCTGTTGGCTACGTGGTTGATCATCCAGCCGCTGTTTCCCGAGATTCCCGCCGGATTTGGTCTGCTGATCGAGACGGGTTGGGCCGGTGGTCATGGCACGGCTGCGGCGATGGGGGGGGTGTTTCGCGACACCGTTGGCTGGGAGCAGGGAGCCGACCTGGGGGTGTTCATGGCCACGGTGGGATTGGGCTGGAGTGTGGTCAGCGGAATTGCGTGGACCAATCTTGCGGTTCGGCGGGGATGGACCCGGATCTCGATCGAGAAGCTGGCCTTGGCCGGCGGGAGCACCCTGGAGCCTGTTGACCAGCGACCGGCGATCGGACGCGGAGTGATCCGGTCGGATGTTCTCGATCCGCTGGTCTTCCAGGCGCTGATCCTGGCGATGGCTTTCCTGGTTGGCGTGGGAGCGTCGTGGGCGGTCAAGAGCGTGGGGCTGCAACTGGTCGGAGGGCTGGAGGGGCGAGTGGCTCCAGAGACGGTCGCCAAACTGCAACGGTCGGTGGGGAACCTTCCGTTGTTTCTGTTCACGCTGTTGGGCGGGTTGGCGGTTCGCCGCGGACTGGATCTCAGCCGCTGGGGCCACCTGGTCGACGGGGATTCGATTCGCCGGTTGACCGCCGGTGCGATGGAGTTCCTGGTCGTGGCCGCAATTGCCTCGTTGAGACTCGATGCCGTGCTGGCCCTGGCCGGCCCGCTGGCGGTGCTGATTGTGCTGGCGGTTGGCTGGACGGCTGTCTGCCTGTTGTGGATCGGCCGTCGCGTGTTGCCCGGCGACCGCTGGATGGAGCTGGGATTGATCAACTACGGCATGTCGACCGGCACCACGGCGACGGGGTTGCTGCTGTTGAGGATGGTTGACAAGGACCTGGAATCGGGGGCGGCCGAGGACTACGCGCTGGCCGCACCGCTGTCGGCTCCGTTTATTGGAGGCGGGCTGCTGACACTGATGATGCCACTGTTGCTGGAGTTCGTCTCGCTGGGTGTCGTCGCAGCGGTAGCCCTGGCCACGGTTGTCGGCCTGGTGGTACTGGGCGTGCTGCTAGGACGCCGTTCCTGAGGGCTCCGTTTCCGGAGGACCCGGCCGATCCCGGTGCTCGTCGGCCAGCACTGCTCTGCGGGTCCACCTGAGCTGTTCCGCTGATGGAGGCGAGGGGATCGCCACGGACAGGATCACCGCGGCGGTCATCGTGGCGGCCCAGGCGGCCGGGACGATCAGGTGTGTCGAGAACGGCACTCCGAAAAACTGCATACTGTAGCTACTGCCGACTCCGACGATTTCACCGAGAACGAAGGCGGGGATCATGTGCCTGGACGAGACCCGCCGGGAGAACATGCCCAGCATGAAGGTGGCCCCCAGCGGCCCCAGGAAGCAGTTGAAGCCTCTCTGGCACAGGTCGATGATGTTGGTGCCCTTGGAGAGGTGATAGAGGCCGAGCGTATAGAGTACGACGACGACGCCCATGGCGGCGGTCAGCATCCGGGCCCGGGCCAACTCTCCTGCCTCGGTGGCCGGGACCTTCGAGAGCGGGCGGAAGAAGTCGACGGTCAGGATGGTGCTGGTCGAGTTGGCTCCCGAATCGATGGTTGACATCGCCGCGGCAAACAGGGCTGCCACCACCAGGCCTCGCAGGATCGACGGCATGTAGTGCCGGATGAACTGAGGGAAGATGCTGTCCTGGGCCTTGTTGAGCGTCTTGCGGTTCTGCGAGCGGGCATCTTCGTCCAGGGATTCGTCCTCCAGCGCTGCCGACGAATCGTTCATCGCGATGCTGGCCGGCAGCGGATGATCCTGGATGTAGTAGGCCAGTGAGACTCCGACACCGGCCAGGATGATACCGATCCCGAAGCTGGCCAGGGCGCTGACGAGGTAACTGGTGCGTGCCGACCGAACCGTCTTGACCGTGAAGTATCTCTGCAATGCGACCTGGTTGGCTCCGTGGGTGCAGACGAACCAGAAGAACATGCCGATCGAGATCGTGAACACCGTCGAGCGGTTGCCGACGTCCCAGTCGAACCACTGCACCTGCTCGTGTTTGACCTGCTGGGAGTGCTGGATCCAGTCGCCCAGTCCGCTGCCCGTGTCGTAGGCGATGAACCCCATGGTGAACATGGCGCCGGCCATCAGGACCAGGAACTGGATCACGTCGGTCCAGATCACTGCGCGAATGCCTCCCAGGGTGGTGTAAAGGATCGAGAACATGCCGACGGCGATGATCACCAGGTGCGTGTCGGCATCGCGGAAGCCGGTCGAGGGGTCGTTGGTTCCCAGGAACCAACTGACGTCCAGGTGGGCGATGTCAACCAGGGCGCCCGCGGCTGTCAGCACGACGACCGAGATCCAGCCGAACAGCAGCAACAGGCAGAAGATCGCGGCGAGGGCACGGACGGTGTAATTGAATCGCCGACTGAGGTACTCGTAGGCGCTGGTCAGGTCCAGCCGCATGAAGAACGGGATCCACAGCAGCCAGACCACTGTCAGCACCAGGGGGATCGGGAGTTGACGAGTCAGGAAGGAGACCCCCGTGCGAAACATCTCGCCGGGCATTCCGAGGTAGGTGATGGTGGAAAGCAACGAGGCGAAGATACTGATGCCCACCGCCCAGGCGGGCAACGCGCGACCCCCAAGAAAGAAGTCATCGGTTGATTTCTGGCGGCGGGCGATGGCCAGGCCCATTCCCATCATGGCCGCCAGGTAGATCACGATCACCACCAGGTCCGCGGTGCTCAGTCCACCCTCGGGAATCGTGTCGGGTGCGGCGGTGGTGTCGGCGAGCAGAAACATTGCGAGATGGGCCGGCAAGTTGAGGGATCTCGGTCGAGAGTACCGCAGAGTGCAAGCCGGACGCCAGCCAGCGGGTTTGCTGGTTGCAATCGGGACCGGGCAAATGCAGGATGAGACGCCTTCGCGAGGGCCTCGTCGGGTTCTCGGCGGAGCCACAAGTGGCAACCAGGAGCATGCGACGATGAGCACAAGC
>MDTE01089884.1_pt1 | contig 35733 bp, 33 predicted proteins | sample 811231 | NCBI WGS metagenome assembly MDTE01 (sample SAMN05326651, study PRJNA326480) | marine metagenome | isolation source: seawater | place: Indian Ocean: Red Sea | collected 2010
AAGGAATTGGCGGGGGAGCACCACAAGGGGTGAAGCCTGCGGTTCAATTGGAGTCAACGCCGGGAACCTTACCAGGAGAGACAGCAGAGTGAAGGTCAAGCTGAAGACTTTACCAGACAAGCTGAGAGGAGGCGCATGGCCGTCGACAGCTCGTGCCGTGAGGCGTCCTGTTAAGTCAGGCAACGAGCGAGACCCTTGCCATTAATTGCTTCCATCGATCGAAAGGTTGGCGGAGCTAGTTAATGGGACTGCCGTTGATAAAACGGAGGAAGGAAGGGGCCACGGCAGGTCAGTATGCCCCGAAACTCTTGGGCCACACGCGGGCTGCAATGGTAGGCACAATAGGTACCGAATTCGAAAGAATGAGGCAATCCCAAAATCCTACCCCAGTTGTGATTGAGGGCTGCAACTCGCCCTCATGAATCTGGAATCCCTAGTAACCGCGTGTCAACATCGCGCGGTGAATACGTCCCTGCTCCTTGCACACACCGCCCGTCGCTTCACCCGAGTTGGGTTTGGGGGAGATAGTGTCTTTTTGACATTATCGAACCTAGGTTCGACAAGGGGGGAGAAGTCGTAACAAGGTGGCCGTAGGGGAACCTGTGGCCGGATCACCTCCTTAGAATAAATAGTGATAGGGAGTACAGTTTGACTAAAAATTTCAAGATGGTATATTTAGATGCAATTCTTCAATGAACTTGAAGAATGAAGGACGTAGTGTTTAACACAATGATCGTCGTGTAATGGTTGCGTATAGCGTATAGAGATGATCATAAACTACGCAAAGACGCTATTTGGTGGATTGATTGGCTTAAGTGGCTATGAAGGGCGTGCCAAGCTACGATAAGCCTCGGGGAGGTGCATGGAACCTTCGATCCGAGGATACCCGAATGGGACTTCCTTTTAGAAATTCTTCTTGGATTTCTAAAGTTCCAATTTATTGGAACGCGAAACCTTTGGAATGAAACATCTGAGTAAAAGGGCGAAAAGAAATCAATTGAGATCCCCTCACTAGCAGCGAGCGAAATGGGGATAGTCCAAACTGAATCTCTGATGGTAACATTAGAGAGATGTGGTGTTTGTGCATTAACGCATGCCTTTCAGTACTAGTTGAAGTAATCTGGAAAGATTCAACATAGAGGGTGATATTCCCGTAGACAACGTACATGGGAAGGTTAATGTTTTTGTTACCGAGTAACTGGCCTTGACAGTGGCTAGTGAATATGGGGGAAAGCAGCCTCCAAGACTAAATACAACTTAAGACCGATAGTGAATAGTATCGTGAGAGAAATCTGAAAAGTACCCTGAAAGGGGTGTGAAAAGCGCATGAAACCAAATAGTTACATAATTGTATGGCTTGAAAGGAACATTTGTGTTTTACATTTACTCGCAAGAGTTTTTGTAATACGCGCGTTCTAGAGTTATACATTCCGTCTCGAAACACGGGCCAGGGAGTTTTTTGTTATGGCGAGCCTAAAAGTTTAAGCTTGTAAGCGAAGGGAAACCGACATTCTGCATTTTTGATTATTCAATTTGAGAGAAGGGGTCTGAAAGGGCCTTTAGTCATAGCATCAAGACTAGAAACTCCGCGATCGTGCCTTGGGTAGGATGAAGCCTGGAGAAATCTGGGTAGAGGTCCGCAATGGTCTTGACGTGCAAATCAGTCACCTGACCTGAGGCAAGGGGCCAAAAGCCAATCTAGCGGAGTGATAGCTAGTTCCCACCGAAGTAGATCTCAGTCTAGCCTAAGTGGACATTGTTGGCGTTGTAGAGCACTGATAGAATTAGTTCGGGGGCTAACGCCCCTACTGTTCTTTCAAACTCCGAATGTGCCAATATGTAAGAAACTTGGAGACGGGTTTATGTGGGGTAAGCCTCATAACCGAGAGGGGAGCAACCCAGACTATAGTTAAGGTCCCAAAATATTAGCTAAGTGTCAAACGGAAGAGTGTGTTTGAGCGAAGACAGCAGGAAGGTAGGCTTAGAAGCAGCCACCCTTTAAAGAATGTGTAACAACTCACCTGTCGAGTTCTTACGCCTCGAAAATGGACGGGGCTAAAGTTAATTACCGATACTATAGACCACGAATTATATCGTGTGTGGTAGGTGGGCGTAGAGAGTGGATAGAAGTAGGGTCGTGAGATCCTATGGACCGCTTTCTATTGCAGATCCTGGTGGTAGTAGCAGCGTAGTGAAGTGAGAATCTTCATCACCGTAGAAGCAAGGTTTTCCTGGCAACGCGTCGTCGACCAGGAGTTAGCCGGTCCTAAGTGTAATCCGAAGGGACTTACACGAATAGGGAAACAAGTTAATATTCTTGTGCCTTGGTGTATCCGTTAATTTATAGTATACGCTTCGAGATATGGTGAGCAGGGCCGTCGCCCTGTCTAATTATTCAAGGTTTAGGGAGTGTCGTAATGACGAGAACTATTCCGAGTTGAGAATGGCCAATCATTGGGTTGGTTCACTAAATTCTGGGGGACAATGAAAATTATTATAAATTGGATATGCTGAGTCCGTACCAAGATCCGACACTGGTGTCTTTAGGTTAGTAGCCTAAGGTGTATGGAGTACAAAGTAGGCGAGGGAATTCGGCAAATTAGTCCTGTAACTTCGGAAGAAAGGATACCTGCTTTTTTTATGAGGAATAGGGATAGCAGGTCGCAGTGACAAGGGGGTCCCGACTGTTTAATAAAAACACAGGAGACTGCTAGTCCGCAAGGATGTGTATAGTCTTTGAAACTTGGTCAGTGGCGGTACCTAAAACTCAAGTTCAATTGAGCTAAGGGCCGCTTAACACCGGGAGTAACTCTGACTCTCTTAAGGTAGCCAAATGCCTTGTCGGGTAAGTTCCGACGTGCATGAATAGTTCAACGAGGGCCCTACTGTCCCCGTCTGCAACTCCGTGAACCCACATTAGGTGGACGAACAGTCCATCGACTTCCATCGGGAAGAGAAGTCCCTGTGGAGCTTTACTGCAGCTTGTTGTTGTGATGCGGTTCTAATTTCAGAGAGTAACCGGGAGCCGTTATGCACATACTTTTGGGTATGTGATAGGCAAAAGTGTAACACCGGTATCTTAGAGTTACGTCACTAACCTCATTTTGAGGGACATCGGCAGGTGGGCAGTTCGGCTGGGGCGGCACCCCTTTGAAAAGATATCGAAGGGGCTCTAAGGTTGGCTCAGGTGGGTCAGAAATCCACTTTTGAGGGCAAGGCCAAAAGCCAGCCTGACAGGATTCTGAACAATAAAGAATTCTGCTGCGAAAGCATGACCTAGCGATCCTTCAAGTCCCCACTGTTGGGGGCTGGAGGTGACAGAAAAGTTACCCCAGGGGTAACAGGCTCGTCGCGGGTGAGAGCTCCAATCGACCCCGCGGTTTGGTACCTCGATGTCGGCTCTTCCCATCCTGGTTCTGCAGCAGGAGCCAAGGGTGGGGCTGCTCGCCCATTAAAGGGGAACGTGAGCTGGGTTTAGACCGTCGTGAGACAGGTCGGTCTCTATCTGATGGAAGCGGTGGTTGTCTGAGGGGAAGTTGATCTTAGTACGAGAGGAACAGATCAACGCGGCCTCTGGTCTACCGGTTGTTCGACAGAGCAATGCCGGGCAGCTAAGCTGTTGTGGATAAGAGCTGAATGCATCTAAGCTCGAAGCCACTCCCGAGAAAAGACAGCCTGTTGTTAATGATTTCCTTCGGGAAATTGTTGCAACGAAGAATCGTTATAGAAGATAACGTTGATGGTTTGGTAGTGTAAGCTAGAAGACTTCGGTCGACTAGTTAAGCTAGCCTTTCCCAATCTTTCAAAGCGTTTTCATGTTCATTTCTATACTGCGTAAAAATCATTACACGACGAGATATTGTCCTTTAATTTTTTATATTCAAAAATCCATTAACTTCTATGGATATTGATGTAGTTTTTGCCGATTATGCAATTAATGATATTTCTAAATTATCTTTAACTGCAGAAGAAATTGGTTTTAATTGTATTTGGACAAGTGAAACTAAACATAATCCTTTTCTTCCTCTTTCTATTGCATCTCAAAACACATCCAAAATCAAATTAGGTACTGCTATTTCTGTTGCGCTAGCTAGAAGTCCGATGGTTCTTGCTTATACTTCTTGGGACCTTTCACAGCTTTCTAATGGACGATTCTTTCTAGGACTTGGCACTCAAGTCCGTTCTCATGTAAAAAGAAGGTTCGGAATGCTTTGGGATTCTCCTGTTACTCAGCTTAAAGAAATTATTTCTTGTATTCGACACATATGGGATTGCTGGCAAACTCAATCTCCATTGAATTTCAATGGTAAGTATTACAAACTAAATCTTATGACTCCTTTTTTTAACCCTGGACCAATCGAATATCCTAAAATTCCTATCTATATAGCTGGAGTAAATAAATTGTTATGTAAAACAGCTGGAGAAGTATGTGATGGTTTTCACATTCATCCTCTACATACTAAAGAATACATTAAAGATCTCATTATTCCAAATATTGAAATTGGCTGCGAATCGAATAATCGAAATCTTAAAGATGTCTCCATTAGTGGTTCTGTGTTTGTAATAACTGGCCCTGATTCTAATTCTATGGAAAAAACCAAGGAATTTGTTAGATCTCAAATTGCATTTTATTCTTCTACCCCTACTTATTCTAAAGTTCTTGAGATGCATGGCTGGGCAGACATTGCTAAAGAACTAAATAAATTATCCTCATCTGGTAATTTCCGAGATATGCCTAAATTAATTACTGATGAAATTCTTGAATCTGTAGCACTTATCGGAACTCCTAATGAAATTGCTCCTTTGGCATTAAAAAAATATTCTGGACTTTTAGACCGTATCAATTTCTATCTTCCATTTGATACAGATATGTCTCCTGAAATGTCTTACTGGTGGAAGAATACGATTAAAGCAATTCAGTCTTAAATTATTTTATTCTTTTTAATGCAATGTCACAATATTCTTCGGATATATCTATATGAATAAAATTTCTATTGTTTTTTAAAGCAACCGAAGCAACTGTTCCTGTTCCTCCAAACATATCTAAAATTGTATTTCCTTCATAAGAATAATATTTTATTAATCTGTAAATCAATTCTTCCGGAAATGGAGCTGGATGACCCTTTCTATTCTTTGTAACAGGTAATATGTTCCAATGACCATCTGAATAATTGAGAAATTCATCTCTTGTAATGTCTGATTTTGTTTTATCTCCTTCCAATTTCATTGAATTCTTACTAAAAATTAATACGTATTCCCAAGATGGAATTATGTGAGGATTACTTGGACTCTTCCAACTTCCCCACGCCGTTCTTTTCAACATCGTCTGTTTATACCATAAGATTTCTGTTCTGAATATCATTCCTATTTCTCTTAATCTATTTGATAAATCATGATGCACTGGTTTAAAATCTCTTATTCCTGTAGGACCTACATTTAACGCAAATCTTCCACCATCTATTAAAACTCTTTTTGTTTCAATCCAAACTTTTGATAACCACTCAAGATATTCTTCATATTCCATCAAATCATTATGTTTATCATATTCTTTTCCTACGTTATATGGAGGCGACGTTATTGCTAGATGCACTGAATTTGATTCTATATTCTTCATTAGATCTAGAGTATCTCCACAATTAATTTTATTCATTAAGTCTAATTTTACTTCCAATACATTATTTCTTTAGAAAAATTCCTTTAGTTACCCAAAAATTAACTTTTTTTCTCATTTTTGTTAACCTTTATTGCTCTATTTGCTGCTTAGAATTCTGTTGTATAAGCTATTAATTCTCATGATATTATTATTATTATTTGCTGGAAATATCTCTACTGTGAACTCTGAAAATTTCTTTGATTGGAAATACTCTGCCTTTGATAAAGAAAATACTGGATTTAGTCCTCAAACTGTAATATCAAAAAATAATGTCGAAAACTTAAAACTCAATTGGATTTATCAGTTTGATAGTATCTCGTCTATTGATAATGATATAGTTCCTCCAGAAGGTATTCAAACTACTCCACTGATTTATCATGGAATTGTTTATGTTGCAACTGGATATAATGAAGTTTATGCAATCGATGCAACCGACGGCAGTCCTTTATGGTCATTTAAACCCGATATTAATAATTATAAAAATACTGAAGTTTGGGCAAAACGTCTTGCAACTAGGTCTCTTACAATTCACGAAGATGCAATCTATATCCAAACTAGTGAATGTTCAATTTATGGATTGGATTTGATGTCTGGCGAAATAGTTTTTGAATTACTTGAAACCTGTTCTAATATCCCCGGAAATAACGGAGAATATTTCTCACCTTTTGCTCCAACATTTTATAAAAATCTTCTAATAACTCGAGCACAGGGAAATGCATTTGGAGGCAGAGGCTTTGTTTCTGCATATGATGTTGAAACTAAAGAACTAGTTTGGCATTGGTTCTCTTCTCCTCCTGCAGGAGGCGAACTAAATTGGGGTTATGAACAAGCTAATCTGGGAAATATTGAACCCTTTGAAAACGACTGGGGATATACTAATTATATTGCTGGAGGAACTTCATGGGGATTGCTTGCAATTGACGAAGATTCTGAAACACTGTTTCTACTAACTGGTGAACCTGCAAACCAATTTGATGCAGCATTACGTCCAGGACCTAATTTATTCTCTAGTTCTATTGTCGCCCTCAACATAAACACTGGAATTATGAAATGGTATCACCAAATGAGTACCCATGATATAAATAATAATGATCCTGGTTGGAAAGTTGTTTATACTAATATTTCTGTTGACAATGTTGAGCGTAAAGCAATAATTGCAGCCTCAAAAACTAACTATTTGTATGTTGTTGATGCTATTACTGGAACTCTTATTCATGAACCAATTCATTTTGGACCTGAAAACTATAATCATACAAACGACAATACTGAAAATGAATCTGACATGTTTGCATCTCAAAGTAAATATGTTGGAGAAATCTTCTGCCCAAGTCAATTAGGCGGTGTTTTTGCAGGAATGTCTGTTGCTGATAATGTTGCCTATATTCCTTCTCAAAATGTTTGTGGCACTGTTATTCCAAGATTACTAGAATACAAAGGAGAAGTTCTTGATGGTTTTGTATATAGACTTGATCTCAATCGACCAACTAATGGCTCAATTTATGCTGTTGATTTATCTACTTCTGAATTAAAATGGGAAATCTATCTTCCTGATCGAATTCAGAGTGCATCTTTGATTGTTAGTGGAGATGTATTATATTCAATCGATCGAAGTGGTGTATTTTATGCCATTGATATAGAAGATGGAAAAATTCTTAATTCTATTCCATTTAATTCAATGGGTTCTGCAGGACCTTCTATTGGTGCTGATGCTTTCGGTTCTATGATGATAGTATTTCCTATGGGAGGAGGTAATCTAACTGGAGCAAATCCTGGTATTCTAGTTTCTTTATCAATTGACGAATCTGACTATGACTCTTCTGATTACATATTATTTGGAATTACTTTAACGTCCTTGATTTATGCGACAATTGTTACTAGACGTAGGATTCGAAATTGAGTAATGATAAATTAATTATCTATGGAACCATAGAAACTTGGGAATTTGATTCTTGGATAAAAGAATTTAATAAAATCCACCCAAATATCAAAATTGAATATTCTCGCAAATATGTCTACGGAACTCCTCCTCCTATGTACAATCAAATCCAAACAGAATTATCTGAAAATAATTCATCTGCAGATATTGTTTTCAGTGCTATATCTCCACATTTACAAATGCAAAATCATGATTTGTTTCAGTCTTATGAAACTACTGAGAGAAAAAATATTCCTGATTCATTGAAAGATTCTGATGGTTTCTGGACTTCTGTCATTCTCTTACCTACAATACAAATCTACAATAACCAACAAGTAGAGAAAAACGACATTCCGACTTGTTCTAAAGATCTTCTTCAAGACAAATGGAAAGATCGTATATCTATTCATGATATAACTCTTGGAACATTTGGCAGTAATTGGTTATCCTCTCTTCGACAAGATCTAACTGAAGAAAATTGGAATGGATTTGTTAATCTACTTTCTCACCAAAATCTTCACCTTTGGCCATTGTTTAGACATGTGCTTGGTAGTGTGAGTCTTGGCAAGAGTGATTTAGGTCTTACTGTTATGCTTTATGAATATCTTCGTGCCCAAGATATGCAATTACCCGTTGATCGAATGATTCTTTCGGATATTCCTATGTCTATTTCTGCTACTGCTGCATCAATACTCAAAACTTCACAAAATCTGGAGTCTGCTAGATTGTTTATTGATTATATTCTCTCAAAAGAAGGACAAAATATGATTGGAAATAACTACATACGTGTTCCTGCTTATATTGAATCTGATTCTAAATACTCACTTTCTACTTTATTACCTAATGAAAAATACTCTATCTTTCCATCACCTGATGTGATAGAAAATACTTCTCAAGATAGAAAATTATTCCAAAATTTATTTCAAAATACTATTGATTACGACGACGCTTTTAATTCAGACGTTGATAAAGTATTAAAAAACTCAATCTAAAAGAATTTACTCTTTAATTTTATCAATTCATCATATGTCGAATATACAATTAGGAATGCCCCTAATCCTAACGACCCTCGACTTATATTCATAGTGCTATTTATCTGACGATTGATTTCCTCTGTTTGTTCTATTGATAGACCAATTCTTTCAACTCCTAGTCTAACATTATTTCCTGCTTGTTCAACCGATTTTATTATTTCTTCAAACGCTCTTACTTGATCCATTGCAGATTGATACATCAATAAACCTATTACTAAAAATCCTAATCCTAACGTAAAATACAATTTTTTCATATAATTACGACTCTAAATACTGTATAATTCAATATATCAATTACGTATTGTTTTTATTAGATTCTATCCCTCATTGTTTTATGCCTGCAAAAAAGCCATTGTCTAGAAGTAAGTTTCTTGCCTTAATCAAATCTGAGGCTACTAAGCGTTACCCTGATAGACATCCGTTCAATACTTTGCTTTATGAAGGTAAATTAAATAAAACTCAAATTCATGGCTGGATAAATAATTGGTTTTATTATCAAAATATGATTCCTCTCAAAGATGGCGCTGTAATTTCAAATTGCCCATTACCTGACGTTCGCAGATTGTGGATATCTCGTATATTGGAATATGATGGATATTCCGAAGCAGAAGGTGCTATTGATGGATGGATAAAATTTGCTGAATCTACTGGTATGAATAAAAAATCACTATATTCAGATAATTACTTACCTGGTGTACGCATTGCCGTTGACTCATTATTGAATTACGTTAAATCACACTCTTGGTTTGAAGGAATATCTACTTCTTTAAGTCAAATATTTCTCCCTGCGGCTATTGACAAAAGAGTATATGCATTGTCTAAACATTATGGTGATTTTATTGATCCTGATGGACTTAGTTATTTCATGTCATTATCTGCCCAAGCACGAAAAGATAGCCAAATTGCTTTAAATCTTATTATGAAATATGCTGATTCTTATGAAATGCAGTTACAAGCAGTTGATTCTGTATTGTTTACGGAAGATGTTTTATGGTCTATATTCGATTCAATACATTCAGTTTACGTTCTAAAGGAATAGATTACTCTATATTTATTGCTTCGGCTCTACCGCGTTTCTTTGTCCTTCTCATTGGAAATACACATGATTCATACAGTGTCCCATCTTTCTGCCTTTCTCCAATTTCATATCTGTCTCCATAATTAAACTCAAGAAATCCTTCTATCATTCCTTTTGTAAAATTACATACTGGACCTCCATTTTCCCTTGCTTGAAAACATCCAAGACACTGGAATTTATATTCTGGATGATATTTCTCATCACTTAATATTGTCTTAATATTTCCAATTTCATTCTCATCAAAATATTCTGATAATTTTGTTAGATTCTCTTTTAAATTTTTACTGAATTTTCTTCCGATAACCTCGTTACCGACTCTTTTTCCATAATTTCTAAGAATGTCATGATGTCTAGTTTTCGTAACATTTCTTAATAATCTAAATCCATGATATAAAAATAACTGTATATCTTTACCTAGTTTGTTATTCTTTTCTATTGTCCATTCTAATTTACTGCTTTCAAATATTCCTGATAATAAATCTAAATAATGAGAATCTGAAGAAGAACTAGGAAGCTTATTGTCTAAATTATGTTTTAAGACATATAGTTTAGATCTAAAACCTCCTCTTCCACTTTTAGTTCCAGCAATTTCAATAATTCCTTCTTTTACTAAATTCGTTAAATGATAACTGATGGTTGGTTTTGATACTTTTAATATTCTTGAAAGATCAGTTAATGAATATGGCTGCTGTGATAATTGATTAATTATATTCTCTCTAACTCTTCCCTTACTTACATGTGGATGTTTACTACTGGCAGTTTCTATCTTTATCACCTATTTAGATTGTTATAATAATTCTAACAGGGTATAGATATAAATATTTACATTTATTTGTGCTATGTTAGCACAAAATCGTAATCTCTTAGTTGCAGTTGTTGCAGTAGCAATTCTTGCAATTGCAGGTTTAACGTTTTTCAATAGTGGACCATCAGGTTCAGGTACCGTATTGGTTTATGGAAGTGTCGACGCAGAAGATATGCAAACTACAATCGACGCATTTCATGAAGCCTATCCCGAAATAACAATTGATTATGTTCGAGGTTCTCCGTCTGAGACATATACTCGAATTTCAACAGAAATTGAAGCTGGAGCAAAAACAGCTGACGTCGTAATGCTCAGTTTTCCAGGATCACTTTCATTGGTTGATGATGGTTTTGCACAAGTATACAGACCACCAAATGCAGCCAATTGGCCTGACGAATTAAAAGATCCTGATGGTTATTGGCAAGGTGTTCTTCTTCTTGGTCAAGTAATTACATATAATACAAATCTTGTTTCTGAAGATGAATTACCAAAAACTTTGAATGATCTTACAGATCCTAAATGGAATGGTAAGATAACAATGCACGATTACACAAGAGGTACAACCTCTACTAGAATCTGGGCTACTATAGCTGAAGAGACACTTGGTGCAGAAGCAACAATTGATTTCCTCACTAGATTAGAGGCAAATGTACAACCTGTTAGACAACGCAGTACAGGAGCACAAGTTGACGAAGTATCTCGTGGTGAATACCATATTGGTATTGTAGGACAACTCCATGATGTCGTTAAGGCAAGGCAAGATGGAGCTCCAGTTGCAATCCTCGAGTTAGAAGATTTCCCATTGGTATGGGGTCCAACTGCCGCAGTCCTACTTGAAGCATCTGAAAATCCAGACGCTGCAAAAGTATGGATTAATTTCTTAGTCTCTGAAGAAGCACAAATCTTGATTGGTAATGTCGATGTAAGATTCGCAGCTTTGCCAGACGTTGAGTCTCAAACAAAGCATACTATTGGAGCAGCTGCTCCTGAAGGTATGGATCTTCTTAGATATCCAAGTGCTGAAGCACGTGCCAAACATGATGAATGGCATTCAATCTTCAAAGAAATCGCAGGAGTCTAAACCTAATAATCTCTTATTGCCATAGAATTTCTTCCTGATATTTTATGGCAATATTCAATTTTTTTTCAATTAAATATAAATAAACCAACTCTTACTATCATAGTTGATGTCTGACCCACTTGTTTTACAAAATGAAACTACTCAAGCTGTAATAAATCGTGTTAATGCTGATTATTGGAAAGATAAAAATGTACTTATTACTGGAATTACCGGTTTTGTTGGTTCTTGGCTTACGGAAATTCTTTCATCATCTCAAATCAACGCAAATATTTATGGACTATTGAGAAGGCAGTCAAATCCAAATCTTAGAAACATACAACATTTACTTGATCGAGAAAATATTAAATTAATAAAAGGTGATTTACAAGACTTGGGCTCAATTGTTAATGCCATAAAAGAGTCCAATGCGGATGTTATTTATCATTTAGCTGCACAGTCTTTTGTTCCGCATAGTTTTGCATCTCCTATTGATACTTATTCTACAAATGTTACTGGAACATTAAATATGCTTGAAGCTTTAAGACTAACTCCTCGTGATGTAGCTCTTCATTATGCAGGTTCTAGTGAAGAATACGGTCTTGTTATTCAAAATAACGAACACTACAGAACTATGTTGGAAAAATACAAGACAATTTTACCTTCTCCAAATCTTGATTCAAACAATGATGTAATTAACGAGGCTCCAATTAATGAAACTAATCCATTACGTACTGTTGGAACATCTCCATATGGATCTTCTAAACGCCAAGCTGAGGATGCATGCCGAACATACGTGTCTTGTTATGGACTTGACGTTCATATAACTCGTGCGTTTAACCATACGGGCCCAAGACGAGGTAATGAATTTGTCACTAGTGAAATTACACGACAAATTGCTCAAGGAATAAAAGAAAATCGAAAGAATGTCACACTTGGAAATCTTGATTCTATCCGTGATTTTACTGATGTTCGTGATACTGTTATGGGATACTTTGCAGTTATTGAAAAAGGAACAAAAGGCGATGTCTATAATTTAGCTAGCGGTAATGGAATTTCTATTGCTGAATTATTGGAGATATCTCTAACTATTGCCCGTGAACACTATAAAGTGGACGATATGAAATATCTTTTGGACGAATCTCGATTACGTCCTACAGATTTACCTGTTTTGATTGGCGATGCATCAAAAGCTAAAGAAAAACTCGGTTGGAATAATCATATTCCACTTGATCGCACAATCTTGGAAATGATTCAATATCATCTTAGTTTAATGAGTTGATATATTGTCAGTTTCCGTCTGTCCTAATTGTTGGTCTGCAAATTTTGAATTAGATAAAAAATCCGATACAAATTCTTGTTCTAGTTGTGGCAATATTTTTAAACGTGCAAAAAAACTCTAAAATATTGATATTATGGAAGAGTTTTTTTCAAATTCTTCAATTCTTTTATCTTCTTTAAGAGTCAAATCAATATCATCTAATCCTTCTAATAATCTACTTCTTCTATGTGAGTCAATATTAAAATCTATATATTCGTTACCAAATGTAATTTTCTGCGAATCTAGATTAATCTCGACTTTCTCTTCACACTGTAATAATTTGTGAATCTTTTCAATATCAAGAATTATTGGTAAAACGCCATTTTTGAAGCAATTACTGTAAAAAATATCTGCAAATGAAGGTGATATTATGACATTAAATCCAAAATCCTTCAATGCCCATACTGCATGTTCCCTTGATGAACCACATCCGAAATTTTCATTTGTAACTAAAATCTTAGAATCTTGATATGCTGAGTCATTCAAAACAAAATCATTTTTTGGTTTTCCATCTTGATCAAATCTCCAATCATAAAAGAGAAATCTTCCAAATCCTGATTTTGTAATAAGTTTAAGAAATTGTTTTGGAATTATCTGATCTGTGTCTACATTTGCTTTATCAAGCGGTGTAATTATGCTTGATACTTTAGAAAAAGGTTCCAATTTAGTTCCATTCCCTCACATCGACAAAATGACCTGCAATTGCAGATGCAGCTGCCATAACAGGACTGACTAAATGTGTTCTTCCACCAGAACCTTGTCGCCCTTCGAAGTTTCTATTCGATGTACTTGCACAACGTTCTCCAGGTTTTAAAATGTCGGGGTTCATTCCAAGACACATACTACAACCTGATTCTCTCCATTCAAATTTTGCATCTTTGAAGATTTTATCTAATCCTAATTTCTCAGCTTCATGTTTTACCATTTGTGAACCCGGAACAACCATTGCATTTACGTTAGGATTAACTGTTTTACCTTTCACAATTTTTGCCGCATCGTTCAAATCTTCTAATCTAGCATTTGTACAAGAACCGATGAATACTCTATCAATAGGAATATCTACAATTGGAGTTTCAGGTTCTAAATCCATATAATCTAATGCTTTTCTTGCACTTTCAATCTGTATTTCATTATTTTTCCCATATTCTTCAGGAGTAGGAACTGTTCCTGTTACATCTGACACCATTGCAGGATTTGTTCCCCAACTTACTTGTGGTTCAATCTCTTCTACATCAATTGTAAAACTTTTATCAAATTTTGCATTTGTATCTGATATTAAATTATCTTTCCAAGTATCTACTAATTCATCATAATTTTTTGGAGTATATTCTCTATTATTTATGTAATTAAATGCTTTTTCATCAGGAGCAATTAAACCTGCTCTAGAACCTGCTTCGATTGACATATTACATATAGTCATTCTCTGTTCCATTGATAAGTCACTAATCGCATCACCACGATATTCCAGCACATGACCTGCTCCTCCATCAGTTCCAATTTTTTTAATTATGCTGAGAATTATGTCTTTAGATGTTACAGCAAATGAATCTCTTCTTTTCCCTGTAGCAAGAATCTCAAAAGTCTTTGGTTTTTCAAGCCATAATGTTTGAGTTGCAAGTGTGTGCTCAACTTCACTTGTTCCAATACCAAAAGCAAAAGCTCCAAACGCACCTTGAGTCGAAGTATGACTATCTCCACATACAATCGTACTTCCAGGTAATGTAATTCCCAATTGAGGCCCTATTACATGTACAATTCCTTGATTAGGATCATTAATTCCAAACAGTTTTATTCCAAAATCTTTACAATTCTTTTCTAATGTATTGATTTGTGTTGAAGACGTCTCATCAATCATTGGCAAGCTTCTATCTGTTGTTGGTACATTATGATCTATTGTAGCTATTGTAAGATCTGGTCGTCTAACCTTTCTATTATTGAGTCTTAATCCGTCAAATGCTTGAGGTGATGTTACTTCATGAAGAAGATGACGATCAATATAAATCAAAGAAGGCTCATTTTCTCGTTCAACTACGACATGGGAATTCCATATTTTCTCAAATAATGTTTCGGTCATTATTTGTATATTGACTCCTTTCCCGCTATGGATTTGCTAATTGTTCTTTTGGAGAAGAAATTTTCTTTTTAGTAAGAATTTTATTTATTCCGTCAATCATTGCTTCTGTACTTGCTATTACAATATCTCCATCTGAAGATCTTGCAGTTGCAATGTTTCCTTCATTATCTTCTACCTTTATTACAACTTCACCTAGTGCGTCAGTTCCTCCGGATATTGCTTCTATCTTGAAATCCTTTAACCTAATATGTGCTATTTTATCACTTATTTTTTGTATTGCTTTTATTGCTGAATCAACTGGACCTACTCCTGTTTCTGCTGCTACATGAGTTTCTCCATTCATTGAAATTTTTACTGATGCAGTTGGTGTAGCTTTTACTCCTGTCATTACTGAAATGTCTATTAATTCTAATATCTTCTCATCAGTTTCTTGTCCAAGAATTGATCTAGCAATTGAATCAAGATCCATGTCTGTTAATCTCTTTCCTTTATCTCCAAGATCCTTCACTCTTGATAATATCTCCTTTACTTGCTTCTCATTTGCTTCGTATCCTAATTCTTCAAGTTGTGCCTTTACACCGTGTGTTCCAGCATGTTTTCCTGCTTGTATCCATCTCTTTCTTCCTACAATTTCTGGTTCTAATGGTTCATAGGTAATTGGCATGTTTATAACACCGTGTACATGTATTCCAGATTCATGACCAAATGCATTGTCACCTATTATAGCTTTATTTGGTTGAGGATTTATTCCAGTTAATCTAGAAACTAAATTGGAAGTCTCATAAATTAATCTTGTATTGATATTTGTTTCTTTCTGATACAAATTTTGTACTGACATTACTACTTCTTCTAATGCTGCATTTCCAGCTCTTTCACCTAATCCGTTAATTGCAACGTGTATTCTTTCTGCCCCTGCTAACATTCCTGCAAGAGAATTTGCAGTGGCCAATCCAAAATCATTATGACAGTGCATGCTTATTGGTTCTTTTATTGTTTTTCGTACTTTTGATACTAATTCATACATTGTGGACGGATTCATTATTCCTACTGTATCTGCTACATCAATTCTATCAGCTCCTGCTTTACTCACTTCTTGAAATACTTCAATCAAGAAATCTGGATCTGATCTACATGCATCCTCTGCAGAAAATTCTACTGGTACGCCTCTTTCTTTTACAAGTTTCACCATGTCGGTTGCTTTTTTGATAACCTCTTTCCTATCCATTTTCAATTTATGTTCCATGTGTATGTCTGATGTTGCTATAAATACATGAACTAAATCTACATTACATTTTAATGCAGTTTCTATATCCTTTGGTTCTGCTCTTGCTAATCCACATATTTCACTTTTCAATCCTGCTTCAGCAATTTCTTTTACTGCATCTGCTTCTCCTCTTGAAGTAATTGGAAATCCTGCTTCAATAGTATCAACTCCTAATTTATCTAATTGTATTGCAATTTTCAACTTGTCCTCTGGAGTTAGACTGACTCCTGGAGTCTGTTCTCCGTCTCTTAATGTAGTATCGAATATTTTTATTAATTTACTGTTGTCTGACATCCTATTCTCCTCTCTCAATAGCTGTTAATCCAGTTCTCGATATATCTATTTTTCCATAATCTGAAGCTAATTCAATAAAATCTGTAATTTTTTCTGACGTTCCAGTAATTTCTACTACTACTGAATTTACTGATTCATCAATTATTGTTCCTATGTTTGAAATATCTCTTATTTTTGGAATCATTTTCTGATCTTTTACATAAATTTTTATCAACGCTAATTCTTTCTTTATTAATTTTCCTGGATCGAGAATCTTTACCTCAACCACGTCAATTTGTTTCTCCATAACTTTTACTAATTGATTTATTGCGTTTTCTTCAGCATCAATCAAAAATGTCATTCTTGACATTGTACTATCTCTTAATTCACCTACTGAGATACTTCGTATATTATACCCTCTTTGCCTGAATACATTTGCAGTTCTATATAACACTCCTGGTTTATTTTCTACTACTGTTGAAATTAGATATTCGTTATTCAATTAGCATACTCTCCAGTTGATGTGTAAATTTTTAATAATTTATGAACTTGATATACCAACATATTCACCAAATATTTAGTTGTAATTGGTGAACTTTTAAAGTCTAAGAAGCAGACTAAGCATGTCTACACTTAAAGTTGGTAATCGTATGTTGTTGTTCACAAACTGACAAAATGCCAAACAATTTAATAAAGTTTTGCGTCATATAGTAAATGTATCATGACATCTTCAACAATGATCAATCTAAGCATTAATGATTATGCATTTTACTGGTCTTTGCCTGAATTAATTGGTATTGAGAATGGCTATTATGATGAAGAAAATTTATCGATTAAAGTTAATAATGTAACTCCTGACAGTACTGTAAAAAGCAAAAGTCAAATGTATATTGATTTACAGAAAAAAAAATTATCTGATTTTTACCATGCTGCTGAATATGTCTCTCTATCAAGAGCTGCCGAAAGCGAAAATTCTAGTATTGTTTGTTATTCTCCATGGAATGGTTCTGCAATTAACGGAAGTTTTGGCCTATATGTAAATAAAGATGTTTCTTCTCCTGAGCAACTTACAAATAAGAAGATTGCAGTTGAAGCATCAACTGGTTCATATTATACTACTATTGAAGATCTTGAATCATATTTTCAAATCAACGATTCTAATTTTCTAAAACTTGGCGATCCACATGAAAGATTAATGTCTACTTTAAATGAAGAAACTTCTGCTTCAAGCCTGATGGGTATTTACGGAGATTTTGCTATATCACTCGGCCTTAAAAAATTAACGGAATCGAAAAGACGAAAAGGCACTCTTATGATCTCTCGTAACGATCTTGATATTGATATTATTCGTTCATTTATTCGTGCTACAAATAAATCAATTAATTATATAAATAATAATTCTAATAACGTTCTTGATTATTATTTAAATAAACTCCAATTTATTATCAATAAATTTCCAACAAACAAACAAAAAATTATTAATAAAAATCTTTCATCTATTACTATTCCTTTTTGGGAACCTTGGCAATTATATCCTGAAACTAAATTTAATGAACTTTATTCTTGGATGCTTGAAAGAAAATTAATTTCTCCTTCAATTAATTATTCCGATATTGTCAATACTTCTATTTTCTGATTGATTTATAATACGGACATAAATCATTCAATATACAATTATCACAATCTGGTTTTCGAGCCTGACACACTTTTCTTCCATGTAGGATTAGCAATATTGAAAATCTATCCCAATTATCCTTCTTTAAATTATTCATTAAATCGATCTCAATTTTTTCTGGGTTTGAATTATTAGTTAATCCCAATCTATTACTTAGTCTTTTTACATGTGTGTCAACTGCTATTCCTTCTGTTTTTTTAAATGCTACTGAAAGTACAATATTTGCTGTTTTACGCCCTACACCGTCCAATGTCAACAAATCTTCCATGTTGTCTGGAACTCTAGAATCAAATATTCTGACAATTCGTTTAGATGTATTCTTTATTCTGTTTGCTTTCAATGAATAATAGCCTGTAGGTTTTATTATTTTTTTTAGCTTGGCGATGTTCGCATTAGCAAATTGTTCCGGTTCTGAGTATTCTTTAAATAAAATTTTCGTTGTTCTATTTACTACTTCGTCAGTACATTGAGCAGATAAAATTGTAGCAATTAATAATTGAAAAGGAGTATTATAGTCTAAAGATGTATCAATAGGCGGATAAGAAGAATTAAGTCTGTTGTTTATAGTCTCTATTTTTTTCATAATATTGATATTATTAGATTAAGCAGATAATTAAATAGTGATTTTACTATAACTAATTATGGTCAAACGTACCAACTCACGTAGATCTGTTCGACGTAAAGCAGCTCCAAAGCGTAAGGCAACAAAGCGTAAAGCACCAGCCAAGCGCAAAGCTACTAAACGTAAAGCTACTAAACGTAAAGCAGCTCCAAAGCGTAAGGCAACAAAGCGTAAAGCACCAGCCAAACGCAAAGCTACTAAACGTAAAACTACTAAACGCAAAGCAAAACGAAGTACTCCTAAAAAACCTCGTTATTCATTGCTCATCACACAAAGTCAAAGAAATAGTCGTGACTTTAAAGTCCAAGTGTTGAAAAATGGAAAAGTTGCAGGAGAACCAAAGAAAATCGCCGCATCCAAAATCTCTGCTACTGCTTCAGGCATAATTAATTATGCTAGACGCAAACGCGTTAATTTGGCAAAAGCTTGGGATTCAGTAGCTTAGATTACTCATATACTTGTTATTCAAGTATGAAGGCTTAGACTCTTCTCTCTAGATTATTTACAGATTGCGCCATCGGATGCTGAAGACACTAGTTTAGCATATTTTGCTAATACTCCTGTTTTATATTTGGATTCTTTAGGCGTCCATTTGTCAGTTCTTTCTTTTATCTCTTGATCCGTTATGTCAATTTCTAGTTTTTGATTTACTGCATCAATTGTTATTTTATCGCCATTTTCTACTATTCCAATAGGTCCTCCCACTGCCGCTTCTGGTGAAACATGTCCTACCATTAATCCATGTGTCGCTCCTGAAAACCTTCCATCGGTTAACAGACCTACTTTTTCACCTAATCCTTGTCCATAAAGTGCAGCTGTTACTCCTAACATTTCTCTCATACCTGGTCCTCCTTTTGGACCTTCATATCTTATCACAACTACATCTCCTTCTATTATTTTGTTCTTTGATACATCAATGAATGCGTCTTCTTCACTATTGTATACTTTTGCTTTTCCTGATATTTGTAAATTCTTGACTCCTGCAATTTTAATTACTGCACCATCTGGTGCTAAGTTTCCTCGTAAAATTGTTAATGTCCCTGTTTTACTAATTGGATTTTTTATATCATATACTACGTCATTTTCAATGTTTACTTTAAATTCATCAATATTCTCTTTCATTGTTTTGCCTGTCACAGTCATGACCTCTCCATTAATTAATCCTGCATTCAATAATTTTTTTAGCACTACTTGTACTCCTCCAACTTTATCTAAATCTAACATTACATATTTTCCACCTGGTCTCATATCTGCTATATGAGGAACTCTTTTTCTAATTCTCTCAAATTCATCTATTGTTAAATTCACTCCTGCTTCTCTTGCCATTGCCAATAGATGTAAAACTCCGTTTGTCGATCCTCCCATGGCTTGTAACATAACTATGGCATTTTCAAATGCCTCAAAAGTCAAAATTTCTCTTGGACGAATGTTATTTTCTAACAATCTCATTAATGCACTTCCAGTTTTCTTACAAATCTCGTCTCTTGTTTCGTGTATGGCAGGTGGTGATGCACTTCCAGGCAATGCTATTCCTATTGCTTCACTTATTGAAGACATTGTATTTGCAGTATATAGTCCTCCACATGACCCTGCTCCAGGACATGCATTATCTTCAATTTCTTTTAATTCATCTAAAGACATATTTCCTGCAGCCTGGCTTCCTACTGCTTCAAACACATCTTGAATCGTAATATCTTTTCCATTAACATTTCCAGGCATGATTGTTCCTCCATAAACAAATATCCCTGGTAAATTCAAACGTGCTAATGCCATTATTGAACCTGGTAAACTCTTATCACACCCTGCGATTGTTACTACTCCATCATATCTGTGAGCATGTACCATTAACTCTATTGAATCTGCAATTACTTCTCTACTAACAAGAGATGCTCTCATTCCTTCGTGACCCATTGCTATTCCATCGCTTACTGAAACAGAAATAAATTCTCTTGGTGTTCCTCCAGAATTTGATACACCTTCAGACGCTTTATGAGCTAATCTATCTAAATGTACATTACAAGGTGTTGCTTCATTCCAAGTACTTGCAACCCCAATTAATGGCTTACCTAAATCTTCATCATTCAGACCCATTGCTTTCATCATTGCTCTTGCAGGAGCCCTTTGAGGTCCTAGTGTAACATCATTACTACGCCTCTTTAACTCATCATTCATTACTAATATTTGTGATTATCTTGTATTTTTGCCTTTAGTATAGCAATAACCTAAATAGTTTAATTGAGTAAAAAATACTGTTGAAAAAAAATCGTTCTAATAAACATACAAAGGAAATCGAAGTAAATGGTCATCTTATTGATTCCATGATTCTTACTCGTATCTTCGATCGTATTATGGATTTACAAGGAGATTTTGAAGTCAAAGAATTTAAAATTGGCCAAGGTAAAAATGATTATAGCTATGCTAAACTCGCTGTAACAGGAAAAAACGAATCACATTTATCACAAATGCTTAATGAAATTTATTCTGCAGGTGGCATCTCTGTTGAACTTGAATCAGTTCAATATGTTAAAGTTAAGAAAAACTCTGTTTTACCTGATAATTTCTATTCTACAACTAATAACCCTACTTTCATATATCTGAATAATAAATGGATTAAAGTTAATCACCAAATGATGGATAAAGCCATAGTGGTCGATCCAATCAAAAACCGTGCTGTTTGTACAATGTTGCGAGATATACAAAAAGGAGACTTTGTAGTTGTTGGCGAAGATGGAATAAAAATAGTTCCTCCTGAAAGACCTAGAGAAGGACTCGATACATTTCAATTTATGAGCAGTCATACATCTACTGAGAAACCAATCCAATCTATTTCTTCTAAATTGGCTAGAGATTTAGTTTCTATTAAGAAAAAAAATGGAAAAATCGTGATTGTTGGAGGGCCTGCAATTGTACACACTGGCGCGGTTACCTCTTTATCTCAATTAATCCGAATGGGATTTGTGCAAGGAATACTTGCAGGTAATGCCTTGTTAATACATGATGTGGAGCATGCATTACTTGGAACCTCACTTGGAATTGATGTTAAACATGGTTCATCTACGCATATGGGTCATCGAAATCACATACTTGCAGTTAATGAGTTATTCAAAGCTGGCTCTGTTAAACAATTAGTAAAATCAGGAAAACTTAATTCTGGAATATTCTATGAATGTGAAAAAAATAAGATACCTTATGTATTAGCTGGTTCGATTCGTGACGATGGACCTGCTCCTGATGTAATCACTGACGTCGTTAAAGCTCAAAAACAGTATCAAAAAGTCCTTTCTAATGCAGATCTTGTTATTATGCTATCTACAATGCTTCATTCAATTGCAGTAGGAAATATGATTCCTTCTACTGTCAAAGTCGTCGCTATTGATATCAATCCATCTTCAGTAACTAAACTTTTAGATCGTGGAACAGGTCAAGCAATTGGTGTAGTATCTGACGTTGGTTCGTTTTTACCTATATTGATTAATGACATTAAGAAACTATCTAAATCCTAGATGCATAAAAAAATAAATTGTTGAATGTATTATTATGAAATCTAAAACTCTTGATAATCCATATTCTTGGCCAGTTATTGCACTTTCTCTTGCAATTGCAAATATGACATTCGGATTTGGAATATTCTTTCCCTATCTTCCTTTGTTTGCTGAAGCTCTTGGCGCTAATCTTGGATTACAAATTGGTTTACTTACTACAGGTTTTATGGCAGCGCGTACTCTAACTGCTTTACCTTTTGGTTCTGTTTCTGATCAGATTGGTCGAAAAAATTCAATAGTAGTTGGATTGTTTATCTATGGTATTATAACGATTTTATTTTATTTTTCCCAAGACTGGACTCATGTTTTATTTCTAAGAACTGTACAAGGTATTACTGCAGGGCTTATTTGGCCGTCTTCACGAGCTATGATCTATGATTTAGTAGGACCTGGAGCTCGAGGAAGAGCTATTTCGGTTCTAAATGTTTCTGCTGGTGCTGGAATGGCTTTTGGACCTATTTTTGGTGCATTTCTACTTTCTTATTTCCAATCAAATATGACACTTACTCCAGTAGATAGTTTTCGAATTCCATTTATTTTTGCTGGAGCCTTTGGCCTCTTTTCTTCTTTATTTGCATATGTTACTTTATCTTCCAGTTCTATTTCTTCTAAACGTACTCGTTTCTTTAAAATGATTGATAATGTAAATCCTAAATTCGTTAAAACTTTCTATAGTTCTCTTTTAATGAATTTTTCACACGGTTTTGCTTTTGGAATGTTTAGACCTGTATTGGTTCTATATATTTATCAAGTACTTGGGTATTCTCTTCTTGAAACTGCTAGTATTTCTGCCATTTCTTTTTCACTGGGTTCTTTATCTAACTCTCTTTGTCAAATTATCGGAGGTAGATTAGCTGATTATAGAAATAGAAGATATGTTATCGCAATCGCTATAATCATTAGCCAAATAGCTACATTTTCAATTTTATTCGTTACTGATATAATTCAATTATATATTGTTATAATTATTCGATTTTCTACCATTGGTCTTTTCATGCCTTCCCTTGCTTCAGTTGAAGGAGATATTATACCTTCTAACCAAAGAGGACAACTATCCGGTTTAGTTGAAGGATTTAGGGGCATCGGTTCCGCTATTGGCCCATTAGTCTGTTTATCGTTTTATGACTATGTATGGACTGGTTCGCCATTTGTTATATCTCCTATAATTTTCATTATTTGTTTATTTGTATACTTTGTTAATTACAAAGAACCTCTAGAAAAGTAAAGGTTTAATCCTATTACTTTTATCAATAAATTAATTGCCTAAAAAAAAATTCGAAGATTCTTTTGTTAAAATTGCAGGACTTATTGGTGGAGAGGATTATGTTAATGTCGCTCGTTCATTACTAAGCCATGAAAATACTACTGATGAAGAGATTGCAGAATCAACAGAATTAAAAATTAACATTGTTAGAAAAGCTCTTTATGACTTGTTTGGAAGATCTTTGATAACCGGAATACGCGTTCGTGATACCAAACGAGGTTGGTTTGTATACCGATGGAAAGCACAAAGAGACCAGGTAGAACCTTTTGTAGAAACTCAAAAATCTAAAGCTATTACTAGACTTACTCAACGCCTTGAATATGAATCAGAAAATGAATTTTATCATTGTGGGAATCCTTCTTGTATGAAATATAACTTCAATAAAGCCATGGAAGTAAGTTTTATGTGTGAAGTATGCGGTCAAGTATTGAAATTATTGGATAATTCTAAACTAAAATCTGCATTAGAAATGAAAATTAACGAGATTCAAAACGAAGAAAGTGAATAATGCATTCTTAATAACCACCTTTTCTCTATAATTATTTAGCGAGGTGGGGAAGCCAGGTTATCCCGGCGGGCTCATAACCCGCAGATCGGTGACTGTTTCTGTTAATTCAGTACAGCCGAATGTTCAAATCCACTCCTCGCTATCTATATATCATTTTTTTTATATCTTCTAGATTCAAATTTAATATTATATTTGCAGTTGCAATTAATGCAATTCCGATTATTTCTAATCCTTCTGGAATTTCATTTAATAAAATTATTGCATATATTATTGCACTTGCTGGTTCAATGTACGATATTGTAGATGCTTTTTGTGTACTCACTTTGATTAAACCATCAATGTATAGAAATTCTGCAATTGCTGTATGAACTAAACCTAAAACTAAAAGCAATAAAATATTATCCATAACAATTTGTTGCTCAACAAATAATGCAGGTGATAAAATTATTGCCGACATTAATAATTGCATAGTTACAATTGTGATACTTGAATAATCTTTACTTAATTTCTTTGTTGCCATAATTACAAATGCAAATAGTATACCTGATATCGCCCCTAACATTAATCCTCTATCATTTAGTTCATCACCTAATCCTTGATTATACATTAGAAAAATTCCAGCTATGGATAAAACTAAACAAATATTTGCCTTTTTTTCCCTTACTTCTTTTAAAACTAATGGAGATAATATTGCTACATAAATTGGCCCAGTGTATAATAATACTACTGTATTGGCAATTGTTGTTAGTTTGAATGCGTAAAAATGTGCAGACCATGCCATTGCAATTGCAATACTTGCTAATAATAATAATTTGTAATTCTTCTTTAGATTTTCTTTCTTCTTTCTAAATAATACTAGCATGATTGGTAGTGCTATAAGGGCTCTATATGCTACTATTGAAAAAGGATCCATGTCAATATTTCTTACCATTACTCCTAATGATCCCCAAATCAATGTGGCAACAATTATCTCAATTATTCCAACTGTCTTATTTTCCAAATATCTTAAACCAATTTCCACTTAATTTCTTTTTATTTTTTTGTTCTTTTCCATACCTTTCTTCAGGTTTGATTAAATGTCTTTGAGCGGATAACACAGGCAGGTATAATTTATTCTCTATTTCAATATTATTTTTTATTCTTCTTATCTTATTGGATCTTGACCCACATTTTATACACCTATAACCTTTATTTTTACCTATAGATTTCATTGATTTACTACATTTCTTACATAGTGGATTCTTTTTGCTATTTCTGTCTGTTAATTTTATTATTCTAATATATTCTGCATTCAATATTCTGCCAAATTTCTTTGATTTTTTACTTATTCCTCCTCCTACTTCTATTTCATCACCTGTTTTTAGATTTCTTGCTAAATTCTTTAGTGATATTGTTGGCGCATAAATTGCACAATTAATTATTTTATTATTGTTTTTTATCTTGATGAATACATGCCCTCCTTTTATTACAATTGGCCTTTCTATCATCTTTCCTGTTATATATCCCGAATCATATGTTTTTAGTACAGATTCATCTAATCTATTTCTTAAGTGTTCATTTGTTCCTTGATTAGATCTAAATATAACAAATCTTTCCACATCTTCATATAATTTTAATTCTGACATAGCTTTGTACAAATGTTCTGGATTATTCCCACGCAATGCAAATAAAATTGGATCATTTCCATGTGGTGTGATTAATACTCGATGATTACTGTAATCTATATTACTAAACAAAGAATATTCTTTTTTCTTATCTATTTTTAATATTGATTGAAGGCTGACTCCTCTTTCTCCTCTGCCATCTTTTCTATACGCTATTAATTCGTATGTATGATCATTCTCTAACGTGTTTCCTATACTTGCTAGTGCACCAATTAGACCTCTTTTATTTCCTTGTCCAAAGTATTTTATGTCCTTGTTTTTGACTAATTTTCTCATTTCTTCCATTTTTACCTCTTTACTAGTGCAATTTTCTGCAAATCTCATAATATTTCTAGGAACCTTTTTTCTACATAACATTACTAATCCTGAATTTGCTTTATTGTTCTTACTCTCTGAATTCTTTATCATTGTTTTTTTTGCAATTTTGAATATTTTATCTGGATTATCTGTATCTAATCTAATACATAATGCTGCATTGCCTCTTGTTCTCCAAGGAATATTTGGATTTAATCTTATCAAATTTGGATAATCGGTTAATTTGATATCCTCATTAATCAAATTTTCAAGTATTAGCGTTATCAAATAAGTTGTACACATTCCATCATCTGAATCGGTGTCGTCTATTCCTAAATGAATTATTGTCAATGTACTTCAGTATTTATTCTATTACGGGCATTGTTTCAGTAGTCATTACGTTTTCATTTAGTCTTATTTCTTTTAATGCAGAATTGACCTTGTTAATATCGGAAGATTCTACTATTGCTACTATATCGTAAAATCCATATAAAATATGAATTTCTTTGACGGAGTTAACTTGTTTAATTTCTTCATAACATCTTTTTTCTTTCCCAACTTCTGCATTAATCAAAATATATGCCAATGACATTTTAATATATTATAATAGTGATTATTTTATAAAACGATTTAGTTCTGTTTTAACGAATCTACGTTTGATTGTATCAACGCAATTATATCATTAATTTTCTTTAATACATTGCTCTTATATTCTGATAATTTGCTTTCCATATCTTGACTATTTATTCTATTTAGTCTGTATTGTTCATATAATTGTACCATTTGGAGAATGTCTCTTTCAAGTGATTGTTCATCTCTATTTAGATTGTTGAATAATTCCTTTTGCGATGGTTTTAATTCTACAACTTCATTACGCAATATTGAAATTTTTCCTGTATTTCTTGTTCTAATTGTCTTTATTTCATTTTTTACATTTTCAATTTGAGTCTTCTTTACCTCTTCTTTATTCCATTTTTCTAATCGTTCCATAATATTCTTTAACAAAGAAATTTCTTCACTATATAATACTGCTAATTCTCTCATTTTTACAACTATATCGTCGTCTCCAACTTCATCATTTTGTTCTTCTTTTCTTTCAATTCTTGTCATCATTCCTAGCGTTGCTAGAATGAAAATCACGGATCCTATCGGTAATGACTCATTACTTGCCCATGCTATTCCAGGAACATAAGTTATTGTAATATTGGTATTTTCAAGTTGATTTTGCGCATCTAATTTCAACTCAAATGGGGAATCTGATGATATCGAGAAAGAATTTGATTCTATAATTATTATTTTGTATTCATTTGCTATTGTTTTTAATGTAGGTTTAGTTGGTATATTTGCAGTAATTGAATTCGTTCCAACATGAATAAACTTCTCATCTAATCTATATTCGTATTGAATAATCATACTATTGCCTTTATCCAAAGAATGTCTTGATAGTTTCTTCAAATTTAGTCTATTTGCTGGAGGATTTTCTAATATTATTTGTTGTGTATCCGTTATTGCAGGTTCTCTATCTGGCACCGTGGTGACGTTTCTTATTACAGGAACATTAAATTCATCCCTTTCATCACCAATTAGATCTAGAGTGAGTAACAACATTTCCATTCCACTATCTAAATTACTTATATCTATTTTTTCTTTAATCATGACTTCTCCATCTTCAGAAATATAAATCTCTCTTGTGAAACTATTTACTTGAAGTAAACTGAATGCTTTAACTCCAGGGTTAACTAACACGAGGAATTTCTCTTCTTGATAATCGGCTTCTGTTATGTCTAATACTCTAATCTCTGCAACTTCATAATAATTTTGTTGATTTCTACTAAATGAATCTCCCTTTAGTGAATAATCTGATATATTATAAAATGGCGCTGAATTTGGTGCTCTTAATATTAATTTATGTTCATCAATATGTAAGTTTGAAGTTGTTATAAATGGAACATTTGCATAATACAAACCCTCTCTTTCTAATGGCGTTACTATATTCACTAAAATTAATTCTATATTGATAAATTCATTATTGTTAGGAGAAACTCTAAAGTTATTCCCTGTATTCACTTTCAGAATTGTATTGTTTGCTTTAGTCGAAAAAGATATTTCTTGAATTGTAGAAGACGAATTAACTCTGTATGCATTAATATTTTCTTTATATTCTAATGGCAAATGTAATATTACTCCATCATTTAATGCTTCATCAGTTGTTCCAGAATTTTTAAGAATTATATTATAATTTATTACTACTGCTCCAAATTCATTAATCTCTATAGTACTCAATATATCTGATGTTATATTTCCTGCTGCATCCGCATTAGGAATTTCAAATGAAATACCTGTGATCTGTAATCCTGCAGTAAATATCAGTAATGATATGATTATAATTAGTGATTTCAACTTACAAAAACCCTTTACCCTCTTTAGATTTATATTTTTTCTTGATTTCATATTAATCCGGTCAATTTTATTTCATAAATGGTAAAAATTATCAATTATTAACAAATATACGTCTTTTTTACTTATACAAAATAATGAATTCAGGTAATACCAACAATGTTTCTGTTCTTGGCATTGGAAATGTAGGATGTCAGATCTTATCTAATCTAGAAACAAAATCGGATTTTGGTAAATTTACATATATCAGTCAATCTTTAGAAGATATTCCCCAATCTTCTAAAGGACATTTCTTAAAACTCGATATGAAAATTGGTGGTAGTATCTCGATTCCAATGATTCGTTCTTTGTGCAAATCACAAATCGACGAAATTTCTAATTCAATTATTTCCTCTGATTATGTTATTATTACCTGTAATCCTGGTGAGAAAATTAGCGCTGCCTTAGTTCCACTAATTGCTAAATTATGTCATGACAATAATACAAAATGCATTCCTATTCTTTCTATGCCTTATGATCATGAAACTCATAGACATTTTAATGCTGGTGTAACTCTTACTAAAATTAAAGAATTTTCTAGTAATATTATTCTCATTGATAACGACGAAATCTTAGAATCTCTTCCTCGTATCCCTATTTCCGATGCATTTAATTTAATATATTCAAAAATTGCATTATCCCTTTCTTCATTATTCTCTAATAATCATGAACGACTTGAGAATTTACTTGAAATAACTGAAGATGATAAATATTCATTATTGAGTTTTGGCGAATCATCTCACGATGAAAATACTAATGTTGCTGTAAAGAATGCTTTACAAATGTTATCTAATACAACAAATCCTTCTTCAATTTCACGTGTTCTTTTATTCCTTAATGGTAATTCAAAACTATCTACTACTGACGTTCTTTCTTCTATTAATATGATAAAAGGACAAGTTAATGAATCTCAAATTTCTCATAATTATTCTACTTCTGATTCTGACACTATGGCTGTATTGATCTCTTCAGGGTTATCTCAAACTAAATTTGATGACTATGATCCGTTATCGAATATTTTTGCTGGAAATAATCTTGACACTGATATAGAATATCATGTTAATGAAAATCTTGATATTCCCACACTTTCTGATTAATTTTCTTCAGGTTTAACTTCTTCAGTCACTTCAGGTTTAACTTCTTCAGTCACTTCAGGTTTAACTTCTTCAGTCACTTCAGGTTTAACTTCTTCAGGTAATTCTTTAACTTCTTTATCTTCTAATTCTGGCTTGACATCGATTATTTGTTCATCCTTAGTTTCAACTTCTTTTACTTCAGTTTTTGCTGAATCCAAAGTATTTACAGTTACAAGACCATCTTTGTCTTTTACTAATCTGATTTTAATTTTACGAGGAGGATTTCTTATTCCATTTTCCCATATTTGTTCACTAACTTCCTCGGATATCTTTACTTGTTCTGATTTCCCATGTCTAATTGCAAATTCTCTTAATAATTTTACTGCTCTTTTACTTCTTCTTTGTTTTGGATAAATCCAAGCTCTTCCTAAAGGAACATTATAAGTTCTATCAAATTCTTTTGCCATCTATTTCACCTTTAGTTTAGTTCTTCTCCAGCTTCTACGTTTAGGATTTGTTGTTACTCCTCTTTTTGTTTTAACAACTACCCAAGTAGGAACTGCACTGTTTTGATTTCGTTTCTTCATTAGTCTTTTTTTAATTCCAGATGTTAATTTTGACATTATGCCCACTTTATTTTAAAATCCTTTTGAGGTTTTTGGAATGATGATAAAAATTCCTTAATTTCATCATCAGTAATTGATTTTTGAATCTTTCCTGATGATGCTAATTGAATAATTTGATTTTCTATTAATCTTGCAATATCAGGTTTTACCATTCTAATGTTTGCTAATCTTTCTCGTGCTTCTGTAGTTAATAATACCTTGAGCATTTGTTCTCTCATTACGTCTTCTTTTTGCTGAGCATCTGCTGCTGTTGATCGTTCATTATTATTGTTGCTATTTATCTCAGCCATCTTTAACACCTATATTCAAACCGATTATTTCTTATTAAGTTTTTATTTATTTTCTTCCTGGGAAGATAATTCTTCATTAACTTCTTCAGTCATCTTGTCCATCTTTTCCAGAGATTCTTTGTATAAATTTTCAAATTCAATGAAAAGACTCTGAAGTTCCGCCGCTATGGCGTTCAGACGCTCTTCATTGGTTATTTTTTCCATAACTCTTAGACTCATTTTGGCTATTTAAATCCTGAACCAAGTTTTTTTATTACAGAAAATACTTTACTTAACTCCTATGACTATTGATATTTCTTCAATTAATGGCCAAGAACTTGAAGGAAAGAAAATCTTGCTTTGTGTAACCGGCAGTGTTTCTTCTATGGAATCCCCACGAATTGCTCGTGAATTGATTAAACACGGAGCTGATGTTATTCCCGTACTCAGTCATTCTGCCTCTAAATTGATTGGTCCAGAATTACTCCATTGGGCTACAGGCAATGAAACAATTACTTCCTTGACTGGTAAAATGGAACATGTCAAACTTGCAAATGGAGATCTCGATAGTGTTGATTTGATACTTGTTGCTCCCTGTACGTCTAATGCAATCGGAAAACTCGCTCAAGGTATCTCTGATGATACTATATCAACTATCTGCACTGTTGCATTAGGTTCTAATGTACCTATTCTTATTGCTCCAGGTATGCATGAACCCATGTTTGAAAATCCAATCCTTCAAAACAACATTTCTCTTCTCAAAAAAAATGGTGTGAGGTTTGTTTCTCCGATTTTTGAACACAACAAGGCAAAAATGGCCAGCTTTGATGATATTTTTAAGGAAATGTTGAATGAATTATTTGTACAAGATCTTTCTGGCAAAAATATTCTGATTACTGCAGGTCCTACTGTTGAAAAAATCGATCCTATTCGTATTATTACTAACAAATCTTCTGGAAAAACTGGTTTATATCTTGCAAATGAAGCCAAACGACGCGGTGCTGATGTTACATTAATCTATGGCGAAGGAACTGAAACTCCTCCTATATCGATACGCACTCTTCGTGTTTCTTCTTTTCAGGAATTATTTGATGTAACAACCTCTGAATTATCTAATAATAATTATGATTTTTATTTTGCATCAGCTGCACCTTCTGATTTTAGGATAGTTCGCCCATTTGATGATAAAATCTCATCTAGAAGCAAAAGTTCATTAAATCTTGAATTAGAATCTTACCCAAAAATCATTAATTCGATTAAGCAAATTTCTCCATCAACAAAATTAATTGCCTTTAAAGCATTATATGGCAATGACTCTGATAGTGTTTCTCATGCAATTTCTGAGATATTCGATGATTCTAACGCAGATTTCATAATTGTTAACGATGTCTCTAGGAATGATGCCGGTTTCTCTTCTGATTACAACGAATTGACTATGTTTACTCGTGATGATTCTTTTAATTTTGCTTATGCTTCTAAGAAAAAACTTTCAAAATCTATTATTGATCAAATTCTAAAAATTCTAAACTGATTTTGACCATATTGGTTTAATTGATCTCAATATTGGCGTTGCAACAATTGCCGAAATTACCGCAATTGCTAATCTTTCAATAGGGTAGACGTAAAATATTGTTTTCCAAATTCCTGGAAATGCATCTGGATTTATTGATTGTAAATAGACTCCTAAAGTTACTACAAATACTGTTCCTCCAATTATATGCTGAAATAACGTTCCGATTATCGATATTATGAATAATCCTATTATTGCCTTCTTGGAATTTTCTTCAATCCAATTCATCGACATATTTGTTAATGGCGTTAATAATGCTAATGCTGCAATAATATGAAACCAATTATACGGCAACGAAATTTGTTCATTGATTGGTATCATCATTTCAGTATATGGTAATAAATTAAAAACAACTATTCCAATTACAAATAGAAATATTGCTACAATCTTCTTTCCATGAATTATCATTCCTATGAATAAAGCTCCCATAGTAGCTGGCAAAAAATCCCAACCTAAAAATATTATAGGTTTTCCAAATACTATTCCTAAGAAAGTACCTAGAAAAATTGTTGTTGCTGCTATATATGGTCCGAATATTATTGCATAAATTGGTACTAGTATATCTGCCATTGAAAAACTGGCTCCTGGAGCTCCGATTACTGGAAATGAGGGCACTATTCTCATTATTGCATAAATCACTGCAAATGACGCAATGATTGCTATTTGTTTGCTCCTTATGTCCATGTTTTCGATTATTGACATCCTTTTATCACTTGAATTATTTTATATTAAATTTTTCCATCGTATACAATTGCTATGACTTTGTATGTTATGTCTTCAAATTCTACTAGACAATTGTCCGATACGTCATTTGCATCTCCCTTTGTCTCAAATAATGTTTTTCCATCTATTTCATGTACCTTTACTACTCTGTGGATTATCTTTTCTCCTGTATATCCATTACAAAGTGGAGTTAGCCTTTCACTAAAAATTATTATGTCTCTTTCCTTTACGTGATTCAATTCAGGTTGGTATACAATTACTTTATCTGTACAATCAAATGTCGGTAACATGCTGGCAGTTCCACAAATTACATTTGCTATTGTAGCTATATTGGAATCATAAAATACTGGAGCATCATTCTCAAAACCAGATGTTATCCATATTCCTCTTCTCTCTGATATTATGTTTGATAGTTCTGCTACTCTTAAATTTAATTTAATAAATTTTTCTCTTTCTGCCTCTCTCATATTTGTAATATTCTGATCCAACCATTTGATATTTTCATTTGCTAAGTCTAGTTCTTCTTGTAAATCTGATCCTCCAGGATTTAGACCTATTGAATTCAATATTAATCCTGTAAATATTCCTAAAACAAATATTAATATTGTAAGAATCACCTGATTTCTTCTCATTTGTTATTCTTGCGTCATTTTACCACTTAAGCATTGACCTAGGTTAGTAACAAATAAATCTTCTAAATTCTATGTCTCTCTTATGTATCCAAATATTGGTAAATCATCGAGGATTGATACTCTGTTCAATTCTAATGATAATGCATTTGTCGTCGCTTTTGACCACGGAATACTAATGGGTCCTATTGAAGGAATTCAAGATATTGAAAGTTCTGTTTCCAAGGTTGCAAAAGGCGGACCTGATGCAATTCAAGTCACGCCTCCTATCGCTAAAGTTGTATCTGAAAATTTTCTTGGAAGAAATTCTCCTTCCTTAATTGCTAGAATTGATAGTTCTAATCTGTGGCGATCTTCACCTGAACCGAAATCTGGTTACTATACTGATTTATTCTCTGTAAAAGATGCAGTACGACTTAACGCACAAGCGGTTGTAACTTATCTGCTTGTTGGTTTTGAAAATGACCATGACGAAGCTTATAATCTAAAAACCTTGAGTAAAATTGCTCATGAAGCACATGATTATGGAATGCCTCTTATAATTGAACCATTGGGAATTGCAAAAGGCTATCAAGCAGTTCGTGACAAAGATATAATATCATTGGCAGTTCGCATGGCTACTGAAGTAGGAGCAGATCTTCTTAAGGTAGATTATACGGGAGAAAAAGACTCATTTCGTGACATTCTTGATTCAACTACTTGCCCTGTTATGATTCGTGGCGGACCTAAAACCAAAACATTAAGGGATTCTTTTCAAATGGTTTCTGATTCTCTGGATGTAGGTGCTAAGGGTATAGTTTTCGGTCGTAATATCTGGCAATCTGAAGATCCAACAAAGATTACCCAGGTTTACTCTGAATTCGTTCATAAAAAAATTGGACTTGAAGATGCTCTGAAACAATTGGAGTAAAATTTCATGTCTAACTCTGAATTAAATTCTCTGCCTGTCGACGAACGATATTTCGAAGATTCATCTTCAACTCTTCACTCTGTTCGCGACTCGGCACTTGAAGATTCGGAGCAATTTTGGTCCAATATTGCCAAAGAACTAGATTGGTTTGGTGAATGGGATCAAGTTCTTGAATGGAAACCGCCGTTTGCAAAATGGTTTACAGGCGGTAAAATTAACGCATCATTCAATTGCCTTGATAGGCATGTGAACTCTGACCACAAGGATAAAATTGCTTATATTTGGGAAGGTGAAAACGGCGATAAAAGATCCATTTCTTATGAACAACTCTATAACGACGTTAACCATTTTGCTAGCGCATTGCTTAATCTGGGCATAAAGAAAGGCGATAAAATTGCTTTTTATATGCCTATGGTTCCAGAATTTCCTGTTGCGGTACTTGCAGCTACTCGAATAGGTGCCACATTTACAGTCGTTTTCTCTGGATTTAGTGCCGCTGCACTTGCAGATCGAATCAATGATTCACAAGCCAAGTTGGTCATTACTTCGGACGGTGGATATCGGAGAGGAAAAATATTGAAACTTAAAGAGATAGTTGACGATGCTCTTACCCAAACTTCGACTGTTCAGAATGTAATTGTGTTAAATCGCGCTAATATTGAAATCAATATGACTGAAAATCGAGATATTTGGTGGAACGACGCAATAAAAAATACCAGTTACTTTGTAGAACCTGAACAACTTGAATCTGATCATCCATTGTACATTCTTTACACTTCTGGAACAACTGGAAAACCAAAAGGTGTTTTACATGGAACTGGAGGTTATCTGACTTATGCATACGCAACAACTAAATGGGTCTTCGATATCAAGAAGGACGACATCTACTGGTGTCCTGCTGATATTGGTTGGGTGACTGGACATAGTTACTTCATATTTGGACCACTTCTTCATGGTGCTACATCAATTATGTACGAAGGCGCACCAGACTATCCTAATCCTGAACGACTTTGGGAAATGATTGATCGATATAATGTTACAATTTTTTATTTTACACCTACTGGTATACGTGCTTTGATGAAACACGGCGACGAACTTCCACAAAAACATGATCTTAGTACATTGAGATTGCTTGGCACTGTTGGCGAACCAATAAACCCTGCAGCTTGGAAATGGTATTATGAAGTAATTGGAAATAAAAAATGTCCAATAGTGGATACTTGGTGGCAAACAGAGACTGGCGGAATCATGCTTTCTGCATCTCCTAATCTTGGCCTTGTATCTCTAAAACCTGGTTCTGCTACATTTCCTCTTCCTGGTATTGACGCAGACATCGTCGACGAAAACGGTAATTCTGTTGGACTTGGAGAAAAGGGCTTTATCGTTATCAAACGTCCTTGGCCAGGAATGTTTATGACTTTATACAATGATTCAGAACGTTACAAACAGGT